>Ga0194126_10001630_pt1 | contig 37483 bp, 28 predicted proteins | sample TA2KigC150mmetaG_FD_148641 | JGI IMG/M metagenome (GOLD analysis project Ga0194126, IMG submission 148641) | Freshwater microbial communities from Lake Tanganyika, Tanzania - TA2015035 Kigoma Deep Cast 150m | ecosystem: Environmental > Aquatic > Freshwater > Lake | place: Tanzania: Lake... | reverse complement strand
CCCTCTGCGAAACGAAAAGGGCGAGATTATCGGCTTCCGTGGCATTGGCCATGATGTCACCGAGCGCAAGCAGATGGAAGAAGCTACCAGGGAAGCAGAGGAACGCTACCGTGCCTTGTTCGACCGGTCAATCGAAGCAATTTATATCCACGACTTCGAGGGTAACTTCGTCGATGCAAATCAAGTGGCACTTGACCTGCTGGGCTACACCAGGGAAGACATCCCATCGCTGAACTTTGCATCACTGCTGGACGAAGAACAAATACTACTGGCCATGCAGACCTTAGAAGAATTGAGAGAAACCGGCAGACAACAAGCGATAAATGAGTTCAAGTTGAGACGGAAAGATGGCAAGTACGTATATGTTGAGACTGAGGCATCGGTCATTCACCGTGAAGAAAAACCCATGGTAATCCAGGGGATAGCTCGCGACATCACCGAACGTAAAAGGGCAGAGGAGATGCTACAGCAGTCAGAGCAGAAGCTGCGGAATATCTTTGAATCTGCTACTGACGGAGTATTCACCGTAGACATGAATGGTACATATACAGAGGTCAACCAGGCTATGCTGGATATGCACCGACTGACCTCCAAGAATGACCTCATCGGCATAAATGCTTTTGACTGCGTAGCGCCCAGCAACACGGAAGAGGCCAGAGCCGGCATGGAACAAACCACTAGAGAAGGAGCAATTGTAACCCAGCAATTTATCTCTCGTAGACTCGGAGACGGTTCCGAGTTCCCGGTCGAAATAAGCGCAAAATTGCTGACGGATGCCTGGGGCAACGCCACCGGATTCGTGGGGGTTGCCAGGGACGTCAGCCAGCGTAAGCAGGCAGAAGAGGAGAAACAACAACTTGAGCAGAAGGCACAGCTTGCCAGCCGCCTGGCTTCCGTAGGCGAGTTGGCGGCAGGCATTGCCCATGAGATCAACAACCCACTGACCAGCGTCATCGGCTACGCCCAGTTGCTGTCAGCCGAAGAGAACATCCCCGCTGACATGAAGAAGGACCTGAAGGCTATTATCGACGGCGCCAATCGCGTGGCTGGCATCGTAAAAAGATTGCTTACCTTTGCCCGCCAGACCAAGCCACAGCAAACACTGGTCAGCATCCCAGACCTCATCACCGGCACTGTTGACTTGAGAGCTTACCACCTGAGAAACAACAACATAAAGGTTACCACTCAGTTTGACCCCGAGATGCCTGTTATCACAGCCGACCCCGGTCAATTGCAACAGGTATTCCTCAACCTGATTGTCAATGCCGAGACAGAGATGAAACGAGCACATGGCAAGGGCAAGCTGCTAATTACGGCAGAGAAGGTCGGCAAGACAATACGGATATCCTTCAAGGATGACGGCCCGGGGATTGCCAAGGAGAACCTAGACAGGATTTTCCACCCCTTCTTCACCACCAAGGAAGTGGGTGAAGGGACAGGGCTGGGCCTCAGTATATGCTACGGCATAGTATCAGAGCATGATGGCAGAATATGGGCAGAGAGCCAGCCGGGCAAGGGTGCCACCTTCATCGTGGAGCTGCCAATAGTTGCCAGAGCCGGTCAGGTAAAGCCAGCGGAACCAAAAGAAAAGAGGACTCAAAAGGCGGCGAAGGCGAAGATGCTGGCGGTGGACGATGAGCCCATGATTCTTCAGCTCCTGACTCGCCTGCTCACCGAGGAAGGGTATCAAGTAGAGACTGCAGAGAGCGCCACATCCGCTCTTAAGATGATAGACAAAGAAAGGTACAACCTCATCCTGCTGGACATTAAAATGCCAGATATGGACGGTATCCAGCTATACAAACGCCTGCAAAAGATTACTCCGTCTCTGGCAAAGAGGGTAATGTTCATTACCGGGGATGTCATGGGCCCTGAAACCGAGGCTTTCCTCTCCCGAGCCAAAGCGCCCTATGTCACCAAACCCTTTGATGCCAGCAAGCTTAAGAAAGAGGTAAGGCAGCTATTGTCCAGAGGCCAGTAGCAGGTGGCCAATAAGAGCAGTGGTGTCCAGGAGGTATTGAGCCACGCCTGCGATGTTACCTTGCCCTCAAACTGCAACTGCTTGAAGGTGAAGGTAACCGACTTGCCCATCACCGTGCCCAGCAACAAGACTACGGCGCCGACAACACAATTTGCCACGTTTCCATTTCCCCCTCCCTACGGCCCACTTGTGTTAAGGCACATTACACTTCGGTCTTGCATCCGAAGACCTAACGCTCGTCTGTAGCTAGACAGTGGTCTTTCTTTTCTTACTGAAACCGAAGATGTAGATTATCTCCAAGATAGCTAAGGTATTAAGCAGAAGGATAGCAACAAACCACCACAGGTGCTTGTTACCGGCAGCTCGCCAAAGGGCAACTCCCTTCCAGGGTATAGTCCATAATACTACCAGGAGCGTAAACAGGGTAATCCACTGCGGAAGAGATTCGATTCCATACACATCCACGATAGTCTCTCCTCTATAATAACAGTGATGCTGCAAACGATGCTGTGTGAGCTTACTCGTCCAGAGCGTCCATAGCTATACAGCTATGAGCCATGGAGCCGCCGGCGCGTATAGCCACCGCCACAAAAATAGCCTCAGCGATTTCCTCGTCAGTTGCGCCGGCCTTCTTTGCTCTTTCGGTGTGACCTTCAATGCAATATGGGCACTGGGTAATGTGGGCACAGGCAACGGCAACTAGCTCCTTTGTTTTTGTGCTCAGCTTGCCATCAGCAAAGACCTTGCCATCAAAATCCAGATAAGCCTGCATCAGGTCGGGCTTCAGCGTGAACATCTTGGCGGCTTTCTCAATGGCTTTCTTGCCGTAGAAATGCTCTTCCATTCTTATCCTCCTTGTACTACAACCTACAACGAAAATTCACAGCGTGAATATCAAAGCGAAGGCAATACCCACCAAGGCTCCAGCGATGACCTGGAAGTTAGTGTGGCCAATTAGCTCTCGCAGGCGCTGCTCAAACTCAGGGTTTACTTTGGCTTTGCCCTTGAACAGCTCATCCAGGAGACGGTTTAGCATCACAGACTGGTTGCCCACCGTCTGCCGCACGCCGGCGGCATCGTACATCACTATCAGGGCAAAGAAGGCAGCCACGGCAAATAGCGGCGAGCCCAAGCCTTCAACCACAGCTATAGTGGTAGCCAAAGCACAGACCAGGGCAGTATGTGAGCTAGGCATTCCTCCCATGGTAGTCAAATAGGAGAGCATAAAGCGCTTTTCCCTGATAGAGGCGATAGCCAGTTTTAGAACTTGTGCCAGAGCCCAGGCAGCCGCAGGCACCCAGATTATCTTGTTAGCGAGCAGTGACTCCAAGCAATTACCCCTTGCTTTAATTTACTTCGGAATTATAACACAGGCACATTGGAGCTTTGAGCTTGTTTAGCATTTAGATACTAGGATTTAGGACTTTGACTGCTTGGACCTCTTCCAGGCTTCGGCTTTGCCCATGACCTCGCGTGCATCGGTCAGTGATGTCTCGGTGTATTGAGGCCCAGCCAGCATGATAGCGATTTCCCTGATGCGCGGCTCGCCCTCCAGCGCCTGCAGATGGCTCACGGTGCGAGAACCCATCTCGTCTTTGTGGACATTGTAATGAGCATCGGCAAAGGCAGCAATCTGGGGCAAGTGGGTAACACAGACGACCTGGCGATTCTGCGCCAGCGCCCAGAGCTTCTTGCCTATTATCTCGCCGCTCCTGCCTCCCACACCGATATCTATTTCATCGAAGATAAGTATCGGCGTTTTGTCTGCTTCGGAAAGGGCTCCCTTTAAGGCCAGCGTAAAACGCGATATCTCACCGGTGGAGGCGATCCTGCTCAACGGTTTCAACGGCTCCCCTGGATTAGTGGAAGCTAAGAATTCTACAACGTCAACTCCTTCGTTGGAAAAGGCATAGTTCTTGCCATCAGGCAAGGGAATGCCGCCTTCGGCTTCCTGCTGCGCAATGGACACCTGGAATTCAACCTGCGACATGCTCAGGTCATGAAGCTCCTTCCGCACTTCTGCCACCAGTTTCCTGGCTGCCCCAGAGCGCGCCTGGGAAAGTTCGGCAGCCATCTGCCCCATCTCAGCCTTGAGTCCTTTACCTGCCTGCTCCAGTTCTTCTCGCCTCTCGGTGGAATGGGTAATATTCTCCAGCTCTTTCTCTGCCTTCTGGGCATAGCTCAGCACATCGGCAATGTTCTGCCCGTATTTCCTCTTCAGGGTCCGGATAAGTTCCAGCCGGGATTCCACTTCTTCCTGCCTCTGTGGACTGTGCTCCAGCCTTTCGCCGTAAGAGCGGATTTCACGAGCTGCTTCTTCCAGCCCATAGACGGTCTCCTCCAGATAGCTTAGCTGCTGGCTCAGCGATGGGTCCAATTCAACCAGCCTCCGCAGAGCAGTCATAGCCTCGTTCATCCTGTCCAGTGCCGGGGCTGAAGCACCGGACGAATCATCCCTGTACAAGGCCTGATAGGCTTCGTAGGATAGTGCCTTCAGCTTCTCAGCCGAAGCCAGGACATTGCGCTCCTGTTCTAATTCCACCTCCTCCCCATCACGCAATTTGGCACGGCTAATCTCATCAAGCTGGAAGCGCAGGAACTCCTCGCGGCGGGCACGGTCTTTTTCCTCTTCGGCCAGCGATTTTAGTTCCTGCTCCATTTTAGCAAGCTCGGCAGCTTTGGCACTGAAGCTATTGCGCAGCTCCGTGGTATGAGCATAAGCGTCCAAAAATTCGAGATGGTACTTTCTATCGTAGAGAGAAAGATGTTCACTCTGGCCGTGGATATCTATGAGCAGGCGACCTATCTGGTGTAGCACAGCACGGGGAACAGCATTGCCGTTGATGCGGATGACACTCCGCCCCTGTCGCTTAAGGTCACAGCTAATCACCAGGCTATCTTCGCTGACATCGATACCTTTCTCGACCAGGAAATCTCGGAGCTGTCGCGCGTTTTTTTTGCTGGGCAGTGAGAAGACACCCTCAATTCGGGCTTCGTCGCTGCCGTGGCGGATGACCTCCTCATCAGCCTTCCCCTCCAGTAGTGTCTCCACAGCATCAATGACCAGCGATTTGCCGGCGCCTGTCTCGCCGGTGATGACATTCAGCCCGCCGCGCAGACTCCAATCTATGCTTTCTATGATGCCAAGATTTCTGACTTTAAGTTCCAGCAGCAAGCCGTCATCTCCACAAGGCGAGGATGGACTGGCTACATTTTACCACAGGGTCAAGCACGGTTATCCTGGAAGTGTAGCCGTCGCCTGGGACATGTCACATCACTAGTACTGTTTCTGAACTTCCCTGAATTTGAGCTTCATATCAAACTGGAAGTACATGGCAGCCAGCACCTCGTCTACCTCGAGCTTGTGGACTGGGTCACAAAATGAAGGTGAATCGTAGGTTACAGACGCCGGCCCTGTCCATATAGCCCTCTCGCCCTTGGGGTCCAGATGATAGTCCAACTCGGCACACCAGGCTATCAATTGCGTAAGCCCATCGCCCGGGCGCTCAATCCAGGGGACATGCCTCACCGAGAGCAAAGGGGCAGGATAGGGGAAATAGGCATCGATTATATTGCCCATCGCCCTCGTTACCGGCTTGAAGAGGATGGTAATCAGCCTCCTGCCGGAAGGCCGCTCCAGGGTTGCCTCTACCAGGTCGAGCTTGTTCTCTATCTTTATATCAGCCAGTTTTTTCGGGGCGCCAGCGACCTCCCTACCTGCAGCCATGGCAGCATCGTTAGTTACATAGATATAGGGAATGTAGTAACCCATTTCTCCATGCACATCTTTGACCTGGATAACCGAGACCTCTTCGTTGTATGCACCCAGCGTACTATACGAATACCTGGATATCCAGACTCCGCCCATGGGTGGGTCGCTGTATGGCTCAACTCCTTCGGGAAGAATTGGATTTATGTCACCCTTGATTAGAAACAGTGCAGCGACAGCATCGCAATTCCTGTACTCTATTCCTCGCTCGCGGTCGAAATCATAGAGCGGCGCATCGAACGGGATAGATTCGCCTTTGTCTCCACCTTTCAAAACCATCTTCTTGTACCTCCTTTGTCCTAAATTGCCAATGGTCTGCTTAGTATTCTGCAATGATGTTATATGCTACTGACAGCCCCAGGACCTCGGTTGTACCGTCCTCTATCAGCCCGGCCCGCGCATCCCTGAACAGCTTCTCTACCAGAAAATCCTTGGTAAGGCCGTAACCGCCGAAAATCTGGAGCGCCTCGAAAGCCACCTCGAAGGCAGACCTCTTGCTATAGATCTGGCCGCAGAGAGCATGCCTGGAGGAGGCATCGAAAGTGCCTTCTACATAGATTTTCTCCCAGACATGCTCCATCACCTTCCTGGTGTAATATCTCGAAGTCTCGACCTTCTCGAACATAGAGTAAAGCTTCTGCTTGATCGCCTGGTGCTCACATATCGGCTTACCACCTTGAATCCGGTTCTTGGAATACTCCAGAGCCTCTTCAAAAGCTGCCCGCGCCAGGCCAGTGAACAGGGCACCCATAAAGCTGCTGGTCAGGCAAAGTACCTGGCCAACACGGAATTCGTAGAACGGAGGCCGGATAATCATGTATTCATCTGGGATGTACACGTTATCAAAGACCAGTTCACCTTGCGGGTCGTCCCTCATGCCCAGCTTGTCTATGGGCTTGCCTTTGGTCACACCCTTCTGTTCTAATGGAACGATACAAAGTGCACCGTTGGCTAAGCTATCATAAGGCGGCAGAACCACATGAAGTCCCACATGTGTAGCCGCTGGTGCCGAGGACAACCAGCCCGACTTAGGCCCACTGATAGCCCAGCCATCACCACACTGTTCGGCTCTGACCTGGCCATGGTGGAGTTCCGCTACGTGGGGGAGAAAGCTCTCCTGGGTAGCCAGGATATAATCGGAGCCACACTCAGGCTCGGTGACACCCCAACAGCCGTGAAATTTAGCCTCCGTGTCTTCTGCCCAGGGTCTTACCAGATTATCGATAATATCGCCCATGGCAAACAAGGAAGCGATGCCGGGAGGTACCTGGTCCACGCCGATGGCGGTGGCCAGCCCCACGCTGCCCCAGCCAAGCTCCTCCAGAATTATATGCGCCTCTATGGCGCTTAAGCCCAAACCACCATATTCTGGGTGTAAGAACATCCTGTGATAGCCCATCTTCTTCATTTGCTTCAGTGCATCCCAGTACGGCGAACCCTCAGCTATTACCATCTCCGGGTCAGCCATCTTGTCCAGTTTCCTGGCTGCCGGCCTTAGCACCTCTTCGGCAAACCTGTGGGTCTCATTTCGAAGCATGCACAGGCCCTTGTCTTCTCTAACTCTGGAATCGATTTCGAAGTACATCAAGACTCCTCCCAATAGCGAATTGCATTCGTGTTTAAGCGTTAATCGATGGGTACGCCGGCAAACACCTCCTTGGTTAGCAAAACCACTGCCTTCATGTGCTTCATCATGTATGCCATGTTGCCCTGGAGCTGCAACTTGTTGCTCATTATCAGTCTGATAGTGTCCTGTTTGCCAGAAACCATCAGCTTCCAGGCGCTATACGTCCCGGAAAGCTTGAAGGCTGCATCCTGGTGTTCGCCTGGCGCCACAGGGACCATGTTCCGTACTGCTCCATGCCAGAAGTCCGCCCAGACATACAGAGAGACACCTTTCACGTCGCCGGCCGATAGCTTTGAAACTTTGCTCAGCACTTCGTCGGCATTCAAATCTTTGAGGGATACGTCCAGAGGAATGCCGATAGCCTCAAAGACCTTGCCCGTAGGCGTGCCCTGGTACTTCATTCTATCCTGGGCAGGTATCATATCTATCAAGCTCATGAAACCTGCCATGACCTCCTTCCTGCTCAGCTCCCTGAGAAATTCTGCGTCACCTTCGACTATACACAGAAAATCCCCTTCCCAATCCTTAGCTGCCTCCTGGTATGCTTCACTCTTCTTGGCTGCCTCCAGAACAGCCTCAACCCAGTCTTTCGATGGAAATACCGCCATTTTCTCACCTCCGATTTATTTCTTCTATGTATCTCAGTTCTGTCCTATCCATTCATCCAGGCAAGTATCTACTTTCATTAAACGCATCAGCCACATGGTAAATGCCGGCGGTGAAACCTTGGATAGCAGTTCTAGCCAGACTGTTGGCGGAGTGACGAGCATGGCCTTGTTCGATTTCATGGCTTTGTAGATTCGCTCGGCCGCTTCCTCGGGTGTAAGCAGTCTGGTGCCTCGCGGCGCCTTAACACCTACGACCATGGCAGTTGACACAAATGCAGGGCAAGCTATGGTTATGTGAACATCCTTAAGGCTTTTGTCCAGCATCAGTTCCCAGCGCAATGTCTCAGCGAATCCCACCACAGCATGTTTGCTGGTGCTGTAAGAACTCAGTCCGGGTGTACCACCCAGTCCCGTGGCAGAAGCAAGATAAATCAGGTGGCCTCGCTTCTTAGCCAGGATGTCAGCCAGAAACGCCTTGGTTACCCATACGTAACCCATGATATTCACGTCCATGATGTGCTGGTGGACATCGTCCGGGATATCCAGGAATTTGCCGGCATATGCCACACCGGCATTGTTGACCAGAATATCAACGGTGCCCACCTGCTTGTGGACTCGTTCGGCTAAGCTGTAGACCTGCTGCCTGTCTCTGACATCGCAGACAAAGGAATAGACTACACCACCCATCTCACGGAGTTGTGACACCGCTTTCTGCAAAGATACTGTGTCGATGTCCACCAGCGCCACTTTCGCCTTATCCTTGATGAAGTTAGTAGCCAGGGCATAACCTATGCCGGCGGCTCCGCCAGTAATCAAGGCAATTTTCCCCTCCACATCCTTCATGGTCTCTATCCTTGCAGGGTATTGCGGCTGACTTGTTGGCTAGCACCTGAGTTTAGTCGAATGTGCTGATGGCGTCAACTCCCAGTCCTCTGGATAGTGTGACATCGCATTGACACCGGCGTATAATTGAACTCCACCTACCGCCTGTAAAAACGAAGTTGAGGAGGGAGACATGAAATCCAGATGGCTGAAAGCATCTATTATCACCGTGTCCGTCATTGTTGCCCTGGTGCTTGTGCTGCTTACCGCAACCCTGGCCTGTGTGCGTCCTCCGTCGCCAAGCGGCGAGCCACAACCGCCAAGCGGCGAGGACACAAGCGCTGAGCTACCAATGCCAAGCTACTCGGGCACTATTGTGCTCGATGGTCTGACGGCAAAGATAAATGTACGGACAGATAAGTATGGCGTGCCGCATATATTCGCCAAAAATGAAGCTGACCTTTTCTTTGCCCAGGGATACATTACCGCCAGGGAGCGCCTGTTCCAGATGGACATGACGCGCCTGGCAGGCCGTGGGGAGCTGTCCACCTACCTGGGTGAGGCAACTATCAAGGCAGACAAGTTCTTCAAGACAGTGGGGTTCTACAGGGTTGCGGAGGCGGAGTACCAACTAATGAAGCCTGAATCAAGGGCTATTGTCGATGCCTACACAAAGGGCGTCAACGCCTATATCGACACCTGCGACGAACTCCCCATCGAGTACAAGTTTCTAGGCGTTGAACCCCAGCCCTGGAAACCACAGGACAGCGTTGTGGCTGGGTTGCTCATGGCATACAGCCTTAACCGCCCCAAGGACACAGAATTGATACTGTACCAGATTGGCCTGAAGGCAGGTGAAGAGGTGCTCAAGAACATCATCCCCACCCTGCCCAACTATGCTCCAACTGTTGTCTCCGAAAGCAGCGGTAATTTAAAACTGGCTGCCCCCGGTATTACGCTGGTGACTCAAGGAGAGCCAAGCCAATGTATCAGCGACTGGTTCTGCCCGATTTCGCTGAACATCCCCGCCAGCAACTGGATGATATTCGCTGGCTCACGCACCACCACGGGAAAGGCTGTATTAACAGGCAGCCCTGACCTTCAACCCAAGATACCGGCTCTCTTCTACTTAATACACCTGAAAGGCGGAAGATATGACGTCATCGGAGGCTCCATACCCGGTGCCCCTGGAATCAACGTGCTGGGTTTCAACAGAAAAATCGCCTGGAGCACCACCAACGGAAGGGGAGACGAGCTTGACTACTTCATCGAAAAGCTGAACCCGGACAACCCCAATCAGTATCTGACAGAGAACGGCTACAAGGACTTCCAGATAATTGATGAGATGGTGAAGATAAAAACCAAGGACGGATTCAGCGAGGAGAAGTTCCAGGTCAAGATATCCCGTCACGGGCCTATCATATCCGACGTAGTAGCCAATGCACCTGCCAACTGTGCCATGATGTGGGTAGGTCTCCAGCCTCCAACCAACATATTCGAGGCATTCGATGCCCTGATCAGGGCTAACAACTTTGAAGAGTTCCGACGGGCACTCAGCGTGGTGAGAACGCCAACGCTCAATCTTGGGTACGCCGATGTCAAGGGAAACATCGGATACCAGTACGTAATGTCGGTTCCGCTGAGAAAGAATGGCGATGGTACGTTGCCGGTGCCGGGAGACACGGGAGAATACGAATGGACCGGTTTTGTGCCTTTCGAAAAGCTCCCCTACGACTACAACCCGGCCAAGGGCTACGTGGCCTCTTTCAACAACCTGCCAAAGAATGTCGATTACCACATCACCCGCTACTTCATGTTCGAACGTGCCTTGCGTTTTGAGGAAATCGCCAAGAGCAAGGACAAGTTCACCCCTGAAGAAATAAGGAACATGCAGCTTGACAACGTTTCTATGGTGGCTAAGCGATGGGTACCTGAAATATTGAAGGCCTGTAGCAATATGGAGGAGGTAAAGGCAGCTCTAGCGCTTTTCCAGGGCTGGAACTATTCGATGGACATACACAGCCCTGCGGCAACGCTTTTCAACTCCTTCTATGCGCACTTCATCAGCAACACGCTGGAAGACGAACTGGGCAAAGAACTGTGCAACATGCTCCTGGACCCCTATCTCATTTACCAACCTGACATGATGCTGGCAAACATCATGGGCAATAACAACCATTTCCTCTTCGATGACGTGAGGACGCCGAGCGTTAGGGAGGCAAAGGAAGATATGGTCAGGAAAAGCATGAAGGATGCAGTTGATGAGCTTAGCGCGCGGTTGGATGGCGACCCGACGAAATGGGAATGGGGCAAGGTGCACACCATGACCTTTAAGCATCCATTTGGCTCGAGGATGGCCTTTTTCAACCTCGAACCCATTCCAACCAACGGCGACGATTTCACCATCAATGCCGGCGCCTGGGACAACAAGAATCCCTACGCCATGGACTCTGGCGGGGTCATCAGGATGGTGATAGATATGTCCAACCTGAAGAGCGCCACGCTGATAAGCCCCCCAGGGCAATCAGGCCGGTACAAGAGCCCCTATTACAGCGACCAGGCTGAAATCTGGGCTAAAGGCATACAGATACCAGCGCACTACCTCTCAGCAGAGAAGCTCCCGCAGCTTCTTGTTCTGGAACCAGGGAAGTAGGAATCAAATACCAAATTCGAAAACATAAATACTAAACAAGCTCAAAGCAACAAAACGGGATGGACCAAAACGTTGCACACTTGACCCGTTTGGAACTTGGAGCATTCGAATTCTAGTATTGTCTAGGATTTCGTGCTTAGGATTTCGAGTTTCCCGATCGGTTCTGAGGCTGTCCAAAAACAATTAGACTGTCATCGTGAGCCCCGATGCAATCGGGGCGTGACGATTCCGCGGGATCAATGAGAACCCGCGAGCTCCTTGTGATTGTCATTTCCGGACAGCCTGTCCACTTTTCTAAATCACTGGCAAGTTGTTGGTGAAGGCGTATAGCCTGTATAATTGAACTCACTTCAGACTGTGGGGCTGTAGCTCATTTGGGAGAGCGCCTGATTTGCATTCAGGAGGTAAGGGGTTCGAATCCCCTCAGCTCCACCATCGAAGCTAAAACAACAACCATTAAGGACAGCTCCCGAACCTTTTCCAAATTTCTCACTTGTAAGAATGGTGATGTTATCACCATAAAGAACACGGAGTAGTAGGACACGTTCACTAAGATTGTGCAGTGGCTATTAGTCGAAGATTTTACTTTGACATAGCTTTATACGTAGCAGTATTATGGGAAGTGTGAGAAACGTCCATCTATCAAATAGACGAGGTGCATGATGAAGATCGATAAGAACAAGTATTACAGGATGCCATTTATTATGGGACCATGGGGTGGTTTCGAGAAAGACAAACCTCCCCAGATTGCCTATACTGAGGTTGAGGTATTGGCCATGCAGTATCAGACTGATTTTGATGCCATCCGAGCACTATTGCCAGATTGTTACCAACCAGACAAGGAACCAACTGTAACGGTTCTGTTCTGCTATAACAATGGTCTTTTCTTCATGGCTGGAGGAGGATATGTGATGGCTATAGTGCAAGTGGCAGCCCGGTTTGATGGGAAGCAAGACCATGTCGCGGGTGACTATGTGCTGGTAATATTTGAAAACGACACTCGGCCGATTATCGGTGGCCGGGAAGATTTAGGCGCACCCAAAATTTATGCGGATATCTCGCAGATAAAGACCCTCACCAACGGTCATTTGCGGTGCGAGGCTTCTATATGGGGACATATGCTGTTTGGTCTTGACTTATCACCGCTAAAAAAACAAAACGCGGTAGTCCGTCTTGCTGCTAGTAAGATGGTCAATGCAAGACCTTCTCTGGCATACAAATACATTGACACTCTGAACGGTCCCCCAGATGCAGATTACCCGACAACTTGGAAGATGGAAGCGAAGATCGAACAGTTGTGGATGGGACAATCGGGAGAGGTATATTTTGGTTCTGCGGGGACAGAGGATATTGCAGAATATAAACTTATTATGGATGCTCTGAAGACACTGCCAGTGCGAAAGATAACACAAACTTTACGGTTCCGGGGTTCAGGAGTCAACAGATACGACCTTTATCGCCGGTTGAGGTAAACTGCCAATCTGCTGATAATTATACATTTAGGCGTGATGTTATCACGGCGTATGCTGTAAAGGTGTTATCAGAAGCTGTTGTATGGCAGGGATTAACTGTTTCTTCTCAAATAAAAGTTCGTGAACTGTCCACACTGCCCCACCACAATGGATTCGAACTAAATCAGGCGAGGTTAAAGGAGGTAGAGAAAGTTCTACCTATTGATGCCCTAGTCCCACCATTTGAGACATGGAGCCTTTGTTCCGACAGGCCTAGACAAGAGACTTCACCAGGCTGGCAAGCTCAAGGCTAAGCCTGTATAATCAAGACCGGAAAACGTGACCTGAAATCCAGCGGCACTGAAACAAGCAACCAGAAACACCAGATAATCACGTGTTTTGCAACAATGCCAACACGCCCTATGTTCAGTAATCTTCAGGAGATGAATTTATGAAGCAGCCTCTAGAAGGAATACGGGTCTTAGAGCTTGGAATGTTCCACGCTGGCCCGGGCGGCTCCGCCATCCTGGGCGACCTCGGCGCAGAGGTGATAAAGATAGAACAGCCAGGCACTGGGGACCCAATGCGACACATGAAGATGGTAGGAAGCGTACCTCTTCAAATTAAAGGGGAGAGTAGCGTCTGGTATGAGGCTGCTAACCGCGGCAAGAAAAGCGTTACCATAGACTTGCACAAGGAAAAAGGAAGGGAAGTAGCCTATCGCCTGGCAAGTAAATCAGATGTCTTTCTTACCAGCCTGCGAAGATTGGCGGTGGAGAGGCTGAAAATGGATTATCCCGTTCTCTCCAAAATCAACCCGAAAATTATTTATGCGTGGGTCTCTGGCTACGGTCCCAACGGTCCTGACCGGGATGTGGGCGCCTTCGACTATCAGGGACAGGGAAGGTCAGGGATGATGTTCTGCGTGGGAGAGCCGGACATGCCGCCACTTGTCTCACAGTTTGGAATCGTTGACCAGGCGACTTCTATAATGGCAAGCCATGAGATAATTACCGCTTTGCTAATGCGCGAGCGTTTTGGTGTTGGCCAAGAAGTGCATGTCTCCATTCTGAGCACTGCTCTCTATCTGCTCTATTGCAATGTTCTGATCTCACTGGTCGCTGGCTTAGAAGTTCCCCGGCATAAGCGGTCAAGCGAGTATCCCATGCGGAATTATTACCAGTGTGGTGATGGCCGCTGGTTCATACTAACAGCCACTCTATTCGAAAAGTACTGGCCAGCGTTCTGCCAGGCAATCGGACATCCCGAGCTAGCAAAGGACGAAAAATATGACACAGTCGAAAAACTGCTCGCCAATTCTGAGCAGCTTATCCCATTTCTCGACCAGATTTTCGCCACGCAGCCCCGAGATGAGTGGCTTAAACTCTTTGCCCAATATGACTTACCGGCAGCACCGATTAACAGGCTCCGTGAACTCACCGACGACCCACAGATAATGGAGAATGGCTACATAGTGGACTTTGCCCACCCCAGGCTGGGAAAGATAAAAATCCCCGGCTACCCTGTCCATTTCAGCAAGACATATGCCGGGACTAGCAGCGCTGCTCCTGAGATAGGCGAACACACCGAATCTGTCTTAAAGGAAATCGGCGGCTACTCGGAAAAGCAGATAACCCAACTCAGAGACGACGGCGCGATTTAGCTCTACGCCCAACCCTCAGAAGCGGACCATTGTTGATTCCCGCCGCAAAGCATACACATAGAACGTACATTGCGACTAACACATTTCAACAAGAGTTCGGGAACTATCCACACCGGCCCACCGCCTTCAGAAGCCCCCAAGAAGGCAACTAGCTCCGACCACTCAATCCGATCTTTCTCATTGAGTAGCCCTAAAAGCACTTCCATCACTGTGAGCTGTCCCCTCGTTTGTTTTGACACTATGTCCCAATTATAATTGCCATCATACGTCTCGACACTACCAGGAACAAATGATAAACATGACGCAGAAGCTCGTGCTGTCATTGACTGGGCTGGTTATGCTGGTCACGATGAGTTGCGCTGTGCATCCCCAGAGCGGCTATCTTGCTCGTCTAGAACCACCATCTGGCACGTATTTCGGCGTCTTGTTGGATTGGGAACAAGATAGTCCTAAAGCCTTTAATAGCCGCCTGGGCCTTCCAGCGGCTGTATATGGCGAATATATTAGATTCCCCTTCAACATCGACAACCAAAGGCATCTCGATACTATCGTCAAGTTGGTAGCCAAAGAACGAGGCATCGTCTTTCTCACCCTGGAACCCGAAGATGGCTTGAAAAGTATAACACCCGATGTAGCTCAAGAGCTGGCAGTGCGTCTGGCCACGTATAACCAGCAAGGTATTCCTATCTTTGTACGGTTCGCTCATGAGATGAATGGTTCATGGTATACATGGTGCCAGCAGCCAAGAGAGTTTGTACGAGCTTTTCGCCTTCTAGCTGAGGCTATCCATAGTACTGCTCCGCTTACTGCTATGATCTGGGCCCCAAACTACGGAGGAGGATATCCTTTCCCGTTTGGCCATTATCGAGCTTTACCCGGCACCAGTGACTTTCAACTGCTTGACACGAACAGAGATGGTCAGTTGAATATGGCTGACGACATGTACAGCCCGTATTACCCGGGGGATGACGCGGTCGACTGGGTAGGGATGTCGCTCTATCACTGGGGCAGGCAATACCCCTGGGGAGAAAATGAAGTCCCCGAGGACGCGACTTTCATGGCTAAACTCACGGGCACTTACGCAGGTCTTGAGGGCGATCATAGGCCTGTCCCCAATTTTTACGGAACGTATGTACAAGAGCATGGTAAGCCTATGGCTATTACCGGAACCGCAGCCTTCTATAATCCCTCTGCCGGAGGTGCCGACGAGCGGGCCATCAAGCAAACGTGGTGGCGACAGGTGTTTAGTCCTCAGGTTGCCAGGAGGTTTCCCGGCATAAAAATGATCCTCTGGTTTGAATGTCGCAAGTACGAAAGGGAGATAAACGGAATAGTTGACTGGACAATAACATCTAATCCCGAACTAACTCGAGCATTCTCGAATGACCTGCCTCGGTCACATTTGATTTTTGCTGACGACCTGCCGACCTTCATCACCTCACCCAACACGAAGAGGAATGCGCCCTAATAATTCATTGAGTATCGACCAATGTTAAGATTGCATCCATGCTGCCAGAGCATTGACTGGAGGAGCAGCATTCGGGTACACTCACGGATATAGGCTAACGAAGTCTGTATTTGCATAGCATAAGGGGCAACAACGGAAGCTTTGGCTTGGATCAAAATAGTAGTCGTCTCCACGCCAAAGCCATCCCAATCCGGCATTCGTAGTTCTCACACTAGACGGCGGCCTGAACAGTGAGTAGAGGAGAACCAAGACGCGCACCCGAGCTAATTATCCGGTGCGTTACCGTAATTGTCATCGCCTTTACTTCTTACTACCTAATTTGGCGCTTGTCAATCTTCAACCCCGATGCAGTAATCCTTTCCCTGGTATTATGGCTGGCGGAAGCCTACGGCTTTATGATATTCCTCTTATACGCATTCATGGCCTGGCGCCTGGTAGACCCAGTCCCTCCGGAAACAAAACACCACCCTACCGTGGATGTACTTATTCCTACGTATAACGAGCCGGTGGACGTGCTCAGGGCCACGCTTGCTGGCTGCGCTCATATTCGTTATCCCCACCAGACATATGTGCTGGATGATGGCGGGCGGGATGAAGTGCGAGCTCTTGCCGCCGCTTTCAACTGCAACTATATTGCCCGTCCCACACACGAGGGGGCAAAGGCAGGAAATTTAAACTATGCACTTAAGCAAACCACTGGCGAACTGATTGCGACTTTGGACGCTGACAACATCCCACTGCCCGGCTTTCTCGATGATACCGTCGGATTTTTCGATGACCCCTCAGTAGCTATCGTTCAAGGGCCACAGTTGTTTTACAACCTCGATTCATTTGAACATGAGCATTCCATCTGGCATGAACAGAGACTCTTCTTTCATGTTATTTTGCCGGGAAAGAACCGCACTAACTCGGCATTTTGGTGTGGCAGCCCGGCAGTCGTAAGACGCTCCGCCCTAGTAAGTATTGGCGGAGTAGCTACTGAAAGCGTGACGGAGGATTTGCATACTACCATTCGCCTACTACGACGTGGCTATCATGTTATATACATAGACCGACCGCTAGCGTCAGGGCTGGCACCAGCGACCGTAGAGGATTTCTTGGGCCAGCGCTTTCGCTGGGCACAAGGCGCCATGCAGATTTGGCGCAAAGACAACCCATTCACCATCCCCGGCTTGAGTATAGGCCAGCGCCTGAGCTTATTTGCTTCAATGGTGACGTATTCGATGCTCTCCAAAGGTTTGTCCTCTTGCTTATACCTATGATTGTCTTATTTACGGGAGCACTGCCAATATGCACCCTGGATTGGGAATTCTGGGTGCGCTTTATCCCCTATTTCCTAGTCACCTTTGTCGCTATCTGGCTCCTGGGTCGAGGCTTTTACAATACATGGGATATATTTCGCTATGACGTAATTAAAACGTTTACCTTTATTTCAGCGCTTCGAACTATAGTGACAGGACGTGCCAAGCCGTTTAGAGTAACCTCTAAAGTAGCTGGCACTGGTAATCGCTCGGCATTTCAACAGCCAGTCTGGCCACATTGGATAATAATAGGATTATCCCTTATCGCCATCGTTGTTGGGATTGTTCACATACGGTCTCCTTTGTGGTATGTACAGAAGCCAATGGTTCTGGTAGCATCTATAGGCTGGACTTTATTCAATATAACCCTGTTGATTTCTGGAGTGTTGCGCCTCAGGAGAGCTAGTCGACGGGCATCTTACCGCTTCCGTATCCGCATTCCGTTGTACTGGCAACTTTTAGGAGATAATATCTGGCACCAGGCACAGTCTATTGATTTGAGTGGCCGGGGAATTGCATTTATACACAGTGGCCCCAAATTGAGCATCAATGACCGCCTCAGGATATCTATCCCCACTAAAAATCAAAGCAGCACAACAACTACTCCCCGGAATCAGGACACGCGGGAAGATAGTGAAGATATCAAATTAACTGCACATGTTGTTGGTGAATATACCCCACAATCCCGTGCTGAACAAAGGGTCGGTTTGCTCATCACAGACTTTGCCACCGAAGCTGATGAGGTTCGCTATTCCAAGCTTGTCTATTCTCCCCGTCATCTGCTTAGCGGAGAGTTAGCGAAGTTTCGCTTGTCGGTCAAGAGTAGCGACCAGCAGTAGTACTTATAGCAGAACAGGAATTCGAAACCCCGCTAGAAACTTACGCTTCTCTTAATATATCTCCTTAATACACTGCCCAGCAGGTCTTCCGTTATATCTTCACGTCGCACCCAGTACCCGAACAAGCCAACAATGCCAAAACCTGCTTTTTGCCGAAACTAGGCCTCACACAAGGATTATCCCTCTATCCAAGGCATTCTGCCACTGACGAAAGTCAGCTTCGAACTTTTTGTTGGTGTTAAGCAGTTTGGGATATCGTCAGAAATCTTCTTGACGAGACGACTTATTAACTGCTTACCCCGTACTCAACGAGACCTTTGGCTTTTACGTGGTCAGCGGGTATATAGCTCCGTCCCGAACCCGTTTGCCAACATTAAACACCTGATGTCATGCCACGATATTATTATCCCACGCCCAGCCCCCTAGCCATACATCCGTTCCTACCAGCTTACGCTCTGGCTGATTGCCTGCTGGCCTGCACTCCCAGAAATGGACGGACGAGGTCAGGAGGCTCAACACCAGCCAGCCACTGAAGTATCTAGAATCGGTAGACGCCCTCCATGACATCACCCCACAGATGGCGACCACTTTAGCTTTATCATCAACTTGATACAATACCCGTAGTCACCCACCACATCCTGTAGCCTTCTCTTGGGTCAGCTTTCTCGTGTGAGGTGGTCGAGTTATTTCAGCTAAACTGGTATTACCCAGTATTCAGAATGTATGAAATTCTCTCTGAGTTCCCAGGACCTTGCGAAGCACATCGCACATTTCACCCAGAGTAGCATACGCTTCCACGCAATCAACAAAGACCGGCATGGTGTTGTCCTCGCTCCGAGCAACCTCCTCAAGACGGCGAAGCATGCGACTGACTTTAGCATTATCCCTATTCTTTTTAATCGCAGCCAATTTCTTTTTTTGTTTTGCCTCCACCTCTGAGCCAACCTTTTGCATGGATATCCTGGGAGAAGGCGAAACGAACTTGTTGATACCAACTATAACACGGTTTCCCTCTTCGACTTCCTTTTGATAACGATAGGAGGCATCGTGAATTTCCTTTACCTGATAGCCCTGTTCAATGGCTGATGCAGCACCACCCAAGCTCTCGATTTTTTCAATGTATCTGTTCGCCTCCTGCTCCAGTTGATTAGTCAGATACTCAAGATAGTAAGAGCCTCCCAGAGGGTCAACCACCTCGGCGACTCCGCTTTCATAAGCGATGATTTGCTGGATGCGCAATGATTGAATCGCCGCCTTTTCCGTAGGAATACAAACACCCTCATCATAAGAGGAAACAGCCATTGACTGCACACCGCCTAATGCTGCAGCCAATGCCTGAATCGTTGCCCTGGCGATATTATTCAAAGGTTGTTGCGCCGTAAGGGTCACCCCTCCAGTTTGAATGTGAGTTCGAAACATCCACGAACGCGGGTCTTTAGCGCCAAACCTTTCGCGCATAATCCTGGCCCACATGCGACGCAGTGCCCTCAGCTTGGCTACTTCTTCCAGTAGATTGTTATGTATCTGAAAATGCCAGGATAACCTGGGTGCAAAAGAATCTACATCTAGGCCGCGGTTGACAAAAGCCTGAACGTACTCTATGGCATTGCCCAGGGTAAAGCCCATCTCCTGAGCAGCAGTCGAACCTGCCTCTCGCATGTGGTATCCCGAAATACTGATGTAATTCCAGCGAGGAAGGTGTGCATTACAATAAGCCGCCACGTCTACCACCAACCGAATTGAGGGCTTTGGAGGAAATATGTAGGTCCCCCGAGCAATATACTCCTTTAGAACATCGTTCTGCGTTGTCCCATCTAGCTTGGCTATGTCGACACCCTGTTTCTTAGCTGTGCAAATGTACATCGCCAGGATGATGCCACAGGTGGCATTTATGGTCATTGAGGTACTCACTTTGTCCATAGGTATCCCCTGGAACATGGTCTCCATGTCCTGGAGAGTATCTACGGCGACTCCGACTCTGCCTACTTCTCCTCGACATAGCGGGTAGTCCGAGTCATGGCCCACCTGGGTCGGCAAATCAAAGGCGATGCTTAACCCGGTCTGCCCCTGGTCCAACAGGTAGCGAAACCGCCGGTTTGTCTCCTCGGGGCTGCCAAAACCGGCATACTGTCGCATAGTCCACATTCTCCCGCGATACATCGCAGGATGAACGCCTCGGGTATAAGGATACTCGCCTGGATAGTTAAGGTCGCGCACACAGTCAAAGCCATCCAAATCTTCCGGGGTATAAACAGGCTCAATCTCCAAACCGGAAGTCAGGCAGAACTTGTCCTGGCGCGGAGGCAGACGCTTCAAACCGGGTTCTAGAATTTTCTCTTTCCATTCGCGTTTGTTCATCATTGACATTATTTCCCCATAGCTCGACTACTTCAGTTTAGGCACTTGACAAGAGATGGTGAGCTGTGACCTTCGTCCAACAGTTATACCACTTCTTGAGTTAGTCCCTCAACCATGCAATAATGCAACACCTGTAATGTCAACCAGGTTGTGCAGCTCACAGGAAAAGGAATAGAATCTCCCCCGGGTCATTTCCCAATAATAGCAACAAGGAGTTTGACATGAACACCACAGATTTTATGACCATCGCCGGTGCTATCTGCCCCGACCGCGATGCCATAGTTTTCGAGGGAAAGCGATGGACCTACTCACAGGTCAACGAGCGGGTCAATAAGCTGGCTAACGCCTTGCTCCAGTTTGGAATCAAGAAAGGCGACCGCATAGCGATGTTACAGGTAAATTGCCCCGAGGTCGTTGAAACATATTTCGCCACAGCAAAGGTAGGCGGTATCTTTGTGCCGCTGAACTTCAGGGCTAAAACTGATGAGCTGAGCTACATGCTGAGCAACGCCGAAGCCAAGATTTTGTTCGTGGGTAAAAGATATCTTGATATAGCGCATGCCATGTTGCCCAACTTGCCTAGCGTTGAGAAGTGTATCTGCCTGGAAAGTAAGGAGGCCGACCTAGTTTTTTATGATGACCTGATTTCTAGTTCATCGGCCGACGAGGTTTTCACAGATATCGGTGATGAGGATATCACCATACTGATGTATACCGCAGGCACCACCGGACGGCCTAAAGGCGTACCGCTAAGGCATGATGCATTTGTCAGCTATGTCTTGGGCAATGTAGAACCAGCCAGCCCAGATGCTGAAGAAAGGAATCTGCTAACAGTGCCTTTATACCACGTGGCCGGCATTCAGGCAATGCTAGCAGCTATCTATGGAGGCCGAACCCTGGTGATGATGCGACAGTTTGAAGTAAAAGAATGGCTGGATACTGTGCAGCGGGAACAAGCTACCCGTGTTATGCTGGTGCCCACAATGCTAAAGAACGTAATAGATTACCAAGACTTCGCAAAATATGACTTGAGCAGTTTGCGGGTAATCACTTACGGCGCAGCCTCGATGCCATTTGAGGTCATCAGCAAAGCTATTAAGGTGCTACCTTGGGTAAAGTTTATAAATGCTTTTGGGCAAACAGAAACTGCCTCAACGATAACCGCTCTAGGGCCAGAAGACCATGTTATCGAGGGAACCGAGGAGGAGAAGGCGAAGAAGTTGAAAAGACTCTCCCAGTCAATTGGCAAACCGCTGCCGGATGTCGAGGTGAAGATTATTGACGAGCAGGGAAAGGCACTGCCTCCGTTTGAAATCGGTGAGATTGTGGCCAAAGGCCCTCGCATAATGACGGGCTATTGGCATGATGAGCAGAAGACAAAACAGGCATTTACGCCAGACGGATGGCTAATCACCAGTGATAGAGGATGGATGGATGAGGAAGGGTATGTATTTTTGGCGGGTCGAGGCGATGACATGATTATCAGAGGCGGAGAAAACATCTCACCCGAGGAAGTTGAAGATGTGCTCCATTCTCATCCCAAGGTAGATGAGGCGGCGGTAATAGGTGTGTCCGACCCTGAATGGGGACAGCAACCCAGAGCTATTGTAGTGCTTAAACAGGGACAGACTGCCACCCCTGAAGAAATCATGGAATACTGTCGTGAGAAGCTGGCGAGCTTCAAGCGTCCCAGGTCGGTTGCGTTCATCGATGCTTTGCCGCGTAATCCGATGGGCAAGGTGCTGAGAAAGGCACTTCGTGAGCAATATGGGCAGTCTTAGTTCCGCAGTGTCCATTCGAACTCAGTGGTTTCACCGGTCTGGAAGAGAAAGAAAAGACGTATCCCCGCAGCACCACCACTGCCCTGTTTCAGATACAGTGGTGATACCTTGTTGCTTGGTATAGCAATCGGATTTCCCTCTCGTTTGCATTGACCATTAGCCAGCATGATACTACTATAGTTGAAAATCAAAATGGCAAATGCCAGGAAACCGTTAATCGTTGACATCAAGGGAAATTCACTAGACGACGGCCCAGGGATACGGACTGTGGTTTTCTTTAAGGGATGTCCACTCGCCTGCGTCTGGTGCCACAATCCTGAATGCAAAAATCCAGAGCAGGAGATATCTTTCAATAAGCGAGAATGCGTCGGCTGCAAAACTTGCAAACAGGTCTGCCCTCTAGATGCCTTTGACTCGCAGCTATATGGCTATATCAATAGGAGCAAATGCACCCTGTGCATGAAATGCGTTGATGCCTGCCCTTCAGGGGCTCTTTCTCGAGCAGGGAAGGCTTACGAAGTGCGGCAGGTAACAGAAATCATCCACAAGGACCTGCCGTTCTTCAAAATTTCTAATGGTGGCGTGACCCTTTCCGGTGGAGAGCCAACGCTGTTCATGAACTACTGTTCAGAGCTGCTGCAGCAGCTTAAGTCACTGGGTATCCATACGCTTATTGAGACCAGTGGGCTTTTCCATTACGGTCATTTCATGGACCTTATCTATCCCCACATCGATATTATCTACTACGACATTAAGCTATTGAACGCCGAGGACCACAAACGCTATTGCGGTGTTCCCAACGAATTGATTCTAAGCAACTTCGTTGCACTGCAGAGGCAATTCTTGAAAGGCGGCAAGCCAGTGTTGCCGCGTATCCCACTGGTTCCAGACATAACCGCCACCGATGGTAACCTGCGCTCCATTGCCAACTTTCTAAGGGCTGAGAGCGTGAAGCAGGTAGCGATTCTACCCTATAATCCCCTGTGGATAGAGAAATCGGAGACCATAGGGGAGCGCAACCTTTACGTTACCAAAGATGAGATGAGGCAATGGATGCCAACTGAACAGGTACAAATGTGCCAGTCGTTTTTCTCCGATTTTGAGCTTGTCTAGATTTGCCAGGTACTGAACCCATACAGGTACTTGCTAACCCCCGCCCAGTCCGATTACAATAAGACGATTCTGCCTGCGGAGGTCGGGTATGAGCAAGAAGTCGTCCAGCAACGTTACCATCAAAGTAGTCCTCTTCCTCATGGCAACCCTCTACAACCTTAAGCCCTCTCTGAAGAAATACCTGAAAAGCACCGAAGGATGGATAAACTTCTCGGTGGGTATCAGGACAGAGAGCGGGAGCATAGAGCAAGCTATCATCTTCAACAATGGCAAGGTTCGGTTGTCCGGCAAGATACCTACTGATGTCAGTGTGAGCATGGCTTTCGTGGATGACAATGCAGCCAAGGATATGCTGAGCGCTACACCCAACGAGGCTATGAACATGCTGCTTAGAAACAGAATGAGAATGGATGGCAATCTTGGCTACATACAGCTTTTCCTGTTCCTGGTTTCTCAGTTGACCGGAAAAAAGAATTATAAAGCACAGGAAAAGGAGAAGGCACTGGACAAGGAGATGAAGACCAAAGGCTACACCTGTCCCGACCCAGAGATGCGCAATGAGCTTAGCCGCAGGAGAAAGGCCAGGCTGAAGGGTATCAGGGTTGACGCCGGCGTGAAATATCTTGAGGACCCTTACCTATCCCAGTATGACCTCGACGACTTCCCCAGGCTAAAGGAGTTCGTGGATATCCATTTCACTACCAAACCAGCTCTGTGCCACGAGCGCCCCAAGTTGCTTACTGACTGGCATGCGGAAAACGGATTCGAAGTCGATAAAAAGGGGAGACCATGGGTTCCAGAGTTACGGCAGGCTTACGCCTACAAATACCTGATGGAGAACCGGAAGCCCCTCATCCGCAAAAATGACCTGATAGCAGGCACCACCACCACCAAGGACATCGGAGTGGTGATTTATCCAGACGGAGCTGGCAATACCATCTGGGGCGAACTGCTGACAGTCCCCAACCGTGTTCTGCAGCCATATGACGTGTCCCCAGAAACAGTTGACATCCTGCACCACTACGTGTTTCCTTACTGGATAAAACGCAATTTCCGCGAGTGGGTACGCCACAAATACCAGAATCCGCTGTGCCAGCAGCTCGATGACCGCTTCGCCGTCTATTTCCTGTGGAAGACCGTGGCCATATCACATACCATCCCTGATTTTCCCAAGATACTGAGGCTGGGTACTAAAGGCATTGCCAGAGAGATCAAAGATGAGATGAAACGCGATGCCAAAGCCGACGGGCAGAAGAAAGATACGCTCAAGGCCATGTTAATCTGCATGGAGGGGCTGAGCTCCTATGCCAGGAACCTCTCCAGGCAAGCAGCGCTAGAGGCATCGAAAGAAAAGAATGCCAGGCGCAAGGCAGAATTGGAGAAGCTGAGCCAGATTTGTGCCAGGGTGCCGGAAAACCCGGCAGAGACACTGGACGAAGCGGTGAATGCCGTCTGGATAAGCTGGGTAGGACTACATATGGAAAACACTAACGCTGGCCTGTCCCTCGGCCGATTAGACCAATGGCTACAGCCGTATTTCGAGGCGGATATAAAGAAGCTGCAGACAGCGCAGGAGCGAGAGGAGTACATCAGGCATGCCATTGACTTGATTGGCTGTTTCTATATGCGCTGCACCGACCATCTGCCTCTGGTGCCAGACATCGGGAATTTCCTCTTTGGAGGCAGTTCCTCCGACCAGGCCATCACATTGGGCGGAGTAACACCACAGGGCGAAGATGCGGTAAGCGACATGACCTACATATTTCTCAAGGTCACTGAATTGCTGAATATACGCGACCCCAACGTAAACGCACGCTACAATCCCCAGAAGAACTCGGATACCTACCTGAAGCGCCTTTGCGAGGTGAACTTTATCACGGCAGCTACGCCTTCGATGCACAATGATGTGGTGGTCATGGAGTCGCTAAAGGAGTTCAACTATCCAGTGGAAGACCTGCGCGACTGGGCGGCTACGGGTTGCGTGGAGCCAACACTCTGCGGCAAGCATATGGGTCATACCAACTGCATGATGATGAACATGGTGGCCGCACTGGAGATGGCGCTTAACAATGGCAAGCATCCCCTGATGAACTGGGAAGTCGGCCCTAAGACAGGAGATATTCACAACGGCGGCTTCAAAACTTTCGACGATTTCTACAATGCCTTCACTGCCCAGTTCAAGTTCCTCATCGATAAGTCGGTAGAATACAACAACATCCTGGGCAAGGCACACCAGTATCTGCGGCCTACACCATTGTTGTCCTCTCTCATAGACGGTTGCATCAGGAACGGCAGGGATTTGACCCGAGCGGGTGCAAAGCACAACTCGTCGGGCAATGCCTGCATCGGCCTGGCCGATGTCACCGATTCTCTCATGGCTATCAAGAAGCTGGTATATGACGAGAAGAAGGTCACTTTCAAAGAGCTGAAAGAAGCCATTGATAACAACTTCGCCGATAACGCGGCCCTGTACGCGATAGCAACCAGGAAGGTTCCCTTCTTCGGGTCAGGCAGCGAAGAGGCAGTAGCCATGGCCGACAGGGTGACGCAGTTTGCCCATGACTGCTATGCCAACCATACAAACTACAGGGGAGGAAAATACACTGCAGGTTTCTGGTCTATGTCCAATCATGTCGCCTTCGGCACGCTGGCTGGTGCCTTGCCCTCGGGCAGGCTGGCATATAAGCCATTCACCCCAGGGCTGACACCAGAGCCTAATGCCTCCAAGAACCTGCTGGACAACATACGTGACGTGGCTAAGCTCAACCCGCACCACATGAACAACAACATAGCCTTCAATGTCAAGGTAGTGCCCAGCGCCAAGGACACACACCAACAAGTAGTGGACCACATGTACGCCTATGCCAAGACCTACTTTGACCTGGGCGGGATGCAGATGCAGATGAATGTAGTCACTTCAGCCATGCTGCGCGATGCTATGGCACATCCCGAAGACTACCGAAATTTGCTGGTGCGTATCTCAGGCTACAATGCTTATTTCGTCACCCTGAACCGGGATTTGCAGCTCGAACTCATCGAACGTGCGGAATACGGAATATAGACTGCTCCCACAAACCCAAAACCCAGAACTGGCGACTGATAACTCATGACTGGAAACGAAGTGGACACACGTTCAATCCCTCTGCTATACTAACTCTCTCGTATGAACCTGAAACTGTGGTTCCTGGAAACCCGTCCCTCTTTCCTGCTCCTCTCCGTGGTGCTTGCCTTCCTTGGCACCTGCATCGCCTGGTTCGACGGCGCCTTTCACCTGGGACACGCCATCCTGGCCTTCATCGGATTACTTCTCTGCCACATCAGCGTCAACGTGCTCAACGACTACTACGACTTTAAGAGCGGCATCGACCTCAAGACCAAGCGGACTCCTTTCAGCGGCGGCAGCGGTTTCCTGCCCACTTCAGCACTTAAGCCCAGGCAGGTCTTCTGGTTCGGCATGATTTGCTTCTTCCTGGCAGTGCCCATCGGCATTTACTTCGTGCTGGTCAAGGGCTGGATGTTACTGCCTCTGCTGGCCGTGGGCGCTATCTGCATCCTGCTCTACACACCATTGATCACCAAGTGGGGCTGGCCCGAATGGTCGCCGGGGATAGGACTGGGTACCCTCCCCATGCTGGGAGCTTATTTCATTCAAACCGGCACCTATACCCTACCAGCGGTCGTCGCCGCCATACCTTCCGGCTTCCTGGTACATAACCTGCTGCTGCTCAACGAGTTCCCCGATGCGGAAGCTGATAAGACAGCAAATCGAAAAACCCTGCCCATAACCATGGGCCCAACCGGCGCTGGAATTGTCTACACCGCATTAACCATAGGAGTCTACGTATGGACAATCGGCGCCGTCATAGCCAGGCTAATGCCCCCCTTCACGCTGATAGCCCTGCTCACCCTGCCCTTCGCCGTCAAGGGTATCCAGGGAGCACTGAACTCTCAAAACATCGGCAAGCTACAGGCAGGCATGGCCAATAACGTGCTCACCGTCCTGCTGACCCAACTCCTGCTGGGAATCGGCTACCTGCTGGCAGGATTCTTCCAATAGCCCAATGCCCATAATAACTCAGGCCATTAATCGTTGCTGCGTAACGGGAGTTCCGGGAAATGAAAAAAGAAGATAGGAAAGCCCTGGCTGCCCCCTGCGGAATGTACTGCGGAGTCTGCGGCGTTTACATTGCCACCAGGGATAACAACCAGAAGTTCAAGGAAAGGCTGACCACCGTCTACGGAGTATCAGTTGAAGATATCCACTGCAAGGGCTGTCTCTCTGACGACACATGGTTCCTCTGCAAACAGTGCGATATCAAATCCTGCTGCGAGCAGAAAGGCTACGAGGGTTGCCACCAGTGCAACGACTTCCCCTGCAAATACATAAACGATTTCGCCTTTCCCGTGGGCAAGAGGGTGATTATGAGAGCCATTCCCACCTGGCGCGAGCTGGGCACTGAAAAATGGATGGAAGAAGAGGAAAGGCGATACACCTGCCCCCAATGTGGCAGCAAGCTCTTCCGCGGAGCCAAGCGCTGCCGCAATTGCAGCCAACCTGTGGATGTAGATTGAACCAGAATTAACCATGTCCACCGACCTCATCCTGCTCCACGCCCCCAGCGTGTATGACTTTCGCCAGAAGACCATCCTCTATGGCCCGGTAAGCGACCTCATTCCCCCATCCTACGTCTTCGAGATGTACCCCATCGGCCTGACCAGCATCGCCGATTACCTGGAACGTCATGGCTACCGCGTCCGCATTGTAAACCTGGCTGTGCGCATGCTGCGCAACCACAAATTCGATGCTGAGGCGATGATAAAGCGCTTGAATGCGCCTATCTTCGGCATCGACCTGCACTGGATGCTCCACTGCCACGGCGCTATCGAAATAGCCAGGCTGGTCAAGAAATGGCATCCCCAGTCCAAGCTCATCTTCGGCGGCTTCTCCTCCACCTACTTCTATAAGCAACTGCTGGAGCGCCCGGAAATAGACTACGTGCTCCGCGGCGATTCCACTGAGGAGCCTTTCCGCCAGCTCATGGAATGCCTAAAGAACGACAGGAAACCGGAATCCGTGCCCAATCTAGCCTGGAAGGACAAGCAGGGCAAGATTCACGAAAACCCCTTCAGCAACGTGCCATCGGACATAGATAATGTCATGGTGAACCACTATGGCAACGTGGTGCGTTCGGTCATCAGATATCGCGACATCATCAGCTACACGCCGGTCAAAGACTGGCTACGCTACCCCATCACCGCAGTGCTCACCTGCCGAGGTTGCAGCGAAAACTGCGTTATCTGCGGCGGTTCAGCAGCAGCCTTTCGCCGCTGTTACCACAGGGACAAGCCCGCTTACCGTTCTACAGAGGCAGTCATCAGGGATATAAAGCAAATCTCCCGCTTCAGCAACGGCCCAATCTTCATCCTGGGTGACCTGCGGCAGCCCGGCGAAGATTACGCTACCGAGGTGCTCAGCCGGCTCCAGAGGCTTAAAGTAAAGAATCCGTTCATCCTGGAGCTATTCAATCCCGCTCCCAAAGAGCTATTGCAGCAGATGAGCCAGGCTTGTCCCAATTTCAGCTTGGAAATATCGCCTGAGTCTCACGATTACGAAGTGCGCAAGGTCATCGGCAGGAACTACACCGATGAAGCCCTGGAGCAGACCATAGCCGATGCGCTGGACGTGGGCTGCGGGCGGCTGGACATCTTCTACATGATTGGCCTTACCAAACAGACGCCGCAATCTGCCCTGGAGACCATAGACTACTGCGACTACTTGCTTAATAAATTCAACAGCGACAAGCGCCTTTGCCTGTTCACCTCGCCGCTGGCACCTTTTCTTGACCCCGGCAGTCTGGGCTTCGAGCAGCCAGAGAGATATGGCTACCGAGTCCTGTTCCGCTCGCTGGAGGAGCACCGCCAGGCACTGGTATCGCCACTGTGGAAATATTCGCTCAACTTCGAGACCGAGTGGATGGACCGCCAGCAGATTATGGACACCGCCTATGATGCCATCCTGAGGCTTAACCAGGTGAAGCGCAAGCATGGCGTCATACCGGAGAACCTAGCCAGAGTCAGCGAGCAACGACTCAAGAGCGCCTGGGACATGGCACACCGCATAGATAACCTGCTGGCACAGGGCAAACACGAGGAGATAGAAACCTTAAAGCCAGAGGTTGACCGCATCAATGGCTTCCCCGTGGCTGAGAAGATACAGCTAGAAGTAGCGCCGCCGCTCATGCCGATTAAACCCTTCCACGCCCTGTGGTCTATTCTAACCGGCAAGTAGCGAGGCCTGCAGACTTCTCTAAAAGGAATCAGCACCTGCTCTAGGGCGGGCACTTGGCGCAAACAGAGCGGAATAGCGTGGTGCTCAGGTAGCGGTCCCCCTTGTCAGGTAATATCGCCACGATAATACCGCGGTCCATGTTTTTTGCTATCGCCATAGCGCCGGCTACCGCAGCGCCGCTGGACATGCCTACAAACAAGCCTTCTTTCAAAGCCAAGCGCCGGGTCATGTCAAAGGCATCTTCGTCTTTTACTATGACCTTTTCATCGAAAACCTTGGACTGGTAAATCTTAGGGACTATGGATTCCTTCATATTCTTCAGTCCCTGGATGGTATGCCCCTCAGTTGGCTCAACACCAATTATAGTCATCTTCGGCTTCTTTTCTTTGAGGTATTTGCCAGCGCCCATCAAGGTGCCGGTGGTACCCATGCCAGCAACAAAGACATCCACCTGACCATCTGTTTGTGCCAGGACCTCGGGGCCGGTGGTCTCGTAGTGTGACAGCACGTTATTAGGGTTGTCGAACTGGTTAGGCATGAAGTATTTGCCAGCATCCTCGTTCACCAGTTGCCAGGCTCGCCTGATAGCGCCGTCTGTGCCTTCCTTGGCTGGCGTGAGTGTGACTTCGGCGCCCAGAGCCGCAAGTGCCCCCTGCCTTTCGGTGCTCACGCATTCGGGCATGAACAGCTTGACGCGGTAGCCCTTAGCAGCCCCTATCATAGCCAGGGCAATCCCCATATTGCCAGAGGTAGGCTCCACTATAACTTTATCTTTGGTCAGGACACCAGACTCCTCAGCCTTCTTAATCATGTAGTAGGCAGGACGGTCTTTGACCGAGCCTCCCGGATTAGCGCCCTCCATCTTCCCGAAAACGATTACCTTGGGGTTGCCGTTCAGATTACGCAGCTCGATGAGTGGAGTATTACCGATGGCGTCAAATATGCTTGGCTTTTTGTTCTGCATTTCTTCCAACCGCCATGATTGTATCCCTTAGCAGCCTGTTCAATCAAGTCAAAAGCTGCAGAGCCAGGTTGGGCTTGATGCTAAGTTCTCATTGCGCTAGACTGAGATAGCGAAACCCTGAGCTGACAGCAACGTGGTAAGACTGACTTTTTACGGCGGCATCAACGAAATAGGCGGCAATAAGATATTGCTGGAGGACGGCGGACGGAAGCTGCTGCTGGACTTCGGTTTCCCTTATAAACGGCACAAGGAGTTCTACGAAGAGTATCTGAAACCTCGCGCGGGTGCCGGCTTGCTAGACCCTCTGCGTATGGGATTATTGCCACCGCTAGAGGGGCTTTATCGGAAAGACCTTGAGGCGCAGAACATATGGGAGCAGTTCCGTGATAAACCTGCCTATCGCCAGCTTGACCATCTTGATGGCGTGCTGCTGTCACATGCCCACCTTGACCACTCCGGCCATATAGCCTTTCTCAGAGAGGATATACCGGTATATTCCACCGCAACCACGGCATTCATCGCCAAGGCCATTCAGGATTCGGGTAAGTCCGATTTCGACCAGCAGGTGTGCTACTTTGACTACAAGAAACCGGGCGTTCCCGCTGGCTGGAAACAGGGGGCACTGCTCACCACTGATAAGAAACAGCAGCGTCAATTCTGCATTGCCGACGCTGATTTAGCAGCGTTAAGCGAAGAAGCCTTCAGGTTCTGGCTCAAATCACCAGGGCAGAAGCCTCTAACGCCTTGCCCCCTATCCGCTCACAGTAGCTGCAGCTTCAACCTGTGCTGTTTCCCCGTCGACCACTCCATCCCCGGCGCCTGCGCCTGGGGCATCGAGACCAGCGCCGGCTGGATTATTTACAGCGGCGACCTGAGATTGCACGGCAAGCAAGGCAACCTTACCACCAAGTTCATGGAAGAGGCAGGCAAGTTGAATCCCAGGGCGCTTATCCTAGAGGGGACGAACGTAAACCGCACTGAGAATACTTATGAACACGATGTGCATGAAAACGGCTTGAAAGCCATAAAAGACGCTAAAGGGCTGGTCATCGCTGATTTCCCACCACGTGATGTATATCGCCTGCTTACTTTTCTGGACATTGCCAGGGAGACAGGCAGGAATCTTGCTATCTTGCCCAGGGATGCCTATCTGCTTAAGACGATGCGCCTCCTGGACACGGAGATACCCGATATTGCCCAGGAACCTAATTTGGTAATCTATCAGGATACCATCGCTTCACTAAGGTTATGGGCGCGAAACCTGTGCAAGGATTACGGGAGCAAGATGATTGTGGCTAAGGATGTGCATTCAGCTCAAGACAATTTCATCCTGTGCTTCAGCTTCTTCGATATCAATGAGCTGCCCAGCATCCAGCCAGTAGAAGGAAGTCTGTACGTGTTCAGCTCCAGCGAGCCTCATGATGAAGAGCAGGAAATAGACTTCGGACGTTTGCATCGCTGGCTTGACCTCTTTAAGTTTAGCAAGCACGGCTTGCCGGTAGAGATAAAAGCCAGCCCTAAAGAGAAAAGCACATGGGAAATCCCCGAAGCAGAGACAGGCCTCCACGCCTCCGGCCATGCCTGCGGTAAAGATTTGTTGGACATCGCCAGGCAAATCAAAACAGAGATTCTAATCCCCGTGCACAGCGAGCACCCAGAGTTTTATGCAGAGAACCTAGCAGATACGGACATCGAGGTTATGTTTCCCAACCCCCTAGGCACTCTTGAGATTTAGCGTCCGAACATTGACAACCTGAAATCTGTGATGCTATTCTTGCCGATACACTATTTGGCCTCCACACCCAAATCCCGGAGGATTTATGCTGAGTCCCTACTGTGTTCTTGACTTGGCAGACGAAAAGGGGTTGCTCGCCGGCAAGGTGCTGGCCGACCTCGGCGCTGATGTCATCAAAATAGAACCTCCATCCGGCAACCCCTCAAGAAAGCTCGGCCCCTTCTACCAGGACAAGGAATCCCCCGAAAACAGCCTCTACTGGATGGCCTACAATACCAGTAAGCGCGGCATTACCCTGAATTTGGAAAAACCCAGGAGCCAGGACCTCTTTCGCGGGCTAATAAAGAAAGCCGACTTCGTCATCGAGTCATTTCCGCCGGACTACATGGAGAAGCTGGGCATCGATTACCACCAGCTTAAAGATACCAACCCGCAGCTAATCTGGTCTTCGATAACTCCATTCGGCAGGACAGGCTCCTACAAAGACTACCAGGCCTCCGACCTGATAACCATGGCCATGGGCGGAGTGGCTTTTATCACCGGCGATGAGAACCGTCCGCCGCTACGCCTGGCTCTGAACCAGAGCTACACCCTGGCCGGCATTCACTGTGTCTCCGCCTGCCTCACCGCACTCATGTACCGCAACGCCACCAACCAGGGACAGCACATTGACATCTCTATTCAGGAAGCGATAGCTACTACACTGTGGTCTTCCGTGCCTATCTGGGAATTCCTGAACATCAACGAGCCGCGCATGGGCAACAAGGGCACCTATGGCAACTTCGTCTTCATGCGCGAAGTGTGGCAATGCAAAGATGGCTATGTGGTCAGGCTACCCATCGGTGGCCTCTGGGGAGCGCAGGACTGGGGCGGGCTAGCAAGCTGGATGGAAGAAGATGGCGTCATCGGCTCGCTCAAAGGCGTTGACTGGGCCAGCATGGACACCACCAACCTTTCCCAGCAGCAGGTTGATGCCTGGGAAGCAGACATGGCGCGTTTCTTCCTGCTCCATACCAAGGTTGAGCTTGAGGATGGCGCTGCCAAACGAGGCATGAAGCTCATCGGCGTGCAGACCGTGCCCGATATCATGAACAGCAAGCACCTACATGCCCGCAGCTACTGGAAGGAGCTAGACCATTCTGAGCTTAAGAGAACCATCATATATCCTGGCTATTACTTCCAGTCCGACAAGACCAAGCACGGACCCAGGTCGAGAGCGCCGCACATCGGCGAGCATAATAAAGAGGTCTATAAAGAGAAACTGGGGCTTTCTGCCGGAGAAGTGGAAAGCCTGAAGCAGCAAGGCGTTATTTGAGGAGAGCAAAGTGACAACACTTTTGCCCCTGGAAGGCGTCAAGGTGGTTGACCTTACCTGGGTGGCTTTTGGCCCCTGGGTCACCAAGTATCTTGCCGACCACGGCGCTGAGGTCATTAAGATAGAGTCCACCACCCGGCCGGACATCATCAGGTTATCACCTCCATACAAGGATAACAAAGCACATCCCGACAGAGCAGGCCTGTTCACAGTGTTCAATAGCAGCAAGCGCAGCCTCACACTCAATTTGAAGAACCCCAAAGGTCTGGAACTGCTGAAGAAGCTGGTGAAATGGGCTGACGTGGTTGTAGAGAACATGGGCGTGGGCGCCATGAAGAACCTTGGGTTGGACTATGAGCAACTGGTCAAGCTGAAGCCGGATATCATTATGGTAAGCATGAGCATCCTGGGGCAATCCGGCCCGCTCTCTTTCTTCCAGGGTTTCGGCCCCCACGGGGCCGCTCTCTCCGGTGTCTATGCCCTAACCGGCTGGCCTGATGGAGAGCCAACTTCCAACACGTTGGCCTGGCCTGATTGTGTCTGCCCCTGGTACGCCACCACTGCTATCATGGCAGCGCTGGATTATAAGCGCCGTAGCGGCAAAGGACAGTTCATAGACATCAGCCAGGTGGAAACCACTATCCATGGCTTCGCACCGGCTATGTTGCGCTATTCAGCCAATGACCAGGTCACCAACAGGATGGGCAATCGCTGCGACGAAGCAGCACCGCACGGCATCTTCCGCTGCCAGGGCTTCGACCGCTGGTGCGCCATCGCCATCCGGGATGATGCTCAATGGAAAGCCCTTTGCGAAGCAATCGGAAAAAGAGAATGGGCTAGCAAATTCGCCACGTTAAAACAGCGCAAAGCCAACGAGGATATAATAGAGAAGGCCATCGACGAATGGACAGCGCCGCAAATGGCCGAAGATGTTATGAAGAAGCTGCAATCAATCGGTGTGCCCGCTGGAGTTGTCCAGAACGCAGAGAACCTGTTCGCCGACCCACAACTGAAACACCGAGACCATTTCCCCAAGCTGGACCATCCGGTCATGGGCAAGACCACTCATCCCTCTTGGCCAGCTAAGTTCTCTGCTAGCCCAGCACAGCTAAAGCCCGCGCCTGCGCTGGGACAGGACAACGAATACGTCTGCACCAAAATCCTGGAGCTATCCGACCAGGAGTTCATCGAGTTGGTAAACTCCGGCGTCCTGGAATGAGCCATCGAGTGCTAAGTGATAAACAAAAGGGAGTTGGGTAAATAGAGAGGCTAGAGACTGAAAACTGGAGACTGGCAAGCTAGGAAACAATAAAAAGGAGGCGATATTATGAGATACATCTATGCACTTATTTCCGTTCTGGTCCTCGCTAGCCTGGTACTGGTACCGGCGGTGAGCTGCACACCATCAGGCCCGCCAGCCGAGGGCAAGGTCATCAAATGGAGGATGGCGAGCATTTTCGGGCCTGGCGACTTCTCCGCTGACCTGCTGCCTGTGTTCGCCAACGCAGTCAAAGAGAAAAGCAAAGGCCGGCTGGAGATAACCACCTTCTATGGAGACGAAGTAGTGCCGTTCATGGAGACATGGCCTTCGGTAGAGAAGGGCATAATAGACGCTGCTCAGACCTGTGGCGCTTTCTGGAGTTCCACCGAGCCGACATTGCTCTTACAAGCTGGCTTGCCGTTCACCTTCCGCGGCTCCTACAAGGAAGTGCGCAAGGCCGTGGACGACATGGGCCTGATGGATACCTGGAGAGATGCCTACGCCAGGCACAATATAGAGCTAATCGATATCCACTGTTATGGCCCTTACGCCATCCTCTGCACCAACAAGCCCATCCGCAAGCTGGAGGATTTCAAAGGAGTTAAGATACGGGCCATTATGTGGTGGGGTGACCTGTACCGAATGCTGGACGCCTCTACTGGATTCATTCCCGGCAGCGAAGTATACATGGCCCTGAAGATGAAGACCTACGACGGTGCTGTTTATTCTATAGATGCCATCAGGGGGATGAAATGGCACGAGGTCATGGATTATCTTATCCTGCCATGGTGGGTGGACTGGTACTGGGGTGACATTATAGTCAACAAGAAGACCTGGGACAGCCTGCCCGATGACCTGAAGAAGGCAGTCAAAGATGCCGCCAGAGAGTACGCCGATGCTAACCTGAAGAAATACACCGAGGAGATAGACATCGTCACCAATCCGGCCAAGGCAAAAGAGTTGGGATACGAGGTTATAACTCTCCCCGCGGCCGACGTGGCTAAAATCAGGGACATGACCATCGCTGAGATCTGGCCCGATATTGCCTCCATTAGCCCAGAACTGGCGCCTTGGGTAGATAAATTCAAGCAGATTTGGGGAGGTAAATAGGCACAAAAGAGCAAGGTGACCTAGAGCTAACTGAGGACGGAACAAGATGCAGCGTTTTGCGCGTGCCATAGACACCCTGAACGAATGGGTAGGCAGGATAGTCAGCCCTATCATCATAGCCATGTTGCTGATAGGGACCTACGAGGTGGTAGCCCGCTACGTATTTCACAGCCCCACCATCTGGGCATGGGAAATCAATGGCCACCTGCTCTGCCTATTCCTGAGTATGGCCGGTGGCTATGCTCTGCTGCTGGGTAGGCATGTCTCGGTAGACATTTTATACTCGCGGGTCAGCGTTCGCACCAGAGCTATCATGGACCTGGTCACCTGGCCCATCTTCTTTCTGGTTTGCATCATAGTCATCTGGACAGGTACGGCAGCAGCTATAGAAGCTACGGTGAAGCAGGAATATGTAATATCATCCCTGAGGTCGCCTGCTTACCCCGACAGGTGGATGATACCCATCGGTACCACACTACTGTTACTCCAGGGCGTGGTGAAATATCTTAAGGACATAGCCACAGTTGCAGGCAAGAGGAAGACCGCATCATGAATGTCGCCCTGATTACACTGATATTATTCGGCTCGCTCTTCCTGCTGCTGGCTACTGGTTTGCCTATCGCCTTCTGTCTGGGCGGTGTGGCGGTCATATTCACCTTTCTGCTCTGGGGCACTGAGGCGCTCTCTTTGATGGCTTCCATCGCCTACGAAAACTGGACGCAGCCCATATTCATTGCCGCCATCCTCTTCCTGCTAATAGGCTCCATACTCCAGCGCTCTGGAATAGCCGAAGACATGTTCCGCGCCATACACCTCTGGTTTGGCCGGGTGAGAGGAGGCCTGGCAATGGGCGTGGTGCTCATCTGCGTCATCTTCGCCGCTATCGTCGGCGTCAGCGGCGTAGCCACGGTCACCATGGGTTTAATAGCTCTGCCCGCCATGCTCAACCGGGGCTACAACAAGCAGATAGCCTTAGGTACCATCGCCGCCGGCGGCGCTTTGGGCATACTGATACCCCCAAGCATCATCATGATTTTGTACTGCATGGTCACCGGGGAATCGGTGGGTGACATGTTCGCCGGTGGCATTCTCCCCGGGTTGTTACTAGCCAGCCTGTTCATAGCCTACATCGGTATTGCTGGGCGCTTCCGCCCGCAGTGGTTCCCGGTGTATGAAGAAGATGTGACCTGGAAGGACAGGTTCGCTTCCCTGAAGTCGGTAGTCCTCCCCGTTTTGTTAATCCTGCTTATCCTGGGGTCTATTTACACCGGAATCGCCACACCCAGCGAGGCCGCAGCTATCGGGGCATTTGGTGCCCTCATCTGCGCTGCTGTCTACCGTAAACTGAACTGGCAGGTGGTGTCAGAGGCCTGCA
>Ga0194126_10001624_pt1 | contig 37502 bp, 33 predicted proteins | sample TA2KigC150mmetaG_FD_148641 | JGI IMG/M metagenome (GOLD analysis project Ga0194126, IMG submission 148641) | Freshwater microbial communities from Lake Tanganyika, Tanzania - TA2015035 Kigoma Deep Cast 150m | ecosystem: Environmental > Aquatic > Freshwater > Lake | place: Tanzania: Lake... | reverse complement strand
TGGCTGGCCCGCCAAGCCCACTTTCAACACCGCTATCGTTGGCGGCATCAACGGACCGCGGTCCTGGCCGAACTGGAAACCGCGTGGACTACGGCCAACTCGTGAGGTGTGGATTTTACTTTAGTGCGTAATATCCAGTAAGAGGAGATGTCCGGCATGTACATGGTGATGTTGGTGTTGGATGCCCGCGGTCAACTCGACGCCGTACTAGAAGCCTGGCGGGCGATTGGGGTGGGCGGCGTCACGATCGCCGAAACCACCGGCGCATTCCGACGCCTGGTCAAGCTTGGAGCGGTGCGTGCGCGCTATATCCTGGGCGGCCTGGCCGTGAGCAGCGGCGAGGACTTGAACCACACCCTTTGGGCTATCGTGCCGGATGAGGGCGTAGCACGTGAATGTCTCGAGGCTGCCGAGGCGGTGGTGGGAGACCTGGATGGCCCAGATACGGGTGTGTTCGCCGCCTGGCCCCTGCCTCTCGTCAAAGGGGCCCCAAGGTTGACGACGCGGAGCCAAGACGCGAGCTGAGCTTTTCCAGCATATCCTCCACCATCGCGGCAAGATCGTACTGCGGCGCCCAACCCCACTCCTCACGCGCCGCGCGATCGTCAATCGTGCGCGGCCACGAGTCCGCGATCTGTTGGCGGAAGTCAGGCCGATACTCGCAGACGAAGTCGGGGATGCGCCGGCGGATTTCCGCAGCCAGCTCGCCGGCCGAAAAGCTCAGCGCGGCCACGTTATACTCAGCCGCGTGCCTCAGCCGCACCCGAGGCGCATCCATCAGCATCAGGGTGGCCCGGATGCAGTCGGGCATGTAGATCATCGGCAGCACGGTATCGGCGCGCACGAAGCAGCTATAGCGCCCGCGCCTGAGCGCCTCGTAGAAGATCTCCACCGCGTAATCGGTGGTGCCGCCGCCGGGCAGCGTCTCGCTGCTGATCACGCCGGGGTAACGGATGCCCCGCACGTCCAGCCCAAAGCGCCGGCTGTAATACATCCCCAGCAGTTCCCCCGTGACTTTGGTGATTCCATACAGGGTCGTTGGCCGCAGCACGGTCTCCTGCGGGGTATCCTCCTTGGGGCTTTCGGGGCCGAAAGCAGCGATCGAGCTGGGATGATACACGCGTGTCACACCTAGCTCGCGCGCGGTCTCCAGCACGTTGTGCAGGCCGCCGATGTTGACGTTCCACGCCAGCCGCGGCTTCTCCTCGCCCGTGGCCGACAGGATTGCGGCCATATGATAGATCACGCTGATGCGATGGCGCTCGATCACCGAAGTCAGCGCCTCGCGCTGCGTCACATCGAGGCGCTCGCCGGGACCAGAACTAACGATGCCGGCCGGCAGGGGTCGGATGTCAGTGGCGACGACATTGTCGTTGCCGTATCGCTCTCGCAGCGCCAAAGTCAGCTCCACGCCGATCTGTCCGCAGGCGCCGGTGACGAGGATGCGTTCGTTCTGGCTCGCTGGCATGTCTACTCCCGATAGGATCTGCCCTGAAAATCGGCCACCAAGCGCCGGCGCTTGAGAGGATGCCTGGCGCCTGGCGGGTTTCCCAAGATGCTATCTTGCATCTATACTTCGATCACGAAGGCGTCAAAGGGGGGCGCAGCAGGCGTCGCCACCACCCCCTCGATGCCCAGTTGTTCGTCGGCTATCACCCTCTCGATGCTGGCAAATGCGCAGCCAGCCGCCTGCCTGTCAGTTCGGTGCGTTTCGGCTACGTGTCGACCCAGGCGGATTGCGACGGGGCTGCCGAGCGCCTTGCTCCAGCAGCAGAGGTTGATCGCAGCCGCCGGCCTGTCGAACAGCGGCAGCCGTTCACGCTGCGGTAACAGCGGGTAGAGATCGGCGAGCAGCGCATTGAGAAAATCGCCCAGCAGGCGCTCAGGCCGCGGCGTGCGGGCATCAGGCGCCAAAACGTCAAGGGCCGTGGCGACCCAGCGATAGATCTCCTGGTCGCCGCGCAGAAAGTCAATCGCCGATTCGTAGCGTTGGCGATAACGCTCGCGGGCGGCCGCCAGGCCCTCCAGCGTCAGGCAGGCGACCTTGTCGGGTTCCCAGGCGTCTTTCAAGACGAAGTCGAGCACCCGCCACTCCTTCAGCGCCGTGATCGCGGTGTTGACGTCCGCATGTCCCGTGACGATGACGATGCTGACGCCTTCATCCAGCGCGACCAGCTTCTGCACAAGCTTCCGTCCCTCCAGGTCACGCGTATCCTCGCGCAGCCGCAGATCCACGAACGCCAGGTGGAAGTGCTGGCGGTCGAGCAATGCTTCAGCCTCCGCGAGCGCGCTGGCCACGCGCACAAGGCGCGGCCGTTGTCCGCGGCCTGCGCTGGCCGCGATGCTCTCGCGCAGCAACTCCTGCCATGACGGGTCATCATCCACCACCAGGATTCGGTCTTCGTGCATGAGTGCTCCCTTCCCTACGGCGCAGCGCGCAACCGGATCGTGATGCGCGTTCCCTGGCTGGGACTGCTGTCTGCCGTGATCGCGCCCCCAAAGCTCTCTATCTGGCTGCGCGTCCACCACAAGCCCAGGCCATGGATGGGCGCGTAGCTGTCGGCGGTGGTCGAAGCGCCAGCCTCAAAGATGAAGGGCAGACGCCACGGCTCGATGCCCACCCCCGTATCTGCTACCTGGATGACGCGCCAACCGCCGCCCTCGGCCGGCCGAACTGATACAGATAGCGTCCCCCCATCGGGCATCGCTTTGGCCGCATTGTCGAAGAGGTTCCAGAACACGCTGCCGAGGCTGGGGCCGGCGAGAACGCGCACAGGCTCCAGGGGCAGCTCCAGCGCCAGCCGTATCTTACCATGTAGGCCTGCCAGGCCGCAACGTTCGAGCGCCTCGCCGATGGCTGACTGCAAGACGACGGGCGTCGGCGTCTGGCGGCGCAGCTCGGCGCGCAACTCCTGGATGATCGCCACCGCGCGGGCGACATCGCGCTCGACCCGCATCACGAACTGGGCCACATAGGGCTGGTTGCTGATCAGCTCTGGATAGAACGGCTGGCGCTTGAGCATGGCGAGCCAGCCGTTCACCGCAGCGATGGGGTTGTTCAGGCGATGGACGATGTCGCCGGCCAGCCCGCCGATGGCCGCCAACCGCTCGACTTCGGTGCGCCGCGCTCGCTCGATCGCCACCGCAGCCTGCCCGGCGAGCGCCTGCAGGATGCGTGCGTGCTCCGATGTGAAGAAAGCGGGCACCGGGCTCTCGAGGTTCAGAACGCCGATGACCTCCTCGCCGCTGATCAGCGGCACGGCCAGCTCGCTCTTCATCTCTTCGCCCAGGTAGCGGCGGTAGCGCGGCTCCTGGTCAACATCGGGCACGTAGCTCTCGCGCCGAGTGCTGACAGCCTGGCCGCTGACCGAGGCAGCGATGGGCACGCGCGTGCCGACTGGTTCGCCGCCTGTGGTCTGTGCGATGACCAGCTCTTCTCCTGCAATCTGCAGGAGTTGCCCGAACGTGGTGTCCGCGCGGCCGAGCGCCTCGTCCAACAGCGACCGTAGCTGCGCCTGGTCATTTTTGGCCAGCGCCTCTGCAAATCGCCTGCCGGCGGCGCGGGCAAAGGCGCCCAACTCGCCGCGCTGCGTTTCGTCAAAGCCGGCCTCGCGGGGCGTCTCGACGTTCAGGACGCCGGCGATCTCGGATCCCGCCCACAAAGGCGCGGCCAGCTCAGCGCGCACGCGTTCCTTCTCGCGTTCCAGAACGCGCTGATAGCGCGGCGTCCCCGACGAGCGGGGCAGCAACCGGCCAATGCTGCCGGCCACGCCGACATCCCACTCGACAGCCACATAGTCTGCCCGTGTCACATCGGGCACGATCACTGGTTTGCGTTCCTGTACTGCCAGGCCGCTGACGCTTTGGTGGAGGCTCACGCGCAACCCAACATCGCGCGGGGGTAGATTCGTCGTGTAGTGGACCACCAGGTCCGGCCCTTCGCTGAGCAGGAGTTGGCCAAAACGCCCTTCGATCAGCGCGAGGGCATGTTCCAGCACCAGGCGCACCACGGCCGGCACGGCGGTCTCGCGCGCCAGCTCCAGGCCGATGGCGCTCAGGGCGGCCGCCTCCTGTCGCGAGCGGGCGAGCTCGATAGCCAGGGCCGCGTGATCGCCGAGCAACGTCAGCATTTCCACGTGGCGGGGCTCGAACGCGGCGGGCTGGCGGCTTTCAATGCTGAGCGCGCCGATCGCATGGCCGCCGATGAGCAGGGGCACGACGAGCTCGCTCCGCATGGCCGCGGCCGCGCTGCGCGACGGCTTGTAGACGCGGCGCAACGGCTCCGGCATCTGGGCAAGATCGGGGATGTTGATCGGCTCGCCGTGTGACATGCTCAACCCGCTGATGCAGTCATCTACCGGAAACGCCGTTCCGAGGTCGGACAGATGCGCCTGATCGGTCGCGCGCACTCGCACGCGATCGCCTTCGCGCAGCAGCAACCACCCCACATCGAACGGGACCAGCTCCTGCGTTCGCCGCACAACCTCGGCCAGAAAGGCGTCGAGGAGGATGGCAGGTCTCAGCGCCTCGCGAATCAGCTCTTGGGCGGCGCCGATGGCGGCGTTCAGCTCCAAGAGCCGGGCGTTGCGGATCGCGATAGCGGCCAGGTGCGCGGACAGGCGTGCGATCTGGACTTCGGCCGCTGTGAAGTGATGCGGCTGCAGATAGGTCACGAAGAGCACGCCCACGCTCTCGTGGCCCGTCTGCAAGCGCACCCCGATCGCGGCTCTGACATCGGCGGCGGCCCGAAAGGCGCCGGTTCCCACCAGGAAAGGATAGCGCGTCGTCTCGGCCGCATAGTCCTCGATGGTCAACAGGCCTGCGGCCAGCGCGGCGCGCGTCGCCCCATCGGGCCGAGGCTCGGTCCACGGAAAGGTTTCGGCATTGGGCAGACCTGCCGCGGTGAATTGGCCGGCCAGGAAGCGGTCATGCGTCTGGTCATAGGGCTGAACCACGCAGAAATCGCCTCGCAGCACTTCGTTGCAGGCCTCCGCAATGGCCCTGAGGACATCCTTTAGCCGGGTTTCGGGCGACATGGCGAGAAGCCGGCTCTGCAACTGCATCAATTGGTGGAGGAACGGTTGAAGCGCCAGCGTGTCCACGTCTCGGGATGTCCTTTGCTACCACCCTGCGGTCAAGAGCTGGCTCGCCTGTCTCAAGATCATGGCGGCCGCGCCGAGCGTCACCGTCACGTCGCCGGCCTGGCTGAGCACGATGCGCACCGAGCGCCGGGGCACGTCCAGGGCGCGTTGTTGCACTGCGCGCTGTGTGGCCTCCAGCAGCAGGTTGCCCCAGCGCGACGCCGGTCCGCCGAGGACGACAAGCTGGGGATTGAGCAGGTTGACCAGGTTAGCGACCGCGATGCCTAGATACCCGGCCGTCTGCTCCAGGATTTCGAGCGCCAGGGGATCGCCGGCCAGGGCAGCATCGGCGACCATCTTGGCTGTCAGGACATCCAGGCTCTGGCCCGCCAGCCATTGCGTCAGCAAGGTGGCGCGGCCGGCTTTGATCGCCGCCTGGGCGCGCAGGGCGACAGCCGGGCCCGAGATCAAAGTCTCCAGACAGCCGTGGTTGCCGCATTTGCACAGGGGACCTCGGGGATCCACGATCATGTGGCCGATCTCGCCGGCCGCGCGGTCGGCGCCCTCGTGCACGGCGTTGTTCAGGAGAATGCCGCCGCCGACGCCTGTGCCCAGGTAGATGTAGATGAGATCGGCCTGGGGTGCGCGGCCGCGATACCACAGCTCGCCAAGCGCCGCAGCCTTCCCGCGGTTAACCAGCACCACGGGCGCCTGCAGGCGCGCTGCCAGCAGCGGCCGCAGGTTCACGCGATCCCAAGCGAGCGTAGTGGCATAGGTGACCGTGTCGCCGTCGGCGCTGATGAGACCCGGGACTGCGATCCCACAACCGAGGAACATGGCATCTGGTCGCGTCGCTAGCTGCGCCCGAAGATCGTCGGCCACCAGGTCCGCCACAGCGTCCTCGCGCGGATCGCGCAGCGGCGCCTCATGCATCTCGAGAACCTGGCCGTCGAGATCGGTCAGCGCGATCCGGCAGAACTTCGGATCAATCTCGACCCCGGCGACCACCTGGCCGGCGCCGCCCAGACGCAGTAGAATCGGCCGGCGTCCACCGGCTGATTCGCCGACGCCGACTTCTTGGATCGCGCCCCTGGCGATCAGGTTGGCGACTGCGCTCGAGACGGCTGGCTTGCTCAGGCGGAGCGCGCGCGCGATGTCGGCCCGCGAGAGCGCGCCGTGGGCGACCAGCAGATCAATCACAGCTCGATAGCTGGCAGAAAGGCTGACGGATCGTGGTTTTCTGGCTGTCATGGGCTCCAGGGGCGTTGGGCCGCCAGGCCGAACAGACTGCGAGATGGAACGAAGTTGCACGGCTCAGGGTCTTGTGGTATCATCTCGTCGGTGAGTTGGTTCGCTATCCTTACTAAGGATAAGCGAAATCAGGTCATCTGTCAAGGAAGGCTGCAGAGGCATAGCCTTCTCCTCTTCGCTGGTCATTGCGCAGACTTGGCGCATAGAAAACGCACAGGAGCCCTAGTGCTTGGCGTTGCTCTCGCGGCCAGGCCGAACACCTTGGGAAAGCCACGAAGCAAGTCGCTCTGGCAACGCATCGTCGCTGCCAGAGTTTGGATTGGCTCTTCGACCGCCAGCCCGTGGCGGGCGCGGCGGGGCTGAGCGCGTTCATGCAGCCCATCGCCGACTTGTGGCGCGAGCTGCTGCTGCGGGCGATCTTCCACCTGGCCGAGGCGCAGGATCTCTCGCTGCCGCTGCTCTGGTTCTACCCGCGCAACCTGCCGGCCCTGGGCGAAATCTCGCACGACACCGATCTGAGCGAACCGCAGCTCGCGCTGCGCCTCCTCGAAGTGCTGGCCCCAGCGCAGATCCATTCGACCTGGTGCGTCATCCTGCCGGGCTATGGGCCGGAGGTCATCGCCGCGATCCGCGATGCGGGGCACGAGCTGGCGATGCACTACGATTCCTTCTCGGTGGATCGGCCGTGGGGCGAGGCGAATTTTCGGGGCCAGCGAGAGCTACTCACCGAGATGTTCGGCGGACAGGCCCCCATCAGCAACAAGAATCATTACCTGCGATGGGAGGGGGACAGCGACCTGTGGGGTTGGTGCGAGCGCGTCGGCATCCAGCTCGACCAGACAAAGGGGCCATCGAAGACCGGCGCGATTGCCTTCACCTTTGGCACGTGTCACCCGTATCGGCCGGTTGATCCCGCCGGCCGGCTGTTCGACGTGCTGGAGCTGCCGACCCTGACGCAGGACATGCTGCTGACCTCGCCGATGGCCGCGCTCGCGCCGATGTTGGACGGCGTCTTGCGGGCGCACGGCATCCTGCACCTGCTCTTCCACCCCGCGCACATCGCCAAGCCCGGCCAGGCAGACGCCTTCCTGGAATCGGTGGCGCGGGGTCGCGCAGCCGGGCTGGAGTGGTGGACCGCCGCGCAGATCAACGCGTGGGAGCGGGCGCGGCGGCAGACGAGTTGGCGGCGCGACGCCGATGGCGCGTTCATCCTCCGCACGGGCGCGGCCGCCCTGCCAGAAGCGACCGTGCTTTGGCTGGAATCGGGCAATGGCGGGGTCTCGCTCAACGATCGCAACCAACCTGCGCAGATGGTCGAACGCTGGGGCTTCCGGTTCCGCTCCGTTGTCCTGGATGCCGATCCCGACACCGAATATCGGCTGACGCTGAAGGATTGACGATGTCTCGACCGGCCGCGATCCTCAAAATTGGGTTATTTTCCTTCGCTGTCTGGGCATGCACACTGCTGCTCTACTTTGTGGGCGTCGCCATGGCGGCTGCCGGGCTTCAGCGTGCGTCAACCGGCGCCGCATCGTGGGCGGTCGTCATTCTGCTCGTGCTGGAAGCGGCGGCGGCCTGTCTGGCGATTGCTTTCGTCTTCATCCGTTCACGAGCTTATTTCGAGACGACCGGGCGCGTGGCCTGGACAATCGGTTTCGCCTTGCTGCAGCTCGGCGCGTGCGCAGTGGCCGCGCTGACCACGCTGTTCGCGTTCAACCGTTGAGGCGCACGACGTCTCGCGCCACTGGACATTCGGAGGACTTATGAGCTTACCCCCCGTTCGAGTCGGCATCATCGGCCTGGGTCGCAGCGGCTGGAGCATCCACGCGCAAGGCCTGAAGCATCTGCCCGACCATTACGAAGTCGTCGCTGTAGCGGATTTGATCGAGGCGCGACGGCGAGAAGCCGAGCAGGAGTTCGATTGCCGCGCCTACGCGTCCTACGCCGATCTGCTGGCCGATCCCGCGGTCGAGCTGGTGGTCGTGGCCCCGCCAAGCTATCTGCACACGGTCTACACCATCGCGGCGTTGCACGCGGGCAAGGCGGTCGTCTGCGAGAAGCCGATGGCCGCCAACCTGGGCGACGCCGACGCCATGATCGCGACGGCCAAACGCACCGGCGCGCTGCTGACCATGTTTCAGAACCGCCGGCGCGAGGCAAGCTACCTGAAGGTGCGCGAGGTGATCGCTTCCGGCGTGCTGGGCCGCGTCTTCGAGATCAAGATCACGGTACACTCCTTTGGCCGGCGGTGGGACTGGCAGACGCTGCGCGGGTTTGCGGGCGGTCAACTGCGCAACAACGGCGTGCACTACCTCGACCAGGCGCTGCAGCTCATGGATCTGGTGAGCGGCGCGACGGTCGAGCCAGAGGTGTTCTATCACGCCACGAACGCGCTGGCCCTGGGCGACGCCGAAGACAGCTTCAAGGTCATCTTGCGCGCGCCGGCCGCGCCGCTGGTGGATTTCGAGATCATCGGCGCGTGCGCTTATGCCCAGGAGCCGTGGCTGGTGATGGGCGACCAGGGCACGCTGGCGGGCAACTACGACAGCCTGCGCTGGAAGTACTTCCTGCCGGCCGAGGCCGCCCCGCGCCGTCTCAGCACCGACCCGACCCCCGATCGCAGTTATAACCGGGATGCCCTGCAACTGTGCGAAGAGACCTGGTCGGCCCCGCCCCCCGACGAGAAGACGCCGGCCGCCTTTGTCGCCATGACCATCGCCTACTATCAGGACCTCTACCACACCTTGCGCGAGGCCGCGTCTCTCACCGTGACGCCCGAAAGCGTGCGGCGCGTGATGCGGGTGGTGGAGATGTGCAAATAGCAGATGGCAAATGGCAAATCAGCAGGTCGGCAGATTGCACTTGACGTTTGACGTTTCACGTTTGACGCTTCACGCACGAGGGCCTATCTCCATGCATTCCATCGCCCGTCTCGACTTCGGCAACTGCGAAGTCTATGGCAAGCCCGGCTGGTTGACGGTCGGGCGGGTTTATTGCTCCCCGCGCGTCCTGTGGATCAATGAGCCGCGGGAGGTGTGGCGACCCGGCCACGAGAATCCGCTCCTGTTGAGCTTTGTGCAGGCGCAGGAGGGTGAGCTGCGGCTGGGCCTGCCGCCGGGCTGCTATACGCTCAAGCTCAGCTTTTACGATGCGCAGGAGGAACATGGGCCGTTCAGCCTGGCGGTCGCCAGCGGGGACGGCCGCGCAGCGATGGGGGCGGGCGAGCAGCGGGTGATCCTGGCCGGTGTGACGGTCCCGCGTGGGCAGGTCGTGACGGAGCAGGCCGATGTGACGCATAGCGGCGGCGCGCTGGCGCTGCGCTTCAAGGCCGCCGTGGGCAAGACCTTCCTGCTGAACGCGCTCGAAGTGCTTGGCCCGGATGACGCTGAGCTGCAAATGCTCTTCGACGATGCGCCGAGCGACATCCTGCCCGCGCCGGTCGAGTTGCTGGCGACGGGCCGCGACGACCCCCGCGCTGCGTTGCGCGAGGTCTGCGAGTGGCTGATGGCGCACCGCCGGGCCGATGGTTTTCTCGGCGATCCTGAGGGCGAGCGGCGTTGGTGGTACACGTCGGCGTATCCCATCCGCACGCTACTGGCGGGCAGCGCGATCTTCGGCGACGACCGCTACCGGGTCGCGGCGCAAGAGGTGCTCGATCTGTTCGTGCTCGATCAGATGCCGGAGGGCGGTTTCCCGCAGTCGTACCAGGGCCGCGGCGCGCTGGCATCCTTGCCCGCGGCCGAGCTGGATGCGCTCCGGGCCAAGACCTGGATGAACCTGGCGGACATCGGCAGCACGGTGTCGGCCCTGGCGTTCGCCATCCGCTACACGGCCGGCGAGCGGCAGGCGCGTTACCGGGCGGCCGTCAAGAAGTATCTGGACATCTGGGCGCCGCAATTTCAGCAGCCGAGCGGCGGGTTCACCAACGGGTGGCTGGCCGGGCACAACGCGCAGTGGATCTACAGCATTGCGACCGGCACGACCGCGCTTTCGTATGCATTTTATGCCGCGGCGACCGGCGAGCCGGGCTACATCGAAGTGGCCGAACGCGCCGCGCAGTTCCTTGTGCGCGACTGGCATGAGGACGGCCGGCCCTACATCTGGCCGTTCGACTGGTACTATCCTGGTTCGCCATTCTATATGCGGGTGCGCGACATCGGCGAGCAGTTCTACATCCTGGACGCCATCGCCGGGGTTGCGTCGGTCAGCCGCAACGCGGGGCTGCGTCGAGAGGTCTTCGACGCGCTGCGGAAATATCTGCTCGGCAGTCAGGGGTTGATTGCCACCTGGGACGGCGCGGCGTGGTGGTCGCTCCAGGACACCTGGAACAACTCCAAGAGCGCGGCTACGCCCCTCTTCCTGGCTTATTTCCTGCGCGTCGCGCCCCAATACGATCTGTCGCGGGCCGAGCTGGCGCAAGTGGAAGCGGTTTACGCGGTCACGCGGCGCTTCCTCTGCACCCCGGCGCACGCCCGACAGATCGGTGTGATGGAGAACGACCCTGACCTGCCGTGGGGTGGTCACAGCCTGATGTCGTGGACCGGCTGCGCGGTGGCCGCGACCGGCTTTGCGGGGCTGGCGCTGGCAGATATGGTGCAGCCGGGGATCAGCTATATGGCGTGAAACGTCAAACGTCAAACGTCAAACGTGAAACGTGAAGCGTCGATCGTCGGTCGTTGGTTGTCCAACATCCAACACGCATTCAAGGAGGGGGCTGTGAAGCAATACGAGTACGGGCGGATCGCCAGGCTGGCGGAGAGCCTGGCGGAGGCGCAGATCGCTCCGGAGATCGCGGCCGAAATCCTGGCGGGCGGCGAGATGATCCGGCAGAGCACGTCGCCGGAGGCCAAGGCGGATTGGTTCAACGCCGCGATGCAGCGGATGAATCGGTTGCTGGATCGCGAGACGCGCTGCGCGGTGCGAGAGGCGTGCGCATGTTGCTTGGGCGGCAAGCGCCTGAAGCTGTCGCAAGGCCGGCGGTACGCGACCCTCGAAGAGCGGGTGGCGGCCGCCAATGAGACGCGCTTCGTCTTCGGGCACAGCGTCACGCTGCAAGAGGATGGCCGCGTGCTGGTCTGCTTCGCGCCCGAGGGGCAGGAACACTATCGTTGCGTCTGCCTGCCGAAGGCACGGGAGCCGCTGCCGGTGACCTACTGCTACTGCTGCGAAGGCCACGTCAAACACCACTTACAGATCGCCCTGGGGCGGAAGCTGGCTGGGGTGGTGCGTTCGTCGGCGCTGTCGAGCGGCGGGGCCAAGCCATGCACGTTTTTGTTTACGATTCAGCCAGTGGATTGAGATTGGAGTTTACGTCACATGGATATCGAGCGTCTTTCGACCTGCAGCATCGCCCTCAACAAACGGCCGCTTCCAGAGGCCCTGGACATCATTGCGGCCGCGGGTTTCAAGAAAGTGGATTTGCTGGCGCGGATGCCGCACTTTTCCCTCGATCCGGTCGAATGCGACCCGGTTGCGCTCAAGGCGACGGCGCAGGCGCGCGGTTTGCAGATCGCCAACCTGGGCACCTACGTCGGCGCAGGCTTCGGCAGCGAGGACAAGGAGATCCAGGAAAAGGAGTGGGCCGACGTGCAGCGCGCCCTCAACGTGGCCGCGTTCCTGGGCGCGCGCTCGATCCGCGTGCGGCCCGGCGACGATAGCCCGGCGTGCCTGGATCGCATCGTGCCCTGGTTTCAGCGCAGCGCCGAATATGCCGCGGCCAGGGGCATTTTCATGGGCTTCGAGAACCACGGCGGCGGCATCTCAGGCCAGCCTAGACTGTGCGCGGCGTTGTCGGACAAGGTCGGCTCCCCTTACTTCGGCGCGCTCTACGAGCCGTGCAACCTGATGCACGCCGGCGTGGATTATCGCTACGCGCTGCACATCATGCGGGGACACATCACCCACGTCCATCTGAAGGATGGCCGCTTCACGCTCGATGGCTTCCAGCACACCATGCTCGGCCAGGGGCAGATTGACTATCCCTGGATCCTGGCACAGCTCGAGCGCATCGGCTATGCGGGCGATTTCGCTTTGGAGTACGAGCTGAAAGACCCGCCCGCGGCGGAAGGATTGAAGGCGTGGTATGCTGCGGGAGTAAAGCTGTTCGCCGCCGGATAGATGAACACATCGCAGCTTCGAAAAGCCTCACCGGCGGATTCGAGGCTTCAGCCGGTTACTGCAGTTGCACAGACAGATCGCCTGAAGGCTCGATTCCCAGCCTGAACACAAAGGAGCCTCACAGACGCTATGCAACTGGCAATCCACGGCGGGATGCCCTATCGGACCCGCCCGTTTCCGACTTGCGCCAACGCCTCCGGTCGTTGGTTGGGTGAAGAAGAGAAGCGGCTGCTGGCTGAGGTGATTGACAGCGGCGCGCTGGGCCGCAACGACGGCTCGAAGGTCGTCGCGCTGGAGCGCGCCTGGGCCGAGATGCTGGGCTTCGGCGCGAGTGCTCAGCCGAACGGCGGCGCCCCGCTTGCGGCCCAGGCGGTCACATCGGGCACGGCCGCGCTGCACACGGCCGTCGCCAGCCTCAACCTGGAGCCGGGCGACGAGGTCGTCACGACCACCATCACCGACATGGGCACGGTGATCGCGATCCTGGCTTGCAACCTGGTTCCCACCTTCGCCGACGTGGACCCCCGCACCGGCAACATCACCGCCGAGACGATCGCGGCGCAGATCAGCCCGAAGACGCGGGCGATCATCGTCGTCCACCTTTTCGGCCAGATGGCCGACATGCCGCCGATCCTGGCGCTGGCCCGGCAGCATGGCCTCTACGTGATCGAGGATTGCGCGCAGGCGCACCTGGCGGCCTACAATGGCCGGTTGGCTGGCACGCTGGGCGATCTGGGGTGCTTCAGCTTCCAGCAGTCCAAGCAGATGACAACCGGCGACGGCGGGCTGGTCGTCACCTGCAACGAGGCGTTGGCGACGCGCGCCCGGCTCTTCACCGACAAGGGGTGGCCGCGCGGCATCCCTGGCCTGCGTGGGCATCTCCTCTTCGGGATGAACTACCGCATGACCGAGTTGCAGGGCGCGGTGGGGCTGGCGCAGGCGGGCAAGCTGACCGAGATCGTGGCGCAGCGGCGGCGGACGGCCGGCCTGCTGCGCCAGCTCATGGCCGACATCCCCGGCCTGATTCCGCCGCACATTATCCCCGGCGCCGATCATTCCTGGTGGATGTTCCCCTTCACGATTGACCAGGCCCGGCTGGGGGTGTCGCCCCAGGCGTTCGGCCAGGCGATCAAAGCCGAGGGGCTGCCGTTCGGCGTGGGCTACATCCCGAACCCGGTCTTCGAGTACGACGTGATCCGCGACCGCAAGACCTTCGGCGCGTCGGGCATCCCCTGGACGCTGCCCCAGGCCCGGCCCGGGATTATCTACGACCGCCGCGATTATCCCGGCACGCTCCGGTTCCTGGATGAGATGTTCGTGATGAGCTGGAACGAAGGGTTGACCGAGGCGGATGTCCACGACATCGCCGGCGCGCTGGCGAAGGTGGCAAGGTACTATCGGAATGACTGAACGACTGTGGTTGAAATGGAGAATGGCATGACCGACCAATTGGCTTTGTTCGGCGGCCCCAAGGCGGTTCAGAGCGCCCCCGGCGACCTCTTCAAGTGGCCTATTATCACTCCGGAGATTGAAGAAGCGGTCCTCACCGTCTTGCGCTCGGGCGCGATGTCGGGCGTTGACGTCACGATGCAGTTCGAGGCAGAATACGCCGCCTGGCACGGCATGAGCTATGCGCTGGCGCACAACACCGGCACGGCTGCGCTGCATGCCGCGATGTTCGGCGTGGGCATCGGCCACGGCGACGAGATCATCTGTCCCAGCGTCACCTACTGGGCGTCGTGCGCGCAGGTCTATTCCCTGGGCGGCACGGTCGTCTTCGCGGACATTGACCCCGACACCCTCTGCATTGACCCCGACGACATCGAACACCGCATCACCCCGCGCACGAAGGTGCTCATGGCCGTCCACTACACCGGCTATCCGGCCGACATGGATCGCATCATGGCGATCGCCGACCGGCATGGCCTGGCGGTGATCGAGGATGTGTCTCACGCGCACGGCGGCCGTTACAAAGGCCGGCTGGTGGGAACCATCGGCCATGTCTCCGGCGCTTCGATCATGAGCGGAAAATCGCTGGCCGCGGGCGAAGGCGGCATGTTGCTGACGAACGACCGGCGCATCTACGAGCGGGCGCTGGTCTTCGGCCACTACGAGCGCGCCAACAAGATCACGCTCGATGACCTGGCCGCGGGCGCGGGGCTGCCATGGGGCGGCTACAAATACCGGATGCACCAGCTCACCTCCGCGATGGCGCGCGTCCAGCTTCGGAACTACCCCGGCCAGATGGAAGAGATTGACGGGGCGATGAACTGCTTCTGGGACATGCTGGCGGGGATGCCCGGCGTCCGCGCCCATCGCCCGCCGGCCGATTCCGGGCTGACGATGGGCGGCTGGTACGCGGCCACGGGCCTCTATCGGCCGGAGGAGTTGGGCGGGCTGTCGGTGCGCCGCTTCTGCCAGGCGTTGGCGGCCGAAGGTGTGCCGTGCGGACCGGGCTGCAACAAGGCGCTCCATCTGCACCCGCTCTTCAACACCGTGGACGTCTACGGCCAGGGCAAGCCAACCCGCATCGCCAACCTGCCGGAAGGCGTGGACATCCGCCAGCCCGCGGGCAGCCTACCCGTCGCCGAAGGGATCCAGGAACGCGTCTTCTTCGCGCCGTGGTTCAAACACTGCCGCACCTCCGCCATCGAGGAGTACGCTGACGCGTTCCGCAAGGTGGCTGAGCACTACGAGGAACTGCTGCCTGGCGATCCCGGCAACGCGACTGATGGTGGCGAGTGGGGGTTGAGCAGACGGCGGTAGGCGTGAAACGTAAAATGTCTCACTTGAGTGGAAGAGATGCTTCTGCGGCAGGCAAATCTGACGGAGAATTGACCCCGGCAGAACACGCCGAGTTGCTGCAATTCGTCGCGCAAGTCGAGAGCGCAGATGCGGAACGGGCGCAGGCGTTAATTGCGTTGGCGCGTTTACGCGACAAGCCGGTTGCCATGATCCTCCACGAATGCTCACCGGAATATGTCGTCAATGCCGCCTGACCCGCCACACGTTTCGCCCGCCATTCGCCGTATTGAATCGTTCCGGCCTGGTCAACCTGCGACGTGTGCTGGGCGCCGCAAACCTCCATCCACCAGCCGAAGAGTGATTCTCAATGCCCGATCAGATCGAAATCCAACAACTCCCCCTTTGGGACAAATTGGCCCTTTCATTCGATCCAACCGCCGAGCTTGACTTCTACACCAACCATCTCAAATCCGCCCTGCTCCCCTTCTGGCTCACCCGCTCGATTGACCGGGAGCACGGCGGCTTCTTCACCTGCTTCGACAGCGTCACCGGCCGGCTACTCGCCGAGGACAAGTACACCTGGTCGCAGGGGCGGATGGTGTGGGTCTGGGCGAAGCTGGCGAGCATGGGCATCTTCGCGCCGGACGAGCGCGCCCGCTTCCTTGAGCTGGCCCGCTTCGGCGCGGATTTCTTGATGCGCCGCTGCCTGCTGCCGGGCGACCGCTGCGCCTTCCTGATGACCCGCGACGGCCAGCCAAGGCCCCAGGCCGCGGAGATGCCGCTCGACAGCAGCGTCTACGCCGACTGCTTTGTGATTCTCGGCCTGGCGCGCTACGCGGCGGTCAGCGGCGACCGGGCCAGCCTCGACTTCGCCCACCGCCTCTATCGCTCGGTGAACGGCCGCATCCACACCGGCGACTTCCACACCGAACCCTACCCCATCCCCGCCGGCTTCAAAGTCCATGGCATCCCGATGATCCTGCTCAACACATCGCAAGAGCTGGCGTATGGGCTGGCTGCGCACGGCCTGGTCGCCGAAGCTGCCGAGGTCATGGCCGCGGCCGACGGCTGCCTGGCGGAGATCAGGGCGCACTTCGTCGCGCCCGACGGCGCGCTGCACGAGATGGTCACGCTCGACAACCGGTTCGTGGCCGACAACCTGCTGGGCCGCTACGTCAATCCGGGACACACCCTCGAGGATATGTGGTTCTGGATGCACCAGGCAACCGCGCGTCACGCGCCTTCCGCCCCTGTCATTGCGAGGCACACCCTGAGCGAAGCCCGCCGACGTTTGGCGGGCGCAGTCGAAGGGCGCGACGAAGCAAGCCCAGCCATGCCTGAGATTGCTTCGCTTCGCCCGGCGAACCCCTTGCCGGACGAAGCGCGTAATGACACTCACAACATCATCAGCGCAGCCGCGCAAATCACCAAGCGCGCCTTCGAGATCGGCTGGGATCACGAATACGGCGGGCTGCTGACCTTCGCCGACCAGGATGGCGGGCCGCCGACCGAGAGCATGGCCGGGCTGGAGGACGAGCGGATGGCGCAGAAGGTGCAGGCGGATTGGGGCAGCAAACTCTGGTGGGTGCATTCCGAGGCGCTCTACACGACGCTGCTGGCGTGGCGACTGACCGGCGACGAGGAGTTCCTGGCGCTCTACCGCCGGACGTTCGACTACACCTTCCGCACCTTCCCGCATCCCGACCCGGCGGTCGGCGAGTGGATCCAAATCCGGGATCGCCAGGGCCGGCCGGAACAGCGCGTGGTCGCGCTGCCCGTGAAGGATCCGTTTCACATCATTCGCAATGTGGCGCAGGTCATTGACCTGCTGACGGAGGCTGTTGAAGTCGAATCAGAGGGAGAAAACCACTCTCAGCGCCCGATCAATCTGGCGCAACGCGTCCAATGAGACCCGCCCACGCGTGCGAACCAGGCGAGCGTTGTAGTCCACAGGCCGCGTTTGCAAACAATCAGCCAAAGACAACTTGTCCAGTCCATTTTCTGGCGTTGGCGCGATCTCCACGTTGGTGGCAATGCGGGCCTTCTTTTCATTCCACGCCGTCAGCGGAACGACCTGGATGATGGGAACCCGCGCGTTATAGATATCATTCGTGACCACTACGCAGGGCCGCGTCTTCCCGGTTTCCGATCCCATGGTCGGATCGAGGTTGACATCTATGACCATCCCGCGCTTCAATGTAATCATTCCGGCCATCCCACAAGCGCGGCTTCGGTGAGCTGCTGGAGTTCGGAATCGGTACGATATACCTCAGCGTACAGAACCGCCGAAGCCTCGAGTCGTTGACGCTCCATGTCGGCCTGCATTCGGTCCAACGCCGCACGCACTAAGGCGCTGCGATCGCGAAAACCGAGCCGCTGATAGTTGTTCAAAAACGCGACGTTTGTCTCATCTAACGTGATCTTGGTCTGCAACATGGCGCTTCTCCTGTCCCGTATTTCTGGGGCGTATTATACGGGACTATCGAGGAAAAGGCCAAATACGAACATCCAGGAGCAAAAATCGTGACCTCTACCTACACCCAGATGGAGCAACGCCTGCTCGAGCGCACCATCCCGCTCCCCAAACAAGCGCACATCACCGGTACGCGTTGGCTGCCGGCCGATCAAGTGGCGATCAGCGCGCCATCCGGCGATCCGGCCGTCCGCACCGCCGTCCAACTCTTACACGAAGCCATCCCCGGCTCGGCCTCAACCTCAACCTTAACCTCAGCCTTGTCCTTCCTCCTCCGCCTCGCCATCCATCCGGCCGATCCCGAACTGCTGGCCCTGCCCAACGCCGCCCAGTCCTACCGCATCCGACCCGTCGAGGATGGCCTGGAGTTGGTCGGGGCGACCGCTGTGGGCGTCTTGTACGCGGCGCGCACGCTGGCGCAACTCGTGCGGATCGCTCCGGCGGAAGAAGGCCCGGCCGCGGTTGAAATTCCTTTAGCAACGATCCTGGATTGGCCCGACCTGGCCGAACGCGGCGAGTGGGGCGGCAACGCGGCCTGGGATCTCGACCACACCACGCCGCTGAAGCTGAACCTGGTCGAGGTGGGCGTCGTGCCCGGCTTCGACGAGCGTGGCAAGCTGCGGCTGACCCGCATCACGCCGGAGCTTGACGAGGCGGCGCGGGCGCTGGGCGTCAAGGCGCTGCCCTACGTGCCGCACCTGGGCGACCTGGGCAAGACGACCAATCTGTTTCAGTGGCGGCCGGAGTTGATGGGCACGGCCGACCCCAGCGAGCCGCTCCCACCCGACTACAAACCCTCGCTCTGCTTCTCCAAACCGGCCGCCACCGCATTCCTGGCCGAACTGATGGACGAGATCATCCGCACGCTGGAAGCCGATGAGTTGAACATCTGGCTGACCGAAGAAGGGGTGCCGTGCTTCTGCGACGGCTGCCGGGGGCAGAACACCTACGTGCTGGAGGTGCGACTGCTGGCGGCCGCCTATCGGCTGGTCAAGGCGCAGCATCCGCGCTTCACCCTGCGCATCCTGCTGACCCAGGGCAGCTATCCGGTCAACGATCGGGTGTTGGCCGAATTGCCGCCCGACATGGGCGCGACCTACTATTCCGGCGCGCACACCTATGACTCATCGCATCAACCGATGATTTACGGGCTGCTCGAGGACTTCATCGCCCGCGGCGGCTGGCTGGGCGTCTATCCGCAGCTCGACAACTCGTGGCGCACCGTCTTCCCGTTCACCGGGCCGCAGTTCATCCGGGCGCGGATGCGCGAGTTCGTCCACAAAGGCTTGCAGAGCGTCACCGGCTACGCCACGCCGTCGAATCGCTTCTGGGAGTTCAACGTGGCGGGGCTGGCCGAATGGGGCTGGAACGCAGAAGGCCGCGACGAGCACGCATTCGCCCGCGCCTGGGCCGCCCACCAGGCGATGGCCGACCCCGAAGGCTTCGCACGCTGGGCGTGTCTGATCGGCCCGCTGGGCTGGGATCTGGCCGGGTCGCGCTTCCCGATGCGGCTGTTTTGGGATCCCGCGCTCTCGATCCTCGATGGCTCGGTGGAGATGCGGTTCGGCGATGGCCTGCTGACGGAAATTTCATCGGCCGAACACCTGCAGGGCAACATCGCGGCCGCCCGGCAGGCCCTGGCATTGGCGCAAACGTTGGGCGATGGCGCCTGCCTGGCCGAGTCGCAGGTCGTGCTTCACGCCTACTTGTTCCTGGAAGCCCTCAAGTCGCTCTCCGACGCGCTCCGGCAGCCGTCCACGATGTCGCCGGAACACCCCCTCTCCGCGGCGCTGCCGGCGGCGCTCGCCGCGCTGGACGCAGCCGCCGAGGCAGTCGTGACCGGGCTGTGGGATTGGGGCTGTCGGGTCTACCCGCAGACGCCGCAAAAACCGCAGCATCGCTTCGAGGAAACGATATCGGTCTTCGCCCAAGTCGTCACCGAGGCGTACCGCGCGGCGAGCCGGCTGGGCGTCGCCGACCCGCGGCCGGCGTATCGCGATCGGCCCCTCGGCGGCTGGAGCGCGGCCGACTTCCCGACGCCTGAAGCCACGTTGCGCTTCGACGCCACCGACCTGCTCGCTGGCCCAGGCCCGTACCGCGTGATGTGCCGCTTCACCGGCGGCGCCTACGGATTGGACATCCTGGCGGTCTCCTTCTGGGAGGCGGACGCCGCGGGCGAGCGAGAAGTCGCCCGCATCGAACCGAAAGCGTATGGTTACGGCGACAGCCCGCCCCCGCCCCACATCGGCCGCTACGAAGCGTGGAACGATGTGCGGCTCGATCTGCCAGCGGTCAAGCCCGGCGCGCGCTACTTCGTGCAGGCCCGCGTGGCCGGCATCCCCGCGGATGCGCCGGCTGAGCGGCGGATGTGCAGCGGCGAAGTGCTGTTGCGCCGGGCGTGGGCATGACAAACCGGGGTGCGGTACAGAGTTTTGCGAGGGGGCGTCATTCTGAACGGGTTGGCGGTGAAACCGTCGTTGCGGCGCATGACCAGCGAAGAATCTCTCGTGTTTGACCCGCCCCGACCAGAGGCGAGATTGCTTTGCTGGCTCTCGCATGCGCCATGTCTGGGCTGTGGCTGACCCGCTGCCTGGAACATGACGCCGCTGCTGGACAAGCCGCGGGCGATTGCCAAACGCGTCATTTCCGTGATAGAATGGGAGTGATACGTTGGAGGAAGATCATGGCAAAGACATTGACGATCAGCGAGATATTGGATGATCTGCGCGTCGCGGACGAAATGCTGCGCCGGTTCGAACGTCTTTATTGGCTATCCTCTGAGCAATTCTTCGAGTTGTACAGCCAGGGATTGCTGGATGATGGCGAGCATCTGCACGATTTCAGTCAGTGGGCCGGTTACTGGAAACTGCGCACGCGCCGCCTTGAGGCGTTCAATGACACCAACATATCCCTCCCGACATTAAGCACCATCGCATCCCTGCGGCTGAGCTGCGTTTCGACCAGCCCAATCTACCCTTTCTAATCCAAGAGATCGTGCGCTATTCAGAAGCGCCTTGACGTTTGACGTTTGACGTTTGCCCGATCCCGTGCTCGAGCCATCATGCCATCCTCCATGACCAGTCGCCAACGCCTCCTCGCCGCGATCCGCCACGAGGAGCTGGATCGCGTGCCCATCTCCCCGCGCATCTGGGCGTATCTGATCGCGTACTACGGCGGCGGATCGTGGGAGTACGAGTTGCGGGCGGCCGAGGAGTTCGGCTACGATCTGTGCATCGCAGCCGGCGCACCGCTGCCGCCGTTCATCGCCCCCGCGCTGACCTATCGCCACGTGTCGCCGGAGGTGCGCGTCACCCAGCAGATCACCGAGCAAGACGCCGCGGTGACAGTGCGCCGGCGCTTCGACACTCCGGCCGGCCCGTTGACTGATGAGATCAGCCTGCCGCCGCCCGGCCGCGAGTACGGCATCAGTCCCAGCCCGGTGTGGCGCGAGCGCCTGCTCAAGGTGCCGGCTGATCTCGACCGGCTGGCCTACGTCTTGCCAGACCCCGACAAGCCCCGGCTGGCGCACTACCGTGAGATCGCCCGCATCGTCGGCGAGCGCGGCCTGGTCGAGATGACCATCAACCCGCCGCTCGACCACTTCGGGGGCGACCTGCGCGGGCTGACGGAGCTGATGATTGACTACTACGCGGATCGCCCCTTCTTCGACCGGATGTTCGCGTTCGCCCAGCACTATGCGTTGCGACTGCTCAAGGCGGTGCTGGAGGGCGGCGTCCGCTATATCTTCGGCACCTGGTACTACGCTTCGCTGAGTGCCGGCTGGTCCCCGAAGATCTTCCGAGAGGTCTTCGCGCCGCTCATTCGCCAGCACGCCGACCTGGTGCACACCTACGGCGGCATCTATCACATCTACGACGACGGCAAAATGATGCGCACCCTGGGCGACTATGTGGCGGCCGGCGCGGACATCGTCGAAACCCTCACCCCGCCGCCGGTCGGCGATGTGGACCTGGCTGAGGCCAAGCGACTTTATGGCGACCGTGTCTGTCTCAAGGGGCACGTTGACTTGCTCTATGTCATCAAGGAGGGCACGCCGGAGTTGATCGAGGAAACGGTGCGCCGGGCCATCGAGATCGCCGCGCCGGGCGGCGGCTTCATCCTCGGCACGAGCGACTCGATCCGCGACGGCACGCCCGCCGAAAACGTGCGCGCCTACTTCGCCGCGGCTCGCAAATATGGTGAATATCATGACTAATCGAGAACGTTTCTTTGCCCTTGTGCGCGGCAAGCAGTCGCAGGTGCTCTCCTGGCTGATGGCCTTCTTCAACGAACACGTCGCCGGAGAGCTGCTCGGCGCGGACAACGTGCCGGCCGACGTGATCCCGACGCCCGACTGGAACTTCGGCGCATCCGACCGGGCCGACTGGGACGCAAAGGTGCGCTACGCCCGCACAACCGGCAACTGCGCGGCCGGCGTCGGCTGGGGGACGTGTATCGCGTTCGGCCACGGCGGGCCGGGTGAGTTTCGCGACCGGCTGATCGAGCGTGGCCCACAGCATCGCGTCAGCATCTACGAGACCGGCGTCAAGAAAGAGGTGCGCCGCGACCCGCATTTCTACCAGCACTTCGACTACCCGGTGCGTTCGCGGGCCGATTGGGATCGCCTCACGCTGCCCGACCCCCACGACCCGGCGCGCTATCGCGGCATCGCCGAAGAAGCGGCCTGCTATCGGGCGCATGATCTGATCGTCTACGCCAACCTGAACGGCTTCTTCTCCGGCATCCACTACTTCCTCTACCCGTATGACGAGCTATTGGCCGACCTGATCCTCGATCCCGGCTTCGTCCAGGCCATGCTGGATCGGCTGGGGGCGTGGAATCTGCGGGCGGCCGAGAACCTGCTGCGCTGCGGCGTGGACGTGCTCACCTTCTGCGACGACCTGGGCAGCGGCCGGTCGCTGCTGATGCGGCCGGCGCTCTATCGCCGCTTCTTCCTCCCCTGGCACAGCCAGCTCGCCGACTTGTGTCACCGCTACGGCGCGCTGCTCCACATGCACAGCCACGGCAACATCAACCTGATCCTCCCCGACCTGGCCGCGGCGGGGATTGATCTGCTGAACCCCAACGACCCCGACGAGGGGATGGAGCTGCCGGCGCTCAAAAGCGCCTTCGGCGACCGCATTACCTTCGTCGGCGGGCTGCATAAGAAGTTCTTCACCTGGGACTTCGCCGAACAGGAACGCTTCATCCGGCGTCTGGTGGCCGATGCGGGCGGTGGACTGATCCTGATGGATGCAGGCGGCGTGCCGGAGGGCTTCCCGAAAGCCCAGTTCGACCGGCTGATGGCGCTGTTTGCCGAAATCAAGGGCTGAATGGGACGCGGACAAGCCCTGTACGTTTCGCTCTGCGCGGGCGAGCGGACGGCGCGAGATGCGACGGGGGTGGTGCGTATGGAGGTGCTGGACGGCCGCGGCCGGACGATCCGCCAGGCGGAGCAAACCGCGCAGCGCGGCCGCGTCGAGTTCCTGGGCGAGGAGTATGCGCCGGGCGAGACGGTCTTTCGCTTTACCAGTCCGGGCCTGGCATCGTGCGAGGCGACGATCCGCCCCGCGCCGGCGGTGCCGGGCCGGATGTTCGGGCCAGCAGCGGCCTGATCACTTGCTACTGTGCGTTCTCCACGAACCAGTCAATCAGCCGCCGCGCGATGCTCATCTTGGGCGGCAGGCCAGGGAGCGCATCCGCGGCGAACCAACCAGCGTCGGCGATCTCGGCCTCTTCCGGCGCGAACTCTCCGCCGGCATACTCCGCAGTGAAGCCGATCATCAGCGAGTGCGGGAAGGGCCACGGTTGGCTGCCGAAGTAACGGATGTCCTGGATCTGGATGCCGACTTCTTCGAACACCTCACGCCGCGCGCACTCCTCCAGTGTTTCGCCCGGCTCGACATAGCCGGCGATCACGCTGTAGCGGCCGGTCGGGAAGCGGTGGTTGCGCGCCAGGAGCAGATGGCTTCCCTGTTGGGTGTGGCGCACCACCGCGATGATGATGGCGGGCGAGAGGCGGGGATAGTGGGTCAGGTCGCAACGCGGGCAGCGCCTGGCGCGCTCATGGGGGACCATCTCGGTTGCCGCGCCGCACTGCCCGCAGTATTGGTGCGTCCGATCCCAGGCCACGATCTGGACGCCGCGGCCTGCCAGGCTGAACTGGAGCTCATCGAGTTGTCCGTAGAGCAGCCGCAGACCGTCTGCGATCATGCCGGCGGGCAGCCCCGCGTCTGGCGCGATCTCGGCGCAATAGCAGTCGCGCGGCCCGGCTTCTGCCCCAGGCGTCTCGAGAAGATAGCCCAGGTAGTGCGAACGCAGGGGGACAAGGCCGAGTTGCGCGACGTCGTCGGCTAGAGGTACCGACGCCCGCCGGCCATCGGACTTCACCAGCAGCCTGTCGCCCTGGAAGATGAACCAGTGGGCTGGCCCGCGGCGATCGGTGGGCGGGGTTGTACGCGCTACGAATCTCATGGCCAGAGCTGCATCGAGTCGAGGAAGAGCTGCCGCAGGTCATCGGGGCCGGCCGGCCGTGGCGAGAGCTTGGTGACGCGATGCTGCGGCAACGTGCCCTCTACGAGTCGGTCCACATCGGCTGGCGTGAAACCCACCGCGGACAGCCCGTTGGGCAACCCGGTGCGGCGCATCAGGTCCACGATCGTAGCCGCGAGCAGATCGCCAGCCTCCTCCGGCCGCGCCCCCGCAGTCTCTGCGCCCATCAGCCGCGCGGCCAGGAGGTGGCGCTCGGGGGCTGCGGGGGCGGTGAAGCGGAACACCGCGGGCGCGGTGAGCACGGCCGCCATGCCATGGGGGATCAGCGGATGATCGGTCGTGTAGCCTGGCGGTCTGTAGTCTCGCGCCATGCCCGACACCGGGTATGACATGCCGTGTGGCAGATGCACGCCGGCGTTCCCAAAACCGATCCCCGCGAACGCGGCCGCCAGCATCATCTGGCCGCGCGCCTGGTCGTCTTCGGGATCTTGGAGCACGCGAACGATGTTCGCCGAGACCATCTCGATCGCGCGCGCAGCCCACACATCGCTGATGGGGTTGGCGCCCTGGTACGCTGGCCGCAGCCCGGGATTCTCGGGCGCGGGCCGCCGGTCGTAGGGCAGCGCGGTGAGCGACTCGATGGCGTGACACAGCACATCCCAGCCGGTGCAGGCCGCAACCATCCTGGGCAAGGTGATCGTGTTGTCGGGGTCTACGATTCCCAGATCGGGGCGGAGCAGGGTGTGCGCGATGCCGGTCTTGACGTGACGTTCGAGCAGGTCGAAGATCGCCACGCCGGTGGTCTCGCTGCCCGTGCCGGCCGTGGTCGGGATAGCGATCAAGGGCTTGAGCCGGCCCGGTACCGGCCGTCCCTGGCCGATCGGCGCGTTCACATAGGTCAGGAACTCCGCGGGATAGGTCGCGTACAGATCGGCAGCCTTGGCCGTGTCTATCACCGACCCACCGCCCACCGCAATGTAACCATCGAACCGCCCAGCCGTGGCGAACTCGATCGCCTCCTTGAACGAGACGTCTGTCGGCTCGATCCGCACGCGGTCGTACAGCACTGCCTCCAATCCTGCTTCTCGCAGCGCCGCCATCGTGATCGCCGTCGCCTGGCTCCCTGCCAGGTTGGGGTCGGTGACAACCATCACCCGCTGCGCGCCCAACTGCCGCATGTCGAAGCCCACCTCGGCTGTGGCGCCTGGCCCGAATTTGATCCGCGAACTGCTCATCGCGATCGTCGTTTCGAAGGGCATCTCCGTCTCCTCTAGAACTTGCGCGTCCATTCTTTCGGCCACCGCTCGACCACGACCTTTTTCTGCGTGAAAAACTCGACCGCATCCATGCCCTGTCCGTGCAGGTCGCCGAAGAAGCTCGCCTTCCAGCCGCTGAAAGGAAAGAAGGCCATCGGCGCGGCCACGCCGATGTTGATGCCAATGTTGCCGGCCACGGCCGCATGCCGGAATTTGCGCGCCGCGATGCCGCTGGCAGTGAACAGGCAGGCCATGTTCCCGTACTCGCTGCTGTTCACCAGGCCGATCGCCTGGTCAAGGGTGTTCACGTGCATCATACCTAAGACCGGTCCGAAGATCTCGGTCTTGAAGATCGCGCCTCCGGCAGGCACGTTCTCCAGCACCGTCGGCCGGATGAAGGCGCCCCGTTCGTAGCCGGGGATGACAGCCCCGCGGCCATCCACCAGCAGTCTTGCGCCTTCATCGAGGGCGACGCCGATCAGCCTTGCGATCCGAGCTTTGCTTTGCGGGCTGATGACCGGCCCCATCTCCACCCCCTGTTCCAGGCCACAGCCGACCACGCGTCGAACGGCCGCCTGGCAAATCGCCTCGGTGAGCGGTTGGCGCGCCTCGCCGACCGTGACCACCAGCGAAGCTGCCAGGCAGCGTTGCCCCGCGCTGCCGAACGCGCTGTCCGCCAGCACGCGCGTCGTGGTTTCCATGTCGGCGTCAGGCATCACCACCACCAGGTTCTTGGCGCCGCCCTGGCACTGGACGCGCTTGCCGGCCGCAGCCGCCCGGCCGTAGATGGCGCGCGCCACCGGTGTGGAGCCGACCATGCTCACCGCCTGAACCGCCGGATGATCCAGGATCGCTTCCACCGTCTCCCTGGCGCCATTCACCAGGTTGAGCACGCCGGCCGGCAGGCCGGTTCTTGCGGCCAGGCCGATGATCTTCTGCATCGTCAGCGGTGTGCGTTCGGACGGCTTGACAACGCAAGTGTTGCCGCAGGCGATGGCATAGGGCAGAAACCAGAAGGGGATCATGCCAGGGAAGTTGAACGGCGCGATCACCGCGCACACACCGAGCGGCTGGCGGATCATGGTTTCGTCTATCCCGGCCGCGATGTCCTCGGAGTTGTAGCCCTGCATCAGGATCGGGATGCCGCAGGCAACCTCGACGTTCTCGATCGCCCGGCGCATTTCTGCCCTGGCCTCTTCCAGGGTCTTGCCGCATTCTGTCGTGATCGTGCGGGCCAGCTCTTCGTGATGCTCCTCCAACAGGCCGCGCAGCCTGAAGAGATAGCCCACGCGCTCGGTCGGCGGCGTGCGCCGCCAGGCAGGGAAGGCCCCCGCGGCGGCGATGACCGCTTCGTCCACCTCGGCGGCCGGCGAAATGGGCGTCTGGGCCAGGAGCTCGGCGGTGGCCGGGTTGGTCACCTCGGCGTGCAGCGCGGCCGCGGAGCCGCGCCATTCGCCGCTGATGTAGTTCAAGACGGGCGTCAAAGTTGTCATAACTCTACTTCCTCTGTGTACCCACCAGGCGCCAGGCGCTTCGGAAGCGCCTGGCGCCTGGTGGGTGATTTTCACCGCGCCAGGTGAGGCGGCAGCATGTCGCGGCGGAACACATCTTCCTCGGTCTCCCGCCGGCGGATGAGCGCGGCGCGGTCGCCCGTTACCAGCACGGACGCCGGCCGCGGCAGCGCGTTGAAGTTGCTCATCGAGACCTCCTGGTACGCACCCGTATCCAACAGCGCCAGCACGTCACCGATCTCCACATGGGGCGTCGGCACGGCCGGCAGCAGCCGGTCGCCGTAGCAGCTCCGGCCGATGATGTCCGCCTTGCCGGTCATGGGCGCGTCGGTCTTGTTGGCAAACAGGTAGTGATGGAGGTGGTGCTCGTAGCGGCCGCCGGTAAACCAGAACTCGGTCGTGTCCACCACGATGACGTTCCAACGGATCGGGGTCGTCGTGCGCTTGATCGCCTTCACCGTGGTCAGGTGGATGCCGGCGTCGCCGTGCAGGCCGCGGCCAGGCTCCAGTTGTAAGGTGAGCCCGCGCGTCTCGATGCCGTGCTTTGGCAGCTCGCGGCGCAGCGTGCGCGTGCAGACCTCGGCATACGTCTCGATGGTGGGCGCAGGCCGCCGGTTGGGATGGCCCGTGATGGTATCCACCAGCCGCGCCATCACCGCATAGCGCGGCCGTGCGCCCAGCAGACTCAGCGCTTTGGAGATCGCGTGCAGCGCCGCGTACTGCACCGGTTCGCTGTAGTTGGTGGCCGCGTTGAACGGGTCGCGCGGGATGGCGAAGCCGCCGCCGATGTCAATCTCTAGCGGCCGGTAGCCGCCCAGCGCCCGGCACACCCGGCCGATCTCGGCTGCATAGGCGGTCATCTGGGCTTCCCAGTAGCGGGTCGTGCGCTTGTGCCGGCCGTGGTGCTGATGAAAGCCCACGAGGACGACGTTCGGCGCCTGAAGCAGCCGCGGGCCGATGGCCATCACTTGCTCGAAAGTCAACCCGCCCTTGTAGGCGAGCGCAGCGATGTCAGTCGGCGCCAGCCCTTCGGCCACGAAATCGCTGTGGCGAATGAAGTCTGCAAGCACCGGCTTGAGCCGCAGGCGCACAAGCGCCGGCTGGCTGCTCTGGGCGGCCGCGGCTTCGATCAGGTCAACTTCTTCCAGGCTGTCCACGGTGATGCGGCAGCCGGCCGCGATGCTGCGGCGGATGTGCTCCGCGTCCTTGGGCACGCCGTTGACCGAGATGCGCCCCGGCTCGATGCCGGCGTCGAGGGCCGCGGTCAACTCGCCGGCCGAGTAGATGTCGCAGCCGCAGCCCTCGTCGGCCAGGATGCGCTGGATGGCCAGCAGCCAGTTGGCTTTGGCCGCGGGCATCACCACCACCTCGGCATCGGGCCAACCAGCCTGGAATGCCTGGCGAAAGCGACGCGCGTTGCGGCGGAGCTGGTCCTCGGAGAAGACGAAGAGCGGCGACTCGAACTGCCGAAGCAGGTCGAGCGCGTCGCACTCTTCGATGAACAGCCGCCCTTCTCGTGTCGAAAGGCAGTCGTCAATGCGCCTGATGGTCATGGCGCCTCCTGGTTGCGAGATGCGACCCTCTGAGCGGTAACCTCTGCGCGGCGAGCGGCCGAGGGCGACCAATCATCCGGCCCGCGCTTGCAGCACTTAACGCAAAGGTGCGAAGACGCAAGGGCGCAAGGGAAGACAGGTTTTCTCCTTTGCGACCTTGCGCCTCTGCGTCTTTGCGCTAGAGCCCGTTCACCACGCGATGAATGCCATCTCTAACGTACCTCTCGCCGAAGTTGATGACGAGCGCCAGTTTCAGATTGCGCAGACGCAAGTAGGTGAGAGCCTGTGCTTCAAAGACCGGATTGTATGCGGTGATCGCCTTGTTTTCGACAACGACCAGGCCTTCGACCAACATGTCGAGCTTGAGCGGTGTCGCGAGGGTTCGTCCTTTGTACACGATCGGCGTGCTGACTTGCCGTTCCACGCGTAGTTCGCGTCGAGTCAATTCCCAGGCCAGCGCTTCTTCGTAAACATCTTCCAGTAGTCCCGGCCCGCCCAAGGTGCGGTGGACTTCGATGGCGCATTCGACGATATGCTTGCTGATCTCGTTTTCGTTCATGAGAATCGCCTCGAAGGTTGGTCATCAACGCAGAGCCGCAGAGCCGCAGGGAAATCTTGTTCTTCTTTGCGTCCTCGCGCCTTTGCGCCTTTGCGTTAGAATAGCCTCTCCTGCACCGGAGTTGCCTTCCACTTCGCCACCTCATACTATACTACCTGATTGCGCCCATTATACCGGGACAAAACCGTTCATGCAACCTGCCGCGGAGCGCCGCCCGTTTGGATGGCGCATCGCGAGCTTTCCAAAGAGTTGTAGAGTCGCTACGAATTTCACCGGCGCATGATCTATGCTATAATACAGTCGCCGCTGCGTTGGCGCATCTGATTACGGGAGGAAACTTGATGACCAGTCTCTGCTCCGTGACTCGTAGGCATTCTCGTGCGTCTGCGCGACCATCCTCACCTCCTACCCGCGCTATGAAAGGATCGCCTATGTCGCTCGATATCCATCCCTGGCTTGCGCTCTTGCTGGGCGTCATCATCGGTGTCCTGTTCGGATGGCTGCTGGAGGCCTGGTTCGGCCGCCGCCAGCGGCGTGACTGCCAGGATCGCCTGGCGACCGTCGCGAGCGAGCTGCAGGCAACCCAGACCGAGCTGCAGAGAGCGCGTGCTCTGGCGCAGGCTGAGCCGGCAACCGCGGCCGCGGCTGCGACCGCGCTGCCAGTGGAACCCTCAGAAGGGCCGCGGGAGTTCGCTGATGGAGCAGCGCCGATTGCCGCGGCCGCAACTCCTGAGCTTGTCAGCAGTTTTGCCGTTGCTGTCGGCCAGCCCGATGCACCAGGCAGCGAAGAGCTGCGCGTTGCCTGTCCCCAGGTGCTCTCGAGGGTGCATGGGGTTGGCGCCGTGTATGAGCGAAAGCTCTATGCGGCCGGCATCGGCTCCTACTGGCAACTGGCCAATATGGAGAAAGCGGAGCTGACGCGCATCTTCGACGCGCAGGACTACCAGCAGGTCGATATCGAGGCGATCAGGGCGGACGCCCTCCGATTGGCGCGGGAGACTGCTTCCCTGGGCCGCGTGTGGACCGGCGCCGCCACGGATGATTTCAAGCCGCTGACAGGACTTGGATCGGTCTACGAAGGGCGACTGTACGACGCGGGCATCTGCACCTACGCGGCTTTGGCCAACGCAACCGTTGAGCAACTGGCGGAAATCTGCCGGGCGCCGGCTTGGCGCACGCCTGATTACGCAAGCTGGATCGCCGAAGCGCAGGCTCGACTGGCAGGGTGAGGGGGCGAACCGCTGACGGGGACCGGGGTGCCAGTTTGACAGGCTGGCGTCGTCGTGGTAGACTGGTCATCAGTGGTATAGACCGGTCTACACAAGCGAGGCGCACCGATGCGACTGTACCGCGAAGCTCCCGATCCACTCTATTTGCAGCTCAAAGACTCGATTACCGCCGAGATCCGTGCTGGCCGCTATCGGTCGCATCAGCGCCTGCCCTCAGAGCGCGAGCTTGCCAACCAGTTCAACGTCAGTCGGATGACGGTGCGCCAGGCCATGCTCGAACTGGTGCGCGACGGGATGATCTACACCCGCGTCGGCAAGGGCACCTTTGTCGCCGCGCCCAAGATTGACCAGCAATTGCGCGCGCTTACCGGCTTCTCGCACGAAATCAGGGCGCGAGGCGGTCAGCCCACCAGCCGTGTGCTGCAGGCGACCGTGCTGCCTGGCCCGCCGGAGGCGACTGCCGCGCTCCGGTTGTCTTCCCAGGCCGAGGTGGTTCTGCTGGCTCGTCTGCGGCTGGCCGATGATATTCCCCTGGCCGCTGAGTTCGCATATCTGCCCTATGCGCTGGTTCCGGGCTTGTTGCGCCACGACTTCGGCCGCGAGTCGCTGTATGATGTGCTGGAAAGCGCCTACGGCATCAAACTGACGCAGGCGGAGCAGAGCATCGAGGCGGCGTTGGCCGACCCGCGTGAACTGGAGCTGCTCGAACTGACGCCGCCAGCCGCAGTGCTGCGGATGCAACGCCTGACCATGCGCGACGATGGCGTTCCGATCGAGTATGTCTTGTCCGCATATCGTGGCGACCGCTATAAGTTCCATTCAACCTTGCAGGCTCGTGTCTCCAGTTAGCAAGGGGAGAACGACTCGGCCCAAACGACAGCCTCGCAATGACAAGAACCTGGAGGAGCCGTTCCCATGTCACGATCCGTGATCGGTGCGCCGAAACTCGAACTTGATACCCCGGCCCTCTGCCTCGACGTCGAGGTGGTTCAGGCCAACATCCAGCGCATGGCGAACTTCTGCGGCCGCGCGTCGGTGCACGCGCGGCCGCACGCCAAGACTCACAAGTCGCCGATGATCGCTCAGATGCAGTTGGCGGCCGGCGCCATCGGGATCACCTGCGCCAAGCTCGGCGAGGCGGAGGTGATGGCCGCGGCTGGCATCCGCGACATCTTGATCGCCAACCAGATCGTTGGCCCGGCCAAGATCGCGCGTCTGGTCAACCTGGCCGGCTATAGCGATGTGATGGTCGCAGTGGAAGACGCGGCCAACGCCGCGGACCTGAGCGCGGCGGCCCAGGCGGCAGGGGTTCGGCTGCGCGCTCTGATCGAGATCAACATCGGCATGAACCGTTGTGGGACTGCGCCGGGCCAGCCGACCCTCGACCTGGCGCTGCGGATGGCCGACCTGCCGGGCCTGCGGTTCGAGGGGGTCATGGGCTATGAAGGACACACGGTCATGCTTCCCGATCCCCAACTGCGGCGGGACAAGACCGAGGAAAGCTTGAAGCTGCTGACCGACACGGCCGACTTGCTCCGCAGCCGCGGGCTTCCGGTCGGGATCGTGAGCAGCGGCGGCACGGGCACGCACTTCATCACTGGCGTTCATCCCGGCATCACTGAGCTGCAGGTTGGCTCCTATGCCACGATGGACAGCCAATATCGCGAGACGGTGGGGATTGACTTCGCCTATGGCTTGACTGTGCTTGCCACGGTGATCAGCACGCGGGAGGATTGCGCGGTGTGCGATGCGGGGTTGAAGACCCTGACGCGCGATTTCGGCTTGCCCAAGGTGCTGGCGCCGGCCGGCTGGGAGATGACCGGCCTCTCGGAAGAGCACGGCCAGATGCGCCGGCTGGATGGCCCGCCGCTGCGCCGGGGAGATAAGGTGGAGCTCGTCCCGAATCACGGCTGCACGACCATCAATTTGCACGATGAATACCATGTGATCCGCCGGGGCGTGCTGGCGGCCGTCTGGCCGATCGCCGCCCGGGGTAAAGTGTACTGATGGGTCATGCTCGATGACCTTCGCACTCGCCGGGCCAACGCTGCATCCTGATGGAACGATCGCGGACGCGACCATTGTCGTCGAGGCCGGTACGATCGCTGAGGTGACGCCGGGTCGCGATCGGCGCGCCGCCTTCGTCGCAACAGGCATCATCGCGCCCGGCTTCATTGACATGCAGGTCAACGGCGCCTACGGGTTCGATTTCACGACCGATGGTCGCACGGTCGCCGACGTGGCGGCGCGTTTGCCGGAGACAGGGGTGACGGCCTTTGTGCCGACCGTGATCACGTCGCCCTGGGAAACGTATGCCGGCCGGCTGCGCGAGATTCGAGAGGGGCGCCAGGCTGCAGCCGGCGCAGAAGTGCTAGGCGTACACCTGGAGGGGCCATATCTCAGCCCCAGGCGACCGGGCGCGCACAATCCCGCCCACCTGCGGCCGATTGACGTGGCGGAGATCGTCCGTTGGGCCGACCCCAGCCTTGTCCGCATCGTCACCCTGGCGCCAGAATTGCCCGCCGCGCTGGATGCGATCCGTGCACTGGCTGCACAAGGGATCCTGGTAAGCGCCGGCCATTCTGAGGCCAGTTTCGCGCAGGCGCTGTCCGGTTTCGCAGCGGGCATCGGCTGGGGCACACACCTGTACAACACCATGACCGCCCTGGGGCATCGCGAGCCGGGGCTGGCCGGCGCACTGCTGACCAGCTCCGTCCCGTGCGGCTTGATCGCCGACGGCGTGCACTGCCACCCCGCAATGGTCAGGCTGGCCTATCGCGCAAAAGGCGGGGAGGGCCTGACGTTGGTGACTGACGCAGTTGCCGCGATGGGAATGCCGGCTGGCCGCTACATCCTGGGGGGCCGAGGCGTGATCGTGGACGCCGCGACCTCGCGGCTGGCGGACGGCCGGCTGGCTGGCAGCACCCTGACGATGGATCAGGCTGTGCGCAACATCATCGAGTTCACCGGCTGCTCGTTGGCGCAGGCGCTGATGCTGGCCTCGACCACGCCAGCGCGCGTGTTGGGGTTGGCGTGCAAGGGGCGCATCGCGGTCGGGTGCGACGCCGATCTGGTCGTGATGGACGACGCGCTGCGCGTGGCGCAGACGTGGGTAGGAGGGAAGTTGGTGTTTGAGGAGGCGGAATGATTCAGACTGGTCTCGATCACCTTCTTTCTGACCATCTCGACCTGCTGATCGGCAAGCGCGTGGGGCTGGTGTCGCACGCGGCCGCGATCTTGCCTGATTGCACCTCGGCCCTGGACGCCCTGCGGGGAGCCGGCGTGCGTCTGACCGCGCTGTTCGGCATGGAGCACGGCTTCGCCGGCGCGGCTGCGGATGGCGCGGCTGTGGATGACGCTGTAGATCGGCGCCGCGCCGCGCCGGTCTACAGCCTCTACGGCGCGACCAAAGAGCCGACCGCGGCCATGCTGGCGGACGTGGACCTGCTGCTGTTCGACGTGCAGGACGTGGGGGTTCGGTTCTACACGTTCATCAGCACGTTGTTCTATGTGCTGCGCGCCGCGGGGCAGCACGGTTATCCCATCGTGGTTTGCGACCGGCCCAATCCGATCAATGGAATGGCGGTCGAAGGGCCGTTGGTTGAGCCGGGCCTGGAGTCTTTCGTCGGCATCGCGCCGATCCCGATCCGGCACGGCATGACCGTGGGCGAACTGGCCCGCTATTTCAACGCTGAATTCGCCCTGGCCGCGGATTTGACCGTGGTCCCTCTGCGCGGCTGGCGGCGGACCATGTGGTTCGCCGAGACCGGTCTGCCGTGGGCGCCGACTTCCCCGGCCATGGCGCACCTTTCGACCACGGTTGTCTACCCAGGGACCTGTCTGATCGAGGGCACGAATCTGTCCGAGGGCCGCGGCACGGCTCTGCCCTTCGAGGTGATCGGCGCGCCGTGGCTGGATGGCGACAGGCTGGCGGCCGCGCTCAATCGGCTGGAGGCGCCCGGCGTGCGTTTTCGGCCGGTCGAGTTCACGCCGAGCGCCAGCAAGCACGCCGGCCAGGTCTGTCGTGGAGTGCAGGTGCACGTCACCGACCGCTCGGCTTTGCGACCGCTCGCGGTGGGTCTCCATCTTGTGGCCGCCTGCCGTGCACAGGCGACCGGCGCCTTCGAGTTCCTGTCGTCGAGCTGGGAGGGCCAGCCGCCTCACTTCGACCTGTTGATCGGAAACAGCCGCACGCGGGAAGGGCTGGCCGCGGGCGTGCGCGTGGAGGACTTGATGGCGGAATGGCCCGCGACAGAAGCCGCGTTCCAAGAGAAGCGGCGACCCCATCTGCTGTATGAGTGATGCATGACGATGAATCAGTTCGTGCTGCGTCCATACCGCGGCGCTGATGAGGGGGCGCTGATCACCCTGTGGAACGCTACTTTGACGCACGACCGGATCAATGCGGCGACCTTCCGTACGAAGGTGCTCCTTGATCCGAACTTCCAGCCTGCCGGGCTGCTGATGGCAGAGGCGGATGGCGCGCTGTTCGGGTTCGTGCTCTCGCTTACACGGCAGACGCCTCTCTTCTTGCAGGGACTGGAGCCGGATGTGGGTTGGATCACGGCGTTTGGGGTGCATCCCGAGCGCCGGCGCCAGGGGATCGGACGGGCGCTGTTCGATGCCGTGCTCGGCCGCTTCGCCGCTCTCGGTCGCCAGCGCGTCTTGATCTCGCCCTACACGCCGAACTACTTCATCCCTGGCGTGGACGTGACCGCTTATCCGGAGGCTATCGCCTTTCTGGAGGCGGCCGGCTGGCGGTCGGTCTCGCAACCCATCTCGATGCAGGCTGACCTCATCGGCTTCTGCATTCCGCAAGAGATCGTGGCCCTGGCCGAGCGGCTGACGACCGAAGACATCTGCGTGCGCGGCGTGCAGGCGGCCGATCTCCCGGCGCTGATGCCGTTCATTGCCCAGACGTTCGGTTGGGATTGGTATCGCTTCGCTCAGGAGTACTTGTCGGAGCTCTTCGGCCGGGGCTCGGATGAGATCTGTTTTCTGGTCGCAGAGCAGGGCGGTCAGATCGTCGGCTACTGCCAGGCCCGCCGCGAGCGATTTGGCCCGTTCGGCGTGATCCCAGAGGCGCGCGGCCGGGGCATCGGCCGGCTGTTGTTGTTCGTCTGTCTGTCCGAGATGTTGGCGAAGGGTTTTCACTGCGCCTGGTTCTTGTGGACCGGCCAGGATGCGGCGCGTTTGTATGCGCTGGCAGGATTTCGCCAGGTGCGGCAGTTCGCTGTGATGCGACGTGACCTGTGAGAGGACGTAACTGGTGGGTGCACCTCTGACTTCTTCGGGCCATCTCATGGTGATTGGCGCGCACGCGGGCGACGCCGAGAACATGGCCGGCGCGACGGTTCTGAAGCACACGCGCGGCGGCCATCGCGCCACGATCGTGCATCTGACGCTCGGCGAGGCGGGCCACCCAACCCTGCCGCCAGCCGTCTATGCCGGGCAGCGCAAGCGCGAAATCCAGGCTTCGGCCGGGTTGATGGGCGCGGATGTGGTCACGTTGGACTACCGCGACGGCGAGCTGCCTGTCAGCGAGGCGATCAAGCTGCAGGTGTGCGATCTGATCCGTCAGGCGCAGCCGACCATCATCCTGACGCATTGGCGGGGCAGCTTTCACAAGGACCACGTCGCGACGCATGAGATCGTGCGCGACGCGATCTTCTATGCTGCGCTGCCGGCGGTCCAGCGGGCGGCGCAGCCGCATCGTGTCCAGGGCCTCTACTTCCCGGAGAACTGGGAAGACATGGATGGCTGGCGAGCCGACATCTATCTGGATGTTTCCGCGGTGTGGGATGAGTACCTGGCAGTGTTACGTTCTCATGAGTTCATCCGCGGCGGCATTTCGACCTTTCGCTACCTGGACTACTACGACGCCCTGGGCACGACTCGCGGTTGCCTGGGCGGTTTTCGGAAGGCGGCGGCTCTGATGCTGCCGCCCGGCGCATGGGTGCGCCGGCTCGATTACCTGGCCTGAAAACCGCCCCATTGGCCTCACGCAAAGCATGTCCTGAGCCTGTCGAAGGGGCGCAAAGAGCGCAAAGGATCGTTGAGTTCTTCTGACCGCCTCTGCAGCCGGGCAGGGCCTCGGTCGGGAGACCTCGGCCAGCGCAGAGGAGGTTCTCATCGGCGGTTGACCTGTGTTATACTGGGGTGGTCCCACACGGCGCAGGCTCTTGCCGCAGTCAGTAGGGGAGGTGATGGCAGCGAAGCTAAGCCGTTCGTTTCAGACCGTGCCGACCTGGTCAGCGATGTCGTTGGCCAGGGCATCAGACCGTATCTCGTCAAAGAAAGGAAGCTGAACCGATGAAACGTCTCTCTACCGTCCTCTTGTTGTTAGTTGCATTCAGCGTGGTGTTCAGCGCGTGCGCGCCGGCCCCAGCGCCACAACCAACCCAGGCGCCGAAGGCTGCCGCGCCGACCGCCGCTCCCAAGCCGACCGAAGCGCCGAAACCTGCTGCTCCCAAACCGGTGACGATCACCTTCTATCAGCGCGGCTACGTGGAAGGCGGCACCGACGCCGGCAGCGTCAATACGGTGAAGGCGATCGAAGCCTTTGGCAAGATGTATCCGCACATCAAGATCAACACCGTCGGCATCCCCTGGACGGCCGAAGGCGACACCAAGCTGGAAGCGGCGCTGGCTGCGCGCAGCGACATCAACGTCTTCCGCGTGACCAGCCCGAACCTGCCGCGCTACGCCAAGCAGGGCATCCTGTCCGACATCGAGCCGTTCTTGACCGCTGACGACAAGAAGGACTTCTATCCCAGCGGTTTCCAGGTGGCCACCGTGGACGGCAAGACTTGGGCCTGGCCTCTGTGGGTGACGGCCATCTCGATCTTCGCCAACACCGACATCTTCAAGGAGCAAGGGGTCGCCCTGCCGACCCTGGAGAAGCCGTGGACCTGGGACGAGTTCGTCGTTGCGGCCAAGAAGCTGACCTATAAGAAGGCTGACGGCACGCAAGTCTACGGTTTCACCTCTTCGTCCAAGTGGGGCGCGGTCGAGTATTATCCCTTGATGTACATTGACGGCGGCCGGATCCTCAGCGCGGACGGCAAGAAGTTCGTCCAGACCGCCGATGAAGGACTCTCGGCCCTCCAGAAGCTCGGCGATCTGGCGCTGGTACACAAGGTCACACCGCCCGACTTTGGCACGGTGGACCAGGCTGGCGTGCGGGCCCAGTTCAAGGATCGCAAGACGGTCGCGATGCTGATGAGCACGCCGGG
>Ga0194126_10001622_pt1 | contig 37526 bp, 32 predicted proteins | sample TA2KigC150mmetaG_FD_148641 | JGI IMG/M metagenome (GOLD analysis project Ga0194126, IMG submission 148641) | Freshwater microbial communities from Lake Tanganyika, Tanzania - TA2015035 Kigoma Deep Cast 150m | ecosystem: Environmental > Aquatic > Freshwater > Lake | place: Tanzania: Lake... | reverse complement strand
CAGGCAACAGCGACAGAGGTATCAAGCCCACCACTAAAAGCAATACCAACCTTTTGCCCTACTGGTAAAGCTGATAGCACCTTAGACATGGCTTCAGTCTAACCTTTATAACTAAAACCCCGCTTGGTTTAAGCCGTATAAAGAGGGCCAGATTGCAAAACTTATTGATACTGGCAGGATTAAAAAGACTACTGGGATTAGTAAGGCAATCTCGCTCCTACCAGATTTTCTTAGTAATTCCATATTTATTTGTTTATTCAATGCCAAAATCTGATTGTTCAATACATCCAAAATTGGAGTACCTCGCTCGACCGCAATCTGAATTGCATTAGTCAATCTTCTGACCTGAGTTGAATGAGTAGCAGCAGCTAAAAAGTCTAAAGTCTGCGTCAGATTAACCCCGGTGGTGTACTTCTCAAAACTCTTACCGATCAACTTAGGAAGGTACCCTTCAGATCTTATTGAAACATGGCGTAAAGCAGTCAATGGACTTTCGCCAGCAGAAATCATTATTGAAATCATCTGAAGTATTTGTACCAACTCTTCATTAATCTGACTATTTTTAATTTGGCTGCCGGTGATCTTATTTAGTATTTTTTTCAACCAAAACATTTGGTCTGCATAGTTTGAGACTGAAATTAGGGCAGCTGTTTCAATTAGTATCATTCGCAACGAGAAGAGTAAGGCCGGAGCAATCAGTATAAATATGTAAAAATCTAAATTTGTCATTTATCAACTAACGACAATGTAAACAGGCGTTTACTTTTTGGTAATTCAGCAATTTTATTCATCCATAAATAAGCTAGTGCAGTGGCTAATACGCCAACTATCATTAAAACTTGACCAACATTTTGCTGATATGCAACTCTGGCATTTTCTTGAGTTCTTAAAATTATCAAAAGAATCCAGGGTGCTAAAGCGGCTAGATTAGCTGAGTTTCTAATCCATCCAAATCTAGTATTGATTTCAGCTCGTACTGCTAAATCACTAGATACATACTCTGAGAATTCTCGAAGCACCTTTACTGTATTTCTGCTACCAAATTTTGCTGCAAGAATTAAGACTTCACATAGCTGATCTGTGATCGGGTCAGAAAATTTCTCTTTAAGTCGACCGAGCGCTATTTCAAACTTCACGCCACTACTTATATTCGCTGTAAATTCTGCAAAATCTGCTCGAATAGATAGCGGACCTACGTTAGCCAGGTTTGCCAAGCTTTCAGTAATTGATGCTCCGGACTGAAGAGCTGAAATAATTAAATCTAATACCTCTGGCCAGGCATTAGCTCTGCTGACTCTGATGCGCTTTTGTTTTGCAATTTTAATGAAATAGAGGCTCACTCCCATTAAAACCGCTAACACCAACCACAAAGTTAAGGTTTGCATAGTTAATCTAGTCGATTACCTTTTTGTAGCAGAGTAGAGAAATTACCTAAACCTTCAACATACTCTTTGCCATTCCATTTAAATAATGTTTCAAGTTCAATATTTTCGCCCTCACTTCTGCCAGTAAGTGAGGCAATTTCAGTTACACGCCGATCTCCTTTTGCATCGATTGAACATTGAATTACTAAATCAATACTGCTTGCAATTGTTGGATTTATAAAACTTCGTGAGATATTTTCACCAGCCAACAAAGGCAGTAACTGCAGTTTGTTGATTGCTCCCCTGGCTGAGTTGGCATGTAATGTGGCCATACCAGGCAGTCCTGAGTTGAGCGCAATTAACAGATCTAGTGCCTCGGCCTCTCTAACCTCACCAACAATAATTCTGCTAGGTCGCATTCGAAGTGACTCTTTAATCAACCTTCGTAGTGATATCTCACCATCACCTTCTAAATTTGCAGTCCTTGTTTGAAGTGCAATCCAATCAGGTAACTTTGGTTTTAACTCAAATACCTCTTCAATTGTTATGACTCTTTGACTCACTGGAATGCGACTTATTAAGGCATTTAAAAAAGTAGTTTTTCCAGCTTGAGTTCCACCACTCACGAGTAGATTCAAGCCAGCAACAACTGCCTTGTCTAACAATTTAAGTATCTCAGCGTTGATTGAATTTATCTTCACCAAATCTTCTAAGGAGTTTCCTCGATTTATATGTTTTCGAATATTTACCGCCCAATGTGAGGCTGTAATTTCTGGGATTGCAACATGTAAGCGACTTCCATCTGGTAGACGTGCATCAACAAATGGATTGCTAACATCCAACCGTCTTCCACCCCAGATTAACAATCTTTCGATTAAACCCTGCACGCTTTCCTTTGTCAGCACAAGATTGGTTAGCTCATTTTTTCCTGCTTTAGCTATAAATACTCTGCTAGGAGAGTTAATCCAGATCTCCTCTATGTTCTCATCTCTAATCAATTCGGTGAGCGGTCCAAAAGTCTCAACTTGATTTGTAATTTGATTCACTAGCTAAGTATTTACAGTAAAAAAGATCAGTAGCAGCTGGTGTGAATTACTTCTAACCCTTCGTAGGTAGAATTTTACTTATTGTTACTAAAGTGAAGCTTATCTACTCGTTTATACCAATCTAAAAGTTTTTCACCTTTAGCTCTTTGACAGAGGTTACTTGCCACATACTTTGGAAGTGTTTTACTGGCTCGATCCAGCACCTGCTTGATAGCTACCTCATCAATTCCGCTTAACAAGATCCAAAAACCTAACTTTGAAACTCTACAAATACAATCTGATTGACGAAACAAATTCTTCAATTCAAAGTGAAGCTTAACTAATTCTGCTTCAATATCACTCTTAGTTTTTTCTTCATCAAGTTTATTTTCAATAGGTAAATACTTCTGTAAATCTAGCGCAATCGATATGATAGAAATTTCGGTTGAGTTTCGATCTGAAATTGCTATATCTCGTTTTGCAATTTGATCAAACTGTTCAGGAGCTAGGGCTCCAGTCAACAGGTCTATTTGGCCATTATTTGAGTTGAAAATTAACTCAATCACAGCCTCATAATTTTTCATATAGGTTATTAAGGGTAGTATTTAAATATGGATGTGAAAAGAGTCTTCTCAACTGAGCGCTGCAGAACTCGTGCAAGTTACTTATTAAAGTTTGAGTCTTTGATACTTTTTGGGGCAGTAATTTATCTTTTAATCGCTCCATTTGTATCAGATGTTAGCGCTCCAGCAGCACTCTCTGCTGAGATAGTTTTCGCAACTTTGGCTGGAATTGGATTATGGTTTTCCGCTCGTGGCTTTGATAAGAAAAAATCTTTTGGAAGAGCTCCGGCAGTTTTAGCGAACTTGATTGCCCTTGGAGTTTCTTATTACATGATTACTGGAAATCTTTACTTGGTTGGAATCCCGCTCGCTGTCTTAGCTGCAATTACTTTAATCTCATCTGCTTTGGGATATTCAGAGTAATTACCACTCAACTATCTGTCGATCCTCCCAAAGTAATCCAGTCTTATCCACTAATGGATCAAATGATCTAGTAGCAAGCCAAATTGCGGTCTCAGCACCCTCTGCTGCGCTCCGTGGTGCATCTGGTCCGCCCATATCTGTACGACAGTGATTTGGACAAATAGCATCAATTAAAAATCCACGTGCACCTAATCCGGTCTCATATGACAGATTTTTTACCAGTGCATTAACACCAGCTTTGCTAATTCGATAAGGAGCAAGTCCACCATGTGTGCCAGGTCCAGACATTCTGCCTAAGCAGGCTGAATAAACAACCACTCGACCTTTTCTAGCTTCGGCCATAGCGGGTGCTAATTGATTAATTGCAGTAAAGACTGCATCTAGATTGATTGATAAGACTCTGCGCCACTCCTCATCTGTGGTGCGTAAAGTTTTTGACATTTTCTCACTCATTACGCCATGGGCAAGAACTAAGACATCTAATACTGAAAAACCTCGTCTTGTTGCATCTTCACTTATCTCAATTAATGTATTACGAAATTTCTTACTATCAGCTACATCTACGGCGCGAGATTGGCAGCCTAAGCTTTGCGCACTTTCTTTGGCCCGTACTTCATCTCTGCCAATTATGTAAACAAAATATCCAGATTCAATTAAACCTTTTGCAGTCTCATAGCCGAGGCCGCGTGAACCACCAGTGACTATTGCCCATTTTTGATCACTACTCATAGGAGCAACCTTGCCGTTATTTATGCCTAATTACCACCGCAATTTATGTGCTGGTGGCCACTTTCTCTTAAGCCAATCGGGTCTGCCGGTTTAGCCAGCGCTTGCTTGCAGTTAAGATTATCCTGAAATCAATCACCGAAGTATGGTCTAAATAGGGAGACGATAAGTGAGCGAAGTCGGAGCCAATACGCCCGCAAATCACTTTGGTGGCTCATTCGGACCTAATGAGTGGTTGGTTCAAGAGATGTATGAAAGATATCAAGCTGATCCATCATCTGTAGATAAAGCTTGGTGGGATTTTTTTGCAGATTTTAAAACGAATTCATCTTTAAATGGCACGGTAATTTCGGCCATTCCGGTAACAAAACCAGGAACTCCACCAATTCCTAAATCGCAATTGGCTAAGAGTGCACAAGCCGCACCTACCGTTGCCCCTGCGCAAATTATTACTCCCGTACCAGTTGAAAAAATTGAACAAATCCAAGTTGCAAACACCCCAGTTAAACCAGCTGATCTGGTTGTAAAGCCAATTCCAACTTTAATTACCCCTGGCGCATCATCTATCGAGCCGTTGCGAGGTGTAGCAGCAAGAGTTGTCCAATCTATGGAGGGTTCTTTAACTGTTCCAACAGCTACCAGTGTTCGCGCAGTTCCAGCCAAGTTAATGATTGATAATCGAACTGTAATAAATAACCACTTAAAGCGTGGGCGTGGTGGCAAGGTTTCATTTACACATCTAATTGGTTATGCAATGGTTAAAGCAATCCGTGCTATGCCAGAGATGAATTCATTTTATACAGAGCAAGATGGTAAACCAGCAATTGGTCACCCAGAACATATCAATTTAGGAATCGCAATCGACCTAGCAAAACCAGATGGTTCCCGCCAACTTCTTGTACCCTCGATTAAGGGTTGTGAAGAATTAGATTTTGCACAGTTTTGGACCGCTTATGAAGATACTGTGCGAAAGGCTCGAAGTGGGTCATTAACTGTTGAGGATTTTGCTGGAACAACCATCTCACTAACCAATCCAGGAACAATAGGAACAGTGCACTCTGTACCAAGGCTGGTGCAAGGGCAGGGAATGATTCTTGGTGTCGGTTTACTTGATTACCCGGCTGAATTCCATGGCGCTAATGAGCAAAGGTTGTCAGAGCTTGGTATAAGTAAAGTGGTAACACTAACTAGCACTTACGATCATCGAATTATTCAAGGTGCTCAATCTGGTGATTTCTTGCGCAGAATTCATGAGATCTTATTGGGTGAAGAGAATTTTTATGATGAAATATTTGAGGCACTAAGAATTCCTTATGTACCAATTCGTTGGGTTACTGACATGCAAGATTCCAATATCGATGAGTCAGTTAAAACAGCCAAGGTTCAAAAATTAATTGATGCATACCGCACAACTGGCCATTTAATGGCGGATGTAGATCCGCTAACTTATGTACAAAGATCTCACCCTGATTTAGATGTAGTAACTCATGGCCTATCACTTTGGGATCTAGACCGAGAGTTTGCAACTGGTGACTTCGGTGGAAAGCCAAGTATGAAGTTACGTCGAATACTTGGCATATTGAGAGATTCATACTGCCGAAGTATTGGCATTGAGTATATGTACATTGCAAATCCAGCCGAACGTAAATGGATCCAGGAACGTATTGAGGTAGGCGCACCAAGGACTGCGCGAGAAGAGCAACTTAGAATTTTGCGCAAACTCAACTCAGCTGAGGCTTTTGAATCCTTCCTGCAAACTAAATACGTTGGTCAAAAACGCTTCTCACTTGAGGGCGGAGAATCAGTTATTCCATTACTTGACGCCATGATTTCATCGGCAGCTGAAAGTAAGCTAGATGAGGTCTGTATTGGCATGCCACACCGTGGCCGATTAAATGTTTTAGCAAATATTGCTGGTAAGTCATATGGTCAAATTTTCCAAGAGTTTGAGGGAAATTATCATGACAATGAAGTTCATGGATCTGGTGATGTTAAGTATCACCTGGGAACAAAAGGTGTTTTCACAGCTGAAAGTGGAGCAACTACAAATATTTACCTAGCAGCTAACCCATCACATTTAGAGGCAGTTAACCCTGTGCTTGAAGGAATAGTAAGAGCTAAGCAGGATAAGTTAAGGGCAGCAGCTGGTGACACAACCGTGGATGAGCAAAGCTCATATCCAGTGTTACCAATTCTTTTGCACGGCGATGCGGCATTTGCTGGTCAAGGTGTGGTTTCAGAAACTCTCTCACTTTCATTATTGAAGGGCTATCGCACCGGCGGCACTATTCACATAGTTATTAACAATCAAGTCGGATTTACTACCTCACCGCATGCAGCACGTTCCTCTACCTACTCCACTGATATTGCGAAGATGATTCAAGCACCTGTCTTTCACGTAAATGGTGATGATCCAGAAGCTTGTGCACGAGTTGCTCGATTAGCATTTGAGTATCGACAAGCCTTTAACAAAGATGTTGTGATTGACCTAATTTGCTATCGAAGACGTGGACATAATGAGGGTGATGAGCCAAGTTTTACTCAACCACTGATGTATAAATTAGTTGATGCCAAACGCTCTACACGAAAGCTTTATACCGAAGCATTAATTGGTCGTGGTGATCTAACAGTTGAAGAGGCTGAAGAGGTATTACGTGATTATCAACAACAACTAGAGGGCGTCTTTACCGCTGTCCATAACACTGAGCCAGCAAGTGATCCGAACTGGAAGGCACCAGTTGTACCTGCGCCAGAGAATGTAAATACCGCTGTTGCTGAATCGGTATTAAGAAATGTTGCCGCTACACAAACTGCAATTCCAAGTAACTTTACGGTTCATCCAAAGTTATTACCTCAATTGGTAAAGCGCACTGAAATGCTGACTGAAAATACAGTGGACTGGGCAGCCGGTGAAATGTTTGCCTTTGGATCTTTATTGTTAGAAGGTCACCCAATTCGAATGAGTGGTCAAGATGTTCGACGGGGTACATTTAGTAATCGCCATGCAGTTATTGTGGATAAGGAGACCGGTTCAAATTTCTTCCCACTTCGATCACTAGTTAAAGATCCAAATCAATTCCATATTTATGACTCACTTTTGTCAGAGTATGCAGTGATGGGTTTTGAGTATGGTTATTCAGTTGAGCGGGAAAATGCTTTAGTGATTTGGGAGGCCCAGTTTGGAGATTTTGCAAATGGAGCTCAGACAGTTGTTGATGAGTTCATCTCATCGGCGCTGCAAAAATGGGGCGAGCGCTCATCAGTAGTTCTCCTTTTGCCGCATGGATATGAGGGACAAGGACCCGATCACTCATCTGGCCGAATTGAAAGATTTTTAACTCTTTGTGCTGAACAAAATATGACAGTGGCCCAACCATCAACACCAGCATCATATTTCCATTTGTTGCGTTGGCATATGAAAAATCCAGCTAGAAGGCCATTGATTGTTTTTGAACCTAAATCCATGTTGAGATTAAAAACAGCTGCCAGCGGTTTGGCAGATTTCACATCTGGCACATTTAAGCCATTGATTCCAGATGCAAAGGTAAGTAATGCAACTCGTTTGATATTTACATCAGGTAAGGTCTACTACGATTTAATTGCTGAGCGAGAAAAACTAAATGAGTTCTCCACTGCGATAGTAAGAGTTGAACAACTTTATCCACTACCAATTGATGAAATTATTGCCCAGGCTAAATTACATGCCAAAGCAACCTTGCTATGGGTGCAAGATGAGCCAGCAAACCAAGGCCCATGGCCATTTGTGGCATTAACAACCACTGAGGCATTTGCAGCCCATGAAGAGTTAGCTGGGCGAAGCTTAAGACGAGTTTCTAGACGTGCCACTGCAAGTCCTGCTACTGGAAATCACCATCTGCATGAAGAGGAGGAGAAGGCTTTGATGACTGAAGCCTTTACCCGTTAACCTCTTTTGTAACGAATCAGTACTTTTCCCAAGAATTGCTCAGACTCAATCCAGCCCCAACTCTTTGAATCAGTACTTGCGGGATTATCTCCCTCCACCCAATATCTCATTACGCCATGCTCCATTCGAGTGTGCTTAAGTCGCTTTAACAGCGCCACACCAGGTCTTTCTGGGTCGGTGATTAAGTAAAGTTTTCCAATCTTTAATCTGTGTTTTTGGCCACTGAGCTTTCGAACGATCAACCAATCACCTTGATTAAAGATAGGTGACATAGAAGACCCGGCAACTACTACCTTGCTCAATCCAAACATGGGAGTATTCTCCCACTAAGAGATTAGTTTTAAATTAACCAGGGAGAAAAATGTTCAAATCTTTAATAAATTTTATTAAACCAAATCAAATAGTTTTTGCTCATTGTGATTTGCCATGTGGTGTTTACGACCCAGCACAGGCAAAGATTGAGGCACAATCAGTAAAGGCGTGCATGGAAAAATATGCGGCCAGCAGTGATGCTGACTTCAAAGCTCGCGCCGTTGCGATCAAGGAGGAGCGCTCTGAGTTGGTAAAACATCATCTTTGGGTGCTTTGGACAGATTACTTCAAACCAAATCATTTTGAAGCCTATCCGCATCTACACTCATTGTTTAATGAGGCCACCAAATTAGCTGGTGCTGGTGGAAGTAAAGGCACAAATGATGTTGCAGTTGCTGAAAAGTTGATTGGCAAAATTGATGAGATAGCTGAAATTTTCTGGGCAACTAAAAAATAAATTACTAAATCGCTAGTGGTTTAGAAGGTTGAACCGCTAGCGATTTTTTCATTGTTTGAGTTGACTGCTTTATCAGCCACAATAGTTTCGGCCGCAACTCTTGCCATAAATGAAACTCGCTCGACAAATCTTCTTGTTATCAAGCCGGTAGCGATCAATCTAGAGCTTTGGTGTACCTCAACCTCAAATTGCAATACATCCTCATGTAAACCAAGACATCTAGCGGTGGCATGTATTTCACTACCAACTCCAGCTGCACCCTTTATATCGACGCTAGATGTAGCAGTCACAGTGGTTTCACCAAAATCTAAAAACTCAATTATTGCGGTGCTGCAGGCACTTTCAATTAAACCAAGTACTTGGCTTGAACTAATCACCGGTAGATCATTAACTCCTTGAGCAACTGATGTATCGCCAGGGCGAATTGACATACTTGCCATGCCAATTGCACCTATTACTTGCTCTGCTTTCATAATCACAAGATTAGTGATTAAGCAATTATTCTTGCGGGAACTCCCGGCGTATTTCGCTAGTTATTTCAATTTGAGTTGCACCTTCAGAGGTTATCTCCGTATAAGTGGTTTGAGTATAGGTAATCTCAGTAATCCCGCTTGATTGAATACCTTGCTGCATCTGCATGTATAAATCCTCGGTTTGCTCACTAATTCGATCAAACAAATCAACAGGTGTCTCTTCTTGTAAAGAATCACAAAGAAGTTTTTTCATCATTATTAAGGCCGCACTCTCTTGCTCCAATTGATTACGACAAGCTGAGCAGGTACCAAAATGAAGCTCGACAGCATTTAACTGCTTAGTATCAAATATTTCGTGATCAATATATAAAACAATATTTGGAATGACTTGCTCACATGTCATTGAGTAATTATTTAAATAACTCATTTTTTATCACCTACTTGTTTTTTACCAAAGCCTCGATCTTTTGCATACTCAGCAAGTGATTCTCTAAGTAGCTTTCTTCCCCGGTGAAGTCTTGACATTACAGTTCCAGTTGGTACACCGGTAATCTCAGCAATCTCTTTATAAGAAAAACCTTCAACATCAGAAAGATAAACGGCCATTCGAAAATCCTCTGGCATGGCAGCTAACGCATCTTTTACATCTTTGTCTGCAATATTTTCTAATACTTCCTCTTCGGCAGATTTTCCTTGATCACTTGTATGAGATGAGGCATCTGCCAGCTGCCAGTCCTCAACCTCACCTGCCGATATTTGAGGTCTGCGCTGATCCTTACGGTAATTATTTATAAATGTTGTTGTAAGAATTCTGTATAACCAAGCTTTTAGATTTGTACCAGGTTCAAATTGATGAAAACTTGTAAAGGCTTTTGCATAAGTATCCTGGACCAGATCCTGAGCATCATGGGTATCTTTTGTATAGCGAAGAGCTGCGCCATAAAGTTGGGAGGTGAATACCAACGCATCTTTTTCAAATCGGGCTTTACGTTGCTCTAAAGTTTCTTTACTTCGATCAACAATTGCTGGCAGTAAATCTTCGTTATTCATTTGGGCTAAGGCTACCTCGAAGGGGGTTTTATCAATAGCAAGATAATTTCTGCTTTGCCTAGTTAAGGGATGTAACGCTTGCATAGCGGTAAAACCCTGTAAATCATTGGTTTATTCCCAAATTAGATCAGGGTTTAGAAGTTGAAAAAAACCCAATTTGATTAAGTTGGCAAAAGGTAGACTGGGACATATGAGTAACTGGAAAGCTCCTTTTCGCGGTGGGTTAACCGCTGATAGCAAGCCAATCTCTGCCACAGTTACAATCCCAGGCTCTAAGTCAGCTACAAACCGGGCTTTGATATTGGCTGCGCTGGCAGCAACGCCATCTAGGATTCGAAAGCCGCTCTCCTCTCGAGACACTGATTTAATGGCAAAAGGATTGCAGAGTTTGGGTTGCAAAATTGAGCAATTAAAAACTAATGATGGCTTTGATTATCAAGTAACGCCCGGCAGATTGACTGGTCCAACCCAAATTGAAGTTGGTAATGCTGGAACCGTGATGCGCTTTTTACCGCCAATTGCAGCCTTAGCAAACGGCTTGATCCACTTTGACGGTGATGAAAGATCCCATCACCGACCAATTACGCCGGTGATTAGCGCACTTGAACAGTTAGGGGTATCAGTTGAGCACAACAATAAGTACAAACTACCCCTAACTATTAACGGTGCCGGGAACATTAAAGGCGGGGTTGTAGAAATTGATGCCAGTGCTTCAAGTCAATTTGTTTCAGCCTTACTTTTAGTAGCACCCGCCACTCAAGAGGGAATCACTATTAAAAATATTGGAACCTCCCTTCCCTCTACCCCACATATTGAAATGACAATTCAAATGTTAGAAATTTTTGGTGCAAATGTGCAGCGCACCTCATCAAGTTGGAGGGTTGAGCCTTGCAAACTGACTGGTCAAGATCTTGTAATTGAACCTGACTTATCTAACGCAGCTCCATTTATGGCAGCGGCAATGATTTGTGGTGGAAGTGTAAAAATAAGTGATTGGCCTACTTCTACTACCCAACCGGGAGATCAATTGCGCTCCATTTTTGCAAAGATGGGCGCAAAGATCGAGCAAAAAGGTACAAACTTAATTATTGCTGGAAGTGGAAAAATAAATGGAATTGAGATTGATCTTTCCGATGTTGGTGAGTTAACCCCAAGTATTGCGGCGGTGGCATCCTTGGCCGCTTCACCCTCAAAACTAAGCGGTATATCTCATCTTCGATTGCATGAAACTGATCGATTAGCTGCGTTAGCAAATGAGCTCAACAATCTAGGTGGCTCAGTTATAGAAGGTGCAGGAGAGTTGGTAATTAACCCAAGAAAAATGAAAGCTTCTGAAGTTTTTCGCAGTTATGAGGACCATCGAATGGCTACAACTGGAGCAATTATTGGTTTAGCAGTTGAAGGTATTGTTGTTGAGAATATCGAAACAACTCGTAAAACCCTCTCTGACTTTCCAGGTATGTGGCAGGAAATGCTTGATGGCTAGATCAAAAAATAATTGGGATGAAGATGATGTGCGTATTAACAAGTCACGCCAATTTGGAACTAGCAATAAAGCCCGTCCGCGCAGTAAAGACCGGCCAGATTATTCAAAGGCTCTAACTGCCACAATTATTGAGGTTGATCGAGGGCGAGTTAAATGTTTAATTGAAAGTCCGGCTGGGAAAAAAATTATTACTGCAATGAAGGCCAGAGAGCTAGGAAAAAACTCTGTTGTTGTAGGAGATTTAGTCTCAATCGTCGGCGATGTTTCAGGTAATGAAGGATCATTAGCCCGAGTAGTAACAGTTCAACCCAGGAAAAATGCCTTAACACGAAGTATTGATGACCATGTCAATGATGAGCGAGTTATAGTTGCAAATATTGATCAAATGGCAATAGTTATTGCGGCTGCCAACCCTGAACCTAGGATCGGCTTAGTTGATCGAGCTCTAGCAGTTGCTTATGACCAGGGTATAAAACCAATAATTGTCATGACCAAAAAAGATTTAGCAGATGGTGATGAGTTTTTAAAAATATATAAAGATTTAGATCTCTTGGTATTTAAAATTGATAGGTCAACTGATTTAACCATGCTACAAAAAGCTTTACTTGGCAAAACCACTGTCTTGCTTGGACACTCTGGAGTTGGAAAATCAACTTTAGTGAATAATCTATTGGCTAATTCAAACAATCGAGCTTCACAATCTATATTTGAAAAAATTAGTCGTGCTACGGGTGATGTTAATCAAGTTACCGGTCGCGGTCGCCATACAACCTCAAGTGCAGTTGCTTTACCGCTGTCATCTTCCATTGACGGTGCAGATTTTGGCTGGGTGATTGATACACCTGGAGTACGCTCTTTTGGAATTGCTCATATTCAACCTGCCAGAGTTATCTCCTCTTTTCCTGAGTTTTGTGATGCTATTTCAAACTGTCAGAAAAACTGCACACACAACGAAGAGGGTTGTGCACTAAATCACTGGTCAACATTCTCGGAACAAAACTTGGCTAGGTTGGCTAGCCTTCGTAGAGTTTTATCTACCAAGTAGTGAAAGTAAGAGTAATCTGATCAGTATGGCTAATGGTGTGACTGATAACAAGATTAAAACTCGACAGGTAAATCTTTCGGTAACCGGCATGACCTGTTCATCTTGCGTTGGATCGGTTGAAAAATCGTTAAACAAAATATCTGGTGTTAGAGCTGCAGTTAATTTAGCGATGGAATCTGCTCACATAATTGCACCTTTCAATGTTTCAGATAAAGATTTAATCTCGGCGATTAAATCTGCAGGTTATGAGGCATCTGCATTTAAGGGCGAACGAGAATCCTTTGAAAAATCTAGTCATCTAGGAATACGACTTCTTATTACCTTCATTTTTACCGTGCCAATTATTGCCATCTCTATGATCCATAGTTGGCATGAAGATTTGGACAGATTTCTTTTATCTTTGATTGATGATCTCAATAATTTTTTAAGTACTTTTACAAGCTCAATAACGATTAACTACCCGATTGCATCCATTTCTCTTTGGTTGGTGATAATACTTTCAGCATTAGTTGTGTTGATATTAGCTTGGCCAATACATCGTGCGGCGCTTAAGAATATTGCTAGCCCTACTATGGATACTTTGGTCTCTCTTGGTTCACTGATTGCATTGTGCTGGAGCATCTATTCACTTATAACTTATAACCCCTCAAGTTCTATCTTAAATGTATATGCAGAGGTATCGGCAGCGGTGATATTTTTTGTGATGCTGGGGCGTTACTTAGAGCACCGAGCCAAACGAAAGGCCGGCTCTGCTTTAGCTGAGCTGTTTAAGCTCTCATCTGGTGAGGTTGAAGTTCAAGGTGTTAATGGCAATATTTTTATACCGATTGATCAGCTTCAAGTTGGTGATGTATTTGTTGTTAAGCCGGGGGATCGAATTGCAACTGATGGGCAGGTAGTAATTGGTTACACAACAATTAATAATGCGTTTTTGACTGGTGAGGCTAAGCCGATTGAGGTAGGGGTAGGTGATTTAGTTTTTGCTGGTTCAATAAATAACAATGGAAATATCTTGGTAAAGGCTACCCGTATCGGATCCGACACTGAACTTGCTCGAATTACTCGAATGGTATTGGCCGCTCAATCAGAAAAAGCACCAGCGCAACAGTTGGCAGACAAAATAAGTAGGGTGTTTGTGCCAGTAGTTCTTTTGCTTTCTGTGGCTACTTTTTCTGCGTGGTACTTCACCTCCGCTGAACTTGTAACCTCAGTAACCGCAGCGGTTGCGGTATTAGTGATTGCCTGTCCATGTGCACTTGGACTTGCTACTCCTATTGCATTGATGGTGGCAACTGGCAAGGCTGCAAGATCTGGAATTGTAATTCGATCTCCTCGCTCTATTGAAAAAGCGGTTGGCATTACCGATGCCGTATTTGATAAGACTGGAACTATAACCATCGGGCAAATGGCGCTGCTTGAGATGACACTAATTAATAACCCACTTTCGACAGATAGCACATCGATTAATACCTCAGATTTACTTTCATATGCATTATCGATTGAGAGCTTAGATTCACATCCCATTGCAAAAGCAATCTCTACCGCCTTGCAAAAGCAAGGAGTTACGAAGGTAGAGGTCTTAGATTTTGAACACACACCAGGGGCGGGAGTTGCAGCTCGAATTCCAGCCTCCCAAACTGCAAACTCAAAAGCAGTATTAATCGGTTCAGTAATCTCAATTGCAAGAGCAACAACTGAGTTTGCACCAAAACTTACTCAGGCAATTGAATCTGCAAATCTAAGAGCCAATTCTGTTGCCGTCTTAGCTGTTGATGGCCTGGCTTATGGCGTGTTTGAAGTTGGTGACTTGATTAAGCCAGAGAGCAAACAGGCAGTTGAAAAACTACAAAACTCTGGAATCAATACTTGGTTAGTGACTGGTGATGGTGAAAATGCTGCTATCTCAATGGGAGCTGCTGTTGGAATTCCGATAGATCAAATATTTGCAGCCGCTACACCGCAGGACAAGTTAAGTTTTGTGGAGAAGTTACAGCAAAAAGGTCGAGTATTAATGATTGGCGATGGTATCAATGATGCTGCTGCACTTGCCAAGGCTGATCTAAGTATTGCCATGGGATCCGGAACTGAAACTGCGATTGCAGCTGCTGATATAACTTTAATTAGACCCTCATTAATTGCAGTATTACAGACGCTGGCTATCTCTAAGAAGAGTGTGAGGGTAATTAAATCCAACCTAGGTTGGGCGTTTTTCTATAACGTGGCATTTATTCCAATTGCTGCTAGCGGAAATTTATCGCCGATGTATGCTGCAGCTGCAATGTCGCTATCATCTTTATTTGTGGTGCTAAATAGCTTACGCATTAGATAAAAGTTGGTAGCGGGGGCAGGATTTGAACCTACGACCTCTGGGTTATGAGCCCAGCGAGCTACCGAGCTGCTCCACCCCGCGTCGGTGATGAAATCTTAGAGTAGAGGGGCAATTAACCCAAATAAATCAAATTACTATCTATTTTGGGCTGCGATCAATGCTGCTATTGCTGCTTTAACTCTAGCTCTTGCTCGATCTTCTGCAGCACCATCTAACCTTCGTTGTGCTGCTTCAAGATCTGCAAACGCAGATTGCAGTGAAGCAATTGCAGTTCTTATTGCTTGGCTAGTTCCTGCACCTTCATTAATTGGTGTGTTTGGCTGATTATTTGAAGCATCAGTTCCAGAGTCGCCACCAAATACCTGATCTAACGCACCTTGTAAGGTTTCGCTAAATCCAATCTGATCACCAAATGAAACTAAAACTCTTTGCAGCAATGGATAAGCTGCTGTATTTCCAGTTGCTCGAACATAAACTGGTTGCACATAAAGCAAACCCTTGCCCACTGGAAGTGTTAATAGATTACCCAAAACAACATCTGCGCCACCTTGACGTAGCAAAGAAAGTGATGTTGCAACCTCGGGCTTAGCCTCAAAATTTGATGCTACCTGTGATGGGCCAGGAATGTTAGTTGAACGAGGTAACTGCAAAACAGTGATCTTGCCGTACTCATCACCAGCATCAGCATTTACCACCGCTAGCGCTGTTAGGTTCTCTCGACCACCCCTTGGTACAAATGGGGTATACAGTGAAAATGTTGGCTTACTTTGCCCTGGAATCTGCATAGTTAGGTAGTAAGGCGGTTGATTACCAGAGTTTGATCCAAAACTTGAAGGATCTAGTGGTACCCGCCAAAAATCTTGTCCGCCGTAAAACGCACCAGCATTTGTCACATGGTAGGCGCTGAGAATATCTCGTTGCACCCGAAACATATCCTCTGGATATCTAACATGTGAGAGTAGCTCAGGAGAAATCTCTCCTCTTGGTTTGACACTGCCTGGGAATGCTTTGCTCCAGGTAGCAAGTACCGGGTCTTGGGTATCCCACTGATACAAGGAGACGGTACCGTCATAAGCATCTACTGTGGCCTTAATTGAATTTCGAATGTAATTTACATTTCGATTATCCAAAGATGAAACAGCGTTTGACCGACTAGTAAGTGCATCACCAGTGTTTGCAAGATTTACCACCCTGGAATTTGGATAACCATTGCTAGTTGTATAGCCATCAATAATCCAAAGAATTTTTCCATCAATGATTGCAGGGTATGGATCACCATCTAATGTAAGCCAAGGGGCAACCTTTGCCACTCGCTCACGTGGATTTCTATTAAATAATATCTTTGACTCAGAGTTGATTAAATTTGAAAGAAGAATTCGTTGTTCTTGATACTTAATCGCAAACAACAACCGGGTAAATAAAGAACCCATTGGGACTCCACCCTTGCCGGTATAGGTGTAGTTTTTTTGGCCATTTGGTGACTTATCATCTGGGTAATCAAGCTCAACAGGATTACTTGCTGCCGGTCCACCGATAATTGAGTAATCAGGAACATTCTCACCAAAATAAACTCTTGGTTGAAACTCCCCTAATCCTTTTGTTGGTGGAATATCGCCAATTACAAAGGTTGGCTTACCATCAGCATCCACAGTATTTCCGTAGGCGGCAACCATTCCAAAACCATGGGTGTAAACCAAATGATCATTAATCCAATTTCGGGCTGGATTTCCATCAATATTTAACTCACGAATCGCAACGACAACATCTCGCTCTTTGCCATCAATTTTATAACGATCAATATCCAATGAATCAGCAAAAGCGTAATATGGCTTTATCTGCTGCAACTGCCTAAAGGTTGCTGACAATACATTTGGATCCATTAATCGAATATTTGCAATTGTGGCTGCATCATTTGCTAGTTGCCCAGCTGAAGTAGCAACAGTTGCTTGATAATCCTTGACCTCAACATCTGTTAACCCATATGCACTTCTAGTTGCATCAATATTTCTTTGAATATATGGTGCCTCTTTGGTTGATTCAGATGGCTTTACTTGAAATTGCTGAATTGCAGCTGGATAAACTCCAGCAATTAAGACGGATGCAATAACCATCAAAGCAACGCCTGCAGTTGGTAGCAGCCAGGATTTTCTAACAATATTTGCAAAGAACAACAGCGAGCAGATCACTGCAATAGCGGCCAAGATTGATTTGGCAGGTAAGAGTGCGTTGACATCGCTATAGGTAAGTCCTGTGATTAGACGTCCTTCTTTGAGGCTTAATGCAAAGCGATCAAACCAATATGCAACTGCTTTAAGCAGTACCAACAAACCTAACAAAATTGAAAGTTGAACCCTGGCTGCAACAGTTGTGCGCTCTTCCTTCACCTGCGGCCTGATGCCACCATAAATGTAATGCACGGCAGCAGCGGCAATAATTGCCAAAACTATTGTTGAAATACCCCAGCCAATCAATGCCTGCCACATTGGCAGCTTGAATGCAAAAAATGAAATATCAAGGCCAAATTGTGGATCAACCTGACCAAACTCTGTTGAGTTTCTAAAAAGTAACCAGGTTTGCCAAAATCTTGAGCCAGCGCTACCAGCAAAGTAAAAAATTGCTAAGAAGGTACCAATTAAAACAAACTTACGAATCGGCTCTAGTTGAGCGCGATATCTTTCTAAGCTCTCTGCTTCAACTGAAATTGGCACATATATTGGCCGCTTTTTAAAAGCTAGGTAAATATTAAGGGTGATAATCGCAGCGGTAATTAATCCAAAGCCTAGGAAGAGATAGATTTTAGTAAACAAGGATGTTTGCCAAACATCAACATAGCCAACAGAACGAAACCAAAGCAGGTCGGCGTAAAAGCCACTTAAGGAAACTAAAATGGTGGATAAAATAAAAATAACTATGAAGGTAATAGTTAATGGACTAACTCTTCTTCTGCCGCCGCCACGATTAGCAAATGGATTTGGGAAATTTCCGCCAATGCCACTGCCACCAAATGGATTGTTATTGCGGTTAAATCCTCCGCCACCAAAACCAGAATTACTCATGCTCAGATCTTAGCCATTCCTAGGCATAGCTTTTGCAGCTGGGAAACTTGGCATTCTCAGGTAGTTTTAATACTTCAATTGCCTCAGCGAGTGTGGCCACCGGCACAATTTTCATAATCTTGCCCCCTTTGCCAGTGCTTAATCGACCAGGATTATTTATATCCTGGCAATTGTTTATTGGGGTAAAAAATAGATCAACACCATCGTTTTGAGCTCCAATTATCTTCTCCACAATTCCCCCAATTGGTCCAACTCTGCCATCGGTGGTAATTGTGCCTGTGCCGGCAATATTTCGAGAGCGCACTAAATCAAGTTGAGTTAATTTTTCCACAATTCCTAAGGCAAATATCAAACCACCGCTTGGTCCACCAGTTTCAGCAAGTTTGATATCAACATCAAATGGAAAATCAAATTTCTCTTGGATATTGATGCCAATAAATGCTGAACCATCCTCCCTTGGCGATAAGGCAATTTTTTTGCTCAATACGCCCACCTTTGGGCGATCTATTTCAACGCTGACTATTTCTCCTACTTTTTTACTCTCTAAATACATCAAAACATCAGTTGTGTTTTTGGGTTTAATCTGATCTATCGATAGCACCTGATCATTTACTAAAATCACTTTGTGGGCATTACTTTGTTCCTGGATCCCTACCACCTCTAATTTGGCAGGAATTTCATAACCTAGATAGGTAAGAGCTGCAGCGGTTGCATTTATCTGTGAGCCGCTCATCTCAACTGCGCCTTCTTGCTGTGCTTCAGCTGCAGTCTCGCCAGCTGGATACACACGCTCACGCGGAAGCACTGCCCGATTTTTGTCTATCCAGCCATAAAAAATATCAAAGGCAGTTATATATGAATCAGGGTCAGTAATCATTACTGCAGTAACTGAAAGTTTGCCAGTTGTCGGATAGGTATTAGTACCTGAGATTTTTATCGCAGAACCTAAAACATTTTGCGGATCACCGGGTGCCAAAATCACATAAGGGGCGGGTAAGAAAAGTGAGCCCAGTAGTAAAAGAATCAACACAAGCTTGGTAGGCAGTGGCACATAACCTCTTACTGGAAGCAATGAACGCATTTATGAAATCTGCCTTAAATTAATTTTTGGGGCGAAAAGTATTTTGAAACTTCTTAAACTTATTTACTGACCGATTAGTTTGGTTTTCAAACTTAGACTTGTATTTTGAGATCCAAACACCGTAAATAATCGCACAACTGACCGCCACGATGGGGATTAGCAACCAAACTAGGGCCGAAGCCGCACTTGAGCTCATTACCCCATCCTAATCAGCGGGGAAGAAAATTGGTGGCATTATTGTTCTACCACTAGAAACTTTAGATTTTTACCAAAGGGCAGGTTGAGCAAAATGGGTTTTGGCTTTTTACCAAATGAGGGTCAGCCAGACTTTGATGCGCTGTTGAAGAAATTCTCAGAAATGGGAGTGGACTCAAATGCACTAGCCGGTGCTAAATCTTTTTTTGAAAGCATGCAAGCTGGCAATAGCGGTGGTGACCAAAAATTAATTACCGTAGAACAGCTACGCGAGCTTGCTAAAAAAATTATTACTGCAAAGGGTGATTTGCCGATTGGTGTAACAGATCAAAGTAAATATACCCAATCACTTTTATTAGCAAATACTTGGCTAGATACTGAGATTTTGTTTCCAGCCGCCGTTATGCCTAACCAAAGCGCTTGGTCAAAGAGTGATTGGTTAAATCACTCAGTAACTGGCTGGCAGGTGATGATTGAGCCATTAGCTACAGGTATGGCAGATGCGCTGAGCAATGTCATCACCACAAGTAACAACCCCCTGCCAATTGAATTTATGGGGGCAGGCGTTGGCTCCCAAGCTCAACAAGATGCTATGAAATTAATGTTAGCTCGAATACTTCGTGGCTTTATGGGAAATTTAATCGCTACTCAATTAGGCCAAACTGTGGGATTACTTGCTAACTCAATTACTGGTGCAAATGATGTGGCAATACCATTGCTAAAAGCTGATTGTGGCCCACATTTGGTCCCGCAAAATATAAATGATTGGGCTGAAGGACTTGGAATTGATAAGGAGCAGGTGGAGCTATATCTATCTCTTCGAGAGTGTGCTGCTGCGAGATTGTTTGCCAACACCGCTTGGTTGCAAAATTACATTCAGGGTTTGATCACAGCATATGGCAGTGGCATCACAATTGATGTTGAGTCAATAACTAGGCAGGCCGAAGAGGCGATGGCAAGTGGGGAGATTGATATTAACAATCCCCAAGCAATCAATATTGCATTAAGTGCAGGATTGTTTACGCCACAACAAACACCGGCCCAAGAGTTAGCCTTAAGCAGATTAGAGATGACACTTGCATTAATTGAAGGCTGGATTGATCATGTTATTTCTCAGGTCGCTAGTGAGAGAATTCCAGCTTTTTCAGCATTGATTGAAAACTCCAGACGTCGACGAGCCACAAATGCGCCAATGCAACAATTGTTTGCAAACCTACTGGGGCTTGAGGTCTCGCCAAGAAAAATGCGAGAGGCATCTGCTTTTTGGGGTGAGGTTAAAAGTTTAAGAGGAGCAGATGGGCGAGATAAGTGCTGGGAGGACCCAGCCTTCCTACCTATGCCTGCAGATTTAGGCAATGTAAAAGGATTTTTAGATAGCGTAACTGTGCCAGATGATCTATCGGGCTTGATTTAGGTAGCAATTTAATAAGCGAAATCCCCGGGCGCACAATTTCTTATCTGCCTTCCCCTTGCAGATATGAAACGGTTATCCGGGGACTTCGTAGCGCAAACATAAGGGAATCAAAGGTGAGAATCAACTTAGAACGGTGTGTTAAAAAAGTATTTTTAAATGATTATCCAATTTTTTTACAGCTATCTTCTGAGTGAAAACAAAACGCCTTTGCCAATACGGGATGGCAATCAGGGTAGTTAGATAATCATTGCCTAAACTTGGCTAACCTGTTGTGGATTAACCTGTGGAGACAGCCACGATTATGGTGGATAAGTAGAGGTATTGGTGGATAACTTTAAGCAGGAGATTCTCTTTGAAGATCTACCTCTGCCCGTTGCTCAAATTTCCAAAGGCCGCCGCAGCGCAACACCTGCCCTGCCTGCTGATCTGCCGCCATATCGGGTAATCCGAAAAGAGCGTAGGCGACGAAGCATTACCGCCTTTCGCCAGGGTGGGGTAATTGAGATTCACATCCCAGCAAAGATGAGCCGGCGAGATGAGATTGAGATGATTCCAGAGATGATTGCCATGGTCTTGCGCCGTGAGGCTAGATCTAGAAAAACTGATTCACAACTTATGCAAATAGGTCTGGCGTTAATGGTCAAGTATCTACCGGAGTATGAGATAAGACCTGCCAGCATTAATTGGCGAAATATGAGTGAAAGATGGGGCTCCTGCACTACCTTGGATCGAACAATCCGAATCTCAGATCGATTAATTGGTGCACCAGAGTTTGTTTTAGATTACATAATTTTTCATGAGTTGATTCATTTAATAATTTCTGGTCATGATCAAGATTTTTATCAGCTGCTAAATAGATTTGCCGATCAAGGTAAGGCTGAGGCTTTTCTAGCGGGATTTGAACTTGGCTCTCAAAGTGGTGGATCAGGTGTAGTTCCTGCCGTAAATATCTAGTTTTACCCCTCATTTCCAACCTTTTGCCGCAATATTTACCAATTTAAGCGTGGAAAACACCAGTTGAGCCCGTAACAAGGGGTATGGTGTTGCTATTCGTACTCACATGCTGGAACTTGCCAGCATGATCCCTAGAGTGCGGCGGATGGAGGATGAGTATGGCTGAAGAGTACAAGGGTGAGGCTTACTGCGTTAAGTGCAAAGAGAAGCGCTCCTTTGAAGGATATGTAAAGGTCTCTGATTCTGGTCGCCGTATGGCACAAGGAATCTGCCCAGTTTGTGGCACAAAGGTGAACCGTATTCTTGGTAAGGCTTAACAAATAAGCAAGTAACCAAAAGTAAAAAACGGTGAGGTCGGTTTAAAGCCAACCTCACCGTTTTTTTGTTAACCCTTTCTAGTTAACCCGTAGTTTGAAAACTTAACTTGCTTGCGCCACCTTGGCTGGACGGCCTGGAGTTCGCTTACTTTGAATTACCTGACCTTCATCAAATAACTCTCCACCCCATACCCCACATGGTTCTGCTCTTGAGAGCGCCCCTTGTAGACATTTATCCCTCATTGGGCAGCTGCCACATAACGCCTTTGCTTGGGCGATTACCGCAGGCTGCTCGCTGAAAAACAACTCTGGATCTGCGGTGTGGCAAGGCAGGCTGGAAATCTTAGGCATCTGATCAGTAGTAGGTGCGAAAGGATTATCTGCGCGCTTGTATGCCACCTTTGTCTGGTAACTCTTATCTGTAGCTGTTGCTGAGTTAGTGGTGTAATCGGTGTAGGAGATAACTGGGGCATCCTCATAAGCCCAGGTGATATCACCTAACCCAATTTTGGCGGTTGGACCCTCTGCCCAACCTGGTACAAGTAGTTCGCTGAAGAGAACGGTCATCGTTCTCACCTTTCCTTTCGGTTATCTCTCATTTAGTTTGGTGGTCTTTGCTTTGCCAGTTATCTGGCAGTTGTTGGAAGTTATGAGATAAAAGAAAAAGGCCCCCGAATCATTAGATTCGCGGGCCCCTTGGCTTCTATCTCGACCTTAGCCGATATAGCTCCCCGGGGTGCGATCTAATGTAAAGGTATAAAAACCCTTATTTGAGCGCTTATTTGACCAATCTGAGCGATATGAAGATTTCGCCGTGATTGATGTGATGGCATACCAATTAGCAGTAGCTGCAATTGGTGCAACTGCTGTACTTGAATTAACTACTTTTGCCATTTGGCAAGAGTAAGGCATTAGATGAGTTTGATGCAACTTAATTAAATTGGGCTAAAAATACGCTGGGTTTGCCGGCATAGGTGATTTGAATCCGCTCCTTTGCCCTAGTAATGCCCACATAAAACAGCCTGCGCTCCTCATTTAAATCATTACCCATCGGTAGCACACCATCTGATACGCCGATTAAAAATAATTGTCGCCACTCCAAACCTTTGGCCGCATGTAATGTTGCCAAGGTCACCCCAGGCAGGGTGGGTGGATTGTTTTGTTCAGCACGATCTTCAATCTCACGTAAAAATGCTCGCATATTTTTTCCGCCATTTTCTTGAATACTTTTAGCCAATCTAAGGAAGGCAATTACATAATCAGCCTCACCAAATGGCCTAAGCACCGCTACTAAATCGGCATACCAATCACCACCCTCTGACGGCAGTACGGAGGCACTTCTGATGATACGCATCAGATCTTTGACATCGGTGCGATCAAAAAATCTCTCACCAGAGCGAATCTGGCTTGGAATCTTGGCATTGTTTAAGGCTGCCTTTACCTGATCTAACTGCGCATTGGTTCTAGCTAAAACTGCGATCTCAGATGAATCAACTCCTTGCGAAATGCAGCGTGCCACCTCACCTGCCACATAGGAGATCTCATCTTGAAAGGTATTAAACCCATTTACAGCCGGCTTATCACCATGCGCGTTGGCAGATTGCAATTGCTGGCCATGATCAGAGATTAAATTGGCGGCCTGCAAAATTGCATTGGCGGTATTGATTATCTCAGGGGTGGAGCGATAGCCACGAGAGAGTCGAAAAACTTGAGCATTCGCAAATCTATTTTGAAAATTTAGCAAAAAGTTTGAGGTTGCCCCGGCAAATGAGTAAATGGTTTGCGCAGCATCGCCAACTACACAAATCTCTTGTCGATTGCCCAACCAAAGGTTAAGCAAGCGCTGCTGCAACGGTGAGACATCTTGATACTCATCAACGGTGAAGTATCGGTATTGATCATGCACTCGCTCGCGGACAGTCCGATCCTCCTCTAACATGCCAACGGTCAGCAGCAATACATCCTCAAAATCTAATGTGCGCTCCTGCTTTTTTAATGATTCATACGCTTCATAGACTCGAGCAATCATCGAAAGATTTTCCGAGTCACCTTTGCTATTTGGCAGCTTAACCAGTCGATTGTTTGCAATTGCCTCCTGCTGATAATTATCTGGTGATATCTCAAGCACCTTTGCCCACTCAATCTCACTAGCTATTTCATGAAGTGCATTTACTTGGGCTGGAATAGCCACCTCAGCTCTGGCAATTGCTTGGCTGATAAACCCTGATTTTGTAGTTAGTAGAGATGGAAACTGACCACCAAATGCATATGGCCAAAAATATAAAAGTTGTTTTAAGGCTGCTGAGTGAAAGGTCCGGGCAGCAGCATTTGGTACGCCAAGTGATCGTAATCTGCTTCGCATCTGACCAGCTGCTTTTGCAGTAAAGGTAAGTGCTAAAACTTTGGTTGAATCGGTAACACCGGAATTGATTGCATATGCAATTCGATTGGTAATTACCCGAGTTTTTCCAGTTCCAGCACCAGCTATTACACAAACTGGGCCAGTGATCGCCTTTACTACCGCAAGTTGCTCTGGATCTAACTGAGCAAAGATTGCATCGTTATCTAACGCCATGACTCATTGCCTGCTAACTCAGTTTCAGCACCCGCCCCATACCAAGCTTTAATCATCTGACGTGCCACACTAATCTCTAATGGAAGAATCAAAGTTTTTTGGGCAATCGCATCTTTCATATCGGAGCGAGTAAACCAACGAATCTCCTCGATCTCATCACCATCGGGTCTAGCTAACTCTGGTGTATTGGTTATCGCCTCAAAAGCAATCATTAAAGATGCTGGAAAGGGCCATGGTTGAGAGCCGAGATAATTAATCTCCTTTAAAGATACCCCTGCCTCCTCCATCACCTCTCGGGTGACACAGTTTTCAAATGATTCACCTGGCTCCACAAATCCAGCAAAGGTGGAGAATCTATTTTTAGGCCATACCTTTTGTCGCCCAAGTAAAATTCGATCATCTTCATCTTTAACTAAAACAATTATTGCGCTATCTGTTCGTGGGTAATGTTCACTTTGATCTGCCGGACATCGCCTGATTGATCCTGCTAATGCAACCAAGGTCTTCTCACCACAGATTGCACAGCGTGGGTGTTTCTTATGCCAATTAGCTACCGATTGGGCGTGCACTGCCAAGCCAATATCTTGTGCCGATAACAAAGCCCCCACCTCACGCAAAGTTTTAAAATCACCAGCCACCTGATGATCACTTGGTAGGTGGCGAACAAAAAATGGTTTTGAATCCTTTACCCCAAGAAAGTAATCAATTTGATCTTGATACCCTCCCAATAATTCACCCTTAGTGAAAAATAACTTTCCATTAGCGGTAGCAAACTTTTCATCTGAAAATAAGAGCACATCTGCAGATGACCAGGCTGAGTTTATGTAGGCCAAATCACTACGCAACTCAGCTGCACGATCTACCTCTGCAACTGCTAGCGGTAGTTTTAGTGGTTTAGAAGGCGCCATCACCGCCCGACCCTACTAGCCTGTCGTCATGGTTGTCGCCCCCGCTCAAAGTATGAGAGTGATCTCATGGAATCTTTTGCATGGGCAGAAAATCCCACCAACTGCCAAACAAGATTGGCAGGCAGAGCTAGCAGGTGCTGCAAAGAAAGTTGCCACGCAGTTACAACCAGATTTTATTGCATTACAAGAGGTGGATTACCTTCAACCTAGATCTGATCTAACTAATCAAACACAGATAATTGCTAAAGCAACTCAACTAAAGCACTGGGCTTATCTGCCAACTTTAATTGGAACTCCTGGTGAAAAATGGCACCGAGTTGAAGATCTTACGAAAGCCATAATTACTGAAAAAACTGTAGTGAAAAACACTCAACCAAGTTATGGCCTAGCTCTTGCTACTAATGTGCCAATTAAAAAACTTTATGTGAAAAAATTAGGCAGATCTATTGTAGGAATGCCACTTATGATTCCAAAGGATGATGGTAAAGGTGCAAGATTTATCTATGTAAAAGATGAGCCAAGAGTTGCATTGATAGCAGAGCTTAAAAATGGAGTTACCATAGCCACAACTCATCTATCCTTTGTGCCAGGAGTCAACATATTTCAATTAAATAAGCTCTCTTTATATCTAAAAAAACTTCCCGGACGAAAATTATTGACTGGTGATTTAAATCTTCCTGGAAATTTGCCAAGTAAGTTAAGCCCTTTTAAATCCTTGTTATCGCAGCACACCTACCCAAGTTGGCAGCCAAAAATCCAGTTTGATTACATCATGGTTCCAAACTCAGAGTTTGGCGCCATGGTGAGCCCAAATTTTACGGCGATTAAATCAATTAATCTTAAGATATCAGATCACATTCCAATTGGTGTTGAAATTCAAATTTGAATAGGAATCTTGCTAACTAATTCAATTAATTCTCTTTCACCTAAAATATCAGCTGGTCTTACGGTCTGATTATCAATAACGTAGTGAAAAGCTGCTGAAATATTTTCAATTGGTATGTTTTTAAGTTTTGCATAAGCCAATCGATACATGGCAAGTTGAATCGCAGCACTGGCTAAATCCTCACCAGATTTAACCTTGCCAGTTTTCCAATCCACTACCTCATACTGTTGATCAGAAATCTGATACACCGCATCAATTCTTCCCCTAATTAAAGTGGTATCGATCATCGTCTCAAAGCCCACCTCAACTGCGACAGGTTGGCGATCTGCCCACTTACTAGCTAGCCAAGCTTTTTGTAATTGATCTAATGGCGCATCCTCATCTGATTGGGTCATTAACCCTTGGTTAAACAACTCATCCATAGATATCAATGATGGTTGCTTAAAGTGATTTTCAAGCCATAGGTGAAACTCAGTACCACGTCTTGCATACTTATCAATGTGATTAGGCATTGGCCTGCGCAATCGAAGTGCTAACTCTTGCGGATCATCGGCTAAATACAACAAGGTTGAAACTGACAACCTGGTAGGTAAGACAATATCTTGTTGATTATCTTTGGTTTTTAACTCAGTGATGATCATCATTAAATCATTTAACAAACCAATCCTCTCTTCATCTTGCAAACTACTTAACATCTGCTCAACCTCTGCTTTAGTAAAGGGTTGGCTTGATTCAACAGCTGCAGCAACCTTTTGCACTGTTGATACCTCATTGAGCTGTCTTGGCCAGTGTGCAGTAGTTGGGTTTTCTTTCATTGGATTAATACCATCTGGAATCTCATCTTGAACAATGAGCTGGCCGCCTGGAATATTTACTACTGCAGCTGCAAATAATTGAAATAATCGACTTGGCTTGACCACATTTTCACCAGTTCTAAAGTGAGAGGTGGTGCAGATGAGAGCCTGTTTTGCCCGGGTTATTGCAACATATGCCAGGCGCATCTCCTCCATCATCTTGCGCGATTTCCATTGCTCACTAAAGTTTTCGATACCAGCTTTTAAGCTCTTATTAGATGTAAAGTTGTCAAAATTAATTGCTGGCAATTGTTGATAATCCCCACGCATGCTGACTGGAATACTGCCGGCATTAGTTATCCAGTTATCAGATTTTTTGCCACTATTTGGAAAACTTCTCTCAGCCAAACCAGGAATGGCAACATAATCCCACTCAGCTCCTTTTGCAGCATGAATAGTTAATATCTGAACCGCATCACTTCTAACATCGACCTCAGCAGGTTTAAGCCCGCCCTCTGCCTCCTCGGCAATTTTTAACCACTGCAAGAAGTTAAATAAGCTGCCGCCATTTTTCTGAAACCTTGCTGCCTCATCCAGGAATCGATCTATATTTTTGCGACCATTTTGCCAACCATCTCTAACCAAAACTTCAGTGTCTAATGACAAGAACTCACAGACTTCAATAATTGCCTCAGTTATTGATCCATTTAAATTTCGGCGCAATGAGCGAAGTGAGAGTGCAAATTTTCTTAATCTAGCCAATCCCTCATCTGTGAATGCAGGAGTTGCTCGATAATCTTTTAACTCAACCTCAGTCAAAGTTAACAGTTGCTCTAAGCTTTCAATAATTGAGCCGGCGGCAAACTCATCTGAGGTGGTAATTACCGCAATATTCTCCTCTAATGCTTGCTTTAACTGAGTGCCTCTTGAATACTCATTTTCTCTTGCAAATGCTTTAGTAAAACTACCCAATGCCATTAAATCTCTTGCGCCAAGATTTAAATAAGGGCCAGTTAGTAAGCGCATAAGTGCGGTGCCAGAATCTGGCATAGTCAGGGTGCGAAGCAAGGCAATAATGTCAGCCACCTCAGGTGTGTTAATTAATCCGCCAACTCCAACCACATCTGTAGGAATATTTAATTGGCTAAATGCTGATTGAATTAAATCAATCTGTGATCTATTTCTAACTAAGACGGCAAAGGTTGTTTTTTTCTCATCTGGCAAGCTCTGGCGGTGCTTATCAAACCATTTTGACGCGAAGTAAGAGGCAATCTCTGCACCTTCTTGTACCTGCGTCTCATACACAGCGCAGATCACCTCACCTGTTTTAGCACCTGGCCTGGTAGTTAACTTTGCGATCTGTTTTTCAGTTGAGATTTGATCAATAACACTATTTGCTAGCTGCAGTATGGCTTCTTCATTTCGCCATGTGGTCATTAAATTAAATTTCAAGGCTTTACTATTAAAGGATTTTGAAAAGCTATCTAAAGTTTCAGAGCTAGCACTTCGCCAGCCATAAATGGCCTGATTAGGATCACCAACTGCAGTGACCGGATGATTGTTGCCATAAAGATTGGAAAGAAACTTTATTTGATTAAATGAGGTGTCTTGGTACTCATCAAGTAAAACTACTTTATATTTGCCACGTTCAATCACACCAATATCATCACTATGGTTTAACTTACTCTCGCTGACCAATCTAGCGGCAATAGACATATGGTCATTAAAGGTTAGAAGCCCACTTTCTTTACGCCGATTGTCAAAGGCATCTACTATCGGCAAAATAGCAAGGCGCTGTCTTAGCTCTGCTTTAAATTCACTTACTGCAACTGTTTGACGATCATTAAATTGTGAGATTTGATCTAACAATCTATTGGTGTACTGGATAATCTCAGGTGCGCTCTTATCATTTTCAGCAAGTTGCGTTGATAGATCCATTACCTCCTGTACAACTGAGGCCGTTGAACCATTTATGGGCAGATCACTACCTACAAATTTAGTGACCTCTTCATGGGCAATCTGCCATGCAGCAGCCTCGCCTATTGGATCAGACTCAGCATCGACGCCAATTCGAATTGCATGCTCTGCTAAAACTTTGCCAGCGTAGGAGTGGTAGGTAGAGACAGTTAACTCAGACTCATCTACATGATCGGGTAGGAGATTTGCTTTTTTTAATTGACGAAGTCGATACTTAATTCGCTTGGCTAACTCACCGGCTGCTTTACGAGTAAAGGTTAAACCTAACAATTGATTTGGAGTGATCAACTCATTTGCTACTAAAAACAGTACTCGCTGGCTCATCGTCTCAGTTTTGCCAGAGCCAGCACCTGCAATCACCACGGCAGGTGCAAGTGGTGATTCAATAATTGGAATCTGCTCAGCGGTAGGCACTTTAAAGCTTGGGTCTACCGCCGAGATTTTTTTAGCAATATCAAGTGCTGAGTATTTAACCTTCATGGCTGGATTACCCACTTACCGGCAGGCTGAATTGGGCAAGAGGATTTAACCGCACAGCTTCGACATCGATCATTGATGATTGCAACAAAACTTTTATCACTCATTTTGATCCCGATCTCTTCAATCTCATCACTGACCACCTTGGGATCAATGGCATCCTGTGGTCTTGGTTTAGCCTCTTTTCCCTTTTGATCGCCAACATATATCAGTTGAGCACCTGATACCTCTTGGTGGGATAACTTGTTTTTAAAGCCATCCTTAACAACCGCTAATTGATAACTTTGTAATTGCTTGTTTTGCGCAGCATCCTCAAATGAGATTGGTGTTGCACCTGTCTTTAAATCAACTATGTAGTACTTGCCATCTGTAATCAGTTCAACTCTATCGATGGAGCCAGCGACAATCGCCTTTCCTAACTTAAACTCAAACCGCTCCTCCACACCGATTAATTTGTTTTTGTTGTTTGCTTGCCAACCATAAAACTTTCGAAGCATCATGGCTGCGCGTCGATACTCATAATCTTTAATCCAACCTTTATTCATATCAATTAGCGACCATGCTCCTTTTAACTTTGCCTCTAGCTGTTCTAAAGTTAAATCAGGTTGATCCTTTAATTGTGCAGCTATTACATGGATAGCAGAGCCAAGAACCTGTGCGGTCGAATCAGCCTCCTTGCCGCCACTTTGTTCTAACATCCACTTCAATCCACACTCAGTAAAACTTTCAAGAGAGCTAGGTGAGATACGAAGCTGTTCATCATCTGTGATAACAGGCAGCTCAGTTGAAAGGGGTGTAATCCCCAGCCAATTTTTTGGATCCGCTGACTTAACCCCATTACTGGCTAAGGTCTTTAATGCACGAGCTGCAAACTCAACATCTTCTCTGGCAGCAAAGGTTGCCATTCTTCTAAAGGTTGCCACTAAGGCTGGTTGAGTAATGGCTCTGGCAGTTTGCGAGAGTTGAATATCCTCAGGTGCTAATTGTTCAAAGTATCTAGATGGCTGATTATCCTCATGGGCTACTGCGGTAATTAATAATTTTTTTGTAGCTCTACTGAGCGCAACATTTAACAATCGCCTCTCATCTTGAGCAAGGCCAGCAGCTGAGATGGCATCTAATTGCTCTTGATTACTTATGCCATGTCGGAAAATCTCAACTAATCGTTCACTGCCAAGTAATGAACCACGTTGTTTTAGATTGGGCCAACTGCCCTCTTGCATCCCTGCTAATGCCACATACTCCCACTCCAAACCCTTAGCGGAGTGAACAGTTAAAACCTTAACTACCTCACCTCGCTGAGCAGTTGCGGTAATACTGTCGGCCAGAATCTTCTCACCAAGTATTTGATCAATAAATAAGGATGGTTTAGCCCCTGGCAGCCGTTGAGTAAATCGCCGGGCAACTTCAAATAAGGTAATTACTGCATCAAGATTTTGATCTGCAATCCCACCTTTTGTGCCACCAGCTAGCGCTTGCTGTTGCCAACCTTGCCAGATCAACTGCCCTTCATAATTTTTGCCATTACTCCAAATACTCCAAAGCAGATCGGAAACATCTTGGGATCTTTGTAAGGATTTTTTCGCATGCCTTATCAAATCATTTAACCGTTTAAGGCTAGTTAACTCCTGCCATGGCAGATCAACACTTGGTGCGGTAAGTGCATCTAAAATCAACTCAGTTGAGGTTTTAACCTGATCTGATTTTTGTGCCTTACTTAAGGCAATTCGCATCTGTCTAATTGAGATTGCATCAGCTCCAGCAAACTCACTTTTTAGTAACTCCTCAATCTGACCCCAGTTACTACTTACAAGCTTTAACTCACCTAAGGCAATTTGGGCAATTGTGATTATTGGTTTGATCGCTGGGTTATCACCAAGGGAGAGTGCTTGTGCATCAATTTCAACTGGAATTTGATTCATAGCAAAGGCTCGCGCCAGGGCAGTGATTTGCGCACCTGGTGATCTAACAATTACCGCCATCTTTGACCAGGCAGTTCCTAAAGTTAGGTGGGCAGATCTAAATTGATGGGCGATGTAATTTGCCTCTTCACTGCTGGAGCCTAAGAGTGCTACTTGTTGTATAGCTGATTCTCGTACTTTATTTTCAAGGGTAATCTGAGTTTTGATCTCAAAGTTTTCTAAATCATTAATCAAATTATCTGGATCTGCTCCGCGAAACCTGCCCACCGCACTCTGTGGATCTGCAAAGATCACCAATTCATCACCACTTAATAATTGCAACAACCTTCGTTGCGCACGATCTGACTCTTCAAACTCATCTACGTAAATAATTTCAAATAATTTTCGATACTTTGCTAATAACTCTAAATTGGCTGATAATCGCTCAACTGCAAGGACAACAATTTCACTAGGATCTACCCGATTAAATGAGTGTGAGGTAGTGCCATCTCTAAGGGCCATACCCTGCTTATATTTTTGCCAAAACTGCGCAATCGCAGGCCAGTATCTTTGGTCATATTTTTTAGCAAATTTAATTAACTCATCCGGTGAGCTACCCCGCTCAGTGGCACGGTTAATAAATTCACGAAGCTCTTTGGCAAAACCTCTAGTAGTTAATGCCGGAATTAACTCTTTTGGCCACAAGGTAGCAGTTGGATTTTCGGCATCTGATGCTAGTAACTGCCTGATCTGCGCATCCTGCTCTGCGCCAGAGAGCAGCACAAACTGTTTTTCACTACCTACCGCTAGATTTATTGGATCATTTAAAATCATAAATGCAAGTGAGTGAAAGGTTCGAGCAATTGGCTCTGCCACTGTGTGCTGAGCAGGATTTGCAGATGCAATTTGATCCCGTAATCTGCTAGCACTGTTACGGCCATAGGTAATTGCCAAGATGGAGTTTGGATTTATCCCTTGAGAGATTCGGTGAGAAATAGCGGCAACTAATGTTGTAGTTTTTCCACTGCCAGCTTGGCCTAGGACTAGTAATTTAGAACCAGTGTGGTTTACCACTTTAAGTTGATCTTCATTAAACTTAGCAAGTGGTATGCCTTGCTGAGCTGAATTTGCTCTAACTAGATTTAGCTTAACACCAGTTTTTGTTGCGGCCACAGCCTAATTTAACAAGGTGCCTCTGACATTACCGCTTTATTGCCCAGTAATGGTTATGAATTCTCATTTGCCCGCTTTGCTTTTGAGGTAATTCGAGCCCTAGTTGATCCATCTAAAATCACCTTGCGAATTCGAACCACCGCCGGTGTCACCTCAACACACTCATCCTCACGGCAAAACTCAAGTGCACCCTCCATATTTAATTTCTTCGCTGGTATTAATCGCTCTGATTCATCAGAGCCGGAGGCTCGCATATTTGTTAACTTTTTCTCTCTTACGCAGTTAACATCTAAATCCTCATTACGGGAGTTTTCACCAATTACCATGCCCTCATAAACCTCATCCCCTGGCTCAACAAATATTGAGCCACGATCTTGGGTGCCATAAAGGGCGTAACTAGTTACAGCTCCCATTCGATCAGAGACCAGTGAGCCAGTTGCGCGAGTGCGCAACTCCCCATGCCATGGCTCATATCCATCAAATACATGGTGGAGTAATCCTGTGCCACGCGTCTCAGTTAAAAACTCAGTTCTAAAACCAATTAAACCGCGGGATGGAACTCGGTAATCAAGCCTGATCCAACTAGTGCCATGGTTAACCATCTGCTCCATGCGACCTTTACGAAGAGCCATCAACTGAGTAATTACACCTAAGTACTCCTCCGGGGCGTCAATTGATAGCCGCTCCATTGGCTCATGAATCTTGCCATCAATTATCTTAGTAACCACCTGTGGCTTACCAACTGTTAACTCAAATCCCTCTCGCTTCATAATCTCAACTAAAACAGCAAGCTGTAACTCACCTCGGCCCTGCACCTCCCAGGTGTCAGGTCGATCAGTATTTAATATTCGAAGGGATACATTTCCAACCAACTCAGCATCAAGCCTGCCCTTAACCTGGCGAGCGGTTAATTTATTTCCACTTTTTCCAGCCAGGGGTGAGGTGTTAATTCCAATAGTCATAGAGATACTTGGCTCATCAACGGTAATTAATGGCAAAGCATGTGGGTTTTCTAAATCAGCAAGTGTTTCACCTAAGGTAATAGTTTCAATTCCGGCAACTGCAATAATGTCACCTGGGTGGGCCTCTTGCGCTGGCACTCGCTCTAGCGCTTCGGTAATCAATAACTCTGAAACCTTTACTCGCTCAGTTGAGCCATCAGTTTTAATCCACATAACTGATTGACCTTTTTTAATTACACCCTCTCGAACTCGACATAATGCCAGCCGGCCTAAGAAGGGAGATGAATCAAGGTTTGTTACATGTGCTTGCAGTGGGGCACCCTCATGATAGATAGGTGCTGGAATAGCAGAAAAAATAGTCTCAAATAAAGCATCTAAGTTCTCTGTGTTTGGCATACCACCATCTGCTGGTCGATCCAAAGATGCCTTCCCAGCCTTAGCAGATGCATAAACAATTGGAAACTCAATCTGATCCTCATTGGCATCTAGATCTAAAAAGAGTGCATAGGTTTCATCAACCACCTCGGCAATTCGAGAATCTGGTCGATCTACCTTGTTAATTACTAAAATTACTGGCAGATTTTTATGCAGAGCTTTGCGAAGCACAAATCGAGTTTGTGGCAATGGACCCTCTGAGGCATCAACCAACAAAATCACGCCATCTACCATCTCTAATCCACGTTCAACCTCGCCACCAAAATCAGCGTGCCCTGGGGTATCAATAATGTTGACAATGGTCTGACCACGTTTTACCGCAGTGTTTTTTGCCAAGATAGTAATTCCCTTTTCCCGCTCAAGATCCATGGAATCCATCATGCGATCTTGACCTTCATCCTGTTTTTTATGTGCAGCAAATGCACCAGATTGCCAAAGCATGGCATCGACCAAAGTTGTCTTGCCATGATCTACGTGGGCAATAATTGCCACGTTACGAAGGTTCTCTCGTTTTTTAACTGGCAAATCTTTTAAGTGTGGTTGTTTTTTAGACATTAAACCTAAACTCCACTACATCACCATCAGCCATCACGTAATCCTTACCTTCCATTCGCACCTTGCCATTGGCGCGGGCTTGCACCATTGATCCAGCAGCAACCAACTCATCAAAGGCCACAACCTCTGCCTTGATAAATCCTTTTTGAAAATCGGTGTGAATCACACCAGCTGCAACTGGAGCGGTATCACCTTTATGAATCGTCCACGCTCTGGCCTCTTTCGGACCTGCGGTGAGATAAGTCTGTAATCCTAATGTATTAAAACCAACTCTTGCTAATGTGGTTAGGCCTGGCTCAGTTAATCCAATTGATTTAAGCAACTCAAGTGCATCTGCCTCATCTAAATCTGCCAGCTCAGCCTCAGTTTTTGCATCTAAAAAGATTGCCTCTGCTGGCTTAACAAGAGCTGCTAACTCATCTCGTAATTTGCCATCTAATAACTCTGCTGCATCAACATTAAAGAGATATAAAAATGGTTTAGCGGTCAACAATTGCAACTCTGCAATTGCGGCAAGATCTACCTGGCTACCTCGCAACAGCATTCCCTTGTTTAATATCTCAGCTGCCGCTTTGGCCGCTGCTAAAACTGGAGCTTTTTCCTTAACAGTTCTAACCTCTTTTTCCAATCGCGGGATGGCCTTTTCTAGAGTCTGTAAATCTGCCAGACAGAGCTCAGTGTTAATGGTTTCGATATCTTTTTTAGGATCAACATTTCCATCAACATGAACCACATCGCCATCTTTAAAAACTCTAATAACTTGGCAGATTGCATCTGACTCTCTGATATTTGCTAGGAATTTATTTCCCAGCCCCGCTCCCTCTGAGGCTCCCTTTACTATTCCTGCGATATCAACAAATGAAACAGCTGCTGGCAGGATTTTTTCCGAGGAGAAGATTTTGGCTAAGACCGCAAGCCGTTGATCTGGCACTCCCACCACACCAATATTGGGTTCAATGGTGGCAAAGGGGTAGTTAGCCGCTAAGACATTGTTTTTAGTCAGCGCATTAAAGAGGGTGGACTTACCCACATTTGGCAGACCGACGATTCCGATTGAAAGGCTCACAAGGGGTTAAGCCTACGCAAGATTGTCAGCACTTCCTGCCACTATAACCCTATGCCCGCCTCGATCATCACGCTGCTGATCGGCCTTGGTGCCGGAGTAGCAATCGGCTACCTCTTTAATGCCCTGCGAAATAAAAACAAAGGTACTGATAGCTCATTACTTGATGATTATAAAAAGCAGTTAGCAGATGAGAGAAGTAAAACCGAGAACTCAATTAAATTAACCGCTGAGTTAAATGCAATGAAATCAACAGTTGAAAAGTTATCTGCCCAATCAGTTGAGGCGAATCGAATTCGAACCCAGGCTGAGGCCAAACTGGAAACCACTATCAATGAGATGAGACGGGCTAGTGAATCAATCTTTGATGAGACAAAAAAGATTGCTGGGGCCTTATCTAATACCCAAAGCCGAGGTAAATTTGGTGAGGCGCAATTAGAATTGCTGTTGCAATCTGCTGGGTTGCGAGAAGGCCATGAGTACAACCGGCAAAAATCCACCACCGATGCTGACTCCGCTGGGATTCCAGATATCACAGTAAAAATGCCAGGTGGCAGCAGCATATTTATTGACTCTAAATTTCCATTTGATCGTTTCTTAGATGCCTTTGGTACTCAAGAGCAAACTCAGCGAGATGAGTATTTAGCTCAACATAGTAAAGATTTATTAAAACATGTTGAGGCCTTAGCTAAACGCGGTTACCACAAATCTCAAGGCTCACCAGATTTTGTAGTTTTATTTCTACCATTTGAAACCTTATTGGCAGAGGCATTGAGAATTGATCCATCGATGTTAGAGAAAGCTTTTAAACTTAATGTAACTATCGCTACCCCAACCTCAATGATGGCGCTACTTCGAACAATTGGTTATATCTTTACCAGAAACAAATTAGCTGACAATGCTGATGAGATTCAAAAGGTAGCTAATACCTTCTTAAAAAACATCACGCTTTTACATGGCAAGATTGTGGCAGTGGGTAAGGCAATCTCATCCACTGCAAAAGCGTATGAGGATTTGATCCCAACTGCAGAACGTACGGTCTTAAGTCCAGCCCGACGGATCCACAATTTAGGTGTCAGTGGCGATAAAGATAAATTAGCAATTGAGTATCCAGAATCCCCTGGTGAGGTAAGAGAGTTGAAGGCAATATCTGGTGAGGATGATTTTATTGAAGTAGAGGAGATTGAGGGAGAAAAATAAATGAGTAATTTGCCAATCAATTCACCGATTAAGGGACCAGGTTTAACCAAGCCCGGGGTAGTAATTTTGCAATTTTTAGTAATTTTTGTACTTGAGGCAATTGAGCTTATTTTCCGTAACTCACTGGGCATCATCACCTGTTTAGCTATCTGGATTGCATTTTTTGGAGCGATCTATTTAGGCAGAGTGGGCACAGCTTACGTAACAGCAGTGGCTCCACCGGTGTCACTTTTGCTCGCATCAATTATTTTGATGCCAACTGTAGGTGGTGGCTCATTTGCACCAACTAAATTACTAATTGATTTAGTGGCAGGTTTAGCCTCAGTATCCTTTTATCTATTAAGTGGGGCAGCTGTGGCTTGGTTTATCTGGTTTAAAAAAGAGCGAAATCTAAATCCGCAATCACTTTCCAGCAACTTTTAAAT
>Ga0194126_10001621_pt1 | contig 37543 bp, 39 predicted proteins | sample TA2KigC150mmetaG_FD_148641 | JGI IMG/M metagenome (GOLD analysis project Ga0194126, IMG submission 148641) | Freshwater microbial communities from Lake Tanganyika, Tanzania - TA2015035 Kigoma Deep Cast 150m | ecosystem: Environmental > Aquatic > Freshwater > Lake | place: Tanzania: Lake... | reverse complement strand
CAGATTCGCCTGGCTCCCCTGGGCGCCAGCGACGACGAAGAGTGAGGGCCACGGCCTCCGCCACGCGGATGCCATCGATGGCCGCCGAGAGGATGCCGCCGGCGTAGCCGGCCCCCTCGCCGGCGGGATACAAGCCGGGGGTGTTGCTGCTCTCCAGCTGCTCGCCCCGGGGCAGGCGTAACGGCGATGAGGTGCGGGTCTCCACGCCGGTGAGCACGGCATCGTCCATGGCATAGCCGGGGATGCTGCGGTTGAAGGCCGGCAGGGCCTCCCGCAGGGCCTCCACCACGTAGTCCGGCAGGGCGGGGCTCAGGTCGGTGAAGGTGACCCCCGGGTTGTAGGAGGGCGTCACCGTCCCGCCGGCGCCGCTGGCGCGGCCCGCCAGGAAATCCGCCAGGGTCTGCCCCGGGGCGGCGTAGCTGCCGCCCCCCAGTTCGAAGGCCCGCTGCTCCCAGTGGCGCTGGAAGGCCACCCCCGCCAGGGGATCGCCGGGCCCCTCGCCGTAGGGCTCCACATCCTCCGGATCGATGCCCACCACGATGCCGCTGTTGGCGTTGCGCTCATTGCGGGAGTGCTGGCTCATGCCGTTGGTCACCACCCGCCCCGGCTCGGAGGTGGCCCCCACCACCAGGCCGCCGGGGCACATGCAGAAGCTGTAGACGCAGCGGCCGTTGGCGGCGTGGTGCACCAGCTTGTATTCGGCGGCCCCCAGCCGCGGATGGCCGGCGCAGGCCCCCCAACGGGCCGCGTCGATCAGCGCCTGGGGGTGTTCGATCCGCACCCCGATGGAGAAGGGCTTGCGCTCCATGGCCACCCCCAGCCGCTGCAACATCGCGAAGCTGTCGCGGGCGCTGTGGCCCACCGCCAGCACCACCTGTTGGGCGGCGATCCTGCTGCCATCCGCCAGATACACAGCCCGCACGGCGCGGCTGCCGGGCTCCAGCTCCAGCTGCTCGACGCGGCTCTGGAAACGGATCTCGCCGCCCAGGGCCTCGATCTGGGCCCGCAGCCCCCGCACCACCGTGGCCAGCTTGAAGGTGCCGATGTGGGGACGGTGCAGCACCAGGATCTCCGGATTGGCGCCGGCTTGCACCAGCTCCTCCAGCACCTTGCGCCCCAGGTGGCGCGGGTCGCTCACCTGGCTGTAGAGCTTGCCGTCGGAGAAGGTGCCGGCGCCGCCTTCGCCGAACTGGGCGTTGGATTCCGGGTTGAAGGGGGTCTGGCGGCGCCAGAAGCCGAAGGTGTCGGCGCTGCGCTGTTTCACCGGCTGGCCCCGCTCCAGCAGTAGGGGCCGCAGCCCCATCTGGGCCAGCAGCAGGGCGGCGAAATAGCCGCAGGGGCCCGCCCCCACCACCACCGGCCGCGGGATCGTGCCGTCGCGCAGCCCCCGCTCGATGGCCCCATCGGCCTGGGTCACCGGCGTGTAGCACTCGTTCGGGGCGGGCTGCAGCTGGCTGTCGTTGTGGAAGCGCCGCAGCAGCCGCTGCTCCAGCTGCGCTTCCAGCTCCAGCTCCACGCTGTAGGTGAGCTGAATCGCCTGGCGCCGGCGGGCATCCACGCTGCGTTTCACCACCCGGTGGCCCAGCAGCTGCTGGGGTTGCAGCTTCAGCCGCCGGCAGATGGCCTCCCCCAGGGCCGCCTCGTCGTGCTCCAGCGGCAGCTTTAGTTGATGCAGTCGCAGCGCCAACGGCCTTCGGATCCGCCAGGGGGCATCATCGGCGGCTGAGCTGCAGGTTGGCCGTGGGGGGCACGCCGGGGCTGAGGTCGAGGCGGCTGCTGGCCCCCATGGGGCGCACCGCCACCCCCTGGCGGCGCAGCTTCAGGGCGCGGCAGAGGGGTTGGGGTTTGGCATTGGCGCTGAACCAGTCGAGGCCCCAGCCCGGCTGCCCCTGGGCGGTCACCGAGGCCAGGGCGGCCATCAGGCCGGTGTCGTAGCCGGCCCCCTCCACGGGGCCCGGCCGGTAGCCCCAGCGCCGCTCAAAGCTGCGGGCGAAGGCCGCCCAGCCTGGGCCGCGGCTGAGGGGATCCACGCCGATCTGCCTCTGGGCCATGGCGGCCGTCACGGGGAAGGGCCAGGCCAACAGGGTGGTTTCGGGCCAGCGGGCGCCCCGGATGGCCCGCTCCAGCGGCGAGCCCGGGCTGGTGAGCACCACCAGGGCCGGGGGCCGGTACCACTCCACATCGGTCACCAGCTGGCCCAGGGCGGCGCGGTCCTCGCCATCGAGGGCCATCGGTGCGGCGGTGGGGCCGATCACCTGGCCATTGCCGTTGGCGAAGCTGGCCTCGAAGCGGGCACTGAGGGCCTGGCTCTCGGCGGTGCGGTCGCGCACCACCATCACCCGTTGGATGCGATCCGCCAGCAGGGCCTGGGCCAGGCGGTCCACCTCCAGGCTGCGGCCCGGCACCAGGGGCCAGAGGCGATCGGAGCCCCGCAGCTGCGGCAGCCCCTCCAGGGAGCGGCCCCGCTGCAGGGGCAGCAGCACCGTGAGCCGCTGCTGATCCGCCAGCAGGCCGTAGGGCTCCAGTGGCGCCGCCGGCGGCGCCACCAGCAGGGCACTGCGGCCGGCGGCCCGCAGCGGGGGACCGGGATCGCCCCCGGGGGGCAGCCAACCCAGCTGCAGGCTGGGGGGTGTGAGGCCGCAGATGGCGCTCTGCTCCATGGCCAGGCCATAGCCGCGGCGCAGTCCATCCCCCAGGCCCGCCAGCAGCCCCTCGCTGGGGAGCAGCAGGCGCACGTCGCTGCGCAGGGGGGTGCTGGCGGCGAGGGTCTGGGTGCCCAGCAGGGCGGCCGCCACGGCCAGGCCCCCCAGCAGGCGACGGTGGCCGGCCAGCAGCTGCGGCGGCGAGGCCAGGGCCCGCAGCAGGGGCCGTGGGGCGGCGGGGGCCTGTTCTGCAGTGGTCATGGCCGGCACCGTCCAGCGGCCGAAAGCTAGGAGCATTTCCCTGCCTAGGCTCGCCCTTTCCACAGTTGGTCGCATGCCCTCCCCCGCCGCCATCCGGCCCCTGGGCCAGGGGCGTTCTGTTCGCGCCCGGATGCTGCAGCTGGGGCTGGCCTGTGGGGTGGCTGCCGGGGTGATGGCCCCCGCCCTGGCTCCGCCGGCGGCCCGGGCCATTCCCGAGGCTGAGGCCTACAAAAAACTGCAGGTGGTGCCGGTGTTTGTGATCACCGACCCCAAGGGGGTGCCGCTGCCGATCCCGCGGGAGAAGGCCCTGGTGCTGCCCCTCTACCTCGACAGCAGCCAGGCCAACCGCGAGCTGGCGGCCCTCAACAAGACCAACCCCACCGTGAAGGCGGTGGTCACGCCCGTGCCGCTCAACGTGATGAACGACCGGGTCGTTGAGCTCAACAAGCAGCTCAAGGACAAGAGCAAGCCTCTGGTGGCGCCGGTGATGGTGAGCGACAGCGACCGCCAGCAGGCGGTGACCCTGCTCAAGGCCGAGGGGCTCACCGAGAAGCAGATCCAGGAGGGCCTGAGCGTGCCGGTGTTCTTCACGCGGCCGTTCCTCACCCTCAACACCCCCGAGGGGCCCCGGGGCGTGTTCTTTCTGGGCTACGGCGAACTGCAGCGGGCCCTCAGCCAGGTGCCCGAGGCGGAGCGCCCCAAGCTGAAGCCCCAGGTGGCTGACCTCTCGGTGGTGCTGCAGGAGATCATCAAGACCCCGAAGGACAGCTTCGTGATCTTCCCCACCCCGGAGTACTTCCGCCTGGTGAAGGAGAGTCAGGCCAAGGCCCAGCCCGCCGCCCCGGCCAAGCCCTAGGGCTCGGGCCCCTCGGCTTCGCCGGCGGGTTCGCCATCAGCCTCGGGCCGGGCCACCGGCAGCAGCTGGGTGAGCAGCCCGGCCCCCATCAGCACCGCGCCGATCCCCAGGGCCAGGGGCCGGTTATCGCCGGCGGCCCCCTCACCGCCCCAGGCGGCGGCCGCCAGGAAGGCGCCCCCCAGCAACAGGCTCGGCACCAGCACGATGCCGCGGGCGGTGCGGTTGAGGCTCATGGCTCGTGGCTAGGCACAGTCGGCGCTGGGGCTGGCCAGCCCGGCGGCGATCAGCCCCTCGGAGAGGTCGCCGCCGGGGGAGCCCCCCTGCAGCGGTTGCACCCGGGCCACCAGGGTGCCCCCGTGGTTGCCGAGGGGCCGCAGGTTCACCCGGGTGCGGCGCGGCAGCTCCTGGCGCAGCCGCTCGGCGGCGGCGGCATCACCCCCCGCCGGGATGTCGAGGCAGGCCAGCTCCACGGTGTAGGTGCGGTTGTGGTCGCCCACCTGCAGCAGGGTGCCGCTGCGCACCTGCAGCACCTCCGCCGCCTGCGCCGCCACGGGCTGCAGCAGCAGGGCCAGGCCCCACACCAGCAGCAGGGCCAGGGCCGCCAGCTGGCGCCTCAAAGCTTGGAGCCGCAATGGGGGCAGTAGAGGCTGCTGCTGTCGGTGGTGTGGTGGCAGTTGTGGCACTCGCGGCTGGTGTCGATCGCCAGCTCCGGGTGGGAGGGCAGGCCCACCATCTGGGCATTGCTGGCCCCCGGCGGGACCATCGGGTAGCAGTTCTCATTGCGGCGCACCACCACCTCGATGAAGGCGGGGCCGCTGTGCTGCAGGGCCTCGGCCAGCTGCTGCCGCAGGCTGCCGCGCTCGCTGATGCGCACACCCTTCACCCCGAAGGCCTCCGCCAGGGCAGGGAAATCGGGCATGCCGCCGGTCATTTCGGAGGCGGAATAGCGCTCGCTGTAGAAGCTCTCCTGCCACTGGCGCACCATGCCCTGCCAGCCGTTGTTAAGCACCACCACCTTCACGGGCAGGTGGTACTGGCTGAGGGTGCCCAGCTCCTGGATGTTCATCAGGATGCTGGCGTCGCCGGCCACGCAGATCACCTGCGCCTCTGGGAAGGCCGTTTGCACCCCCATGGCGGCGGGCATGCCGTAGCCCATGGTGCCCAGGCCAGCGGAGCTGATCCAGCGACGGGGGCCCGTGTGCAGGAACTGGGCGGCCCACATCTGGTGCTGCCCCACGTCGGTGGTCACGTAGGCGGAGGGGGCGAGCTCCTGCAGCAGGGCCACCACCTCCTGGGGGGCGATCTCCCCCTCCGGCGCCGGTACCACCAGGGGGTAGTTGCGCTTCCAGGTGTCGATCCGCTCCAGCCAGGCTTCGGTGCGGCCCTCGGCCCCTTCGCCGGCGCTGGCGGCCAGCAGGCTCTCGAGGGCCTGGTGCACATCGGCCACCACCGCCACATCCGGCAGGCGGGTTTTGCCCACTTCCGCCGCATCGATGTCGATGTGGATCACCTGGGCCCGGGGGGCGAAGCCATCCAGTCGGCCGGTGACGCGGTCGTCGAAGCGGGCGCCGGCGGCGATCAGCAGATCGCACTCGGTGACGGCGAAGTTGGCGTAGGCGGTGCCGTGCATGCCGAGCATGCCCACCGCCAGCGGGTGCTGCTCATCGAAGGCCCCCTTGCCCATCAGGGTGGTGGTCACCGGCAGCTGGAAACGCTCCGCCAGCTGGTGCACCAGCCCGTGGGCGCCGCTGCTGATGGCACCGCCGCCCACGTAGAGCAGGGGCCGCCGGGCCTGGCGGATCAGGGCCAGGCAGACCTCGATGGCGGCGGCATCGGGCTGGGGGGAGGGCTTGAAGCCGGCGGGCACGGAGCTGCCGGGCTCCACCGGGATGTAGTCGAATTCCTCAACGCCCACATCCTTGGGCACGTCGATCAGCACCGGGCCGGGCCGGCCGCTGGCGGCGATCAGGAAGGCCTCGGCCACGATGCGGCCGATGTCTCGCGGGTCGCGCACCACCCAGGAGTGCTTCACGATCGGCAGGGTGATGCCGAAGATGTCGGTTTCCTGGAAGGCGTCGGTGCCGATGGCGGCCCGGGGCACCTGCCCGGTGATCACCACCATGGGCACCGAGTCCATGTGGGCGGTGGCGATGCCGGTCACCAGGTTGGTGGCGCCGGGGCCTGAGGTGCCGAAGCACACCCCCACCTGGCCGGTGGCGCGGGCGTAGGCGTCGGCGGCGTGGGTGCCCCCCTGCTCATGGCGCACCAGGATGTGCTGGAGCCAGCCGCGGGATTCCGCCTTGTGCAGCTCGTCGTAGATCGGCAGGATCGCGCCGCCGGGGTAGCCGAAGATGTGGCGCACGCCGTGGCGGCGCAGGCTGTCCATCAGGGCGTAACCACCGTTCACCCGCTGCGGCATGGCGGCTGAAGCGGCCTCAGCGGCCTGGGGTGCGGATCCGGCTGCTGGGGCGGCCGTTGGCGAGGCGGACGTCGTTGGCGAGGCGGACGTAACGGTCACGACAGCGGCTGGCGGCGGGCAACTCCAAGACCCAACTTAAGGTCTGGCCCTGGAAAGTGCCGCCGCCATGGCCCGCAGGATCGCCGCCGGGTTGAGCCAGCGGCCCCCGTGGCGGATGCCCCAGTGCAGGTGGGGCCCGCTGCTGCGCCCCGAGAGCCCCACATGGCCGATCAGCTGGCCGCCCCGCACGGGGCTGCCCACCGCCAGGGCCACGGGGCCGCTGCGGTACACGCCCCCCTCCACCGTGCCCGCCAGGTGGCAATAGATGTGCTCGTAGGGGCCGGAGCGGATCACCAGCCCCAGGCCGCAGCCGCCGTCGTGGATCACCTCGCTCACCTGGCCGCCCCACCAGTTGCGGATGGGGGAGCCCAGGGGCGCGGCGATGTCGAGGCCGTGGTGGGGCTCGAGGCTGCCGCCTGGGCCGATGCGGTTGCCGAAATGGCTGGTGTAGCCGGAGAAGCTGGCCACGGGAAACACCCCCTGGCGCCAGCGGGGTTCCGCCTGGCTGGGTGTCGCCGTGCCGGTGCCGCAGACCAGCAGCAGCGCCGCCAGGGCGGCGCCGGCGGCGGGGTTAGAGCAGTCCCAGGGCGTGCAGCGGGCCACGGCCGCTCAGCAGTTCCAGCAGGAAAGCGGAGAAACCGAGCATCGCCAAGCGGCCGTTCCACACCTCGGAGCTGTTGTTCCAGCCCCAGGCCCACTTGTCCTGGGGGTAGAGCTTCACCTGGGTGGGCAGGGCGGCGGCCTGGTCGAGGTTCACCTCCGGCCCCTCGAGGGCGTGCTGCACCAGGTTGGCCAACCCCTGGATGAAGCTCGGGGTGGTGTCGAGGGCGGGCACGCGGCGGAAGTTGGTGATGCCCGATTCCGTGGCGATCTCCCGGTATTCGATGTCGATCTCCTCGAGGGTTTCGATGTGCTCGCTCACGAAGCTGATCGGCACCACCACCAGATCCTTCACGCCGGCGGCCCCCAGCTCGTGCAGGGCGTCATCGGTGTAGGGCTTGAGCCACTCCACCGGACCCACCCGGCTCTGGTAAGCCAGGGTGTAGGGGTTGCCGTGGCCGAGGTCGGCCTGGAGCCGCTGCATGATCAGCCGCGCGCAGGTTTCGATCTCCTGCTGGTAGGGGTCGCCCGCCTCCTCCACATAGCTCTTGGGCACGCCGTGGGCGCTGAAGAACACGTGGGCCTGGGCGGGGTCGGGGCAGGCCTGGATCTCCCGGGCGATCAGCTCCGCCATGGCGCCGATGTAGCCGGGGTCGTCGTAGTAGCTGCGGATGCAGCGGATCGGCAGCCGTGAGAAGCCCGGATCCCCCTGGCGCAGCCGCTGCAGCTCCCGGAAGCTGGAGCCGCTGGTGCTGATCGAGAAGTGGGGATAGAGGGGCAGCACCACCACCTCATCGATGCCGTCGGCCTTGATGTCCGCCACGGCGGATTCGGTGAAGGGGTGCCAGTAGCGCATGGCCACGTAGCTGGTGGCTTCGATGCCGCGCTGGCGCAGGGTGCTCTGCAGCTCGCGGGCCTGCTGCTCGGTGATGCGCCGCAGCGGTGAACCGCCGCCGATGGAGCGGTAGGCCGCCTGGGATTTGCCGGCCCGCAGGCTGCTGATCAACCAGGCCAGGGGCTTCTGCAGGGCCGGGTTCGGCAGCCGGATGATCTCCGGATCGGCGAACAGGTTGTACAGGAACGGACCGACATCCTGAATGCGCTCAGGGCCGCCGAGGTTCAGCAACAGCACGCCGACCTTGGCCATGCCGGGGGTTCAGACAAGCGATGGGGCTGAGCGTAACGCTGCCGCCCCGGCCCTGGCCGTTCCTGTTTCGGCTCGATAGGGTCGGCCCCACAGCCGTTGCACCGCCGCCGCTCCGGCATGGCCGCAGCCGACCCCCTGGCCACCCCCGCGGCGCACGCGAGCGACGCCCATCCCCTGGATGGGGCGATCCGTGCCCACAACACCCTCCTGGCGGAGGGGGGCGTCGCCCTGCGGCTGGAGCGCCGCGGCCAGCGCCTGGGGTTGCGGGGGCCGCTGCCCTGCCGCCACGGGGGCGGCCGTTTTCGCGTCCAGCGCCTCAGCCTGGGGCTGGCGGCCGATGGCCCGGGGCTGGAGGAGGCCCGCCAGCGCCTGCGGCGGGTGCAGCAGCAGCTGCAGCAGCAGAGCTTCGACTGGGCCGCCTGGGGCCCGCCCCCCGACCGCGCCACCCCGGCCGCGACCCCAGCCGCCGGGATGTCCGCCGCCGCGGCGGTGCAGCGCTTTGAGCAGGGCTTCTTCGCCGATCCCCGCCGCCGCCGCAATCCCGCCGGCTGCCGCACCACCTGGACCAGCGCCTACCTCCCTTACCTGCGGCGGCTGCAACGGCTGGCGCAGCAGCAGGGGCTGGCCCTGGGGCTGCCGCTGCTGGAGCAGGTGCTGGAGAGCTACCCGCTGGCGAGCCGCGGCCGCCAGCAGTGCGGCACGGCCCTGGCGGCCCTGGCGCGCCAGGAGGGGCTGGCCCTGCCGGCGGACTGGGGGGAGCGGGCCGGCGGCTACGGCCTGCACGCCGCCCAGTTCCGGCAGCTGCCCAGCGATGGGCAGATCCTGGAGTGGATCGAGCGCATCCCCAACCCCGGCTGGCGCCTGGCCTATGGCCTGATGGCCACCTACGGCCTGCGCAACCACGAGGTGTTCTTCACCGACCTCTCCGCCCTGGCCCCCGGCGGCGACCGGGTGCTGCGGGTGCTGCCCACCAGCAAGACCGGCGAACACCAGGTGTGGCCGTTTCAGCCGGAGTGGGTGGAGCGCTTTGAGCTGGCCCGGCTGGGGCTCGACCGGGCCCTGCTGCCGGCGGTGCGCACCGACCTGCGGCGCACCACCCTGCAGCAGGTGGGCCGCCGCGTGGCGGAGCAGTTCCGCCGCTACGCCCTGCCCCTCACCCCCTACGACCTGCGCCATGCCTGGGCGGTGCGCACCATCCACATCGGCCTGCCGGACACGGTGGCCGCCCGGATGATGGGCCACTCCGTGGCGATCCACACCCGCACTTACCACCACTGGATCACCCGCCGCGACCAGCAGCAGGCGGTGGATGCGGCCCTGGCCCGCTCACGGGCCGCCTGAACGCGGCAGATTGCACCTGATCCGCCGCCGCCCCGCGCGCCATGCCCCCCACCCCCGACACCGAACTCGACCGGGCGGCCAGCGCCCTGGGCATGGGGGGCGACCTGGCGCCGGAGGCCAGCGCCGAGGCCTACCGCAAGCGCATGGCGCGGCGCCGCGAGGTGCAGCAGCAGCGGGTGGGGGAGCGCAACCTGGAGAAGGGGCTGGTGCTGGTGTTCACCGGCGACGGCAAGGGCAAGACCACCGCGGCCCTGGGGCTGGTGCTGCGCACCCTCGGCCATGGGGAGCGGGTGGCGGTGGTGCAGTTCATCAAAGGGGGCTGGCAGCCCGGGGAGGCCAAGGCCCTGGAGCTGTTCGGCGACGCCCTCCACTGGCATGCCCTGGGGGAGGGGTTCACCTGGGAAACCCAGGACCGCGACCGCGACAGGGAGCTGGTGCAGCAGGCCTGGGGCCGCTCCTGCAGCTACCTGGAGGACCCCGAGCGCAAGTTGGTGGTGCTGGATGAGGTGAACGTGGCCCTGAAGCTGGGCTACCTGGCGGTGGAGCAGGTGATCGAAGGGCTGGCCCTGCGGCCGCCGCTCACCCACGTGGCGCTCACGGGCCGCGGTGCGCCGCCGGCGCTGCTGGAGCGGGCCGACCTGGTGACCGAGATGAAGCTGGTGCGCCACCCCTTCCGGGAGCAGGGGGTGAAGGCCCAGGCGGGCATTGAGTTCTGAGGGGCTCAGGCCCCGCCGTTCTCCACCACCGCCAGGCTGCTGATCAGCACCGACAGGCCACTCACCAGCAGGGCCCGGTGCACCATCGGCTCGCGCCAGCAGCTGGGGTCCTCCGCTAGCTGATCCAGGGCCGAGAGGGTGAGGCGCGCCAGCAGGTCGCTGCGGCGGGGACCGGTCTGGGCGTCCTGCATGGCCGCGGACCTCAACCTGATTTGGCGGCAGTCAAGCGGGCCGATGGCCACGGGGCAAGACCGCAGACGCTTGCTACTGTTCGGCCGACTGACGTGCAAGCGCGAACGGATGGGCTACCAGCGCGTGTTGCTCAAGCTCAGCGGTGAAGCCCTGATGGGTGATCAGGGGTATGGCATCGACCCCGCCATCGTCAGCGCCATCGCCCAGGACGTGGCCGCCTGCGTGGCCGATGGCACCCAGCTGGCGATCGTGGTGGGGGGCGGCAACATCTTCCGCGGCCTCAAGGGCTCCGCCGCCGGCATGGACCGGGCCACCGCCGATTACGTGGGCATGCTGGCCACGGTGATGAATGCCATCACCCTGCAGGACGGCCTGGAGCGCGCCGGTGTGCCCACCCGCGTGCAGAGCGCCATCTCCATGCAGGAGGTGGCCGAGCCCTACATCCGCCGCAAGGCGATCCGCCACATGGAGAAGGGGCGGGTGGTGATCTTTGCCGCCGGCACCGGCAACCCCTTCTTCACCACCGACACCACCGCCGCCCTGCGGGCCGCGGAAATCGGCGCCGATGTGGTGTTCAAGGCCACCAAGGTGGATGGGGTGTACGACAAGGACCCCAACAAGTTCGCCGATGCGGTGCGCTACGAAAGCCTGTCGTTCCTCGATGTGCTCAGCGGCGAGCTGGAGGTGATGGACAGCACCGCCATCGCCCTCTGCAAGGACAACGCCATTCCGATCGTGGTGTTTGATCTGTTCGGTGCCGGCAACATCGGCCGCGCCGTGCGCGGCGAACCGATCGGCACCAGCATCCTGCCGGCGGTCTGATCCGCCCCCACCCGCCTGCCCCCTCCCCGCCCAACCGCCATGGATCTCGAAGCCAGCATGCGCAAGTCGGTGGATGCCACCCAGCGCACCTTCAACACCATCCGCACCGGCCGGGCCAACGCCTCCCTGCTGGACAAGATCCAGGTGGAGTACTACGGCTCCGAGATGCCGTTGAAGTCGCTGACGACGATCACCACCCCCGATTCCTCCACGATCCAGCTGCAGCCCTTTGATGCCGGCTCCCTGGGGGTGATCGAGAAGGCGATCTCGATGAGCGACCTGGGCCTGACCTGCAACAACGACGGCAAGCTGATTCGCATCAACATCCCCCCCCTCACGGAGGACCGCCGCAAGGAGCTGTGCAAGCTGGCGGCCAAGTACGCCGAGGAGGGCAAGGTGGCCCTGCGCAACATCCGCCGCGACGCCATCGACAAGGTGAAGAAGCAGGAGAAGGACGGCGAGTTTTCCGAGGACCAGAGCCGCGACGCCCAGGACCAGGTGCAGAAGCTCACCGACAAGTTCATCGGTGAGATCGAGAAACTGCTGGCGGAGAAGGAAGCCGACATCCTCAAGGTCTGAGCGCGCGGCGTGACCCCCTTTGCCGTGACCGTGGTGGGCGCCGGCGCCGCCGGTGCCTCCGCCGCCTATCACCTCGCCCGTCGCGGCCACCGGGTGCTGCTGCTGGAGCGGGAACGGCTGCCGCGGCCGAAGGCCTGCGGCGGCGGCATGGCCGCTTCGGTGCAGCGCTGGTTTGATTTCGACCTCCAGCCCGTGGTGGATCAGGTGATCGAGCGGGTGCGCTTCACCTGGTGCCTCGAGGACCCGGTGATCGCCGAACTGCCGGGCGATTCCCCCTTCTGGATCGTGCAGCGCGCGCGGCTGGATGCCTTCCTCACGGAGCGGGCCGTGGCCGCCGGTGCGGAGCTGATCGAGGGGGCGGCGGTGGAGACGATCCAGCGCGATGGCGACCGCTGGTGCGTGGAGGCGGGGGGGCACCGCTACCACTCCCGCGCCGTGGTGGTGGCCGATGGCTCCGCTTCAACGCTGGCGCAGCCCCTCGGGCTGGGGCCGGCGCGCCCCCGCTACGCCGCCGCCGTGGCGGCGGAGGTGGAGGCGGCGGTGCTGGAGCCCAGCACGGCCCGCTTTGAATTCGGACTGGTGCGCCACGGCTTCTGTTGGGCTTTCCCCCGCCAGGGGGGCTACAGCATCGGGGTGGGCACCTTCGTGGGCCGCGAGGCGGCGGATGCCGATGCGGTGCTGGCCCAGCTGCTGCCCAGCCTTGGCCTACCCCCCGATGCGGGCCGGCGGGTGCGTTCGCCGCTGCGGGTGTGGGACGGCCACCATCCGCTCCACGCCGGCGGCGGTGCCGTGGCGGTGGGGGATGCGGCCTCCCTGTGCGATCCCTTCCTGGCGGAGGGGCTGCGGCCGGCCCTGCTCAGCGGTGTGCAGGCGGCCGAGGCCCTCGATCGCTACCTGGTGGCGGTTGCCGCCGGCGACGGCGCCGCCGCCGAGGCGGCCCTGGAGGGTTACAGCGGCGCCATGCGCAGCGCCTGGGGGGATTCGATGGCCTGGGGGCGCCGCATCGCCCAGGTGTTCTACCGGGTGCCGAAGGTGGGCTATCAGATCGGCATCAAGCGCCCCACGGCCCCCCAGCGCATCGCCCAGATCCTCTCCGGGGAGATGGGCTACGGCGACATCGCCCAGCGGGTGATCAAGCGGCTGCTGTTCCAGCGGGGCTGAGCCTGGCTGCGATTCTGGCTGCGATCAGGTGTTCAGCTCACCTTGGTGCAGTCCTTGAGCTGCCGCAGGCGCTGGTCGATGGAGCCCAGCAGCTCGATGGCGAACATCGGCGATTCCTGCACGGCGAAGAGGAACTTCTCGCGGTTCATCACCAGCAGCTGGCAGTCGCTGAGGGCCTTGGCGTTGCCGTAGCGGCGGTGCTCGGGGGTCACCAGGGCGCCGGCGCCGAACACATCACCCGCCTGGATGATCTCCTGGCCGGCCTCGCCGTTCCAGCTCAGCTCCACGCTGCCCTCCAGCACCCCGAACATGCAGTCGCCGGTGGATCCGGAGCTGAAGATCAGCTCACCGGCTGGGATCTGCAGCACTTCGCCCTTGCTGGCCAGGGCGCGCATGGTGTCGAGGGCGTTCAACGGGGTGGGGTGGCGTGGGATGGCGTTCCCGCCAGTCTGGGGCAGGAAGGTTAAGGGGCGCTGATGGCCAGGGCGGCCCCCAGGCCGCCGCGTACATCGGCGGGCAGCAGGCGGCCGTCGTGGTCGGTGTCGAGGGCATCGAACACCGCATCGCTGCCGAGCCACTCCTCGCGGGTGATGCAGCCGTCGCCGTCGAGGTCGTTGAGCAGGAAGATCTCCTGGGCGGCGTGCTGGAAGGCCTGGGCCCCCTCCAATTCCCCAAGGCGGTGGGCCAGCTGGGCTTCGAGGGTTTCGATCGCCTTGCTGAAGCCGCGGATGCCCTCATCGAGCTTCTCGGTGGCCATGGCGTCCTGGGCCATCATCGCTTCGAAACCGGCCCGATCCAGGTGCAGTTGCGGCTCCGTGGGGGCCGGATCGAAGGCGTTGAGCTTGCGATTCAGCTCCCCCTGGGTTTGGCGCAGCTGGTCGAGCAGGGCCGGGGAGATGGTGAGCAGATCGCAGCCCGCCAGCTCGATGATCTCCTCGATGTTGCGGAAGCTGGCCCCCATCACCTCAGTTTTGTAGCCGTAGGTCTTGAAGTAGTTGAAGATCTGGCTCACCGACACCACCCCAGGATCCTCGGGGCCGGGGTAGCTGTCGCGGCCGGTGTGCTTCTTGAACCAGTCGAGGATGCGCCCCACGAACGGGGAGATCAGGGTGACCCCCGCCTCGGCTGCCGCCACCGCCTGGGCGAAGCTGAACAGCAGGGTGAGGTTGCAGTGGATGCCCTCCTTCTCCAGCACCTCGGCGGCCTTGATGCCCTCCCAGGTGGAGGCGATTTTGATCAGCACCCGCTCCCGCGGGATGCCCGCCTGGCGGTAGAGGCCGATCAGCTTGCGGGCCTTGGTGATGGTGGCCTCGGTGTCGTAGCTGAGGCGGGCATCCACCTCGGTGGAGACGCGGCCGGGCACGATCTTGAGGATCTCCTTGCCGAAGGTGACGCAGATCTCATCGAGGGCCTCGCGCACCACCTCCTCGGCAGGGGCATCGGTGCCGCACACCTCACGGGATTCCCGAAGGGAAATGTCGATCAGGTTCTGGTAGGTGGGGATCTGGGCCGCAGCCAGGATCAGGGAGGGGTTGGTGGTGGCATCCCGCGGCGTGAACTGGCGGATGGCGTCGATGTCACCGGTGTCGGCGACGACCACGGTCATGGCGGCCAGCTGATCGAGAAGGTTGGCCATGCGGGGGGCCGGAGTTGGGCACAACGTAGCCAGCGCAACTGGGCCCGGCCCGCTCTGTTATCAAGCGGTGATGGGCCCTGCGGCGGTGGGGTTCAGCCCGCCTTGGGCTTGGCTTTGGCCGCGGCGGCGGCGGTGGGCCGGGTGGGGGGGATTTTCTCGATCACCAGCAGCGCTTCGATGATCTGGCGCGCCACCGGCACCGCCACGGTGGAGCCGTAGGCGTTGCCCCCCTTCGGTTCATCCACCACCACCAGCACCACGTAGCGGGGATCGTTGATGGGCAGGTGCGCCACGAAGCTGGTGATGCGGGCGCCGGGGATGTAGACGCCGTTCTCCGCCTTCTGGGCGGTGCCGGTCTTGCCGCCGATGCGGTGGCCGGGGATCTTCACCCCTTTGCCGCTGCCCTTTTCCACCACGGTTTCCATCCAATGGAGCACCGTCTGGGTGATCTCCGGGCGGAACAGCTGCAGCCCACCGGCGGGGGGGGCGGTGGCCAGGTCATCACCGGAGCGCAGGCCGCGGGTGATGTGGGGACTCACCAGCCGGCCGCCGTTGGCGAGCATGGCGTGCAGCTGCACCAGCTTGAGGGGGGTGAGGTTGAACCCCTGCCCGAAGGCCGCCGTGGCCGGTTCGATCGGCTGGGTGCGGAACACCTCCAGGGTCTTCAGCTGGCCCGCCTGGGCCCCCGGCAGGTCGGTGTCGGGGGTGCTGTCGATGCCGAGGGTGTGCAGCCAGTGCCAGAAGCGATCGGGCTTCACCCGCCGCATCGCCTGCACCATGGCCACGTTGCTGGACACCTGCAGCACCGTGGGGAAATCGATCACGCCGTTGCCTTTGCGGTCGTGGTTGAAGATCGGCCAACCGCCGATGGTGAGCTGGCCGTTGTCGGCAACCTTGCCCGCCGGGTCGATGGCCTTCTCCTGCAGGGCGATGGCCAGGTTGATGGGCTTGAAGGTGGAGCCCGGTTCGTAGAGGTCCTGCACGGACCATTCCCGGAACAGCCCCGGTTTGTAGTTCCAGAACTGGTTGGGGTTGTAGGTGGGGGTGGAGGCCAGGGCCAGCAACTCGCCGTTGCGCACGTCCATCACCAGGGCCACGCCGCGTTTGGCGGACCACTGCTTCACCTGTTTGCTGAGGGCCAGCTGGGCCACCTGCTGCAGGCGGGCGTCGAGGGTGAGCTGAAGCCGCAGGTCATCGCCGTAGAGCACCCCCGCCCGCAGGCCGTCGGGCAGGGGGGTGCCATCGGCGCCGCGCCGCAGGCTGCGGGTGGCCTCATGGCGCCGCAGGTCGCGGTCGCGGCTTTGCTCCAGGCCCGCCTGGGCCACCCGCTCCAGGTTGAGGAAGCCCACCACGTTGGCGAACAGGCCCCCCTGGGGATAGACGCGCTGGGGGTAGGCCTCCAGATCCAGGCCGCTGATGCCCAGGTTGCGCACCCGCTGGGCGGTTTCGGGGTCGAGGTCGGTGGCGAGCTTCACCCCCGACTTGCGCCCCTCCATGCCGCGCACCAGGTCGGCCATGGGCAGGGCCAATACCGCTGAGAGCTTGCGGGCCACATCCAGGGGGCTGCGCAACCGGCCGATGTCGTCGCCGGGGAAGGCGAAATAGCGGGGGTGGGCCCAGAGGGTGAAGCGCTCCTCATCGAGGGCCACCAGCCGCCCCTGGCGATCCACGATCGGCCGGCGCCGCCCCAGGGGGGAGATGGTCTGGGTCTGCACCGCCCGGGCGCGGGTGAGCAGCTCGTTGCCCTGCACCAGCTGCACCCAGGCCAGCCGCAGGGCCAGGCCCCCCAGGCCCGCCGCCAGCAGCAGATACACCAACCACAGCCGTCGGGCCGGGATCGGTTGAAACGTGAGCACGCGCCGCGAGCGGCCGGGGGTGCCACCGCTGCGTGCCGCTGGCCGGCGACCCTCCAAACCCTGAACCACCCTCAATACCCCGGCAGGATCACACGGGGGTTCACCTGGGCCAGGAACGACCGGAAGGCGCTGGGCTGGCTGGCGCCGGGGGCGTTGAGGTATACCAGCTTTTCACTGCTGGTGGGCTCCAGCAGGGTGGGCTTGCCAGTCATGGTGAGGTGGTGCTGCTCCAGCACCGCCGCCGATTCCTGGAGGCGGTGCTCCAGCCGCTGGGACGCCTCCAGCTGCTGGAAGTTGCTGGTCCACTGCCCCTGCCAGTGCAGCGTCAGGGCGCTGAGCCCCAGCACCGCCACGCCGAGCCCCAGCAGGCCGCCATCGGCGATGCGGTGCAGGTTGCCGAGCCAGGGGGAGCGCCGGTCGGCCCGGTTGGCCGACAGGGAGCCCTGGATCAGCTCCAGGGGACGGGGGGTCGGGCTCCGTTGCCCCTGGGGGGCCTGCTGTACCGGAACGGCGACCACGGCAGGGAAAGGAACTGCGCAAGTGAACCACGCCCCCAGGCCCCCAGCAAGGGCCCGTGGGTCAATCGAGACTCACCAGCCCAGCAGCACCAGATTGCTGAAGGTGAGGGCGTTCCAGAGGGCGTGCATCAGCACGCAGCTCCCCAGGCGGCCGCCGCTCCAGCGCAGCCAGCCCAGCCCCAGCCCCAGCACCAGCAGGGGCAGCAGTTCCCCCAGGCTGAGGTGGGCCACGGCGAACACCGCCGCACTCAGCAGCACGCCCCAGGCGGGGCCCAGCTGCCGTGTGGCCACCGGCAGCAGCACACCCCGGAAGATCATTTCCTCAAACAGCGGCGCCAGCACCACGGCCGTGAAGGCGAAACAGGCCAGGGCTGGCCGGTTGTGGCTGTTCAGCACCAGCTCCAGCAGGGGGTTGCTGCCGCTGCCCTCGCTCCAGAGTCGCTCCAGCAGCCAGCCCGCCAGGCTCACCAGCGGCAGCACCATCAGCAGGGTGCGCAGGGCCCGGCGCAGGGACCCCCCCAGGGGGCGCCAGCGGAACTGCAGCCAGCCCCCCTCCGGGGCCGGCCCCAGGCCCCGCAGCTGCAGCTGCAGGATCAGCAGGGGTCCCGCCATCAGCGCCAGGTAGAGCCCCAGGACGCTGAGCCCCTCCCGCAGGGGGCTGGCGACCGCCCCGGCGCTGAGCAGCCCCTGCAGTAGCGGCGCCACCAGCAGGGGGGTGAGCAGTTCCCCCACCACCACGAAGCCCCCGGCGATCAGCAGCACCACATCCAGGCCCCCCAGGGCGGGGCCCTGCAGGGGGGGCGCCTCCGGGCCGCGGCCGCGCCAGCGCTGCCAGAGCTCCCGCAGCAGCAGGCCGATGCCCAGCAGCAGCACCAGCACCGGCACCACCGTGACCCCCACCAACCGCAGGGTGGCGCGGCGGGATTCCGCCATTACCGCGGGGTCCTGGGGGTGCAGCAGGGCCGCCGCCAGGCGCCGCTCGGGCCGCTGGGCCAGGGCCGGATCCGCCAGCAGCTGCTCCAGGGGGGCGCGGGCCTGCTCCCCCTGGCCCGCCTCCAGCAGGCTCAGCCCCCGTTGCAGCAGTTGTAGCGGCGGAGCGGCTGGGGTGCCGGCTTCGGCGCCGGCGTCGACGGTGTCGTTGAGGGCCTCCGCCAGGGCCTGGCGCGGCCGCGGGCCCGCCAGCAGCGGGCGCCAGGGGGCGGGCAGGCCGGGCTCCGCCAGCACCGCCAACTCCAGTTGGCGCCGGTTGAGGGCATCGCCCACGGAGGGGCGGCTGAGGCTGTCCAGCAGGCCGTTCAACCACAGCAGCAGGCTCAGGGCCAGGCTGAGCAGCGCCAGCAGCTGTTTCCAGCGGGGTGCCGCCGCTTGCTCCCCCCGTGGGCCGGGTTGGTTGCCTGGGGTCACGGGCGGGGTGCGGGCGGCGGGGCTGCGCTCAGCATCTCAGCAGAAACCCCTCCCATACGATGGCTTCTGCCGATTTGAGCCCCTGTGTCACTGCGGATTCTGCTGGTTCGCCATGGCCTCAGCAGCTTCAATCTGGAGCACCGCATCCAGGGGCGTGACGACCTCTCCTCCCTCACCGAGGAGGGGCTTCAGCAGGCCGCTGCCACCGGAGCCGCCCTGGCGGAGCTGAGGCTCGATGCCGCCTACAGCTCACCGCTGCGGCGGGCACTCCACACCGCCGAGGCCCTGCTGGCGGCCCAGGGCGGCGGCCTCACCCCCCAGCTCGATAACGACCTGCTGGAGGTGGATCTGGCCCCCTGGACCGGCCTGCTCAGCAGTGAGGTGCGCGAGCGTTTTCCCGAGCAGCAGCGGCTGTGGCGGGAGCAGCCCGAGGCGCTGGAGCTGCAGCGCGCCGACGGCAGCATCTACCGGCCGATCCCGGAGCTGATGGCCCAGGCCCGCCGCTTCGCCGATCGCCTGCTGGCGGCCCATGATCCCGCGGCCCCCGGCCACCACACCGTGCTGGTGGTGGGCCACAACGCCATCCTGCGCTGCCTGCTGCTGGTGCTGCTCGACCTGCCGGCCTCCGGCTTCCGGCGGCTGCGGCTGGACAACGCCTCCCTCTCGGTGCTGAACCTCACCGTGGCGGAGCCCGGCAGCGCCCGCCGCTTCAGCGTGCAGATCGAATCCCTCAACGGCACCGCCCATCTGCACGGGCAGCCGTGCGCATCCCATCTGCCGGCCAAGGGCCCCGGGCCGCGGCTGCTGCTGGTGCGCCATGGGGAAACCGACTGGAACCGCCAGGGGCGCTTCCAGGGGCAGATCGATATTCCCCTCAACAGCAATGGCCACGCCCAGGCCGCCGCCGCCGGGGAGTACCTGCGGCGGCTGCGTTTCGAGCGCGCCTACAGCAGCTCCATGGCCCGCCCCCGCCAAACCGCCGAAGGGATCCTGCGGCACCACCCCGGCGTGCCGCTCACCAGCGTCAGCGACCTGGTGGAGATCGGCCACGGCCACTGGGAGGGGCGCCTGGAGCAGGAGATCGCCGCCGAATGGGGGCCGCTGCTGGCGGATTGGAAGCGGGCACCGGAAACGGTGCAGATGCCCGAAGGGGAAACCATCCACGATGTGTGGGAGCGCTCCCTGCGGGGCTGGAACCGCATCGCCGCTGGCCTGGCGGAGCACGAGACCGCCCTGGTGGTGGCCCACGATGCCGTGAACAAGACCATCCTCTGCGCTCTGCTGGGGCTGGGCCCCGCCGACATCTGGGCCGTGAAGCAGGGCAACGGTGGCGTCACCGTGATCGACTACCCCGAGGGGGCGGATCAGCCGCCGGTGGTGGTCTGTCTCAACCAGACGGCCCATCTTGGGGGTGTCCTTGACCGCACCGCCGCCGGCGCCCTGTGAGTTCCGTCGCCCCCCCCGCCCTGCTGCTGGAGCAGGTTCAACTGCTGGAGGGGCCGGATCAGCCGCCCGTGGTCACCACGGTGCTGCTGGAGGCGGGGGCCTTCAGCGCCCAGGGGGAAACAGCACGGCAGCGGGGCGCGGCCCTGGGCCTCACCCCCCTGCAGGCGGAGGGCTGGTGGCTGGCCCCCTGCCTGATCGACCCCCATTCCCAACTGGAGGCCCCGTGGCTGGGCACCGCTGAAACCCTGGCCAGCCTGGAGCGCTCCGCCATCGCCGCCGGCTACGGCAGCGTGGCCCTGCTGCCGAAGGCTCAGGACTGGCGGGACCGCCCCGATCGCCTGCAGCCCCTAGGCAGCGCCGCTGGTTTGCAGTGGCTGCTCTGGGGCAGTTTCAGCCGCGGCGGTGAGGGCCAGGAGCTGGCGGGCCATGGCGACCAGCTGGCGGCCGGCGCCGTGGGGCTGGCGGAGGGGGAGAACGCGCCCCCCCTGGCGCTGCTGGAGCGGGGCCTGAGCCTGGGGGAATGCGGCCGGGCGCCGCTGTTGCTGGCCCCCCGCGACCCCGCCCTCAGCCACCACGGCTTCGTGCGGGAGGGGGTGGAAACCCTGCGGGCGGGGTGGCCCCCCGACCCGGTGGTGAGTGAAACGGTGCCCCTGCGGGGCCTGCTGGCCCTGGCCCAGCACCACCCCGGTGTGCGGCTGCAGTTGATGAATCTCTCCACCGCCGCGGCGGTGGAGCTGTTGGCGGCCCTGCCGCCCCAGGGGCGCCCCGAGGCCACCGTCTGCTGGTGGCACCTGCTGGCGGACAGCGCCGGCCTCGACCCCCTGGCGGAGGGCTGGCGGATGGTGCCGCCCCTTGGCAACGGCGCCGACCGCCTTGCCCTGCAACGGGGGCTGGCGGAGGGGCTGATCACCGCCGTGGCGGTGCACCACCAGGCCCTGGATCCGGAGGAGCAGCTGCTGCCCCTGGATCAGCGCAAGCCGGGCGTGGCGGGCCATCGCTTTGTGCTGCCCTGCCTGTGGCAGGAGCTGGTGGTGGGCGCCGGCTGGAGCCCGGCCCAGCTCTGGCGGGCCCTGTGCTTCGGCCCGGCGGCCCTGCTGGGGCTGGAACCGCCGCGGCTCGCGCCCGGCAGCCGCCGCTGGCTGCTGTTCGATCCGTCCCGGCGTTGGCACGCCAGCGACGACCCCTGGGCCCCGCTGGCGGCCAACCAACCCCTGGCCCGGGCGGAGCTCTGCGGCCGGGTGCTGGCCAGTGGCCTCAACCCGGAGCTTTGGCTGGGGCCGACGGCGACTTAAGCGGATCGGGGGTCTGCAGCGGCCCGGCGGTGCCCAGGGGCCAGAAGCGCCAGAAGGCGCGGCCGATGATTTCGCCCTGGGGCAGGAAGGGCCCCCCGGGCCAGAAGCGGCCATCCCAGCTGTTGCCGCGGTTGTCCCCCAGGGTGAGCACGTGGCCGGGGGGCACCACGGCGTTGAGGGTGCGGCAGGGGCCCATGCCCTGCTGATCCACCGGGCAGGAGTTGCTGACGTAGGGCTCCCGCAGCCATTGACCGTTCACCTGCACCTGGCCGCGGGGGTTGATCACCACCCGGTCGCCGGGCACGGCCACCACCCGCTTGATGTAGGCGTCGCAGGCGGGCTCCTGCAGGCCGGGGATGCCGTTGATCAGCGGCAGGTTCACCACCAGGCAGCGCAGGGGGCCCACCTCGCGGCCGGCCCGCAGCACCGGATCGAAGTGGTGCGGGGCATGGAACACCACGATCTCCCCCCGATGCGGTGGCCGGCTGCGGTAAGTGAGCTTCTCCACCAGCAGCCGGTCCTGGATCTGCAGGCCCGGCAACATCGAGCCGGAGGGGATGTAGCGGGCCTCCAACAGCAGCTGGCGCACCCCCAGGGCCACCCCCAGGGTGAGCAGCACCCCACGCCAGAACACCCACGGGCTCTCACGCTCGCCGCCGGATGGGTTGTGGGGCTGGGTCTGGGGCTGGCCGGCGGAGGGGGTTTCTTCGGGGGACAACGGGGGCCTGGCCAGCGCTTGTAGCTCAGGCAGATTAGGGCCGTTGCCCGCAGCATCCGATGGTCCGTCCGCGTTGGTTGTCGACCCAGAGGGTCACGGCCTCGCGGCTCTGGCTGCACTGGGACCGGGCCGTGGCCCTGTGGGCCACCCTCAACCTGGTGTGGGTGCTGTTTGACATCACCTACATCCCCCTGCGCACCTTCTGGCTGCAGCGCAACCTGACGCCGCTGCCCCAAATGCCCCTGGTGGTGCCCCTGCCGTTGCTGCCGGACATCACCCCCCTCTACGACCCGGTGAAGGGCATCGAGCCCCACCGCGAAACCCAGCAGTATCTGGCGGCCTTCCAGCAGCTCGACCGGGCCCTGCAGGCCGGTGAACCCGTCGCCAGCACCGCGCCACTGCGGCGCCGTCAGGTGGACCTGACGCTGGAGATGATCAATGAGAACCCCTTCGCCGCCTCCGGCAACGGCGGCACCCTCGAGAAGATCAAGAGCCGCCTGCGCCAGCGGGCCGGCCTCGATTCCGCCAAGGCCTCCGCCGATCGCCTGCTCAGCGATGGCTGGTTGGCGCGCCGCAGCTGGGCGGAGGAGCGACGTTTCTGGCGTCAGCAGGTGTTGCCGCTGGTGTCCACCAGCTACTGGCGGGCGGTGGATGGGAACGGCCGCCCCACGGATCACTTCTGGCGCACGGATCTGCTGCTGTTCCAGAGCGTGTTCGCCCTCGACATCCTGCTGCGGATGGTGCGGCTGCGGCGCCGCTTCCCGGGGTTGAGCTGGCGCGATGCGCTGCTGCGCCGTTGGATCGACCTGCCCCTGCTGTTGCCCTTCTGGTGCTGGCTGCGGGTGGTGCCGGTGGTGGAGCGCCTCAGCCAGGCGCGGCTGATCAACATCGAACCGCTGCGGGCGGCGGTGAGCCGCGCGGTGGTGTCGCTGCTGGCCCTGGAGTTGTTTGAGGTGCTGGCGCTGCAGCTGGTGGATGGCACCCAGTCGTTGATCCGCTCCCCCCAGTGGCCCCGCTGGATCCGTAGCCTGCGCAGCCACCAGAGCGTGAGCGCCAGCGACGAGCAGCAGCTGCTGGAGCTGGTGAAGCTGTGGGGGCCCCTGCTGCTGGGGGAGGTGACCCCGAGGCTGGCGCCGGAGCTGCAGTCGCTGCTGGGCCATGCCCTGCAGCAGAGCCTGCGGGAGGTGCCCGGGGGGGCGGTGCTGCCGCCCGTGCTCAGCCGCCAGGTGGCCGTTGGCATGGTGGACAGCCTGCTCGACCTGGCCCGGGGCACGGCCCAGCGGCTGGCCCAGAGCGACACCCGCCAGGTGGAGCTGCTGCAGCGCTTCGGCGATCGCTTCTGGGAGGAGCTGGCGGCGGGGCTGGAGCAGGGGGGCACCCTGCAGCGCAGTCAGCAGCTGCTGGTGACCCTGCTGCAGCAGCTCAAGCTCAACTACCTGGCCCAGATGAACCGGGCCGGCATCGATGCCCTGATGGAGGAGCTCGATGAGCTCACCAGCCCCGCTGAAGCTGCGGCTTCGGCTTCGGCGGACGCCCTCAGCCCAGGGCCGCCTGCCACTCCTCCGGCTTGAAGCCCACCAGGGCGGCACCGCCGGCGGTGATGGCGAAGGGCCGTTTGATCAGCTTGCCGTCCGCCGCCAGGGCGGCGATGGCCTGGTCATCGTTGAGGGCCGCCACCGCGGCGCTCCCCAGGGCGCGGTAGCTCTGGCCACTGGTGTTGAACAGGCGCTTGCGCCCCACGGCCGCCATGGCCTGGCGCAGCTCAGCGGGGCCCGGTGGGGTGCGGGTGATGTCCACCAGGTCGAGCGAACCGGCCGACACAGAAAAGCCCCGCTGGGCGAGCCATTGCAGGGCTTTGCGGCAGGTGCCGCACTGGGGATAGCTGTAGAGGCGCAGGGGCGGCTGGCTCACGCGCCGCGGCTCACTTGCCGATGAGGGACTTGAGGGCGCCCACCAGGCTGTTGGAGCCCTTGCCCACGCCGCCCTGGGGGCGGGTGCGGATGGTCACATCGCCGTTGACGCTGGTGCGGCAGCTGAGGCGGTAGTTGGCGGGCCGATCCGCCAGGTACACCTGCTCCACGTCGCTGCGGGGGGAGAGGTTCTGCATGCCCTCCACCACCTCCACCACGCAGGTGCCGCACTGGCCGACGCCACCGCAGTTGTTGAGGTTGTTGAGGCCCTTGTAGGGGTTGATGCCGGCATCGACGGCTGCCTTGCGCAGGTTGGCCCCCTCGATGCAACCGACCTGCTGGCCTTCCTGTTCAAAACGGATGGTGGGCACGGTCGGACGGGGATCTTCGGCGCCGACAAACTTACCTGGCCGGGGCCGGTTTCCGTTGACCCGACCCGAGGCTGACATCAAACGCTGTCTGGCATTGGCCTTAGCGTTGGGGCATCAGCGGCGGACCGCCTTGAATCCTGCGGGCTACGAACGGCTTCAGAGCCAGGTGATCCCCGGTTACGGCAGCCTGGCGCGCCTGGCGGTGGCGCTGCTGGCGGCCTCCCCCGTGGCCGCAGCCCCCGGCGCCGAGGTGCTGGTGGCCGGCTGCGGCACCGGGGCCGAACTGGTGGAGGCGGTGGCCCAGCGGCCCGATTGGCGCCTCACCGCCATCGACCCCAGCGACGAGATGCTGGCGGAATCGCGCCAGCGCCTCGGGGTGCAGTCCAGCATCGACTGGCGCCAGACCACGGTGGAGGCCCTGGTGGATGGCCCCGGTGTCGCCGGCCGTTTCGCCGGTGCCCTGTCGGTGCTGGTGCTGCAGTCGTTGCCGGATGACGGCAGCAAGCTGGCCTTCCTCACCGCCCTGGCCCGCACGCTCCAGCCCGGCGCCCAGCTGGTGCTGGTGGACCTGATGCAGACCAGCCTGCCCTCCCTGGAGGGGCAGTTGGAGGCGGCCTGGGTGGGATTCCAGCAGGCCAGCGGTTTGGCGGCTGAGCCCGGTGCCCCCAACCAGGGGCTGCATCCCATCGGCCTGGCGCGGCTCACCAGCCTGGTGAACGCCGCCGGCTTCGGCGATCCGGCGCGGGTGTTCCAGGCCCTGGGCTTCGAGGGCTTCCTGCTGCAGCGGCGCGCCTAGGGCCCTAGGGGGTCCGGGCGGTGGCCAGCCCAGGTGCCGCTGGCCTGGGGTCGCGGTCGGTGATCACCCCGGCCAGGGGCAGCGTCAGGGTGCACAGCCCGAGCAGCACCCCGAGCAGCGGCGCGGCGGTGTGGAACAGGCTGGTGGAACGGTAGGGCTCCTCGCCGGGGTCACCGCTGTCTGGGGTGAGCGGGCTCGGAGCGCCGGTTCGGGGAGGGGGTTCGGAGGAGTCGGATGTCATGCAGGTGCGGCCCGATGGGGCCTGCGTTGCAGCCTAACTAGGCCGCCGGGCGCGCCTGGTCGTGCTGTTCGCGGCGGGCATCCAGGTCGCTGGTGCCGGAGCCGCTGCTGCTGAGCAGACCGCGGATCGTCCGCAGTTCCTCAAGGATCGAGCCCAGCAGCTGCTGGGTGGCGGTGGAGGGGGAGTTGAGCACCTCAACGGTGACCTCCTTGATCCGCAGCACATCGCGGGCGAACCGAGCCACCTCATTGGGGTGGAACATCAGCGGTTCCTTCTGGTCGCTGCGGTATTCCGGATTGAGCTTGCGGGGGTTGAAAGCCGGGTTGAGGTTGCGCGGATCCGTGTTGGTGTAGCGATACACCGAGGCGCGGGAGCGGTTGAGGCTGCGCTGCACCTCATCGATGCCGATCAGGTTTTCGGCGGATTCGGCGCTGTTGGCGGCCGCCTCCGCGGCTGAGCCCAAACCACCCCCCAGAGCAGCACCCAAGCCAGACGCCATCAGGCCCGACGCCATCGAATGGGTGCTCATGAGATCGGTCTGCGACAACTGGGACTTTCGCCGGAACCTAGCAGGCTTTTCTCTGGCGAATTGGAATTTTCGGTTCTTTTCGGCTGCCGATGTGGCGCTTTCTCAGGCGGTTCGATGCAAACCACGGTGGTAGCTTCCGGCCTCACCGTTTGTTCAGGGTTCCATGCGCGTCTCCCGCCTGATGCTGGTGACGCTGCGGGATGACCCCGCCGAGGCGGAGATCCCTTCCCACAAGCTGCTGCTGCGGGCCGGCTATATCCGGCGGGTGGGCAGCGGCATCTATGCCTATCTGCCCCTGCTGTGGCGGGTGCTGCAGAAGATCTCCGCCATCGTGCGGGAGGAGCTCAACGGCACAGGCGCCCTTGAAACCCTCTTGCCCCAGCTGCAGCCGGCTGAGCTGTGGCAGCGCAGCGGCCGCTGGGCCGGCTACACCGCCGGCGAGGGGATCATGTTTCACCTGGAGGATCGCCAGGGCCGCGAGCTGGGGCTGGGCCCCACCCATGAGGAGGTGATCACCGCCCTGGCGGGGGAGCTGCTGCGCTCCTACCGGCAGTTGCCGGTGAACCTCTATCAAATCCAGACCAAATTCCGCGATGAGATCCGGCCGCGCTTCGGCCTGATGCGGGGGCGCGAATTCATCATGAAGGACGCCTATTCCTTTCATGCCGATGAGGCCTGCCTGCGGCGCACCTACGGCGCCATGGATCAGGCCTACCGCCGCATCTTCAGCCGCTGCGGCCTGCGGGCGGTGGCCGTGGAGGCCGACAGTGGCGCCATCGGCGGCTCCGCCAGCCAGGAGTTCATGGTGACCGCCGACGCCGGCGAAGACCTGATCCTCGCCAGCGCCGATGGCTCCTACGCCGCCAACCAGGAGCGGGCCGTCTCCCTGGCCCCGGAAGCGGTGCCCCTGGCCTCGGGGCCCCGCCAGGGGGGCGCCGGTGAGCCCCTGGACACCCCCGGTGCCAGCAGCATCGAGCAGCTGGGCCAGGCCCATGGCCTCGACCCCACCCAGGTGGTGAAGGTGCTGCTGCTGCTGGCCCGCTTTGAGGACGGCTGCCAGCAGCCGCTGCTGGTGTGCCTGCGGGGCGACCAGCAGCTCAATGAGGTGAAGCTGGCCAACGCCGTCAGCGCCCGCTGCGGCGAGGCCCACGGCACCCTGCTGGAGCTGGGGCCCCTCAGCCCGGAGGCCGCCTCCCGCGAGGGGATCACCGATCTGCCCTTCGGCTACCTGGGGCCCCAGCTGCCGGATACGGCCCTGGCGGCGGCCCGCAGCTGGCAGCCGCGCTTCCTGCGGCTGGCGGATGCCACCGCCACCGCCCTGGGGGCCTTTGTGTGCGGCGCCAATGCCACAGGCCGCCACCTGGTGGGGGCCAGCTGGGGGGCGCTCTGTCCGGCCCCCGAGGCCCTCGACCTGCGGGCCGCCCAGCCGGGGGACCGCTGCCTGCACGATGCCGCCCAGGTGCTGGAGGCCAGCCGCGGCATCGAGGTGGGCCACATCTTCCAGCTGGGCCGCAAGTATTCCGCCGCCCTGGAGGCCACCTTCACCACGGAGGCGGGCCAGGAGGAGCCCCTCTGGATGGGCTGCTACGGCATCGGCGTGTCCCGCCTGGCCCAGGCCGCCGTGGAGCAGCACCACGACGCCAACGGCATCTGCTGGCCCACCGCCATCGCCCCCTATGAGGTGATCGTGGTGGTGGCCAACGCCGCCGAGCCCGCCCAGCTGCAGCTGGCGGAGCGCCTCTACGGCGAGCTCCAGGCCGCCGGCGTGGACGTGCTGTTCGACGACCGCGCCGAACGGGCCGGGGTGAAGTTCAAGGATGCCGACCTGCTGGGGATCCCCTGGCGGGTGGTGGTGGGCCGTGGCGCCGCCGAGGGCCAGGTGGAGCTGGTGCAGCGGGCCGGCGGCGAACGCCAGGATCTGGCGGTGGCGGATCTGCAGCCGCTGCTGCTGGAGCGGCTGGCGCGGGAACGCCAGGGGCTGCTGGCGGCCTAGGGGGGGCACCTAGGATCCGCTGCAACCGAATCGGACCCCCATGGCGGCTGGATGGCATCAGTTCAAGGCTGCCGCTGGTGGAGCCCTCAAAACGCTGCTGCTGGGCCCCTGCCTGGTGCTGTGTCTCTGCCTGTCGCTGCTGCTCACCGCCTGCTCCGGCGGCGGCGGCCCGATCACCGGCAACTACGTGGAGGACACGGTGAGCGTGGCGGATGCCCTGCTGAGCACCCTTGGGGTGGCGGCCGATGACCCCGGCCGTGGCGACTCCGAAACCGAGGCCCGGGCCCTGATCAACAGCTACATGGCCCGCTATCGCCCCCGCCCCGATGTGAACGGCCTGGCGTCGTTCACCACCATGCAGACCGCCCTCAACTCCCTGGCGGGCCACTACGCCAATTACCCCAACCGCCCCGTGCCCGACAGCCTGCGGGAGCGCCTCACCAAGGAGCTCAAGAAGGCTGAAACCGGCGCCACCCGGGGCGCCTGATCCCCCGGGGGCCAGGGCCCCGGCCCTCGCCCCTTTTGACGGAGGGTGGCTCGATCTGAGATCCTCTTCCTTTGTGCTTAGAAGCGGCTTCGGGCCGCTGTGTCCTTGGCCAACGTCGTCGTCGTCGGTGCGCAGTGGGGTGACGAGGGGAAGGGCAAGATCACCGATCTGCTGAGCCGCTCCGCCGATGTGGTGGTGCGCTACCAGGGGGGCGTGAACGCCGGCCACACCATCGTGGTGGACGACAAGGTGCTGAAGCTGCACCTGATCCCCTCCGGCATCCTGTATCCGGACACGGTCTGCCTGATCGGCTCCGGCACCGTGGTGGACCCCAAGGTGATGCTCGGCGAGCTGGACATGCTCGCGGAGAACGGCATCGCTGTGGACGGCCTGCAGCTGGCCTCCACCGCCCACGTGACCATGCCCTACCACCGCCTGCTGGACCAGGCGATGGAGCAGCGCCGCGGCGACCGCCGCATCGGCACCACTGGCCGGGGCATCGGCCCCACCTACGCCGATAAGTCGGAGCGCAACGGCATCCGCATCATCGATCTGCTGGATGAGGCCCGGCTGCGGGATCGCCTGGCGGGCCCCCTGGCGGAGAAGAACGAGATCCTGCAGAAGCTCTACGGCCTGGAGCCGCTCGACTTCGAGCAGGTGGTGGCGGATTACGTGGGCTATGGCCGCCGCCTGGCGCCCCACGTGGTGGATTGCACCCGCGCCATCCACCAGGCGGCCCGCGCCCGTAAGAACATCCTGTTCGAGGGGGCCCAGGGCACCCTGCTCGACCTGGACCACGGCACCTATCCCTACGTCACCTCCTCCAACCCGGTGAGCGGCGGCGCCTGCATCGGCGCGGGGGTGGGCCCCACCCTGATCGACCGGGTGATCGGCGTGGCCAAGGCCTACACCACCCGTGTGGGGGAAGGCCCCTTCCCCACGGAGCTGGAGGGCAGCCTCAACGACCACCTCTGCGACCGCGGCGGTGAGTACGGCACCACCACCGGCCGCCGCCGCCGCTGCGGTTGGTTCGATGGGGTGATCGGCCGCTATGCGGTGGAGGTGAACGGCCTCGACTGCCTGGCGATCACCAAGCTGGATGTGCTCGATGAGCTCGATGAGATCCAGGTGTGCGTGGCCTATGAGCTCGATGGCCAGCGCATTGAGCATTTCCCCAGCTCCGCCGAGGATTTCGCCCGCTGTCAGCCCATCTTCGAGACCCTGCCCGGCTGGCAGACCTCCACGGCCCACTGCCGCGCCCTCGAGGACCTGCCCCCCACCGCCATGAGCTACCTGCGCTTCCTGGCGGAGCTGATGGAGGTGCCCATCGCCATCGTGTCGCTGGGGGCCGAACGGGACCAGACGATCGTGGTGGAGGATCCGATCCACGGGCCCAAGCGGGCCCTGCTCAGCCGCTGACCGCCCCGCACCCCCACCCCATGACCGCCCCCAAGAGCCTCGACGTTGTCGGCATCGGCAACGCCATCGTGGATGTGCTGGTGCAGGTGGACGACGACCTGCTGGATCGCTTTGACCTCACCAAGGGCACCATGGCCCTGGTGGATGAGCAGCAGGCGGAGCGCCTCTACGGCAGCGTCGGCCCCGGCCTGGAAACCTCCGGCGGCTCCGCCGCCAACACCCTGGCGGGCATCGCCCAGCTGGGGGGCCGCGCCGGCTTCATCGGCCGGGTGCGCGACGATCAGCTGGGGGGCATCTTTGCCCACGACATCCGCGCCGTGGGGGCCCGCTTCGACACCCCGGCGGCCACCACCGGCCCCTCCACCGCCCGCTGCCTGATCCTGGTCACCCCCGACGCCCAGCGCACCATGTGCACCTACCTGGGGGCCTCGGTGGGGCTGGACCCCGGCGACCTCGACCTCGACCTGGTGGCCCAGGCCCGGGTGCTCTATCTGGAGGGTTACCTCTGGGACAGCGACGACGCCAAGAAGGCGTTCATCGCCGCCGCCGAGGTGGCCCGCGCCCATGGCGCCGAGGTGGCCCTCAGCCTGTCGGATGCCTTCTGTGTGGAGCGCCACCGCGACAGCTTCCTGGAGCTGGTGGACGGCCATGTCGACATCCTGTTCGCCAATGAGATGGAGATCACCTCCCTTTACCGGGCCAACAGCTTTGAGGAGGCGGCCGACCAGGTGCGCGGCCGGTGCCGCGTGGCGGCCCTCACCCGCAGTGAGCTGGGCTCGGTGATCCTCAGCGGCGATTCCACCCACGTGGTGGAGCCCTACAAACTCGGCCCCCTGGTGGACACCACCGGCGCCGGTGACCTCTACGCCGCCGGTTTTCTGCATGCCCATTGCCAGGGCCGCGACCCGCTGGACTGCGGCCGCCTGGGCTCCCTCTGCGCCGGGCAGGTGGTGACCCAGCTGGGCCCCCGCCCCCAGGCGGACCTGCGCCAGCTGGCGGCTCAGCTGCAGCCCTCTGCCACCCAGGCCCCGTAGGCGGCGCTGGCCTCCGCCGGCCAGTGGATCCATTCCGGGGTGTCGTAGCTGTGCAGCTCCCGCACCGCCGCCTCCAGCTCCGCCAGCCGGTGGGGGTGGGTCTTGATCAGCAGTTGCACCTCCCGGCTGCGCTCCAGGGCCCCCTTCCAGCGGTAGAGGGAGTGCACCGGGCTCAGGGCCACGCAGGCCGCCAGGCCCCGCTCCACCAGGGCCTGGGCCAGGGCTTCCGCCAGGGGCTCGGAGGCCTCCGTGGTGAGGCAGAGGGTGAGGGGTGGCTCCATGGCTGCGGCGTGATCGCCGTCAGGGCTGGCCCAGCTTCTCCAGCAGCGGCTGCAGCGGCAAGCCATCCCCGCCGGGGCCGTCGGGCCGTTGCAGCAGCAGCAGGCGCAGCCCCAGCTGGCCGCACACCTGGCGCCAGAGGGCCTCACTGCGGCCGCCGCCGGCACGGCAGAGCACGGCGCTGATGCGCCAGCGCCGGCAGAGGGCGCGCTCCAGGGCCCCGGCGTCACCGTCGTCGCCGCAGGGCCCACTGGGGCGCAGGCAGGCCAGCTGGTGGTCCCGCAGGCCCGCCGCCAGGGCCAGCTGCAGGCTGGCGGGGCGGTCGAGGATGCGGGCGAAGTGGGCGTCGGCGTTGCTGGCGGCCAGGGCCTGGCCCAGCTGGCGGGAGCCGATGGCCAGCAGCAGCCGCTCGCCCCGCAGGTTGAGATCCGCCAGGGCCGCCAGATTCGGCAGCTCCAGCGTGCTGGCGGCGCCGCAGCCCCCAAGCCCCGGCCGCTGCAGCCGCTCCAGGGGTTGGCCGCGGCGCCGGCACACCCGCTCCAGCCGCTCGCTGATGCGCAGGGCGAAGGGGTGGGTGGCATCCACCACCCAGCGGGGGCGGTGCTGCTCCAGCTCCCGCTCCACGGCGCCGTCATCCGCCAGATCCCCCACCCGCAGCTCCAGTCGGGGGTGGGGGGCATACACCCGTGTGGCGGCGGTGCTCACCACGCTCAGCCGCACCCGCCAGCCCCGCCCCAGCAGGGCCGCCGCCAGGGGCGGGCCGTCGGCGGTGCCCGCCAGCAGCCAGATCAGCGGCGTTGGCGTGGCCCCCCCCTGGTGCAATGGCGGCCCTTGCATCAGGATGTGGCCCCTTGCTGTTGGCCGGTCCTGTGAACCATTGCTTGCTGGAGGTGGAGGTGCTGGAGGCGCCCCAGGTGCGCTACACCCAGGACAACCAGACCCCAGTGGCGGAGATGGCCGTGCAGTTTGAGGGGCTTCGCCCCGATGATCCGCCGGGCCAGCTCAAGGTGGTGGGCTGGGGCAACCTCGCCCAGGACCTGCAGAACCGCGTGCAGGTGGGCCAGCGGCTGATGGTGGAGGGTCGCCTGCGCATGAACACCGTGACCCGTCAGGACGGCGTCAAGGAGAAGCGGGCCGAATTCACCCTGGCGCGCCTGCACCCGATCGGCGCCGCCGGCGGCAGCTCCGCCCCCATGGCCGCCGCACTGTCTCCCAGCGCAGCCCCCAGCGGTGCGCCCAGCCCGGCCGCGGCCCCCGCGGGCGGCGCTCCGGCCCGCCAGGCGGCCCCGCGGCCCACGCGGGCCGCTGCCCCCGCCGCCGCGGCAGCGGCCGCCGCCCCTGAGCCCCCCACCTGGAACACCTCCCCCCTGGTGCCCGACCTGCCGGAGGGCGACGACGAGATTCCGTTCTGAGGCCCCCATCGCGCCCCGCTGATCAGGCCTGGGGGCCGCCGAGCCGCTCCTGGGCCTGCTCCAGCAGCTGACCCAGCTCCCGCTCCAGGGCCGCCAGGTCGAGCCGCAGCTCCGGCCAGCGGCCCCCATCGATCTGCTGCAGCAGCCAGAGGCGGTCGCGGCGCAACTGCTCCAGCAGCTCCGCGGTGCTGGGCTCCCCCTGGGCTGTGGCGGCCGCCGCCGCACCGTTCTCCCCGTTGACCGAAGATGGCGCCATGCGATCCCTGACCTCCCCCGGAAGCCTAGTCACCATCGCCGGGGCAGCCCTGTCGGTGATCGGCTGGATTGGCTACGCCACCGCCAATCCCAACCTCAGCCTGCCCACGATCTTCTACGGGATTCCGATCCTGCTGGGGGGGCTGGCCCTCAAATCCTCGGAACTGCCCCCGGCGGAGCTGCTGCCGGCGGATCCTGCGGTGGAGCCCCTGCGCCAGCTGCCCGCCAGCCAGACCCTGCGCAAGCTGGTGAAGGATGTGACCCGCTGGCGCTACGGCCAGAAGGCCCACCTGGAGAGCTCCCTGGAGGCCCTCAAGCTCTGGGATGAGGATGCGCCCCCCCAGCTGCTGAGTGTCACCGAGCTGGCCCTCGATGGTGCCTATGGCGTGGCCCTGCGCTTCCGGGCCGAGGGGGTGCCCTACGGCCGCTGGGAGGAGAAGCGCGATCGCCTGGGGCGGTTTTTCGACAAGGGCCTGCAGGCCCGCCTCTCCCAGCCCCGCAGCGGTGAGGTGCTGCTGGAACTGCTGCCCGCCTAGGGCTGGCCTTCCCCGCCTGGATACCGTTCCTGTAGATCCCCAGCCAGCCTTGAGCGCCACCTCCGCCGCCAGCGACCACAGCGATGCCCTGCGGGTGTCGGTGCTGAGTGAGGCCCTGCCCTACATCCAGCGCTTCGCCGGCCGGCGGGTGGTGGTGAAGTACGGCGGGGCGGCCATGGCCCGCGAAGACCTGCGCGATGCGGTGTACCGCGACCTGGTGCTGCTGGCCTCCGTGGGGGTGAAGCCGGTGGTGGTGCACGGCGGTGGCCCGGAGATCAACGACTGGCTGGCGCGGTTGAACATCGAGCCGCAATTCCGCAACGGCCTGCGGGTCACCACCCCCGAAACCATGGACGTGGTGGAGATGGTGCTGGTGGGCCGGGTGAACAAGCACATCGTCAATGGCCTCAACCGCCTGGGGGCCAAGGCCGTGGGACTCTGCGGCAGCGATGGTGCCCTGGTGGTGGCGCGCACCTACGGCGATGGCGCCAACGGCCTGGTGGGGGATGTGGCCGCCGTGGATCCGGCGGTGCTGCTGCCCCTGCTGGATGCCGGCTACATCCCGGTGATCTCCTCGGTGGCGGCGGACCGCTCCGGCCAGGCCCACAACATCAACGCCGACACCGTGGCCGGCGAGCTGGCGGCGGCCCTGCAGGCGGAGAAGCTGATCCTGCTCACCGACACCCCCGGCATCCTGCGCAACCGGGAGGACCCCGCCTCCCTGATCCGCTCGGTGACCCTCTCCGGCGCCCGGGAGCTGATCGCCTCCGGCGTGGTGGCCGGCGGCATGACCCCCAAGACGGAGTGCTGCATCCGCGCCCTGGCCCAGGGGGTGGCGGCGGCCCACATCGTGGATGGCCGCACCCCCCACGCCCTGCTGCTGGAGGTGTTCACCGACGCCGGCATCGGCACCATGGTGGTGGGCCGCTCCGATCCGGGCGGACCCGGCATCGCCCGGGCCTGACCGGGCCGTGGCGGACGGCTTGGAGCAGGCCCGGGCGGCCCTGGAGTGCGGTGACTACGGCCGCTGCCAGCGGCTGCTGGCCCCGCTGCTGGAGGAGCACGGGGTGAGCACCCGCTTCGGGGCGGAGCTGCGGCTGCTGCTGGCCACCGCCCAGATGGGCCAGGGGGATACCGAGGCGGCGGCCGCCACCTGCCGCAGCCTGCGGGCCTGCCGCGACGCCAACCTGCGCACCCAGGCGCGGGAGCTGCAGGAGGTGCTGGAGGCGCCGGCGCTGCAGCGACCCCGGGAATGGTCGATGACCCTGCCGAGCCTGGGGGAGATGGAGCCCCTGGAGGGCCAGGTGCGGGCCCTGGCCCGGCGGGGCCGCCGCCGGCGCCTGCCGGAGCCGCCGCCGCCGCCACCCACCGGTGCCACCAAGGCCCCCCTGGGGTTTGCGGTGGTGGTGCTGGTGCTGTTGCTGCTCACGGCCCTGTTGGCGGGTTGCGTCGACCTGGACACCCAACTGCGGTTCACCGCCCCCGGCCGCCTGCAGATCAGCCAGACCAGCCGCTCCCTTACGGGTCAGCCCTTGCCCTGGCAGCGGCAGCTGGCCCGCAGCCTTCAGGACAGCCCCTTCCAGATCCGCCAGCGCCATGGGGAGCTGCGGCTGCGGGCCCCCAGCCTGCCGGCGGGCCAGGCCCTGGCGCTGCTGAGCGCCAGCGTGGACCAGGCGGCCGACCTGGCGGCGATCGACCTGCCGCCGCCCCAGCTGCGCAGTGTGGAGCGCAACTGGCTGCTGGGGGTGCGGCAGCGGATTGATCTGGAGCTGGACCTGCGGCCCCTTCAGCCCCTGCCGGGGCTCAACCTGGCGGTGACCCTGGAGCCCCTGCAGCCCCGGGCCGTGCTGCGGGCCGAGCCGCTGCCGGCCCGGCCCCTGCCCCGCGGCAACGGATCCAAGGCCCCACCGGCCCTGCGCTGGCGCCTGCAGCCCGGCGCCCTCAACCGGCTGGAGCTCAGCTGCTGGCGCTGGAGTCGCCTGGGGCTCGGGGCCCTGGGGGTGGCGCTGCTGCTGGCCCTGGTGAGCCTGCTGCAGCGGCTGCGGCTGGCGGCGGGGTTCGGGCTGCCGCAGCTGCCCGCCTAGCCCCGAGCCCTAGAGCTCCAGCGGATCCGGGTCAATCGCCAGGGACACATCCCGGGGCAGCTGCTGGCGCAGCTCCGTCTCTACCGGCAGGGGAAGCTCGGAGCCCGCCGGGCCATGCAGCAGCAGCTGCCAGCGGCTGTTGCCCGCCACCCGGGCCACGGGGGCTGGCGCCGGCCCGATGATCAGCCACCCCTGGGCGTCCGCCTGGGGCCGGATCCGCTCCGCCAGGCTGGCGGCGGCGGTGGCGGTGCGGCTGGCGGAGGGGCCCGCCAGCCGCAGCAGGCAGGCCCGGCTGAAGGGCACCAGGGCGCCGCTGCGCCGCTGCTCCAGCTCCTCCCGCAGGAAGGCCCCGTAGCGGCCATCCACCAGGTGGCGGATCACCCGGTGGTCGGGGCTGTAGGTCTGCACCAGCACTTCGCCCGGCCGGTCGCCCCGGCCGGCCCGCCCCGCCAGCTGCAGCAGCAGCTGCAGGCTTTCCTCGGCGGAGCGCAGGTCGGGCCGGTGCAGCAGCCCATCGGCCGCCAGCACCGCCGCCAGGGTCACCTGGGGCAGGTCCATGCCCTTGGCCAGCATCTGGGTGCCCACCAGCACGTCCGCCTCACCGGCGGCGAAGCGCTCCAGCAGCAGCCGGTGGCCATCGCGGCCGCGGGTGGTGTCGCGGTCGAAGCGCAGCAGCCGCAGCCCCTCCAGCTCCTGCTCCAGGTGCTCCAGCACCTGCTGGGTGCCGGCGCCGAACGGCTTGAAGGCGGTGGAGCCGCAGTGGCCGCAGTGGCTGCTGATCTCGGCCCGGTGGTCACACCAGTGGCAGCGCAGCCAGGAGCGCTCCCGCTGGCGGTGCACCGTGAGGGCCACGTCGCAGTGGGGGCACTGCACCACCTCGCCGCAGCTGCGGCAGCTGAGGAAGCTGCTGTAGCCGCGGCGGGGCACCAGCACCACCGCCTGGTTGCCGCTGCCGGCCAGGGCCTCCAGCCGCTCCATCAACGGGCGGCTCACCAGGCGCCGGTGCCCCTCCGCCAGCTCCTGGCGCATGTCCACCAGGTGCACCGGCGGCAGGGGGCGATCGGCGATGCGGCGCGGCAGCTGCAGCAGGGTGGTGCCGCCGGGCTGGCCCTGGCAGGCCAGCCAGCTCTCCAGGCTGGGGGTGGCGCTCCCCAGCAGCAGCCGGCAGCCGCAGAGCTGGGCCCGCAGCCTGGCCACGTCGCGGGCGTGGTAACAGGGCATGGGGCTGTCCTGCTTGTAGGAGCGGTCGTGCTCCTCATCGAGCACCAGCAGCCCCAGCCGCGGCACCGGCAGGAACACCGCCGAACGGGTGCCCACCACCAGCAGCGGCGGCTGCCCCTCGGCCCCCGCCTCCAGGCAGCGGCGCCAGGTGGCGATGCGCTGCCCCTCGCTGCAGCCCGAGTGGTATTCCGCCACGGCGGCCCCGAACCGGCGCCGGCAGCGATCCAGCAGCTGGGGGATCAGGCCGATCTCCGGGGTGAGCAGCAGCACCGACTGGCCCTGCTCCAGGCGGCGCGCCGCCGCCTGCAGATACACCTCTGTCTTGCCGGCGCCGGTGACCCCCCACAGCAGCAGGGGCTGGCCCGCCGGCGCCGCCTCGATCGCCTCCAGGGCGGTGGCCTGGTCGGCGTTGAGTCGCTGCGGGGGCTCAAGGGGGTGCTGGCAGGCCTCCGGCCCGCGGGGCCGCAGCTCCCGCCGCAGCCGCCGCTTCTGCACCAGCCCATCGGCCACGGCGCGGCTCACCTGGGCTTCCTTGAGGAGCTCCCGTTGCCAGCCCGCTCCCCCCTGCCGTTCCAGGGCCTCCAGCAGGCGCGTCTGCTGCTGGGTGGGCTGCCAGGGGGCGGGAGCCTCGGATTCCAGTGCCAGCCAGGCCTGGCGCTGCAGGCCGCTGGCCCGGCCGGGGCGCTGCTGTCCCAGCCAGCCCGGCGGCAGGGCGGCCTTGAGGGTGCGGAAGGGGGTGGTGCGGCAGCCGTGGGCCACCGCTTCGATCAGCCGCTGCCAGTGGGGATCCACCGCCGCCGGTTGCTGCAGGGCCTCGATCGCGGCGGGGTTGCGCCCCTCCAGGGCGGCGGGGCGCTCCTGCAGCAGCTCCACCACCAGGCCGCAGTGGCGCCGGCCCCGTAGGGGCAGCTGCACCAGGTCGCCGCAGCCCAGCTCCAGGCCGAGGGGGTTGGCATAGGTGAACACCTGCCCCTCGCGACCCGCCTCCAGCCACACCTGCACCCAGGGGACCGCCGCTCGTGCCGATGGGCTGGGGCTCAACCTTGCGAAGCTCACGGGCGTTTCTTAGGATGAGTCTGTTGAGCAGCCTTGTGCTGTCGTCGGAACCAGGCAAAGTTCCGTCCAGAGGGAAGATGCGAGGCCGGCCAGGCGACCCCTGAGCCCCCGATCTGTGAACACCCCTGACAGCGTTGCCCGGGCCAGCGGCCCACCGAGTCAGCCCGTCCAGTCTGTTCCGTTGATGTCCCCGGGACGCCCCCGTCCCGCCCCCC
>Ga0194126_10001614_pt1 | contig 37611 bp, 29 predicted proteins | sample TA2KigC150mmetaG_FD_148641 | JGI IMG/M metagenome (GOLD analysis project Ga0194126, IMG submission 148641) | Freshwater microbial communities from Lake Tanganyika, Tanzania - TA2015035 Kigoma Deep Cast 150m | ecosystem: Environmental > Aquatic > Freshwater > Lake | place: Tanzania: Lake... | reverse complement strand
CCGAGGCTGTTGAGGCGGGGACGCAGAAGCTGTCAAGCCAGGTAAAGGAGCTTCTGGAGAACAAGGTGGGCAAAGGCGCCGTTGACATTCGCAACGTGGAGATGGTGGGTCCCAAAGTCGGCAAGGATCTGCGCGAAGCGGCCGTGTGGGCTACCGTCCTGGCCCTGGGAATGCTCTTGATATACGTGGGGTTCATGCGCTTCGGCGTGAGTATGGCGTTGGGGGCCATCCTCTGTCTGATCCACGACCTCGTCATCATCTATGGGCTCTTTGTGTGGACCGACAAGGAATTCAACCTCACTATTCTGGCAGCCATATTGACGGTGATCGGCTACGACGTGAACGACACTGTGGTCGTTTGCGATAGGATCCGGGAGAATCTCGGACTCATGCGAAAGACATCTCTCGGGGACATCCTCAATACCTCCATCAATCAGACGCTTTCCAGGACTATTCTCACCGGATTGGCCACTCTCCTGGTCGTCGTTGCGCTTTTTTTCTTGGGCACGAATGTGCTGGCCGACTTCGCTTTCGCGCTCTTTGTGGGAATCCTTCTCGGTATGTTTTCGTCGATCTTCGTCGCTACTCCTCTGATACTGGCTTGGGATAGGTTGGTCCCGGTGAAACGCGTGTAAATTCTAACTGCCTCCCCGCTGATGGGCCGCATCATAGGACATGAAAAAGCGCTGAAAAGGCTTGAGAGAGCCGTGGAACAGGCACGGCTCGCGCACGCGTACCTCTTTGCCGGACCGGACGGTCTGGGCAAGAAGCTGGTCGCGCTGCGGTTCGCATGTATGCTCAATTGCCCTGACCGGACTGAAGACGAAGATTGGTCGTGTCCGGTATGCCGACGGATCGGCGAAGGAAAGCACCCTGATGTCACATTGGACGAGCCTGAGCGGGGCATGATCCGTATCGAACGGATCAGAGAGATGCATCGGTTTTTCAAGTACGCCCCGATTGAAGGAGCATACCGAGTCGCCATCATTGACGACGCCCATCTGATGAACCGCCAGGCTCAAAATGCCCTCTTGAAAACCCTCGAGGAACCGCCTTCGAATCGCGCGCTCATTCTGGTTACGGCCAAGCCTGCGCGCTTGCTGCCCACCGTGCGGTCGCGATGCCAACGGATTTCCTTCCAGCCCTTGCCGCTTGAGCCGCTCGCTGAGTTTCTCGTTGAGCGGCTCAATATCCCGACCGAGAAAGCCCAGTCACTCGCCGCGCTCGGAAACGGAAGCGTCGGTCGCGCTCTGGAAATTCACGGCCGAAATTATGCTGAGTTGAAGGACTTGATGATGGATCTCCTCCTCCAACCGGGGAAAGAGGGCATACGCGCTCTTCTCGAAAGCGCTATCCGCATTTCCTCGGACCGTGAGGCCGCTTTGGACGCCATTGAGATCGGAGCGACGATCATCAGGGATATGATCTTCCATAAGATGGAACTCGACGAGTCCGACTTCATCCACAGGGATTCTCTTGACAGAATATCTTTGGGGGCTCAACATCAGGGCTATGAGGAGTTACTCGCTGTTTACGAAGAGTTGAGTCGAGCTTCAGAATTGATAGAATCCGAGATCAATGTGAATCGCAATCTCGTGGTAGACGTGATGCTCCTCAAGGCGGTCCGCGCCTTGGCCGGGCCCGGCATGGGCGCGGTTCAGGAAGCCCGCAGAGGAACCAGGTAATGGAAGACAATCGGCAAAAACGGGATACACCCTACCTTCCCCGATCGTACGGAGGCAAATACAGAGATAGATCGAGCGACGAAACTTCGTCCGAGACTGGAGCGATCCAGGACGCGGCGAATTCCCAGCCGCTGGAAGCAGGCGCCGAAAGCGCCGATTTGCGAGGAGATCCTTCGGGCAAACCGCTGAGCGGCAGTTCTTCAGCTCCGGCGCACTGCGGGACGACGCCGGAACAGTCAGAGCCCGAAGAGATATCGGAGCCCTCGGTAGAGACTTCAGCTTCGGAAGAATGGGTATTCGAGGCGCCTTTGGCAGAACCGCCCCCTGAAACGGCGCCGCGAGATTCCCCTCAAGCAGCTCCCCGGCCCGCGCCTCCCACAGAGGCGTCAAAGATGACGGTGAATGTGGTGGGCATCCGTTTTGAAAGGGCCGGAAGGATCTACAATTTCGACGCGGCGGACTTGGATCTGTCAATGGGCGAGCCTGTGGTCGTGAAGACGGAGAAAGGTCTGGGCCTCGGAATAGTGGCCACTCCGCCGACACGTCGAGAACTGGACGCATCTCAGGTTGAATCGTTGCGGAAGGTTCTCAGGAAAGGCGGGAGGGTGGATTTCGATCAGAAGGCCCGGTGCGTCCATCGAGAGGCCGAAGCCCGCGCGTATTGCCTAGAACGAATCGATGCTATGGGCTTGCCCATGAAGTTGGTCGCCGTGGAATGCTTTTTCGACGGCAGCAAGTTTATTTTCTATTTTACCGCAGAAGGTCGAGTTGATTTTCGCGAGTTGGTGAAGCAACTTGTAGCGCGATTCCCGGTCCGCATCGAGATGCGGCAGATCGGGGTGCGACACGAGGCAAAGATGCTTGGCGGAATCGCCTGCTGCGGCCAGGAGCTCTGTTGCGCGCGGTTCCTCTCCGAATTCAGGCCGGTGTCCGTTAAGATGGCCAAGAATCAGAACCTGTCTCTCAATCCGACCAAAATATCGGGGTGTTGCGGACGGCTCATGTGCTGCCTGGCTTATGAGCATGACATCTACGAGGATTTCCGACAGGATATGCCAAAGCTGGGCAAGCGGGTCAATACTCCCAAGGGCGCAGGGGTTGTCCTGAAGTACAACCCGCTTTCCGAGACCGTTTCAGTGCAAATCGACGACGAAAGCATCATCGAGGTGAGAAAGGAAGATGTCCGGTATGAGGCAGGGACGCGACCAGGCTCACCCGCGGGGGAATAGCGATTGCGCAGAGGTTCGCGCGGCTCGACCCGACGGGGCTTTCAGCTTGCCTTCGAGAGCCGAGTGACGTAGTTATGCCTCTCGGGCTTGGTAAGTGACAGTCTCACCCGATCGTAGGAAGCTCGCATATCAGATGATTTCCCAAAGAACTTCGCACAACAGGGCATTTCTTTTTTGGTTCAGATCCCGGGACTTTCATTTGGCTCTGAGGTTTTCTCGGAGCGGTTTTCGGGCGTGGGCCTGTTTGGGTGTTTTGGCGGTTGCCCTGTTGTGTTGCGATGGGGTTCTCGCCGGGCCTGTGTTTGATCGGGTGGGCAAATCCGGGACGGTTAGATTCGGTGTTCCGTACAACCGCATACCTCAGGGTTTTCTTGATCCCAACGGGCAACTGGTCGGCTTCGAAGTGGATCTGGCCGAGGAAATGGCCCGCCGCATCGGCCGAAAACTCGACATGATCAAGGTTGGTGACCGCAATTGGGGAACGCTCCTTTCCGAGGGCAAAATCGACGCGGCCTTCTGCAGGGTCCGACACACCCGATCTCTGGAGAGCGCGTTTGACTTCTCGGTGCCCTATTTCTTCGATGCGCCACATATTCTGGTGGTGAAAGGAAAGGTCAAGAACCCGGCGGAGTTAAAAGGCCAGAAGATCGCCGCGGTCCAGGGCACAATCGGGGAAAAAGAGGCGATGCGGATTCTCAAGCTGGCCGGGGACGAGGCTGCGGAAAAGAATGTGGTCTCGTACCCGGATCGGCCGTCGTGTTTTATGGCCCTTGGACGAGAAAAGGTTGCCGCGTGGATCGATTCGGGCATGGTTCTGCTCGAATATGTATCCCGCAAGTCGGGCCGATTCGAATTGCTGCGGGCGTCAGAGACGGTGGAAGGGATCGCGGTGGCATTGCCTCAGAATGATTCGGCCTGGCGGGATCTGATCAATTTTACTATTCAGGATATGGCTTCAGACGGCGCCTTGAAGAAGATTTACCAGAAGTGGCACGGCCCTGATACACCCTACGCGTTCCCTATGATGCGTGATATCGAGATCTGGCCCGATTGAGCGCTCATCACGAGCCCTCGCGGGCACAGGTTCTTGCCCAAGGCCGATATTTGCACCGACATACAAGGCGCACAGCCAATTTCCGACAAACGCATCGGCGCTCTTCATGAAACGAGTTATTCTCGGAACCGCTGGACATATCGATCACGGGAAAACCGAGCTGATCCGCGCCTTGACCGGCATAGAGACGGACCGACTCAAAGAGGAAAAGGAGCGCGGTATCAGTATTGAGCTGGGATTCGCGTTCCTCGACATCGGAGATCAGGTCCGTCTTGGGATCATCGATGTTCCCGGGCACGAGCGGTTCGTGCGCCAGATGGTGGCCGGTTCGGGAGGCGTGGACCTGGCCGCGCTCGTTGTGGCCTTGGACGAAGGCGTCATGCCCCAGACCGTGGAGCACCTGGACATCCTGAGCCTGCTCGGGATTCGCAAGGGCCTGGTCGTGCTCACAAAGCTTGACCTCGTGGACGAGGAGCTGGCCCTCCTGGCTGAAGAAGACGCGCGGGATCTCGTAAAAGGCACGTTCCTCGAAGGCGCGCCGATGGCGCGCGTCTCCGCGCGGACCGGTGAAGGACTCGACGAGCTGAGGAGAATCCTATCGGACCTTGCCCTTCAAACCGATGATCGTCCTGTGCACGGCCTTCTACGCCTCCCTATCGACCGGGTCTTTACGCTGAAGGGGCACGGAACCATCGTCACCGGCACTCTTATTTCAGGCACGATCAAGGTGGGCGATGAAATTGAGATCTTGCCCGGTGGGAAGCGTTCTTCGGTCAGATCGCTTCAGTCGCATAACCAACAGGAGGAGCAGGCCTTTCCCGGAGAAAGGGCCGCAGTAAATCTTCGAGGACTGGAGCCGTCAGACCTTGCCCGCGGAGACGTGCTCACCCACCCGGGGGAGTTTACCCCGACGTACATCGTGGATGTGCGCCTAAAGGTGCTTGCCCGTTCACCCATCCCCATCAGGAATCGGCAACCGGCGCGCCTCCATCACTACACCACGGAAGCCGAGGCGCGAGTAGTCTTTGCCGACCGGGAGATCGCAGAGCCGGGCTCAGAAATTGTGGCGCAAGTGCGCGCGGTGTCGCCCATCGTGCCTGCGGGCGGCGATCGTTTCGTCCTTAGGGCTTTGTCTCCTTCCGTGACGCTGGGCGGTGGAGTAATCCTCAATCCTCGCGGAACCAAGCTCCGGGCTCGCTCCGCCAAAGCCTTCATGGAGCTGGACTGGGAAGACTCCGCCGGAGTGCTTGAGACCATGGTGCGAGGCGCCGGTCTGGACGGAATCACCAGGAGCGAACTGCTGGGGCTCACCGGTATGTCCGGGAAGGGCCTCGATCGAATGCTGGAGCACTTACGAAACGCTCAGAAACTGGTTCGATTCGATCCCGGCGACGATCGTTACGTGCACCGCGGCCTGGTGGACTTGATGCGCAGGAAGATACTCTCGCGGCTTGAGGCTTTTCACGCTCAAAACCCGCTCAAAGAGGGTATACCTAAACAAGATCTTCGATCCGCCGCAGGGGGCGGCGACAAGCTCTTCAAAAAGGTATTGGAGATGCTCAATGCCGGCGGAGCGATCGTCGACGAAGGCAACACCGTCCGGTCGCCCGACCACAAGGTTCAGCTCAAAGACGAAGAAAGAGGGCTCAAAGAGAAGCTCCTCAACCTGATCGTCACGGGAGATAATGCGCCGCCCGTAGTGAAAGATCTGACCGAAGTCGCGGGCGTGGGAAGTCGGCAAGTGAAGGCAATGTTGGACCTCCTGGCCAAGGAAGGAAAAATCGTCAAAGTCAAAGAAGATATTTACTTCTCGGCTGGATTCATTCAGGCGATGAAACGTAAGCTTGCGGAGTTCATAAACAAAGAAGGGGCACTCACCCCGTCTCAGTTCGCCGCGGTGACCGGGTCATCCAGGAAATACAATATTCCGTTGCTTGAATACTTGGATCGAGAGCGGTTCACCATACGGGTCGGCGATCAGCGGGTGCTGAGAGGTTCAGGAAGCTGAGGGGACGTGGGCAGCTTGGCATAGAAATCGGCTACCGTTCTCAACCGTTCAAAACACGCTGTCCGCTGCTCGTCGAAACGCTTGGCTGAGGCAGGGCTTTTCTCTTTCACGTACTGAACCAACGCCCAGGCTTCATGGTCCAGGCAGGCGTAACCGCCGTCAAGGATCGCAAGGAGTTGTCGGTCCACCTCTGCTATTCGAGCATCCGACACGGCCTTGATTTTCGCGCGGATGATTTGTACTCTTTTCTGAACGTTTGTTACGTGATCCACGGCCGTCTGTTCATCGATGATACCGGCCACAAATGCGTCCGCGGTGGCTCCGATAAGCAGGAATGCGTCATTAAGGTAGGCTGTGGCCGTTTCGCCAAAGGCATTGAGGAAGACGGCCCAATCTGCGCTATGCGCGGACGGGCAGACAACCAGAAGGACCACGAACAACCAGATGAATCTTTTCATCAGAAGCCAACCTGCTAGCGCAAAATAGGCGTTTCGGGCTCTCGACGGCACACTTCATACCATGCGGCCCGGGAGGAGACAATACCTTTCATGAGAATTCTACTCCAGACCTGTTGCGCTCCGTGTCTTGTTCATCCGTACGCGGAACTCACCTCGCAAGGGATCGAGGTCACCGCGTTCTTCTTCAATCCCAATATTCACCCCTATTCGGAATACCTGCGCAGACTTGACGCATTCAGGATCTATACCCGGGATCATCGAATTCCCGCGCTGGAAGAAGACGGCCCCGACGGCATGGAAGAGTGGCTGCGTGAAGTGGTGTATCGAGAAGCGCAGCGGTGCCGAGTCTGCTTCCATATCCGAATGGACAAGACCGCTCGCCTGGCTGAAGCCAAGGGGTTCGACGCGTTCTCCACCACTCTCCTCTACAGTCGCTTTCAAAAGCACGATTTGCTCAAAGAGATTGGTGAAGCGGTTTCCGAACAACATGGCATCCCCTTCCTCTATCAGGACTGGAGATCAGGTTGGAACGTAGGCGTGAAAGAATACCGCAAGACAGGACTGTACCGCCAGAAATACTGCGGCTGCGTCTACAGCGAGAAAGAGCGCGCGGCAAAGATCATACTCTAAAAGACAAAACCGCTTTTTGTCCGCGGCCTCCTGGTGTATAACGAACAAGATTCAGGAATTCCCAACCGCATGAGACGCGAATGGTCATGACGGTCTGCCGTAAAGCCCGATATCGGAAACTGGTATGGTGTCTCCTACTGGTCGGGACGCTCGTGTTCGCGGGCCGGAACGCGGCGCCCGCTGCGGAAGCGCGTCCTTTGCCCCCATCGATTGGGAACGCCTCCTGGCTTATGGTCAGCCTCTGTCCCAGAAATTATTCAAGCGGCCAACGGCTTTTTTACCTCATCAAGGAACTGAGCGGGGACCATAACGGCGCAATCATGCACTTTTCCCGGGTTACGCCGGAGGTGGTGGATGCGATGCAACCCGATTTCGTTGTCCTCGGGCCCCAGGGAACTCCGTGGTGTCAGTACACGGGGACGGACGGAGTGGCCCTGCAGAACTTCCTCTGGACGGTTCCATTCATCGCAGAGCAGTTGAATATCCCCATCCTGGGTATCTGTGGAGGGCATCAGGCTCTGGCGATCGCCTTCGGCGGCAAGGTAGGGCCTATCAGGGGTGGGCAAGACGATTGCATGCCGTACGTGCGGGAGCGTCAGACAGGGCTCGTTGAGCTCACTCTTACCACTCCCGATCCCATCACCCGTGGATTGGAAGCTCGGGTGCAAATATCCCAGAGCCATTACGACGAGGTGAAGGTGCTCCCTCCGGGTTTCGTCATCCTGGCCTCGGATAAACTCAGTCCCATGCAGATTATTCGGCACCCCTACCGACCGGTGTACGGAGTCCAGGGACATCCTGAGAGATTCCGAGCAGAAAGCCCGCATGGAGCGGTATTGATCCGCAACTTCATCGAACTAGCCCGCACTCACAACCAAGCCATGCGCCACGCGTTCGTGAAGGCCGGCGCGGCTGTGGGAGAGGCCCCGCCTCGGCCGGTGGTATCCCAAGCCCCCGCTGGTGAATAATCTAAAGCCCTCATGGCAAGTCCGTTGTGGCCTTCTTGTCTAAAGCCGATCGCACAAGGGCGGTGCCGAGGCGTCGGTGTAATAAACGACGCGAGATGTTACTATCTTGGCAAGTTGAGCAAGAGATAGGAGGATGATTTGTGAGCGAGTTCACATACTCCAACTGGGCTCGTGAGATGGAGGTTTACGGGTACGATTCAATGGTCAAGAGCCATTGCCGTATGTGCCACGGCGGGTGCGGTGTGCTCGTGTACGTAAAGGACGGCAAGGTCAAGAAAATAGCGGGTGACCCGGACTGCCCGATAAATCACGGGACATTATGCACGAAAGGTCTGGCTTCCACCGAGCTTGTTTATCATCCGGACCGCCTCACGCACCCGGTAAGGCGCATAGGTCCCAAGGGAAGCGGCAAGTGGGAACGCATCACATGGGACGAGGCCCTGGACACGATTGCGGAACGGATGTTGCGTTATAGGGATTTGCACGGCGCGGAATCCGTAGTATTGGGGTACGGCACCGGGCGAGAGAACGAGGCGGTCATCTATCGCTTCGCCAACCTTTTCGGGAGCCCCAATGTGCTCACGGCCGGTCATTTTTGTTACGGCCCTCGTATCGCCACCAGCATTATAACGTGCGGTTCCAACCCCATAGTGGATTACGAAAACCACCCTAAATGTATCATGGTTTGGGGCAATAATGTGGTTATCAGTAATCCCGACTGCTACAAAGGCGAACCCTTTTCCCTTGCGCTGGATGAAGGGGCCAAGCTCATCGTAGTGGATCCGAGGCTCACACGGGCCGCGGCGCGGGCAAATGTATGGCTGCAACTCAGGCCGGGCACGGACGCTGCGCTGGCGCTCGGAATGTGCAATGTGATTGTCAATGAAGAGCTTTACGACAAGGATTTTGTTGAAAACTTCGTCCACGGGTGGGAACCGTTTGTGCAACGGGTGAATGAGTACCCCTTGGAGCGAGTTGAAGAAATAACATGGGTTCCCCGAGATAAGATCAGAGAAGCGGCAAGGCTCTATGCCACCATTAAACCCGCCGCAATTCAATGGGGAGTCGCCATCGAACAACAGATCAATTGTGCGGACAATGATCGAGTATTGATGCTCCTCATGGGGATTACCGGCAATATCGATAGGATGGGAGGTCAGGTATTGTTTAGGCCTCCCAACATACGAAACGTGGGTCAATTCGGCGCGCACGGGATGCTTCCCAGGGAACAGAGAGACAAACGTTTGGGCGGCGATATGTTCCGCTTAGCCTCACGGTTCTCGATCATAAATCCCAAATGCGTCTGGGACGCGATTCTTGAAGAGAAGCCTTATCCGGTAAAAATGCTGTTCTTCATCAGTTCCAATCCGGTCATGACTCGAGACAACGCCAAAGAGGTATATCGTGCGCTCGAAAAAGCGGACTTCATGGCGGTCGCGGACTTCTTTCTCACGCCGACCGCGGAATTGGCCGACATTGTCTTGCCGGCCGCGACCTGGTTGGAAATGGACTATATCGCGGATTTTTGGAAACGACACGGTTACATTCTGCCGCGACGAAAAGTGATTCAGGTGGGAGAATGCCGATCGGACCATGAAATGCTCAATGACCTCGCGCATCGCGTGGGCATGGGAGAGCACTGGTGGGACGACTTCGAGAAGGCTCTCGACTGGATCTTGGAACCCGCGAAGCTGAAGTGGCGGGATTTCAAGGAAATGGACTTCCTACGGGGCGAGGTGGCGTACGAAAAATATAGGGAAGAGGGCTTTTCGACCCCCACGAGGAAATTCGAGCTCTATTCCACTGTCTTGGAGAAAATGGGCTACGATCCCTTACCTCAGTACCGTGAGACTCCCGAAAGCCCGTACAGCGCTCCTGAAGTATACAAGGAATATCCTTATATTTTGATTACCGGCAAGAGACTCCCGGGGTTCTTTCATACCGAGAATCGCCAGGCGCCGAGTCTGAGAGAACTCCACAGAGACCCGATCGTGGAAATTCACCCTGATACAGCCGGGAGAGAGGGCATCAAGCAAGGGGATTGGGTGGTCATTGAGTCACGTCGCGGGCGGATTAGACATAGGGCAATGCTCTTCGCAGGGTTGGACCCGCGAATTGTGGCGGCGCAGCACGCCTGGTGGTTCCCGGAGAAGAAAGATCCGGGACACGGTTGGGCTGAATCAAACGTCAACATTCTGACCGATAATTCCTACGAAACCTGCGATCCTGCTATGGGCGCGAGTTCCGTGAGAACACTTCTCTGCAAAATCTATCCGGAGAAGACCTGAAGGAGACCCCTAAGATGAGCAAGTATTCCCTTATCATAGACGATGAGCTGTGTTGGGGATGCCGAACGTGCGAAGTAGCCTGCAAACAGGAGTACGAGCACAAGATCAAGTTCATCCACGTCCAAGAAGACGGGCCGCGAGCGGTGGGAAACGAATTTATATACTTCCACCGACCCACGGTCTGTAGGCATTGTGACGAGCCTCCATGCGAGGGCGCTTGCCCGGAATCGGCGATTTCCAAGCGGGACGACGGAATTGTGGTTCTCGATTATGATACATGCAGTGGGTGCCGAAATTGTATCGACGCTTGTCCCTATGACTCCGTAGGCTTCGACGAGGAGAAACAGATAGCCCTCAAATGTAACCTGTGTCATCATCGAGTGGACCGCGGGCTGATTCCCGCGTGCGCGGACAATGTGTGCTTGGCGCACTGCATATATTTCGGCGACCCTGCGTCAATCCATGAACAGATCGAACGGAAAAGACGTAAGAGACAGACAAAATAGCTGATTCGCGCCTGAGAGCGATAAAGGGGCGATATCAAATCTCTCTCCGCGCCACGGGATCATCGAGAACTTCTCTCACTCTTGCAGCCAGATCATCGATCGTGAAGGGTTTCTGCATAAAATGCACACCTTGATCCAAGACTCCTCGATGCACAATGAAATTCTCCGTGTAGCCCGATATGTAAAGGACTTTCATCTCCGGGCGAGTCAGCGATAGGTAGCTGCACAGCGACTTACCATCCATCTTGGGCAGGACCACGTCCGTTACGAGCAGATGGATCGGGCCGGTGTGATTGGCGCTCAGAGCCACCGCCTCGTCAGGATCTGAAGCCGGCAGGACCGAGTAACCGAGCATTGTGAGCGCTTCTGAGACCAGATCTCGAACAATCTTCTCGTCCTCTACCACGAGAACGGTTTCGGTCCCGGCGGAATGCGCTTCAGGTCGTGGTTTCATCAACTGTTCGACCGACTCAGCCTCTTCCAGGGGGAGGTAGACCTTGAAGGTGGAACCGCGTCGCAATTCGGTATACACGGCGATGTGACCCCGATGCTGCTTCACGATCCCATAGACCGTGGAAAGACCGAGCCCGGTGCCCACCCCCTTATCCTTGGTGGTAAAGAAGGGATCGAAGATACGGGAGCGGGTCTGCTCATCCATTCCCGCGCCGCTATCGCTCACGGCAAACATGATGTAGGGCCCCGGCTCCAAGTCGGGAACCTTCTCCGTATACTGCCGATCCAAGACCACGTTGGCGGTCTCGATGGTCAGCTTCCCTCCTTTGGGCATCGCGTCCCGAGCGTTGACGACGAGGTTCATGAGTATCTGTTCGATCTGGCCCGCATCCGCTTTGACCGTTCCGAGAGAGGGGGTCAAGACCGTGTTCAATTCAATGTCTTCGCCGATCAGCCTCCTGAGCATCTCCTCCAGATCGGCGATAACGTCGTTCAGGTTCAGCGCGCTCACGTTGAGCACTTGCTTGCGGCCGAACGCCAGGAGCTGCCGAGTCAAACCCGCGGCTCTCTCGGCGGCTCGACCGATCTGGGTCAGTTTTTCAATAAAAGGGCTGTCACTGGGCATTTGCCGCCTCAGGATATCCGCATACCCTTGCACGGCAGTGAGCAGATTGTTGAAGTCGTGAGCCACACCACCCGCGAGTGTGCCGATGGCCTCCATTTTTGTTGCGTGGGTTAGCTTTTCCGCCAGCCGCCTCTGTTCCGTGATGTCTCGAAAAATCCCTCGGAAGCCGGCCGGATTCCCCGCCTCGTCCCGAATCAGAGCCACGGAAGCCGAGACATGCAATCTTTTCCCGTCCTTTCGGACGATTTCGAACGAAAAGCCCTGGTTGGGTTGGCCGGTTTGATACACTTCATTGTACCTGGAATATACCTCCGCGGCGTCCGGCACGACCACGAAATCTCGATAATTCCTCCCTATGAGTTCTTCTCTGCTTGCTCCCACGATCTCGCAGAGCGAATCGTTGACCAGGGTCAGATTCCCCGCCAGATCCACCTCGTGGTAGCCATCGGCTATAGTTTCCAGGATAGTCCGGTATTTCTTCTCGGATCTGCGCAATTCCTCTTCCGACTGGTAGCTGACGGTGATGTCTTCGCACGCCACGATATGCTCACCGGTCGGGAGTTGTACGGATCTAAAATGTATGATCTTATCGGAGCCGTCCTTGCACTTGACGGTGTATGTCCTGGGCCGGCTCTCCCCAATGGGAAATCTTTCCATGTCTTCGAACCATGCTCCGATAACTTGTTTACGGTACGCATCATCCGGGTAAGCATTTCTAAGCCACGTCCTTCCATTGGGGACTTCTTCCGGCTCATACCCGAACAATTCCACGAACTTGGGGTTGATGTATTGAAACGCGCCGTCCTGTCGCATCATGACTATGCCGAGAGGAGTATTATCCGCTAGGCTCTGAAACTTCCGTTTCTCCAGGAGCCCCGCTTCTTCCGCTCGGCGACGCTCCGCCATCTCTTCTGTGAGTCGGCTGTTGGCCTCGAGGAGTTCGGCGGTCCGCTGCTTAACTCGCAGCTCCAGTTGGTCCCGCACTGCCCTCAGCGAGTCGATGAGTTCCGTCTTACGCAGTCTCAGACGGATCGATTCCGTTATGAGATTGTGCGTGGACCACCCTATCCTCAGGAGGAAAAGGACGTACGTTACACCGATCACTCCCAGCATGATGAGGACAGGGGACCCCGAAAGGACCAATCGACCCAGGAGAGGCGGCAGAACGAAGAGGATTGAGCTTAAGTACGCTTCTTTGACGGGCGCATAGTTCGCGGCCGCCGTGGCTGCCACCGCAGCCAGAAATACCGCTATACCACACTGATGGGGAACGCTGTCCGGAGGCCAGAGCCAAATAGCCGTGAAACCCCAGAGAAAACCCGAGGCGGCCGATCCGAGCACGAACAAGTTCTTCCACCTGCCCGCCTTCTCAGGCTGGGGCCTCTCTTTCCGATACCTCCACACCAGGAGTAGACGCAGCGTGAGCACGCTCAGGGACAGGGAGAGCCACGTGATCGACTTCCATTGCGGTATCTGCCACCAGAGCGAGACCACAAGGATAATTGAGCCCATCGCACCAGCGTACATGCCGGCCGGGGCCTGAGCATAGAGCTGCTCGACCTGACCGGCTCTTATCGCTACCATCCGAGTGTCTCTGAGCCCCTCCAGCGAGGCTTCAGGATACTGCTCTTCAGTCACTTGGTCTCCTTCATCAGGTCTTTCCAGGGGATCCGCTGCCGCGGCGACGTTCCAGACTCCTATTCAAACATCTGCGGTTATAGGGCAGGGGCGCAGGTCTGGGGGATCGTGTGTCGCGTCACGTCCCCTCGGGATTTATCGCGTCCGGATAGATACGGTATACTTCGATATCTCTGTCAAAGCCCTTGAGTCTCACACGGTCGGGGCCTTCGCATTCCACTTCTTGTTGAAGAAGATTCCTGGTTCTCGCGCTCATGATTAACCCACCAGCCGGGGCAATGGCCTGGAGTCTCTCCGCCACCTGAACCGTTGACCCGACCACGGTATACTCCACCCGCCGTTGGGAGCCCAGATCGCCCACCACGACCGGGCCCGTGCTGATCCCGATGCGAATCTCGATTCCATTTGCGAACCCGTTGATCCCAGAGCTCGCGTATCTTTGATTCAGCTTGATCATTTCGCGCTGCATCTCCATGGCCGCCAGCACGGCCGACTCCGCATGGTTCTCCACGGCAATGGGTTCCCCAAAGAAAGCCTGAAGGCCACCCCCGAGGAATTTGTCAATCGTCCCCTCATGCGCAAAGACCGCTCTTGTCATGGCTTCAAGGAAATCGCTCATGAAACGGTGCACATACTCCACATCCACGGTCTCCGCGACGGTTGCAAAGCCTTCGATGTGAGCTACCACGACGGTCAGCTCCTTGCGTTTCGCCGCAATGTCCAGCTCTTTCCCGCCTTCCAACAGCTTGGTGACCAGTCTCGGGTTCAGGTATCGTTCCATGACACGCGCCGCCTTGGCAGCCTTCATTTCTATGGAGACCGCGCGGGCTATCAATGAGATTGCCGCCGCGGGAACGAAGATAATGAGCGCTTCAGCCAACGGAACTTCCCAGCCCTGGAGCACAAAGCAAAACGAAGCGGCGGCCAATGCAAGCGCACAGATGAGCACGGCTACCAGGGCGCCGATTCTCCAGCGCACCCTTGCCGCAGTCACTGAAAAGATCACGGTCAGCAAGACGGCGCCGCCCAGCACCCAGGGGATGGCGGGGATTTGGACAATGAAAGCTTCGTTCAGAACCGTGTTCAGTGTGTGGGAATGAATTCGGCTCAGCGGCGTCTCGACCGAAACCGGCGTCACGCCCACATCCGTGTTGCCGGTAGCTGTGAAGCCCACGATGACGACCTTGTTCGCGTACCGGGACTTCCGTGACGAATCGGGCTTATCTCCCAACAGATCCACAACCGAATAGTGAGGAAAACCTTCCCACGCGTCCCCCCAGCGCACCAGCATCATTCCCTTGGGATCAAGCGGGATCCGCGGGCGCTTGGAAGAGTCGTCAAGCACGATTTCGCCCGCATCGGTGACACCGATCCGTTGTGGCTCAAGCTTCCACATCGCTTTGAGAATCGCTAAACTCAGACTCGGAATGTAGCGGTCCTCGAACTTCACCAGCAGCGGCGCTCTACGATGAATCCCGTCTCGGTCAGGGCTGACCTTCACATGTCCGACGTCTTGGGCGTCAATTATGATTCCGGTCAGTGGGACGTACGAGTCCTTCAAGCGCGCCACTCGCGGGAGCAGACCCGCCCCCGGGCGCCTCAGCTTCCAGGACTTATCATACAGCGCTTCGGCGCGATCGGAATTCTGATCCACCGTCAGTTTTTCGGCCGGATCGTAGGTTATGCCGAGCCCCGTGGCGGCAATCACGTTCCCGGCCTTTTTCATTGATTTGAAAAGGGCCTGGTTCCCTTCGGGGCTTTTTCCGGGAGAGCAGAACAGAATATCGAAGGCCACCACCGTTGCCCCGAACTCTGCGAGCTTGTCCACGATCCTGGCGCTCAGGCTGCGATCCCAGGGCCAGGGGCCGAATTTCATGATGGCCTCGTCATCCACGTCCAAATGCACTATGGAACGATGATACGCCGGAGGCGGGACACGATTCAGTTTTACGTCGTAGATCATAAGGTTGAGCGTTTCGGGGAACTCGGGATAATAGTAGATCAGCGCCAACGCGACCAGACACCAGAGCGCGCCGATGGCCGAGTTAAGAATCCTACCCGATCGTCTGCCGTGAAACTCCTTTGGGCGCTCCGTCCGGGGAAGGTCTTCCGGTTGTCCTTTCGGAAGAACGAGCGGTTGAGCTTTCGAGGGTTTTGCTCCCTTCGCAGGTCGAGGCGCCTCAGCCTTGGCCGGTTCGACCTTGGCGCGCCGATCTGGTCCCACGGCGGAGGGATCGAGGAGCTGTGTCGCGGGGATCTCGAGCAGTTCTATTGCTACGGTCGCTTGAACCGCGTGTTTGAGCGACGGACGGGAATCGACCTCGCCCTGTGACACGGCGCCCATTCCCACGAGCTTCCTAAGCAGAGCTCTGAGCTGCGGTTCGGTGATCCCGTACTTGAGCATCAGGCCCGCGTCATCCATGCCCGAACGGATGTCGTGGACCAGTTGTTTTGCGCTTATCTTTCGCGTGGACATGTACGACTCCAGAAAAATGGGCGCCCATCAGTATATCAGTTCCGGGACAGTTTGGAACCGGATTTCTTGACCCCACCATTGTCCGGTTCCGTATTTCGGCTGTGACGAGCGCCGCAAGATCCTGGCGTTCCGAGTCCCGGCCTTGACGCCCTCTCTCCTCATGTGGCATAGGATCTGACCATAGGGCAATCGAGTCGCCATATTGGATTGGAATGGCGGCATATGTGTGCCCGGATGAATTGTGGGGGAACTCTTTCGGAATCTTCCCACACTATAGTGAACGGCATTGAGATTTGCGCGAAAGGTCACCCTCCCCCTTCCCCCCCATCAAGGGAGGGGTCATAAAACCATCTCCCCTGGCGGGAGAGGGAAGGGAGAGGGGGATTCCGGCTTTATCCAAAGGCGCAGATCTCAACGCAGCATTCTATATCGGCAGCCTTGACTGGGTATCCGTAATTGGGTGGTAGTCCACCCCGCACGCTTTGTTCCCCAGGTCGCGAGACATGGAGAATTCGCGATGACGAGAGAGGAAGCACTTCAAGCCTTGGGACTTGCCTCGGGCGCGCTCCCTTCGAGAATAGAGACCGCGTACAAAGAGCGACGGAAAAAGGTGATGGACGAACTCCGGGCTGCGACCGCGCAGGATGCCAAGACCCGCCTCCGGCGAGAGTTGGACTCGCTGGAAGCTCTGCGAAGAGCCGCGTTGCAGGTGGATGGGCATCCGGGAGTCCCGTCGGAGCGGACGTTCACGGAGGAAGCTCCTTTCCAAGAAAGTTCGCCGATCGCCGCGGTCTCTCGCCCGGCCCCGGCCCCGCCTCTCGAGCAACGGCCTTCCCCTCCTGAAGAGCCCACCCAGGCATGGGAACAAACGAGGTTGGATGCCGACCGGCCCGCTCCGGCCCCGCGACTTTCGACGAAGCCCGCCATGGACCGGGTGGAAATAGGGCAGGTCCTTATGGACCGGTACGAGGTGCTCGACCTGCTCGGCGTCGGGGGCATGGGCGCGGTCTATCGGGCGTACGATCGGAACTTGGGCAAACAAATAGCGATTAAGGTCCTGCTCCCGCGCTTCTTGGACAACGCTGTGGCTCGGGAGCGATTTCTTGTGGAAGCGAAAATTTCCGTGGCTCTGAGCCATCCCAATATCGTGAATGTGTTTGACCTTCAGAGAGAGGGAACCTTCTTTTTCCTCGCCATGGAGCTGCTGGAAGGACATTCGCTCCGCTCTGAACTGAAGAAACGAAGGCTACAGAAGACCCGTTTCAGTATCCCGGAAGTTATGCAGGTAGCCAAGTCCATTTGCGATGCCCTGGTGTACGCCCACCAGTACAGTGTGCACCGAGACGTGAAGCCCGAGAACGTGTGGCTGTGCAAGGATGGAACGGTCAAGCTCATGGACTTCGGTATCGCCAGGATGCTCGATTCCGACCACGTCACGATGACCATGGCGGGAACGGGCACCGCGTATTACATGGCGCCCGAGCAACTCAAGGGTTCCAAGGACCTTGACCATCGAGCCGATCAGTACTCGGTCGCAGTGATGCTGTACGAAATGCTCACGGGCGATGTGCCCACGGGACGCATGGAATCGGCTCGGAATCTCCGCAGCGACGCGCCCAAGAAGATGTCCGCGGCCCTCGACCGGGCCCTGTCGGTCAAGCCGGCCGAACGGTTTTCCTCGATGGATGAGTTCTTACAAGCATTCTCCTCCGGAGATCCCTCCTGGAAAAAACTGATCGACATCTGGACGCTGGTAGGATTCGTTCTTTACGCCGGTCGGCAAGAATTCTGAGCTTTTCCCTCACTTCGCTCGTCGTTGAGCGGCTAGACCCTCGCTCGCACAGAATTCCACAAATGGCTTGATGCGAGCGTCAGTGGTCCTGCTGTCCCAATAGAACCAGAACGGCAGAACCAACGGGTACGTCCTGTCCGCGCAGGTTTGCAATGACGGCAATACGGCCGGGGTTTTATCATCCAGTTTTATCGCGATGGCTTTCACTTGCGGATTCAGCCTCAGGACCGGGCAGATTCCGATCGGCAAATCTGTCGCGACGGAGCATATCTTGACGATAGTGGTCCACGTGTCGACTACGACTGCCTTTGGACCAAGAGGCTCGTTATGAAGAGCCGCCTCCTGGAAGAACATCGCGCCTCCGGATTCCGGCACTTTCCTGGTGAGGGCCCGTATAGGTTCAGCAGGGCCACCCACGTCCCGCCAACTGTTAAACTCTCCAGTGTACATCTTCTTCACTTGGTCGAGAGTAAGCTCACTCACCGGGTTGCGCACGTGAGTGATCACCGCCAATCCTGAATAGCCGATGAGCCTTGAATCCAGCTTGATCCCTTGTTCTCGCGCTTTCTTTTGCTCCTCAGGCTGGAGCACTCGGCTGAGCATGGCCACGTCCGTTTGTCCCTCCAAGAGCTCTTCGAAACCTTTTCCTGCACTGTAACCCTGCACTAAGATTGATATGGCCGGGTTAGCTTTTGTGAATTCCTTGGCCCAGAGATCCACCTGATCCGAGGACATGGCCGCGCCCGATACCTTGAGCGCGGTCTTACCCGGTTCCTGAGCCTCCGACAGAGAGGACAAGCCTACAAGCGACAGAGTCAACATCGTGCAGAGCATTTGGCGTAAGTTGGGCTTGATGACTTTCACGTTCCTTCCTCCATAACTTTCTTTGCCTGTGGTCTTCCAACAGCGCAGACGCCTTGAATACCTATGAATTCTTCAGCGGTAACCGTTCAATAGTCCGAGGCGGGCATTCCTCATTCGCTCGGACCGCGCCGCGACTTCTCATCAACCAGGCGGCTCCCGCTCCGAATCCACGGCTTCAACCTTCTGTTCGGCCAGAGGAAGGACGACCGTGAACACGGAGCCTTTGCCCTCCCTGCTCTGGACGGAAATCGTTCCATGGTGCTTTCTGACTATACCGAAACTTGTCGCGAGCCCCATTCCAACGCCGCGCGGCCCCTTGGTGGTCCAAAACGGCTGAAAAACCTTCTCCAGGTTTTCCGCGGCGATTCCGGCCCCGTTGTCCGCAACCTGGAATATGACCTTATCATTATCGCAGTGCGTCTTTACCTTGATTTCTCCGCTGCCGAGTATCGCCTCAGCCGCATTCTTGATCAGGTTCACCGCAACTTCGAGGAGTTCGCTTTCGGCCCCCTTCACCAGGCACCCCGGTTCCAGGGCCTGCTGCACACGGATCGTGGCCCCTTGCCTCACCGGGTCGGCCTGCCACCAAGGTTCGCACAGACCGATGGCCTGCTGAACAATTTCCGACATATCGAAGACTTCGGAGGATTCACCCGGCTGATCGCTTCGGAGTCGAGCGAAGCGCTGAAGCCCCTTCACTGCGGACATTCCCCGGTCGCCGCTCTCGGAGATTCCTCCGAGGATATCCTTTACTTCCTGTAGCTCTCCTCTTTCCAGATGAGTTAGGGCCGCCTGCGCCCCTCTCAAGATCATATCGAGCAAAGCGCTGAAACTGTAAGCCGCTCCGGAAGCCATATCCGTTATCATGTTCAGACGGTCGGTCCGGATCATGTGATCTTGCGAACGCTCTCGGCGCCCAGGGTCTCTGACGATAGCCTGGATGGCCGCATCATTGCCGAATCTTACTGTGCGGGCGTGCAATTCCACATCAAAAGTTGATCCGTCCTTACGCTGAAGCCTGATATCGTACTTGACCGGAACCTCCTCTCCTCTGAGGCGGGCCAAGGCTCTCTGCCGCACCGTCAGTTGGTCATCAAAATGGCAGATCATCCAGTGCTCAACCCCCTCCAACTCCCCCGGTTGATAGCCCAGCATCTCGTAGAGACGGGAATTGGCGAAGAGTATCTTGCCGCCCTTATGGACGATAACGCCGTCGAAACTGTCCTCCATGAGACTGCGATACCGCAGGTCGCTCTGCCGAAGGGCCTCCTGGGTCGTTTGACGCTGGGTTACCTCATCTTTGAGTCGGGCGCTTACCGCTTCCAGCTCCTCTCCGCGCTGGACAGCCCATTTCTGAAGATCATCACGGGTCTGTTTCAGCTCCTTCTGGTGCCTTTTCTGGAGGAGCAACTGCCTCTTCTCCGGAGTCAGGTCCTCGATGAGGATCAGTATGGCTCTTTGATGAGCCAATCTGATCGATCTCATGTGGACGCGCCCCCAGATCTTCTGCGCGCCGACTACGACAACCGCCTCGGTGACCTGGGGTGAACGTTCCGCGAGAACCTGATCGAGGAGGGCCTCGATCTTGGACGCGTACGCAGGGTAGGGAAAAAGATCAGTGAGTAGCCGGCCTTCCAGTTTTTCCTCTTGCTCTTCGGCCCGCCGCCATGCGTCGTTCGCAAAGAAGACCCGACCTGAGCTTTCCACCAGGAGCGTTCGTGTAGGCAGGGCGTCGAGCAGCTTCTCCAGCGAAGTAGCTTGGACTCCCCGCAGATCGAAGCTGCCTGATTGCGTGACGTCTCCGCCGAAGAGTTTGTCCAGATCGATTGTTTCCGTAGGAGTGGGGCTGCTCGGGATGCGGCGGGGCTCAAGGGCCAAATCCGATAGATCGAGATCGATTTTCGATGGATCCTTCTCAACCATCCTTTGGAACCTGCTAGCGCTCTTCGTCTATCCCTTTTGTCCACGTGCGTCGAGCGCCTGACATGCGACAGCCCAGGAGAAGGGCGCCTTCAAGATTGGCCCCAACCAGGTTTACCTCGGTCAAGAGGCATTCGAACAGGTTTGCTCCGCTCAAGTCCGCGCTGAACAAATTCGCGCCGGTCAGGTCCGCCTCGGACAAGTCAGCGTTTTTCAACCGCGCCCAGGCAAGATTTGCGCCCGTTAGAGCAGCATCCGAAAGGTCAGCCCCGGTCAAATCCGCGCCCCGGAGAGAGGCCCCGTTCAGTCGCGCTGAACTGAGTTTCGCATTCACGAGCCGAGCGCAGTTGAGATTTGCTTGCGAAAGATTTGCCTCCGTCAAGTCTGCCAGGCTTAGTAGAGCGCCGTCGAGAATGAGACCCACCATGTCCGCATTGCTCAGGGAGGCTTCAGAGAGATCCTTGCCTGAAATTGCGGCCAGTTGCACAAGGGACCCCAGAGAATCGGCCCAGCCTCGGAAAATGGTCTCACCGGTGAATCGATGCCTGATCTCAAATTCCGAATTATACAGGTCCGTTGGCGATGCCGGCTCAGACTCACGGGTCGCTTTGGAGGCCCTCCATTGATCCAGCAACTCTCTGAGCAACTCCGAGGACAGGCCATACTTTTCCCGCAGAGCGGCTTCGGAGATTCCCCTGTTGAGATCCGCCAAGAGTTGCTCAGTCAGAAATTCCGGGTACTGCACTCGTCCGAGCCCCCCTTTCCCCTCAGACTCGGCAGGCTACATTGAGCGTGACCGGTAGAATATCAGTTCGAGCACCGATAGACAACCAAGAAATCGTGCGGCGCTATGACGTTCCCAGGCTGCTATTGGGCGATCTCGCGCTCATCGGAGCGTTTTTTTGTCGACCTTGCCCACCGCGGTAAGGGGAATCCGGTCAACGATCTCCACAATTTTGGGGACCTTATACGGGGAGAGATTTTCGCGAGCAAAAGAGACGATTTCCCGCTTGAGCGTTTCATGATCCCGCTCCTTGTGGCCCTCGCTGATTTGGACCACCAGCTTCACCACCTCCGTGCCGGGGCGCTCTATGTTCGGCACGCCGATGATGGCGCAGAATTCTATAGCCGGATGCTCGTAGAGCTTTTCTTCCACCTCGCGGGAAAAAACCTTAAACCCACCCACGTTGAGCATGTCCTTTGCCCGGTCCACTATGGTGAAATACCCGTCTTCGTCCATACGCGCCACGTCCCCTGTGTGCAGCCAGATTTCTCCATCGTGTTCACGCAGAGCGATCCGGGTTTCTTCGGGCTTGTTCAGATACTCTTGCATTACCTGGGGACCATTTACGATTAGTTCTCCCTCTTCCTCAACGGGAACTTGCTTCTCGCCGCTTTCCAGGTCAACCAATCGCACCCTGGCGCTGGAAACCGGCATGCCGACGGTTCCGATTTTCTTGACGCCCAGACGAGGATTCATGGTCACAATGGGGCTCGTTTCGGTCATGCCGTAGACCTCCAGTAGCTTACCCGCGCCGATGACCGCCTCCAGTTCGCGGATCGATTCCGCGGGAAACGGGGACGCACCGGAAAGGCAGAATTTGAGCCCGGAAAAATCGAGCTTGCGAAACGCCGGCTCGGCCAAGAGCATCATGTAAAGGGATGGAACGTTCACCAGAATGGTCGGCCGACACTTGATCATCTCCTTCACGATGTGTTTTGTGTCCCGCGGATTCGGTATCAGGATCTGAGCAGCGCCCAGGCATAGGCCCACTCCTCCCAAAGCGAGCCCAGCAAGGTGGAAAAAGGGGAAACCTGAAAGAATCACTTCCTTCCCCTCGTCTGCGTTTACCCACGCCTCGATCTGCACGAGGTTTGCGATCAGGTTGCGGTGCGTGAGGACCGTGCCTTTGGGCACGCCGGTGGTTCCGCCCGTGTACTGGATCAGGCATCGGTCTTGGGAAGTGACTGTACAGGCGGGCTTAGCCGCAGGGTACTCGGCCAGCGCTTCTTTGAACCAAAGCGCCTCTTTTCCCGAAAGCGGCTTCACCTTTCCATGAGGGGCCTTCTTCAAGAGTTTGCCCAGGAAGCGCTTGATCGGCGAGAGAAAATCCAGAATTCCCGTTACCACCACGATCTTGAGGTGAGGCAACTGATCCGCCACGGCCATGAGACGATGCTCGAACAAGGCATCAAGGGTTACCAGGGCTCTGGCCTGGCTGTCGTTCATCTGGTAGGCCAACTCGCGCGGGGTCATGAGCGGTGAAACTCCGGACACGGCGCAGCCCGCTTTCCAAGCGCCGATGAGCGCGATCACGTATTGTGGAATGTTGGGTAGATGGATGCCGACCACGTCTCCAGGCTTGCAACCGTTCTGAATCAACGCCTGAGCGAAACGGTCGGCCATCGCCATGAGCTCGCGATAACTGAGAGTCACACCGAGGAAATAGAGCGCGTGATTGTCGGGGAATCGCTCCGCCACCCGGTCAAGCCGCTCTACCAAAGAGATCTCAGGGACGTCTACGTCCGCAGGCACCCCCGGGTCGTAGCGCTTCAGCCACGGTCTGTCATCGTAGATCACGGTAATCTCCCCCCAATGAGGGGCGCCACGAGCGCAAACCTTCGAAAAACTATTCGGCTCTGAATTCGGCGCTAACGCAGAAGTTTCTTATCCACCTTTCCTGCTGCGGTCAAGGGTATTTCTCGGAACTCGACGAACTTCGGCACCTTGTACGGCGCGAACGATTCGCGCGCGAACGCGAGAATCTCTTCTTTCACTGCCTCATCGGGTTTGTCCGAGTAGGCCGAGCTTTTCTGCACCACCAATTTGACCACTTCCGTTTCCGGTCTCTCCGGGTTCGGAGCCCCGAGAATCGCGCACACGTCTATGGCCGGGTGCTCGTAGAGTTTTTCCTCAACTTCCCGAGGAAAGACCTTGAAGCCACCGACGCTGACCATATCCTTCTTTCGGTCTACGATGGTGATGTACCCATCTTCGTCCATGCGACCGATGTCTCCCGTATACATCCAGAGCTTGCCGTCATGCTCTCGGAGCGCGAGGCGCGTTTCTTCGGGCTTGTTATGGTATCCCACCATGATCTGTGGGCCGCGCGCGATGATTTCACCATCCTCACCTAGGGGAACCTCCTTTTCTCCTGTGGCGATGTCAACCAGTTTCACCTCGGTTGACGGCATAGGAATCCCCACTGTCCCGATCTTCTTGGGACCCTTGCGCGGATTGCTGGTAACCAGCACACAGGTCTCGGTCATACCGTAGACTTCGATCACCTTGCCCGCGCCGACCACCTCTTCGAATTGCCGGATACCTTCGGCCGGGAACGGCGCAGCGCCTGAGACACAGACCCCGAGGTCGGAGAAGTCATACGCCCGGAATCCCGGCTCCTTGAGCAGCATGAGGTAAAGGGAAGGCACATTGGCCAGCCATTGCGGACGGTGCTTATTCATCTCCTTCACGATGTGCTTGGTGTCGCGAGGGTTGGGAATGAGCACCTGAGTGATCCCATAGGCCAAACCGCACGTCGCGGTGAACAGTCCCGCGATGTGGAACATGGGGTACGCAGAAAGGAGCAGATCCTGCCCCTTCTTCACTTGAAGCCATTCAAGCCATTGCTCCACATTGGTGAGCATGTTCCGGTGCACGCAGACCGCGCCTTTCGGAACTCCCGTCGTTCCACCCGTATATTGAACAAAGCACGGATCTTCAGGAGTCAATTGCACTTCCGGCGGTCGCGCGGGGTACTTGGCAAGCATCTCCATGAACGGCAGAACCTTCATTCCCGGCACAGGCGTAATTTTGCCCGTTGGGACCTTCTTGAGCCACTTGGCCACGACTTGCTTGATCTTGGGCAGGAAATCCAGAATCCCGGTGGGCAGCACGAGCTTTACATCGGGCGTCTGATCCGCAATGCCCAGAAACCGGTGCTGGAAAATGGCATCCATGACCACGAGAACTTTTGCGCCGCTGTCTTTAAGCTGGTGCGCGATTTCATTGGCCGTGAGCAGCGGCGAAATGCCGGTCACGGCACAACCTGCCTTCATTCCGCCCACCAGCCCAATGAGATACTGCGGACTGTTTACAAAGCAGATGGCTACCACGTCCCCCTTGCCGATACCGTAGTCCGCCAGGCACTGCGCGAAACGGTCCGCATGCCCCAGGAGCTGGTCGAAGGACAAGGTGACTCCTAGATAGTGGATCGCGGGTTTGACGGCAAACGCGCGGCGCATCTCCTCGAAGCAGGCCGGTAGAGACTCATGCTGGATCTCAACCGCTGCCCTCACCCCTTCATCGTACGATTTCAGCCAAATGCTCTTGTCGTAGACCATAACCACTCCCTCCAATGGCTGATGTGGGCTAGCCACGTTGCACTGAAAACCGTTGATCTTATGGTACGGCGCACTTCGAGTGCGGAATCTTGCGGGAAAAGGGGGTCCGCTGAATTCTGTACGTCTCTCACAGGCCCATGAATTTTGCCGCGATCCCTTTCATGATTTCGTTCGTGCCGGCAAAAATCTGGGTAACCCTGATGTCACGCCAGGCTCTGGCGATGGGGTATTCTTCGCAGTATCCGTAGCCCCCGTGAAGTTGCAGGCAGGTGTCGGCCACGCGAGAGGCCATTTCCGTGGTCCAGTACTTGGCCATGGAGACTTCCACCACGATGTTCCGGCCCTCCATGTGGTCCATGACGAGTTTTTCCATGAAGGTTCGGCCCAGCTTGATCTCCGTGGCCATTTCCACGATCTTGAATTGCGAGTTCTGGAATTTTGAGATGGGTTTACCGAATGCGGTCCGTTCTTGGCAGTATTTAATTGTCATTTCCAGCATGAACTCGGCCGCGGGAACCACTGAGACCACTACCATGAGCCGCTCTTGCTGGAGCTTCTGCATCATCATCAGGAAGCCCGCGCCCTTGTCGCCCAGACGATTCTCTTTTGGGATGCGGCAGTCGTTGAAAAAAAGCTCCGCGGTGTCTTGGCTGCGCCAGCCTATCTTCTTGAGCTTCCGGCCCTTATCGAATCCCGGAGTCCCCGCCTCCACCAGGTACAGGCTGATCGCCCGATGGGGATCGGATTCCTTTGGATCTCTGGCTGCGAGGATAAGCAGGTCGCAGAGGATGCCGTTGGATATGAAGGTCTTCTGGCCGTTTATCACCACATGGTCGCCGTCCTCTACCGCAGTGGTTCTCATGCCAGCAAGATCGCTTCCCGCGTTGGGTTCGGTCATGGCGATCGCTGTCACGATGTCGCCGGAAACGCATCCCGGTAGGTACTTCTTCTTGATGTCTTCGGAACCGAACGCCGTGATATACGGCACGACCACGTCGCTATGGAGAGGGGCAGCCAACCCCGAATGGCCGGTGCGAACCAGTTCCTCACAGAGGATGACCGAATAGAGGAAGTCCGCGCCCAGGCCGCCGTACTCTTCGGGCACATCCATGCAGAGGAAGCCGTTTTCGCCCATCCTTTTCCAGATAGCCCTGGGCACGATCCCGGCTTCTTCCCATTCTTCCACGTAAGGGGTCACTTCGCGTTCAAAGAACTTGCGTAACGCTTCCCTGAATATGCGGTGCTCTTCGCTGTATTTGATGATCTCCATGACTGATCCTCGCGGGTAGGTCTACAATCGGCGTATGTGCTATCTTCTTTCTCGGTCTGAAAAGCTATTGGTCTCAGGTCTCCTTTTGGAGAGCCACCGGATAGGAATTGCCTCCGCTGTCATAGAACACCAATCGGCTGGCCTTGTTCCACTTCGACTCATCCATCGTGCAATAGAAGGCCATAATATCGCCCGGTTCGATCCGATGTTCGCCGTGGGGCATGACCGCGGTGACGCGTTCGGCGCCGGCCTCGCTCTCCAGATCAAAGTAGCTCGGCACGATCACAGGCTGATTTCCTTGATTGGCCAGCAGTATTTCCAGATTCTGATCGAACATCTTAAGTCCGCAGCAGGTCTTGAACCCCAGAATCTCTTCGGTCGACGAGTTCATGATTACGCGAATCTGAAGCATTGGATCAACGTCCACACGCGAGAAGACGAGATAACTCTGTTGTGAAAACCTCTTAGGTTGCTTGGATTCCTGCTCCCCCTCTCCCTACCCTCTCCCACCAGGGGAGAAGAGATCCTCTCTATCCGTGACTTCTCATCAAGCGAGGCCGCACTGGGAATGCCTTTGCAGGCCATTCTTTACGCTGTCTCTGAAAGGTGCGCAGCCTTCGAATAACATCTCGCATCGTCAAGACCGACCTCCCCTCCCTTGATGGGAGGGGGAAGGGGAGGGTGAAAGAGGCGTAGCGCAGGCCGTCAGGATCGCATCAAGAACTCCTTCCAGGTTCTGCAGCACCTCGTTGTTCCAAAACCTTAGGACAGTGAATCCATCCTCAGCGACAATGAAATCCCTCTTGCAGTCTCGTTCTTGACTCTCAGTATGTTGGCCGCCGTCCAGCTCGATGATGACGCGTTTTTCAAAACTGACGAAATCGACAATGAAACGACCGATAGGTTGTTGTCGCCTGAACTTTATTCCTGCCAGTTGTTTGGCTTTGAGCCTGCTCCACAAGATAATCTCCGCTCTAGTGGAGTCTTGGCGCAGGTCCTTGGCGATCTTTGTCAACGGCCGTGCCGTTAACGATGCCTCCCCCTCCCCTGCCCCTCCCACTAGGGGAGGGGATTTCCTCTCCGAGGGGCGCCAGAACACGGGAGTCTTGGGGGAAGGGGCCGGGAAACCACTTCTTGCACAAGACAAGGGTTTCCCGGAATCTTGGATCTTCTCTTTTTGCCGCCCTCACACCGTTATCAGTACTTTCCGATGATCGCGATGCAGCATACGTTCATGAAGGGCACGCCGCCCAAGTTATGAGTGAGCCCGTATCGAGGATTTTCAATTTGGCGCTCACCGGCTCGTCCGTGCAGTTGGAGGTACATCTCGTACAACATGCGTAACCCTGACGCGCCGATCGGATGCCCGAAACACTTGAGTCCGCCATCCACTTGAGCCGGAACTGCGCCGCCGTCCCGGTCGTAAAACCCGTCAAGAGCGTCTCGCCACGCTTTCCCTCGTTCGGATATGTGGAGATCCTCGTATGTGACAAGCTCGGTGATGGAGAAGCAATCGTGCAGCTCCATCATGCTGATTTCTTCTTTGGGATTGGTGATGCCCGCCTCTTCGTACGCCTTGGAGCTGCACTTCGCGGTGGTGATGAAATGGTCCCCGTCCCAGTTGTTGTAACCCATTTCTTCCCCACTGCTCAGCGACAGTTGCAGCGCTTTGACCGTTACGAAGTCCTTGTATCCCATTTCTTTGGCCTTCTCCACGGTGGTGACGATCGCGCAGGCGGAGCCGTCGCTTACACCGCAGCAGTCGAAGAGCCCGAGAGGATACGCAATGATGGGCGCGGCCATGACCTGATCTTCGGTCACGGTTTTCCGCAGATGCGCTTTGGCGTTGAGCGCTCCGTTGGCATGGCTCTTGACCGAGACGTGCGCGATAGCCCGCTTCAGGTCTTGGGCTGGGATGCGATATTTGGACGCGTATGCCGTGGCGAGCTGCGCAAACGAGCCCGGAGCGGTCACATTAGGCCAGAACAGCCATTGCAACGAACCCCAGTTGGAACCGGGATTGGGCAGACCGCCGTAACCGGTATCCTTGAGCTTCTCTACGCCCAGCGCGAGCGCAATGTCGTAAGCCCCGGACGCGACGGCGTACACCGCGCCGCGAAACGCTTCCGTGCCCGTCGCACAGAAATTCTCGACTCGCGTCACAGGTATGAGCGGAAGCCGGAGCGTCATGGAGAGCGGCAGAGCGCTCTTTCCCACGTTGATCTCGTCCATGCACGTCCCTAGCCACGCGGCTTGGATCTCCTTGGGATCGATCCCCGCGTCCTTGAGGCATTCGGTGTACGCTTCGACCATAAGCTCTTCCGCGCCCACGTCCCACCGTTCCCCGAAACGGGTGCAGCCCATGCCGATGATCGCTACCTTATCTTTGATTCCTGTGGCCATATCTCAACCCTCCTGCGGGTCATTTCCGTGTGATCTCAAGAGGTTTTGTGAGAGACGGTTTGAAACCCGCCCTTACAACGCCTATTCGCAACTTCCACTACTTGTTCCTGACGTTTAACGGCGCCGATCTCTCAAGCGCTGGAAGCGCTTGCATAGCCTAGGAGTTTTTGGTGGAGGGGTCCGGGGAGGCCCCTTTTTGCAAAAAGGGGCTTCCCCGGCCGATTCTTCCCAAAACGCCTCGGCCTTGAAAGCGTTCCTAGAACTTGAAGAGCTTCTCGATAAGCTGCGATTTCATGATGTCGCCTTCGACCTTCAGTCTCCCCGTGGTGAACGCCTGCATCGCGGGCAGCTCTTTGCGAATGAGCGCCAGAAAATCCTGATCCGACATGAGAATCGTGGTGGTGGGTTTTTCGTGCTTGCCCTGAGCCACCTGGCAGCTCCCTTCCTTGATCTCCACGTGCCACTCGCCGCCACCGGGGCCGGAAATCTTGTACTGAAACACCACATTGACTCCCGAAGCTTTATCAGCCTGGAAAGCTTGAGGCATGGAGTCGAAGACGCTGTTAACCGTCAACCCTCCGCCGGCCGGCTCCTTCGCGCCTTCCGCCTTCGGAGTGAAGGCATTCAGCATGTCTCCCAAGGCCGCGGTCGCGTTGTACGATTCGGCCGCGCCGCTCATTGAGTTGATCGCGTCCCAGCTTTGGTGGATCTCTTCCGGGGTGGGAGGAGTTACGCCGTCACCAACAACCGCTCCTTTGCCGGTAACCACCGCCGCACGATCGAAGTGGCCGAGGCCCACATTGAAGACCATACCCGTTTCCGTGGACCGATCCGAGCAGAGATACAGCACCATTGGCGTGACATATTCGGGCTTGAGCCGTTCGTACAGATCGGGGGGCAGCACGTCTTCGGTGAGCCGAGTGCCCGCGGTCGGAGCGATACAGTTCACCTTGATGTTGTACTTGTCGCCTTCCAGCTTGAGCGTATTCATCAGGCCCACTAAGCCCATCTTCGCGCCGGAATAGTTGGTTTGGCCGAAATTACCGTACAAGCCCGCGGACGACGTGGTCATGATGATGCGGCCATAGCCCTGTTCCCGCATCTGGGTAAACGCCGGCCTGGTCACGTTGTACGCGCCGTTCAGATGCACGGCCATAACTGCGTTCCAGTCCGCGGGATCCATCTTGGCGATGGTCTTGTCTCGGAGTATTCCCGCATTGTTGATCAGGATGTCCACCCGGCCGAAGGCATCCATCGCAGTCTTGATAATCGCCTGACCGCCTTCGGGTGTGGAAACCGAATCGTAGTTCGCCACGGCCTCCCCGCCCAGGGCCTTGATTTCCGCGACTACCGCATCCGCAGCCGCGGAGCCTGACCCGGTTCCGTCTCTTGCGCCGCCCAGGTCGTTCACCACCACCTTCGCGCCGCGTTTTGCCAGCTCCAGGGCATACGCGCGGCCCAGTCCCGCGCCCGCGCCCGTGACCACCGCGACCTTGCCTTCGAACGCGATCGCGGGGCCTTCTTCCCCAGCCTCTTCCGCAGCTTCCATCGGTAGAGGAATCGCCTTCCAGAAATAGCCGGAGAAGCCACGTTCCCTGTCGGTGTATCGCTTCCTGAACGCGAGTTTCACCGGCTGCCCCACACGCACATCGTCAAGCTCGCAATCGGTGAAATCCGCCATGTACCGGCCGCCACCCTCGAACTGGACCATGCCGTAAATCGCAGGCGGGTCCAGAGAAACCGCGAGGAGATCCCCGGTGAAACTCTTCACCCTGGCCGGCACTTCCGCAAACTCGTAGTCTTCCTGGCTGTACGCCGCGTGACAGTCAGGATTGACGCAGATATCCATGCTAGGGAATTGAGGCGTGCCGCACTGGGCGCACTTGCCGCCCACCATGCCCAGGAGCATTTTGCGCTTACGCCAGATCACCGTCATCGCGGTCTGTGTTGGACACTCGGCCCGGATACCCATTTCAGTTTGGATGAGGTCCCTGAATTTAAGGAATTTCGCGTAATTATCCACAGACTTCTTGTTCTCCAGGGACCCGTTGATTCCCGTGCGAGTGGGCAGGTCCAGGATCTTGTCCGTCGCTTGAAAATAGAGCGCATCGCACCCCTGACCGAAGCTGGCGAGCAGAATACGATCTCCCGGCCTGGCTTGCTCTAAAGTCTGCGAGAGCATGACCAGCGGATGCGCGGCGCCTGTTTCGCCGCAGACTTCGTGCATGTTGTCCACGAGCTTGTCGCCACGCGCGCCGAGCTGTGATGCGATCTTGCGGTGTTCCGCCTTGAAGAAGCAGGGGAAGACGAACTTGTCCACATCGTCCATCGATATGGAGAGCTTATTGAAGAGCCCGGTTACAGCCTCGGGAATGATCTTGGAGTACCCCGCGTCACGGACCCAGCGCTCTTCCCACATGTAGTCATAGGTTTTGCCTTCTCCGCGGAAATGGTCCACGAAATCGTGAGCGACCGAGTGCGAGCCCTTGAATTCCGCAATCACGTCCGAATCGCCCACGAGCATGGAAGCCGCGCCGTCACCGAACCACATCTCGTAGAAGTATGCGGCCTTGGCTTCACGTTTGTCCGCAGCCACGACCAGCGCCCGCGAATTGCCGTTCTTGCCGATGGTGGAGAGCGCGGTGATCAGGCCTGTGGTTCCCGCTCGCAGGCTGGAAGCCACATCCTGCGCGACCATGTCGTCCCGCAAGTTGAGCGCAGTCTTGACGATTCCCGCATTGAGACGGTCAAGGAAGGGCAACGTGGTCGAACAGAGGTAGATCGCATCCACCGCCTTCTTGTCCAATCCCTTGAGGCAATCCTGAGCCGCGGAAACCGCCATGGTCAGGGTATCCTCGTCCCAGTTGCAGAACGACCGCTCGCCCTGAGCCACCATGATGATGGCGGGGGCAAACCAGCCCATGCTCTGGAATATGCTCATGCGGTTCAGTCGCAACTTGGGAATGTAACCGCCGTATGAAACGATGCCGATCATGGTTGGCTCCCCTTATCTTTAGAACTTGAACAGTTTCTCGATGAGTTGGGACTTCATCAGGTCGCCTTCGATCTTGAGTTTGCCCGAAGTGTACGCCTGCATCGCATTGAGCTTGCCGCCGATCATGGCGACGAAATCCTCGTCACCCATAACGATGGTCGTGGTCGGCTTGGCATGAGCGCCCGACGACACCTGGCACTTCTGATCTTTCACGATTACATGCCAATCGCCGCCGGTCGGGCCGGAAATTTTGAACTGGAAGACCACGTCCACACCCGCGGCCTTGTCTGAGCGGAACGCGTTCCCGATGTTGTCGAAGACACCTTGCACCGTGAGCTGCGGCTTCTGCTCTGCCGCAGGAGGAGCCGGCGTAGCCTGAGTCGGACCTGCCGCAACCGCATCGAACAAGGCGCCCACAGCCGCAGTGGCATTTGCGTACAGCTTGGCCCCTTGCAGCGACTTGATTCCATCCATGTGCGCAGCCACTTCTTCCGGTGTCGGGAGCTTATCCGCGCTTCCCAGCGTCACTCCAGGGCCCGTGATGACTTCCGCCTTGTTGTAGCAACCCATGCCCGAGTTGTACACCGCTCCGGTCACCGGGCACTTGTCGGAACAGAGATACAAAACCAGCGGCGTGACAAACTCAGGCTTGAGTTTATCCTGCAAGTCGGGTGGCAGGATATCGTCGGTCAGTCGCGTCGCGGCAACAGGCGCAATCGCGTTCACTTTGATGTTGTGCTTTTCACCTTCCGCCTTGAGCGTATTCACCATGCCGATAAGCGCCATTTTGGCAGCTGAATAGTTGCACTGGCCGAAGTTGCCGTACAGACCCGCCGCGGACGTGGTCATGATGATACGGCCGTAGCCCTGCTCACGCATCTTGATGAACGCAGGCCGGGTCACGTTGTATGCGCCGTTGAGGTGCACGGCCATGATCGCGTCCCATTCGGACGGCTCCATCTTGATCAGGCTCTTGTCCCGCAGGATTCCTGCATTGTTGATCAGGATGTCCACTCGGCCGAACGCATCGACCGCGGCCTTCACAATGGCATCCCCGCCTTCGGGAGTGCTCACTGAATCGTAGTTTGCCACCGCTTCGCCGCCCGCGGCCTTGATTTCAGCCACCACAGCGTCAGCCATGCTCGTTCCTGCGCCGGTGCCGTCCCTCGCTCCGCCTAGGTCATTCACCACAACCTTCGCGCCTCGCTCAGCCAATTCCAGCGCATAAGCCTTGCCCAGGCCACCGCCCGCGCCTGTCACAATCGCCACTCTATCGTCAAATCTGATCCAGCCGCCTTTGGAGCGCTTTTCCAGCTCAGCCTTGCTGACCCATTCCGCGATGCCGCGATCTATGGCCACGTCGCCCGTGTCCGCGTTCAGGGTCCTGAAGAGCGCCTTGCCTTCCTCAATCTTCCAAATTTGTGTCTTGATCGGCGCCCCAGGGTAAAGTGTCCGAGAAAAGCGATTCCGGAAGCGGGTCATGCGCTCGGGCTCACCGGGAAAGAGGTGCTTGATCACTGCCCGACATGCATACCCGTGCGTGCAAAGGCCGTGCATGATCGGCTTTTCAAAGCCGCTGGCCTTGGCAAAGTCCGGGTCAACGTGCAGCGCGAAAATGTCGCCGCTCAACCGATAAATCAGCGGCTGATTTTCGGACGGATACGCAATCTCTTCAAAGTCGGGCGGCCGATCGGGGAATTCCACCGTCTCCTTGGGAGATTCCGGCCCGCCGAAACCGCCATCCAAACGGCCGAAGATCGTGAGGATATTCGTGAATAGCTTCTGGCCGTTGGAATGGTATGTGTCACCTTCCGCGATTACGAGCGCACCCTTTTCCTTACCCTTATCGTACATGTGGGTGATCGCGCCTTCGGTGATCAGCTTCCCTTCCGGCGGAATCGGATTGTGAAAGATCAGGTCCTGCTCGCCGTGGAGCACTCCCGCAAGGTTCACGTTGGACGTGAGCCCGGCCTGCGCAAGGAAATCGAAGATCGCGGCAATCGCGAAACTCGGTATCACCTTGAGCCGATTTTCGTAGCAGTATTCCAGTTCGTCGAAGCCCGCGCCCACGCCCAATGCGTACAGAATCACATCCTTCCAACCGTACTCTTTGGTCAGCGGGCCGATCTTCTTCCCGATGGAATCAAGATTCAGAGCCATCGAGTTCCTCCATGACGACGTTTATGTGTTGAATGCAGGTATGAGGATGAACTTCAGCGTCTCTTTAACGCGAGACACGTATTCTTCACGCTCCATGGTCAGCATGGACCGAAAAAAACCTTCACCGGAAATGAAGTTGTGGATCGAGTTCATCATCGCCAGGATCTGCAATGAGACTCCCTTGGGCACAGCCTTCTTATTCTTGCACAGTCCCATGGAATAGGCGATGTCGGAAATAAAGTCCGGCACGTAGATGTCCAGGATCGACTCGTCACGGGTCTTGCCGAAATATCGAAGAAGCACCAGATTTGAAATTTCGGGGTTTTCAAAAAGATATTCCGTGGTCAGGTCGATTGCGATTTCCATGCGGTCAGCGAACGGCCTGCCATGAATGACCCGTTCCACTTCCTGGAGTTTGTGCCGCAAATCGTCGAAAACGTCCTGGACAACCCCTTGGTACAGGTCGCTCTTCTCCCCCCAGTGGTAATACAGAGTTGAGATGTCGATCCCTGCTTCTTCAGCGATCATCCGCGTGGTGGCGCCATGATACCCGTATTCGCCGAACACACGCCTCGCGACCTTGAGGATGCGGGCCTTCATGGAGTCCGGGTCTTTTCGGGCCTTTTCCAGGGGCGTTGCCATCGAGATATTCCAGCGGGGCTTTCCATCAAATGATGGAGGAGCATCGCGCAAACCGTAGGAGGCGGTCAAGAGAAAAAAACGTGGGGCTGGCAACTATTCAGTTACGCGGGACAAATCGTGGACGGTTGCGCCTCCGGAACAGTAGGACCGGCATCTTGCCGGTCACGTGTCTCATCCGTGTGGTGCGGGGACCGGCAAGATGCCGGTCCTACTAAGAGTTTGGCGCCCCAGTGCCCCGCCGCGCGTAAGTGAGTGGTTACAGAGGGGCTGGCCTATACTCCCGCGTTGAGTTATGATGCCTATCAACAGAAGGCTCGCTGACCGACCTGCAGCATAGTCCGTGGAGAGAGGCGTTATGATTCACGAATCCGAAGAAACCAGGGCCGGAACGGCTGCCACGGGGGATCGTGTCGGGGATTTCGAACTATCACCTCTTGGCAAACGATTAATGGAAATCCGCAAGAACTTCATTGCCCACGGCGGCAAGCTCTTGACACGCGTAGAGTTGGAACGGGAAATAGCCGAACGCAGGGGTGGAGCGCACACTCGTGAATACGAAGAAGATAACGTTCGTTGATGCGGGCGTCCTCATTGCTGCGTTCAGAGGGAACGAACCGGACTCGACAGCGGCCTTTCGGATACTCGGGGGTGTCGAGAGGGAGTTTGCGTCCAGCATATTCGTGAAACTGGAGGTCTTGCCAAAGCCTGTTTTTTACGAGGAAAAAGGAGAAATCGAATTTTACGAGACGTTCTTTGAATCTGTGGACCATTGGTGCGTCTTCACGGATGAGCTGCTCCAGGAAGCGTTGGAAGAGGCCAAGAAGAGTGGTCTAGCCGCTTTGGATGCACTGCACATAGTGGCCGCGGCTCATTGTGGTGCGGACCAGCTGGTCACTGTAGAAAAGAAACGCAAACCGATACACCGGACCGATCTCTGCAAAGTCGTTTCCCTTCATGAATAGAGCACGAAACCCCTTCCAAGGCCCTGGTGAAGAATTTGGGGCGCCAGAGCGGAAGTCTTAATTGTTTATGAGTTCGAAAACAGGCACTCTGCCCATAGCTACGCAACCGCCACTTGTTGGACACCGATAAATTCGGTCTCGAGATCGGGTTCGCCATCCTCAAGCAGCATCCCGATGACCTCTCGCAGGTTACGGTTAAGCTCGTCCAGTGTCTCGCCCTGAGAATGGGCTCCTGGAAATCCCGGCACATGACCCACATACAAGCCGGTGTCTGGGCGCCTTTCTACTACCGCTGTGAAGTATCTCATCCTGACCACGGTTTCTTTGTTCGGTTCCTTCGGCTTATGCACGATTCCTTTGGACTACTATATGATTGAGTCCGATGGAGGTCAACGGTTTCTACTAACGTAGCGTCCTGACAACAGGGGCAATTTAGCGCGTGGTTGCGCCATGATACCCGCATTCGCCGAAGACACGCCTCGCGACCTTGAGGATGCGGGCCTTCATGGAGTCCGGGTCTTTGCGGGCCCTTTCCAGAGGCGTTGCCATCGCTGTTTCCAGCAGGGGTTTCCATCAAATGATGGAGAACCATCGCGCAAACCACACCAGGTGGTCAAGAGAAAAAAGAAGTGGCGTCCGGGACTGCATTATACTGCTGCGCGATCAAAGAAGAGACATCGGCAATGGCCGCCACCGGTGCAAGGATGAAAATGTGGCCGGCAGGGACGCCGGCCCTACCGGACGGTTGCCGGCCCGAAAACGACAGGCAAGATGCCTGTCCCACCAAGAACAGGATATTACTTGTCTGAAAGCGAACTGGTATTAGGCTTCGGTGGGACAGGCGTCCCGCCTGTCTATGCATGGTGGGCAAGAGGAATGCAGGCAAGAACCGGTTCCTTGCGTTGATCGGATTCTACGGTTTCTCAGGTTCGCTCTCCTCAAGAAGCATCCCGATGACTTCTCGCAGGTTACGGTTAAGCTCGTCCAGTGTCTCGCCCTGAGAATGGGCTCCTGGAAATCCCGGCACATGGCCCACATACAAGCCGGTGTCTGGGCGCCTTTCTACTATCGCTGTGAAGTATCTCATCCTGACCACACTCTCCTCATTCGGTTTCTTCCCCGGATGAACAATTGCTTGCTCCAGTACATGACTGAGTCAGATGCAGGTCAACGGGTCCCACGAACGCGCCCTGCGCACGACGGGGAGAGTCAGATTCACGGTCGCCCCATGACATCCGCAATTCGCCGAAGGCACGCCAGACCACTTTGAGGAGGGGAACCTTCACGGACCTCTAGAACCGGGTGCTGAAAGGTCAACTCAGTGACGAGGCCGCCCGGTACCTTCACGGTATGCATCTTTCTGCTACCGAAACGGAGCCGGTATTGTGGGACGAGCAAGAGAAGGGGTGAAAGTGTTGCACTGCCCACGGACAAGCGATGAAGGACTCAACGCCAGTCATGACAACGCTGATTTGCGCGCCAGAACTCCCCTCAAAGCACATGCGCGGAACTCATCAGAGGGAAAGGCGCGACTCTTGTCATCGAACCGTTACCGAAAACTTGGCAAGGTCACTTTCATCAACAAGAACGTAATCAAAACACCGATGAAAACCAAGCCGGAAATTTCCAGTACCGAGGACCATTGAAACGGGGACTGGTTGATTCTGAAGAAGTAAACTGTAATGAGCAGTGTCAGGAGAATAGAGGAAACAAAGAGCGTAATAGGAGCCCCATAGGGCGATTCCCAGCGGTACGCCAGTTCGCCAGAGAGATCTCCTCCAGTGGGATTGGCAATCGTCCATATTACCACGTCTTCGTTATCAAAGGAGAATTTAGCGGCTGGACAGGGGGCATTAGAGATATCGCCACGATAACCCAGCAATTTAGATCGCGCCGGAAGACGTACCTCGTGGATCAGTTTATGTGTTTCAGAATACACGTGATAGCTCCAGGCATATTTCCACGTTCGCCCCCACGGCCTGAGTAAGCGCCACCAGCCCATCTCTTGCTTCATTGCATAGCCTTCTAGTGTCCTGTCCCTCAACTACGCTGCATAATGGGCCGAATCAAGCCTAGGCACAGACGCCTCGTTCGGCAGATGTTTATGCAAGGAATCAAGGGGACAGCACACTAGAGCTGGTTGCAAAACCTCTTATGGGCACTAACCGCGCGAAATCGCGCACGATTTAAGTGCTTGTTCTTTTAGAAGAAGTTATATATTTGACTCGCCGGAGGTAAGTC
>Ga0194126_10001613_pt1 | contig 37612 bp, 29 predicted proteins | sample TA2KigC150mmetaG_FD_148641 | JGI IMG/M metagenome (GOLD analysis project Ga0194126, IMG submission 148641) | Freshwater microbial communities from Lake Tanganyika, Tanzania - TA2015035 Kigoma Deep Cast 150m | ecosystem: Environmental > Aquatic > Freshwater > Lake | place: Tanzania: Lake... | reverse complement strand
CGCGAGGCGCGCGCTTCCGCTCGTGGGAAGATCGAAGCGGATCCGCGTGGTCGCGTTGAAGGGGTTCGGCCGCGCGCCGTGGAGACGCACGGCCGAAGGGACGCCGCCGCCGAGAGGGACCGCGGTGCAAGTCCCGGTCGTCAGGCTGCTCGCGCTCGACGGGGAGGAGTAGTTTCGGTTCCGATCGAAGGCGAACGCGCGGTAGTGGAAGCGCGTGCAGGAGGGGAGACCCGAATCGTCGAGGCTCGTCCCCGCCGTCTCCGCGACGACGACGACCCCGCCGCCGAGATTCTCTCCCGCCGTGTAGATCGTCCCCGCGATTGGCGTCCACGAAAGCGACGCGGTGCTTCGCACGAGAAGGATTCCCACCGCGTCCGGTTCGCTCGGGGCCGACCAAGAGAGCGCGATCGACGAGTCGGAGAGCCCCGAGGCGCCGAACGAGCGGGGAGCGGCCGGAGCGCGCGCGTCGATGCCGGCGAGCGAGAACCTCTGCCGCGCGCCGACCGGAACGTCCGTCCCCGCGACGCGTGCCGTCCAGATCCCCGCCTGCGGAGAGAGCACCGCGACCTGCTCGACGTTGTTCCGGTGATCCGCGCCGTTCGTCGCGGCGGCCGCCGGGTTCCCCGGATCGAGAACGTACGGGTAGAAGGTCGATCCGCCGGGGGAGAGAAGCGCGAGGTCGAGATCGTTCACGAGCGCGCGCGCGGCGAGCGGAACCCCCGCCGGATCGTCCCACGCGAGCGTGACCCGGATCGAGGGAAGGCCGGCGGGGACGGGGAAGGTCCATGTCCGAACCTCGCCGTCCGCGAGGCTATCCTGAACGATCGTTGAGGTCCGAATGAAATCGACCGCGCGCTTCGCGTTCATCCGCCCGTAGCCGAAGCGAAAGTCGGGCCCCGCGTTGCCGAGATCGTCCGCGGATCCGAGAAGAAGCGCCTTGATCGTCGAGGGGAAGGGGGCGCCCGAGAGCGCGCCCGGATGCGCGGCGGCCTCGCTCCGCCACGCCTCGAAAAGAAGAAGCGCGGTCCCCGCGACCGCGGGCGCCGCCATCGAGGTGCCGCAGTAGAACGTCGCGCCGTACCCGTTCCCCGGCCACGTGGACCAGATCGAGTAGTCGTAGGTCGATTGGCAGCCGCCCGCGACGAGGTCCGGCTTCACGCGCCCGTCGTCGGTCGGGCCGTAGCTCGAGAAGGAGGTCATCGCCGAGTTGTTCGTGTGGATCGCCCCGACGGTGATCGCGTTCTTCGCGGTCGCAGGCGGCGGCATGCACGCGTAGCCGCTCCGCGCGTCGATCCCGCAGTCCCCGTCGTTTCGTTCGTTGCCGGCGGCGATCACGAGGACGATCGGCTTTCCGAAGTAGCCCGCGACGATCTCGTCGAACTCGGGGGCGTACCCGTCGTAGTCGCCGTAGAGATAGCAGTTCCCCCACCTGGCCTGGTCCACGTCGAGAACCCACGAGTTCGAGGAGAGGTCGATGCCGTGCGCGCCGATCGCCGCGCCGAACTCGGCCGGGACGTCCCCATAATAATCGTATGAATAGATGAAACCTTGAGGAGCAGCTCCCCGCCACTGGAGGGGCAAGCCGCCGTACGGGGCGCTCCGCGCGCCCGATCCGGCGAGCGTTCCCGCGACGTGGGTGGCATGATCGGAAACCGGCGAGCCGCCGTCGGCGATCGTGAGGCGTCCCGAGAAGTCGTCGTGCGCGTCCACGCGGCCCCCGTCCCAGATGCCCGCTTTCGCGCCGCTCCCCGTGAGAAGGTAAGGAGCGGCGTGGACGGAGTCGATGTTCGCGCTCTGGCGGATTCCGTCGTTCGCCGGAACGGGCGGCGGAAGCGGGGGAGCGATCCAGAGGACCTCGTCCCGCGCGGCGAGATCCTCGACCGCCGGAGCCGGGAGGATCGCCTCGAACACGCGGACGATCGTTCGTGCTTCAAGCATCGAGGCGCCCGCGGCGCGAAGGATCGCGGCGGCTTCCTCGACATCGACGTCGTCGTGGAAGCGGACGCGAAGGGGAACCGCTCCCGCGCTCTTCGCCGCCCCCTCCTCCGCGAGCGGGGGCGCGATCTTCCTCTCCGCGGGGATCTCTCCCGCCCAACGGACGATCGTGCCGAACGCCGTCCAGTCGATCGGCTCCGACAGGCGAACGATCCATGTGTCGCTCGGGAGATAGCGGAGGATCTCGATCCCGGCCGCCAGGAGCGTGTCCCGGTCCGGCTTCTCGCGGAGCTGCAGAAGAACGCGCGTCTTCCCCTCCGCGAGAAGGCGCCGCGCTTCGAGAGAAGGATCGGCCTGCGGCGCGACATCGGCGGCGCCCGACTTCCACAGAATGCGGGGAGGCGGGGGCGTTCCTTCGGAATCCTCGAGGGGGCCGACCTCGCGGATCCTCTCGCTCGTCGCGGACGCCGCGAGGAGCGCGAGGAACACGAGCGACGTGGCGGCGAGGCGCGCAGAATGCACGGCGAGGAGGTGCGTTTCGCAAGCGGACCGCCGCGCCCGCGCCCGGCGGGCCGCCCTCCCGCGGACCGGACGCCGAAACCTGCTTATTTTCAACAAGTTATGGCCTCCGCTCCGGGCCTTCTCCGGAGCCTGCGTGGCACGTCTCTTGCCCCCTATCCGCACGCAAGACCTGCAAAGTTCACGCCGTACCGGATCGGAGGCAAAGACCATGGTCGTGTTCAACTACAGCGGCAAAGAGATCAACGCGAAGATCGTCTACTACGGCCCGGGGCTTTCCGGAAAGACCACGAACCTCGAGCGGATCTACGGCCAGGTTCCGGAGAACCGGCGCGGGAAGATGGTCTCGATGAAGACGAGAAGCGATCGGACCCTCTTCTTCGACTTTCTTCCGGTGAACGCGGGCGAGATCCGCGGCTTCCGGACGCGCTTCCTTCTCTACACGGTGCCCGGTCAGGTTCACTACAACGCGACTCGGAAGCTCGTCCTCAAGGGGACCGACGCGATCATCTTCGTGGCGGATTCCGATCCGGCGCTTCGGCAGGCGAACATCGAGAGTCTCGCGAACCTCGAGCAGAACCTCTCCGAGTACCAGCTCTCTCTCGACAAGATCCCGGTGATCCTCCAGTACAACAAGCGCGACCTTCCGAACCCGCTCACGATCGACGAGCTGAACGCCGATCTGAACCGGCGCGGATGGCCCTGGTTCGAGGCGGTGGCGGTGCGAAGCGACGGCGTCTGGGAGACGTTTCGCGCGGCGACGCGCGCCCTCTTCGAAAACTTGGAGAAGACACTCGGCGCCGAGAAGGAGAAGCCGGAGAGCGGAACGGAAGAGAAGAGGCCGGAGGGGGTCTCGGAGCCCGCGAAGCCGGCCACGGACGCGGACCGGCGGTTCGAACGCGAGGCGCCGGTGTACGACGTCGGGGCGGCGATCGACGACGTCGTCCGCCTTTCCGGAACGGTCGGCTCCTGGAGAGAGACGATTGATTCACGTGCGAAGGAAACCGAGACGAGCGCGCGGCTCGGAACCGGCGCCGATGCGAGGCCGCCGGAAAGAAGGAGGGAGGATGTTCCGAAACCGGCCGGGGAGCGAGACGCGATGGTTCAAGCACCGAAACTTCCTTCCGCTCGGGGGGATGCGCCGCCCGTCGACCGCGAGGGAGTGGGTTCCGGTCCGTCCGGTTCTCTTCCGAGCCTCGAGGGGCTGGTTCGGGCAGGGGAGCGTCCTTCGGCGGCCGAGCGCCCGATAGCGGCGAAGCTCTCCGAGGGCGAGCCCGCGGTCGTTCGCGTGCCGGTTCGAATCGACGAGGAGGCCGGGGTCGTGCGGCTCGAGATCGTCCTCGAGATCCGCCTCGAGCGGGAGAAGGGGGCGAAGGCCGAGGCGCTCTCCCTTGACAGCCGCGGCGGACGGCCCTAAGATCGGGAGCGTCGGCCCGCGGCATGGGCCGGATCCCCTCGGGAGGTGCGTCCTCCGTGCGCGCGTTCTTGTTCTCGCTGATCGCGGTCTGTGTCTTCTTGGTTTCCGCGGCGGCCGCGGATCCCGTCGCCGGGGTCGGCGCGTCGCCCCGGAGCGTCTTCGACACGCCGTCCGCCCTCGGCGGCATTCTGGACCCGACCAAGGTCTCGATGACGAACCGATTCTCGCTTCTCTATGCGACCGGTTCGGGCGGCGCCCCCGGCCGTGGGATCGGGCTCTACGAAAACCGGTTGAGCTATCAACTCGCGGATCCGCTTCGGGTCACGTTCCTTCTCGGCTACGAGTTCTCTCCCTTCGACCGGGGGCTTTCGGAGAACGAGGGGGGAGAGTTTCTGCCCGGCCTCTCCCTTTCGTACCAGCCGAACCCGAACTTCCTCTTCCAGTTCCAGTACCGGCGGATCTCCTCGGCGTCCTACTTTCTTCACCACCCGCGCTTCACCGGCGACCCGTTCTACGAGGAGTAGTAGGTATCCGATACGATCAGGTACCTGATACCGCTTTCCATCCGGTATCAGATACCCGGTTCGTGAACTCCTTCTTCCAGTTCCAGTTACAGGTGAAGTCGCCCCCGATCGGCTCGGAAAGGTATCCGATACCTCTCCGGAAATACCCCTCCGGAATCGGTATCAGGTACCGGTTGACTTCGCCCTCGGTCCGGGCTAAACAAAGGGGAGCGACTCGCATCCCTCGGCTCGTTTCCGCTCGCGCGGCGGGAGGGGCGGGCGGAAGAAGGTGCCGACGTGAGCATTCGCCTTTGGCGGCGGGGCCCGCAGGACCGGGGTGGCTCCGCCGTTCTCAAGAAGCTCCAACAGAACCCCGAGAACAAGGACCTTCTCCGCGAGGCGGCCGACTTCTGCGAGGCGGAGGGGACGCTCGAAGAGACGGCCGTTCATCTCGAGAAGCTCCGCTCCCTGGAGCCGGGGGACGCGTCCCACATCCGGCGACTCGGGAGGATCCTCCGAAAGATCGGGCGGCTCGATGAGTCGTTCGATCGTCTCGAGGAAGGCGTCCGGCTATTCCCGGGCGACCTCGAGATGCAGCTCCACCTCGTCAAGACGCTGCTCGCTCTCGAACGTCCCGCCGAGGGGGAGAGGATCGCGCTTCGCATTCTCTCGAAGAACCCGGCGGCGGTGCTCGGGCACTACGCGCTCGGCTTGGTTCTACGTTCGGAGGGACGAATCGACGAGGCGGTTCTCTCGTTCGAGCGGGCGCTCGATCTCGATCCGCGCATGGCGCGCGCACACTCGGATCTCGGCCTCCTCTACGATCGAAGCGGGCGCGTCGACGATGCTCTCACTCACTTCCGCCGCGCGGTCCGATTGGAACCCGAGAAGGCGCTCTGGCACATCAACCTCGGCGCCGTGTACGCGGAGAAGGGGATGAGGAACGAAGCGGTCGCCGAGTTCCACCAGGCGCTCGCGCTCGACCCGAAGAACGTCGAAGCGCATTTCAACCTCGGGATGATCTATCACGACCAAGGAGCGTTCGAGGACGCGATCCGAGAGTTTCGGATCGCGATCGAGGCGGACCCGGAGAACATCCGGGCTCACTATCTTCTCGGGCGCGCGTACATTCGAAGAGGAATCTACGACAAGGCGCGCCGGCAGATGCAACGAGTGATCGCCCTCGACCCGGACAACGCGAAGGCCTACTACTATCTCGGCGTCGCGGAGAACAAAACGGAGAACGTCGACGAGGCGATCGTCGCTCTCGAGAAGGCGATCGCGATCCAGCCGCACGACGCGCGTTTCCACTACGCCCTCGGGATCGCCTACGACAAGAAGGGCGTGAAGGATCAGGCGCGCGAGGCGTACCGGACCGCGGACCGGCTCCAGCAGGTGGGGCGATGATGCCGGGCGCGACGCGCCGCGTTCTCCCGCGATCCGACCGGCTCGCCCGCCGCTTCGAGGAGCTCGGCGCCGAACGCCGGACCGGTCTCATCCCTTTCCTCACGTGCGGGGACCCGAGCCCGGGCTTCACAGAGAAAGCGATCCGGCTCCTCGATCGACCCGGCACGGCGGCGATCGAGATCGGCGTTCCCTTCTCGGATCCCCTGGCGGACGGGCCGACGATCCAGCGGGCGTCGGAGCGCGCGCTCGCGGCCGGAGCGACGCTCGAGAAGACGATCGGTCTCGTCGCGCGCCTTCGCGGGGAGATCGCCGCGCCGATCGTCCTCATGTCCTATGTCAACCCGATCCTTCGCTTTGGAGTCGAACGGTTCGCTGATGAAGCATCGGAGGCCGGGGTGGACGCGGTGATCGCCACCGATCTTCCCCTGGAGGAGTCGGCGGCGTGGCGCGCGGTTCTTCGGGACCGCGGGATCGGGACCGTCTTTCTCGCGGCCCCGACGAGCCCTCTTGAACGGATCGCGCGCATCGCGAGGGCATGCACCGCGTTCCTCTACTACGTTAGCCGGACGGGAGTCACCGGGGCTCGGCGCTCGCTCGAGAATGGCCTCGCGCGGCGACTCGCCGAGGTGCGCGCGCGGACGAAGAAGCCGCTCGCCGTCGGCTTCGGCGTCTCCCGCCCCGAGCACGCCCGCGCGCTCGCGCCCCACGCGGACGCGGTGGTCGTGGGGAGCGCCCTCGTTCGGGCGATCGAGAGCGCCCGGTCGGACCGGGAGCGCTTCGCCGCTCTCGAACGGGAGGTCGGCGCGCTGCTCGAGGCGCTTGCCCCGGGGAGGAAGCGATGAGCGCTCTCCTTCGTCTCGTGCGCCTCGTGAACCTCCTCATCCTCGCTGGCGCGATCCTTCTTGCGTATCTTCTCGCGGGCGCCGCCGGCGATCGCCCCTCGCTTCTCTTCGGAACGGCCGGAGCGGTCCTTCTCGTCGCGGCGTTTTATGTATGGAACGATTGCGCGGACCGCCGGGTGGACCAGGTGAACCGCCCGGGGCGTCCGATCCCCTCGGGGGCGATCTCGCCCCGCCGAGCGGCCGCGCTCGGAGCGCTTCTTCTCACCGGTGCCTTCGCCGCAGGAGCTCTCTCCGGAGGGACGACCGCCGCGGTTCTCGCGGTCTGGGCCGTTCTACTCGCCGCATACGAAGCGGGCATCAAACGGACCGGCCTACCCGGGAACCTCCTCGTGAGCGCGGTCGCCTCGTCCGCGCTTCTTCTCGGCGCGCACCTCGGGGGCTCTCTCTCGGCGGGGATCGTCCCGGCGCTCTTCGCGTTCTTCCTCCACTTCGGGCGCGAGATCGTGAAGGACATCGCGGACGCCCCCGGAGACCGAGAGGGCCGGCGCCGAAGCCTCGCGATCGTTCTTGGAGACCGGAGGGCGCTCGTCTTCTCCGCGGTGCCGCTCGCGCTCCTCGTCCTTCTCTCGCCGCTGCCGTTCGTCTTCGGTCTCTACAATGTCCTTTATCTTCTGATCATTCTCGTCGGCGTGGACCTTCTCCTCGCGGTCGCCTTTGCCCGCTGCCTTCGCCGGCCGGACCGTTCGAACCTCGGGTTTCTCTCCCGCGTTCTCAAGGGACAGATGGTGGTCGGGATGACGGCGATGCTCGCCGGGAGGTTCCTCTAGAGATGGGCGCCGCCGCGGCCGCGCTTCTCGGTCTCGTTCAAGGGCTGACCGAGTTCTTCCCCGTTTCGAGCTCGGGGCATTTGGTGCTCGCCCAAGCGCTTCTCGGCCTCCGCGCGGAAGGAATCCTCCTCGAGGTGATGCTTCATGTCGGAACGTCATTGGTCGTCATTTTCTATTATCGAAGCAAAGTCGCCGACCTTCTTCGCCCGCGTTTTGATCGCGAGACGAACGCCTACCGCCTCGCGATTCTCGTCGGTCTCGTTCCGGCGGGCGTCGTCGGCATCCTCCTCAAGAACCCGATCGAAGGGCTCTTCGAGAGGCCGGGCCCGACCCTTCTCGCTCTCGGGGCAACAGGCCTCTTTCTGCTCGCGACCCGCTTCGCCCCCGAGAAGGGGAGAAGCGTCACGATCCGGATCGCCTTTCTCATCGGCGTCGCGCAAGCGATCGCGATCCTCCCGGGGATCTCCCGGTCGGGAGCGACGATCGCGGCGGCTTTCTTCCTCGGCGTTCGCCGGAAGGATGCGGCCGAGTTCTCCTTCCTGGTTTCGGTCCCCGCCATCCTCGGGGCGGCTCTCTTGACCGCGCGGGACCTTCCGGGAGGGGAGGGGGAGACCGCGGTCTTCCTCCCGGCTCTTCTTGGAACCGCGGTCGCGATGCTCTCCGGCTATCTCGCGCTCCGGTACCTGGTTCGGGTCGTGCTCGGGGGCCGGATCCATCGCTTCGGTTGGTACTGCCTCGCCCTGGCCGCGTCGGGCGCGCTCACTCTCCGGATCCTTTCGGGTTGACACGCCGCAGGGAATGGCATAGGCTTTAACTCATTGCGGTAGAACCTGTTGCGGTCTGCAACCGAGAGAAGGACTGGAAGGAACCATGCACTCGAACACCCGATGGATCGCGGCGGGCGCGCTCTTGTTTCTTGCGGCGACGGCCGGCTCGAAGGACTTGGGGAACATCGAAGGCCGACCCCCGCTGGAGAAGATCGATGCCTACCTCGCCCTGCTCGGAACGGAGGAGGACTCCGCCGAGGTTCTCTTCCGGCTCGGCAACGCGTACCACGATGCCGAGATGATCGAGGAGGCGGTCGACGCCTACCGGCGCTCGCTCGCGGCGGGAGGCGACTTCCGGGTTTTCGTCAACATGACGTTCGTGCTCGAGGGGGCGGGGCGCCGCGAGGAGGCGGACGCGGTCTACCGGGAGCGGATCAAGCAGACGCCGGACGACCCGGTTCTCTTTGCGTACTACGGCGATTTCCTCTCCGGAGACGAGAACGAGAAGACGTCCGTCTCCGGCGCGATGGGCGCGTACCGCCAGGCGCTCGCCCTGGACGAGCGTTGCTTGGAGGCCCATTTCGGGCTCGGCGTGCTGTTCGCCAAGACGGGCATCTATAAGGAGGCGGTGCGAGAGTGGGAGCACGTGATGGCTCTCTCGCCCCAGCACCGTCTCGCCGTCGAATCCCGCAGGAACATCGACCGGGTGAGGCGTGAGCAGGGGCGTTGACGCCCCGCGGGCCCGCCGGTAGAGTGAAACCGCATCCCCCGCGCGCGTGTGTCAACAAGCGAGGGGTTCGGAGGAGGTAGAAGACCATGAACGACCGGGGTCGGAGAGCTTGGATCCCGTGGGTATTGGCGGGCCTACTCGCCGCGGCCGGCCTCTCGTGCCAGACCCAAGAGGACGTGATCGTCTACGAGCGGGACGTCACCGTCGATCCGGAGACGAAGGCCGCGCGCCTCATGAACAGCGGGCGCCAGTATCTCGACAGCGAGCTCTATCCGCAAGCCGAGCAGGCGTATCGCGAGGTGATCGAGATCAAGCCCGACTCGCGCGAGGCGAACACGCTGCTCGCCTTCGCCGTCTCCAGGCAGGGAAGGGCCGACGAAGCGCTTGAGCTCTTCAAGGGTTATACGCAAAAGTTTTCGGACGACCCGGAAGGGTTCGCGCGTCTCGCGGCGGTCTACAGCGACAGGGGGGATCACCGGGCGGCCGCCGGAGAGATCGACAAGGCGGTGGCGCTGAGCCCCGAGGATCCGAAGCTCTACTACGAAAAGGGCTACTATCGCGAGCTTATCGAGGACTGGGAAGGGGCGCAGGGCGCGTACGAGAAGGCGTCGGAGCTCGATCCGGGGAACGACGACTATCGCCAGCGGCTCACGGTCGTCTACAAGAAGCTCGGGAGAACGGAGGATCTCTACGCGGCGCAGAAGGAGATGCTCGAGAAGGAGCCGACCAACCAAAGGCTGATGCTCTCCGTCGCGCAGCTCTCCGCCGAGAAGGGGGACTACGCCGCCGCGAGGGATCTCTTCCGGGCGCTCTCCGAGCTCGAACCGGACAACACCGCATACCTCAAGAACTACGCCGTTGTGCAGCTCCTCGAAGGGGACACGACCGCCGCCACCTCCACCTACCAAGAGGTCGTGAAGAAGAACCCGTCCGACGCCGACGCCCTCGTGCGGCTCTCCGACCTCCAGGCTTCCGCGAAGATCGGCAAGTACGACGAGGCGCTCCGGAACGTGCAGAAGGGGATCGAGCTCGACGAGCAGAACGCGCGCGGTTGGTGCGTGTGGGGGAGGATCCTCGAGCGGCAGGCGATGTACGAGCAGGCGAAGCAGAAATTCCAGCGAGCGTCCTCGCTCGGCGACCCGATCTGGTCCGAATACGCGAAGCGAGAGGTCGTGCGTCAGGACCAGCTGATCGAGCGCGAGAAGAAGAAGAAGGAACGGGAAGAGTACGAAAAGCTGGAAGAAATCTAGCCCGGATTCCGCACTCGTTTCCTACTGCGGTCGCGGATCCCGGCCTGCGAAGCCTCCTCTCCGTCGCCGATTCCTCGACGTAGCTCAGGCTACGCCTCCGGGATCGGCTCGTCCGAGTCGGCCTCTCGGCCCCTCGCTCCGCGTCCTCGTGACGGAACCGAGTGCGGAACCCGGGCTTTCGAGTGAGTGAAGTGTGGGAGGAGAGAGGGTTCGTGCGCGCGGGCGGGTCGGCCCGCGTTGCCTTTTGAGCGAGGTGCCCAATGAACAGGCTCTATGTCGATCATAACGCCACGACTCCGGCGCGGCCGGAGGTGGTCGAGGCGATGACCGAGGCGCTCGCGCGCTGGGGAGGGAACCCGTCCAGCCCGTACGCGAGCGGAAGAGAGGCGCGGGCGACGCTCGAGGGGGCGCGGGAGCGGATCGCCGCCCTCTTCGGCGCGGAGGCGAGCGGGGTCGTCTTCACGGGGAGCGGCACCGAGGCGGACAACCTCGCGCTCTCCGGCGCAGCGCGCGCGCTCGGCCGCGGGACCGTCGTTCTTTCAAACATCGAACATCCGGCCGTCGAGGAACCGGCGCGCCTTCTCGAGGAGGAAGGATTCGCGGCGCGGCGCGTTCCGGTCCGCGGAGACGGCGCCGTCGATCCGGACGAGTTCGCGGAGGCCCTTGTCCCGGACGCAAGGATCGCCTCGCTCATCCACGGCCAGAACGAGACGGGGATCCTTCAGCCGGTGAGGGAAGTCGGGCGCCTCTGCCGCGCGCGCGGCGTCCTTTTCCACACCGACGCCGCGCAGACCGCGGGGAAGCTCCCGATCGACCTTCGCGAGGACCCGTTCGATCTCGTCACGATCGTCGGTCACAAGATCTACGGCCCGAAAGGAATCGCGGCGCTTCTCGTCCGGGAGGGCGTCCCGCTCCGGCCTGTGCTCGTCGGGGGCGGCCAGGAGAAGGGGAGGCGGCCCGGCACGGAAAGCGTCGCGCTCGCGGTCGGTCTTGCGGTCGCTCTCGAATGCGCGATGCGCACTCGCGAGGCGGAGGAGAGGCGGATCTTGGGGATGCGCGATCGTTTCGAGCGCGCGATCGAAAGGCGCTTGGACGGCGTCACCCCTCTCGGGCGCGGCCGGGCGAGAATCCCCGGCACGAGCTACCTCCTCATCGAGGGGGTCTCGGGGGGCGCGGTCGCGGAAGCGCTCGACCGTCTCGCCATCGAGATCTCGACCGGATCCGCGTGCCACTCCGGATCGCCCGAGCCGTCGCCGGTTCTTCTCGCGATGGGAATCCCGCGCCCCCTCGCGCTCGGCGGGATTCGGATCGGCTTCGGCCTCAGGAACACCGAAGCGGATGTCGATCGTCTTGTCGAGAGCCTCGCCTCCGTCGTGCGGGATCTCCGCGGGAAGGGAGCGCCGTGACGGAGCTTCTCCCCCCGCCGGGGGCGCGCGTCGCGGTCGCGATGAGCGGCGGCGTCGACAGCTCGGTCGCCGCTTTACTCCTCAAGGAAAGAGGCTGCTCCGTCGCCGGCGTCACGCTGAAGCTCTTCTGTGCGTCGGAGCATCCCGATCTCGAAGGCGACCGCTCCTGCTGCTCGCTCGAAGCGATCGAGGACGCCGCCGCCGTCGCCGTCCGCCTCGGGACCCCGCACCACGTGTGGGATTTCGAGGAGATCTTCCGTTCGGAGGTGATCGAGCCGTTCCGGAGCGAGTACCTCGCCGGCCGCACGCCGAACCCGTGCGTCGAGTGTAATCGGAGGGTCCGCTTCCGCGCCCTCCTCGCCCGGGTGCGAAGGGCGGGGTTTTCGTTTCTCGCGACCGGGCACTACGCGCGCCTCGTTGAGGAGGAAGGCGGGCCGGCGATTCTTCGCGCGCGCGACCGGGAGAAAGACCAGTCGTACGTGCTCTGGGGGATCGGCGCGGCGGATCTATTCACCCTCGCGTTCCCGCTCGGAGGGCTCTTGAAGAAAGAGGTGCGCCGCGTCGCGGAGCGGGCCGGTCTTTCCGTCGCCGACAAGGAGGAGAGCCAGGACATCTGCTTCCTTCCCGGCGGGGACCTCGCCGGCTTCCTCGGTGTTCAGCGCGAGGGAGAGATCCTCGATCGAGAAGGACGGAGGCTCGGGACGCACGAGGGAGCGGCGCGCTATACGGTGGGGCAGCGGAAGGGGCTCGGCGTCGCTGGGGGCGAGCGGCTTTACGTCACGGAGGTTGATATCCAAAAGAACCGCGTCCGCCTCGGGACCGAGGGAGATCTCTACGCGTCCGGACTGGTCGCGGGGGACGAAAACCTTCTCGTCTCCGAGAACGAGGTCTTCGAGGGGAGGATCGAGGTGAAGATCCGCTCCCGGCACGCGGCGGCCGCGGCGTCCGCCCGCCGCGGCTCGGATGGATCGGTCGTGGTCCTGTTCGAGGAGCCGCAGCGCGCGGTGACTCCCGGGCAGTCGGCCGTCTTCTACAGGGGCGAGCGTCTTCTCGGGGGCGCGGTCATACGGAGCGCCGTCCCTTCGTAAGGCTCGCTCCTTCGCCGAGAAGCTCGCGGACCGCCCCGAGCAGCTCGCTTCTCTCGATCGGCTTCCGAAAGACCCGCGCCGCTCCGAGATGCCTCGCGTGGAGGAGGTAGTCCCCCGGGACGGCCCTTCCGCCCCCCGAGATCGCGATGATCTTGGTCGAAGGCCACTCCTTCCGGAGGTCCATGATCGTCTCCAGTCCTTCCTTCTCCGGCATGATGAGGTCCGTGATCACGAGGTCCGCGGGTTTCTCCCGCTGCTTGCGAATCGCGGCCCTTCCGTCGGCGGCCTCGTCCGCCTCGTAGCCGGCTTCCTCGAGAGTCATGACGAGCATCGTGCGGATCTGCTCGTCGTCATCCACGACCAGTATGCGCGCCACGTTCCGCCTCCCCTTTGTCGTTCGCCGTCTCCCGATCGCGCGCGGGCGCATCGGAGACGAGCGGAAGATAGACATCGAACCGCGTCCCGCGCCCGATCTCGCTCTCGACGAAGATCGCGCCGCCCATCGCGCGCACGATTCCGTGAACGGTGGCGAGGCCGAGCCCGGTCCCCTCGCCCACTCCTTTCGTCGTAAAGTAAGGTTCGAAGATCCGCCGCACCGTCGAGGGGTCCATCCCGTGTCCCGTGTCCTCGACCGTGAGGCGGGCATAGCTCCCGTGATCGAGGCCCGCCCCCCGCGGACCGCCGGCTCCGCCGGCGAAGTACTCCTCGAGCCGGATCGCCAGCGTTCCGCCCCGCTCCCCCATCGCGTGGAAAGCGTTCGCGACGAGGTTGAGGAGCACCTGGTGGATCTCGGTCGGATCGGCGAGCACTTCGCCGCAATTCGGGTCGAGCATCGTTCGCACCTCGACCCGGGGAGGACGGCTCCCTTCGGCGAGACGAAGCGCTTCGTGGATCATCCGTTGAAGCCGCAAGGGAGTTCGCTCCGTCTCCCGCGTCCTGCTGAACTCGAGAATCTGCGCGACGAGGTCGCTCGCCCGGGCCCCGGCCTCGCGCACTTGTTCGAGACAGCGGAACGGCCGGCTCCCCTTTTCCGTATGGTCCATCGCGAGCTCGGTGAACCCGAGAATCGAGTAGATGATGTTGTTGAAGTCGTGAGCGATCCCTCCGGCGAACGTCCCGATCGCCTCCAGCTTCTGCGACTGCCGGAGCCGCTCCTCGAGTTCTCTCTGCTCCGTGACGTCCAGCCCCGCCGCGCCGATCCCCGCGAGGGCTCCCTCGGCGTCGCGGAGCGGGAACTTCCAGATCAAGACGCGGCGCTCCGCTTCTCCGAGAACAACGCTCTCCTCGAGCGAGAGGGCTTCTCCGGTCTCCACGACGCGAAGGTCCTGTTCTTCCATTTCCGCGACCAGCTTCGAATTCGCTGGGAAGAGATCCCGCGCCGTCAGGCCGACGAGTTCCTCCGGGCTCCGACGGAAGAGATCCGCGACCGCCTGGTTCGCCATCGTGAGCCTTCCGCGGAGATCCTTCGCCCAGAAGAACGTGGGGGAGTGGTCCATGAAATCCCTGAGCAGCCTTTCCGTCCGCCGCCGCTCTTCCTCTGAGCGCTTTCGATCCGTGATGTCGCGAACGAGCGCGAGAATCCGGGGCTTCCCCCGGATCGTCGCTTGCTTCAGGTTCACTTCCGCCCAGAAGAACTCCCCGCTCTTCTTCTTGGATCGCCACTCGAAGATCTGCGGCTCCCCGGCGGCGGCCGCACGAACCTTCTTCTTCGCTTCCTCCTGCGTGTAGGGCGGTTCTCCGGAGCTCAGGTCGACGACCTGTAGGGCGAGGATCTCGTCGGCGGACCAACCGAAAAGCTCGACGGTCTTCTCATTGACGTCGAGAATCGCGCCGGTTTCGGCGTCGTGGACGAAGATCGCGTCGTTCGCCGAGCGAAAGATCGAGCGATACGTCTCTTCCGACTCGGTGAGCGCGCTCTCCGCGCGCGCGCGATCGCTGATATCCCGAAAGACAAAGACGACTCCATTCTTCCGGCCGTTCTTGTCCCTCTGAACCGCCCCGCTCCACTCGGCTTCGAACGGGGAGCCGTCGCGCCGCCGAACCCGAAGCCGGACGCCCCTCACGATCTCGTCCCTCACGGTCCGCGCGAACTCCGCGATCACTCGGTGCCTCTCCTCGGGAACGACGAGGTCGAACGCAGAGGGGGAGGTGGAGATGATCTCCTCGGGCGAGCCGAAGCCGAGCAACCGGCATGCCGATCGGTTCATCTCGACGATGGCCCCGGAAGGATCGAGAAGAGCGATCCCGTCCGCCGACGCTTCGAAGATCGCGCGGAGGCGGTCGTCGCAGGACGTGCCTCGCGAGCACAACCTCCCCGCTTCTCTCTCGTCTCCCTGCGACAGGGAGCCGCCGGTCATCGTCTCTTCGCTCTCTTTTCCAGTTCGATCGGTCACGGCGGGCTCGCGCTCTTCTCGATCCATACGGTCTTCCCCTCCTTCTCTCCTTTTCGGCATCCCGCGAGGAACCCTGCAGGGGGAAGAGGACGACCAAGGCCGGCGATTTCTTCGCGGGGATCCGCCGAAGAAAGCCCCTTCGAACCTGTTCCGTTTCCCCCCGAACGGACCTCCGCCCGAGGCGCCGTTCGGATGAGAGAGATTCTTGATGGAGGAAGGAATTCCCCGACCCGAATGGGCGCGGCTCACCCGAGCGCGGCGAGATCCTCGGGCGTGTCGATGTCGCGGAACGCGCGCGCGAGCTTGGGGGGGATGAGGGGCGTGTGCACGCGCCGATCCTCGGCGAGCACGCGCGGCGCCGAGCGTCCGGAGCGGATCGCGCGCTCGACGAGCGCCGCCGCCTCCGGTTCGTAGACCGCCGCGAGCGGTTCGGCCCGTCCGGCCGCGTTCACGGGAAGAACCACCCATCGTTCGGGGCTTCTCTCTTCGAGGAGCCATCCGACCGCGCGCGCGGTGAGGAGAGGGAGATCGCAAGGAGCGATCACCCACGCGGCCTCGGGGTTCGAGCGGAGCGCGGAGAGGATCCCCGCGATCGGACCCTCGGCGCCGGCCGCATCCGAAAGACGCGCGAGCCCCGCGCACTCGGGAGGGATCTCCCCCTCGCCGAGGAGAACGATCTCCTGCGCGTGCGGCCTCATTGCCTCGACGACGTGCTCGAGGAACGAGCGCCCGTTCCATCGAAAGAGATGCTTCGGGCGGCCCATGCGGACGCTTCGCCCGCCGATCAGAATGCCCCCGAGGATCGGTCTCGACTCGAGGTGCGCGTTCGCGGGTTCGCTCAAGGGCGGGGACTCCTCTCGGCGTCCGGCGCCACGGGACGCTCCCGCGCGGCGCGCGCGGCGAGCGCCCGCGCGGCCTTCTCGAGATACGTTCCGCTCCCGGCGAGGCGCTCGGCGAGGGAGCGCGCGAAGGGATCGAGATGCTCCCGCAGGAATCCCGCGAGCGCTTCTTCCGTCACGGAAGCCGCTTCCTCGTCGGAGAGCGCGCGGGCGTACGATGCTTTTAGAGTTAAGTAACCGGCGAACCCGGCCTCCACCGCGATGTGATCGATCGGATCCTCCGCCGCCGGCTTGTACGCGAACGCTTCGTACGCGGCGGTGAGATCCGCGAGAACACACGCCGGGTCCTCAAGCGGCCGATAGGCGATCTCTCGCGGCGAGACCGGACCGCCCGGTCCGAGGAGCGCGAGGTAGAGACCCTCGGTCGCTCCCTCCGCTTCGCGCGCCGCTCGTCGAAGATCGGGGTCGTCGATCTCCCCCGCGAGCGATGCGATTTCCTCGCTCCAACCTCGCTTCGGTCGCTCGAAGAGAGCCGACGCGAGGCGCCAGGCGGCCGCGTTGAGGAGGGCGCGTTTCGAATCATGCGTCCCGTTCACGGCGTCTCCCGAAGCACGAGCGAAACCCAACCGGTGCGCATCTTCCGCGATCCGGTCTCGTCTCTCGCTCCGTCCCATACCGCGAAGGCGATCGTGCCGCGTCCTCGATCGGCGAACCCGGCGGGCGCCGGTCGCGCGATCACGACCGCCCATCCGATCTCCGTGCGCACTCCGGAGCCGGTCGCTCGTTTCTCCGCCGCGCTCCGAAGAGTGCCGGGCCCATCCGCGACGAGGTCCTCGACGGCGCGCTCCCGGGGCCCCTCCATCGGGTTCTCGAGCGCGCGCGCGGGCGCGTAGCGAAGCTCGGCTTCTCTCGCAACCTCCGACCCGGGCGCGAGTGACGTCGCTTCGAACGGATAGTGATCCGGATGCGCGTTCGGGTAGAGGGATCGGATCTCGTCCGGTCGTCCGTTCACGCTCGCCTGCCACGAGGCGCGCCAGTACGCGATCTCGACCGCGCGGTCCGCCTCGCCCATCTGCGGCGCGGGAAGATCGGGCCCCGTCGCTGCCGGGAACTGCACCGCGCACGCGTCCGAAAAGCGCGCGGATCCCGGAAGATCGTCGGCCGTCGAGTCGCTCCACGCGAGACGAAACGCGATCCAGCTTCCGTCGGTCATCGCGCGGACCTCCACGCTCGCCGTCGACGGAACGAGAAGCCGCGGCTCGACGAGATCCTGGAGGATCAAGTCGGCGCGAAAGGCGGGGACGTTCTTCCACGCCGCGTCCGTCGGGTCTTCTGTGACATGAGAAACGCGCGCCGCGACGACCTCGCTCGTCGGCGCGGCGTCGCGCTCTCCGCAGGAGAAGAGAAGAAGCCCCGGGAGAGCAACGGCGGCTCCATACTTCAATATTTTCCGCATCATCCTCCTCCTACGGCACGTTCGTGCGCGCGACGCCGCGCGCTGCGTCGAAGGCGGCCCGCACGTGAACCGGCTCGCGGAGCGGCACGCGGACGATCTCGCGCCCGTCTTCGTCGAGCCCGAGCACGAAGCTCCCCGACCGTTTCCATCTCGGCATCACTCGCGGGCTCGAGCCGAAGAGACAGAGAAGCCCGGCGAGGTCGGAATCGCTCGCCGCGGCGCGGTAGGTTTCGACCGCCGCTCCCGCGCCGGGTCCGAACATCTGCTCGAGGAACGGAAGAGGCACGTGTACCGGCGGGATGTAGTACACGTTCGATTCGAGCCCGAGTTGCGGAAAGAGCGGGAGCGCGATTCTTCGCATATGAACGAGATAGTCGATCGGATTCTCCTCGCGCGCGGCCTCGGGGGCCGAGATCCATCCGGCCATCCGGATCTTTCCGATGCAGCTCACGAAGCACTGCGGCTGCTCCCCGGTCTCGATCTTCGGAAAGCACGCGATGCACTTTTCCGAGGTTCCCGTCATCGGATTGTAGAAGACCTTCTTGTACGGGCACGCCTTCACGCACTCCCGGTATCCGCGGCATCGGCTTTGATCAACGAGCACGATCCCGTCCTCGGGGCGTTTGTAGATCGATCCGCGCGGGCAGGAGGCGAGACATGCGGGGTAGGTGCAGTGGTTGCAGATGCGCGCGAGGTAGTAGAACCACGCCGCGTGCGGAACGGAGAGATCGGCGCCGTTCTCGATCATCCCCGCGCAATCGTCCTCGCCGACGTTGGGGCTCGCGTAGTCGAGATCGTCCGGCCTCCATCCGAGCGCCCGTTCCCCCGCCGGCGCTGCCTCGAAGATCGTGCGCCCGGCGTACGTCCGACCTTCCCACGTTTGCCGGCCGAGCGCCTCGAGAAGCCGGACGTCCCAGGCGAGCGGATAGAACCCGTACGGCTTCGACTCGACGTTGTTCCAGAGCATGTACTCCTGGCCCTTCCCCGAGGTCCAGGTCGTCTTGCAGGCGAGCGTGCACGTCTGGCACGCGATGCATTTGTTGATGTCGAAAACAGCCGCGAACTGCTTCTTCGGGCGCGACTCGGGATACCAGTAGGACATCTCCCTCCCGATCTGCCAATTCCGAACGCGCGCCATTACTCTCTCCCTCCCTTCCGCTCCGCTCGCTCCGCGAAGGCGCCCGCGAGATAGCGTTTCATCCCTTCGGTTTCATATCGGGGCCGGAGCCCCTCCGCCGCCGGCCGCCAGAGCCCCGCGCCGCCGATCCCCCCGGGCTCCGCGCGCTCGATCCGAACGATCGCCTCGCGCGGCGCCCCCGTGGGGCAGTGGACGTCGGGGAGGAAGCCCTTTCCGATCTCCTGGCCGAAGAGCCCCTTCCGCACGAGCGAGTCGGTCATCAAGGTCGGCTTCAACCATCCCCGCGTCGCCGACTGGTGCGAGCCGGAGCGGAACATCGCCTGGTAGTTCGTGCGCGGGTTCCGCGCGAGGCCGTCCGCGCGCGTCTCCTGTCCCTCGACCGAACCGGGCGTCGCGCCGTACATGTTGAACCACATGCGGGTCACGCCGCGCGGCGTCCCCGGGTAGTACCGCGCGCGGCAGAAAAGGCGCGCGAACTTGTAGTCGGCCGCGTTCTTCTGCCAGCCGCGGAACGGGCGGTCGGACGGATCGGAATCGATCCAGACGTAGTCGCCGTCCTCGATCCGAAGCGCCCGGGCGTCGTCCGGATGAATGTCGACGTATCCCTCCGACACCCACGGGGCGCGCTTGTCGTGCCGGTAGATGTCGCCGAAGGGCCCGAACAGGATCGAGACGATGTCCGTGTCGATCGGCGTCGTGTGGGCGCCGTGACGGTACTTCGGAGTGTGAAAGATGAACCGATAACCATCCTTCGCGAGCGGGTGCGCGGTCGCTTTCGTTTCGGCCCAGGTTCTTCGCACGTTTCTCCCCTGCCGCACCTCGCAGGAGAGATCGCTCTCCTCGACGCCGTAGTCGCCCGGACCCGCGTGGCGGAACGCCTCGTGCTCCGGCCCGACGATCACGTTCGGCTCGTAGAAGGTCGAGTCGATCGGCTCGCGGTGGACCGGGAGGTTCTCGCCCGCCTCGATGAACTCGTCTTCCTCGCGGTAGAACTCGAGGCGCCCGGTCTTCGTGAACCAGGGGCGGGAGTCGGCGGTCTGCTCGTACCCGACCGCCTTCGGATAAGTCCGGTTCATCATAAGGGCGGGGATTCCGTCCTTCGCCTTCGCTTCGAGATCCGCGATCCGGTATCCCTTCGTGTTCGACGAGTGGTCGAGAACTCTCTGGAGGTACGCGTCGGCGCGCATCTCGCGCACGAACTTCCAAGAGTCCGCGAAGCGACGGTCGCCGGTCCTCTCGGCGAGCTTCTCGCCGACGAGGGCGTACACCTCGATGTCGCCGATCGTGTCGAAGAGGCGCGCGAGAGGGGTCCGCGGGAAGACGTTGAGAAACGGGTTCGTGACCGAGGCGGTTATGTCCGGGTGCTTCAGCTCCGCCCACGAGTCGACGGCGAAGACGATGTCTGCCCACTCGCACGAAGTGGACCACCACCATTCGTTCACTGCGATCATCTCGATCTTCGGGAGAACGTGGACGACCGTGTTGTAATGCCACTTCACGTTCCCGAGGATCGAGTTCGAGTTCGCGAACCAGAGCGACTTCGTCGGGGCCGGCATGTGAGTCGATCCCGTGAGGAGTCTCTTTCCGACGCGGAGGGGGTGATCCTCGTGGTTGTAGTAGTGCGCCGACTCCGGTTTCCAGTATTGCTTCACGCGCGCGGGCTTCTCCGGATCGAGCTCGAGATCGAATGGGTTCTCGTTGATGTACTGCCCGGCTCCGTTGAAGAGGGCGACCCGGTAGTCCCCCGCGTACGATCCGATGTTCCCCGCGATCCGCCCGACGTTTGCGGTAAGCGCGGCGAGCAGGAACTGCGCGCGATCCTTGTTGTCGTTGTTGAAGAACTGGTTCGGCCCCATCCCGACCGCGAAGAGGGTCTCGCCCCGATGCGCGGCGATCTCGCCCGCGAGCCGTTCGACCGATGCGGCCGGTGCCCACGTCATCTCCTCGACCGTCTTCGGATCGAAGTGGGCGGCGTACTCGCGGACGAGATCGAAGACGCTCCGGCATCGAACGGTCGATCCGTTCGTGAGCCGAACGTCGACCGACCCCTCGAGAAGCGGCTCGCCGACTCCCGAGAGCCGGCCGACCTCGTCGCGCGTGAGAGCTCGAGGAGCGCCCGCGCGCGTGTCCCACCAGACGAAGTCGCCCCACTCCTTCCGCATCGCCTCGGGGATCAGCATGTCGCGCTGCGCGCCGGGGGCTGGCGCCTTCTCGTTCGCTCCGAGCACGCGCGTCTGGTTGCCGAGATCCGCGGGGGAGCCGCCGAACACATCGGCGGCGCGGAGGTACTTGAGCGTGTCCGTTCGAACGAGAATCGGAAGATCGGTCCATCGACGGACGTAGTCGGCGTCGTAGATCTTGTCGCGAAGGACGACGTGGGCGAGGCCGAGCGCGAGCGCGGGCGTCGTTCCGGGGCGGACGACGATCGCCTCGTCCGCTTTCGAGCTGGTCGAGGAGTACTCGCACGCGATCACGACGACCTTCGTCCCCTGGAGACGCGCTTCGGTGAGCCAGTGCGCGTCCGGCATTTTCGTTGTGACCCAATTCATCCCCCACACGACGACCATGCGCGCATGCTCCACCGCGGAGAGATCGAACTCGACCGTCTGCTGTCCGGTCACCATCGGGTGTCCGGGCGGAAGGTCGGTGTGCCACGAGTAGTTGTCGAAACCGCGCCCCCCGAGCGCCTGGTCGGGTGAGACGCCGCGGATCTTCGCGTCGAGCAGGGCCATCGAGTTCGCGAAGCGGTACAGGCCGAAGACGCGCGTGATTCCGAGAAGGGGCATCCCGCCTCGGAACTTGAGCGTCTGCGTTCCGGCCCCCTTCGTCGCGGCGATCATCTCTTCCTCATAACGCTGCGCGCGGAGACGCTCCACTCCGCGCTCGCCCGAATATGTTTCGGCGATGTTCGCGAGCGCTGCGGCGGCGAGGGCGGCCGCCTCCGCGTGCGTCGTCCGTTCCCATTTGTCTCGCCCGCGGTTCATGTATTCGGTCGGCGGGCGGCCGTCGGCGCCGCGCGGGAAGCCGGCCTCGACCCACCGGCGAAAACCAGCGCGCACCATCGGGTGGCGAAGGCGGCGGTCGCCGTAGAAGCGGCGCGTGAGGGCGAGACCCTTCTGGCAAACGCGCGGATCCCACCGGTGCGAGGATCCGTTCCCGTCGAGATCGCGCGCGAGGCCGTACTTCATCGTCGGGCCGATTCGTACGACGACCCCGGAGCGGACGTACGCGTTGAGAAGACAATTGTGCGTGTCGTTCGGCGCGCATAGAAACGTGAAGGTCGAGTCGTACCGCCAGAGATCGCGATAGGCTTCCTCCCACCCGCGGTCCGGATAATGGGCGAGGGGATTGTCGATCGCGTCCAAGCCCCATGCGCGCGTGGCGGACGCGACGAAGGCGCCGAGCCCGGCCGCGGCGCTCGCCTGCAAGAAACGTCTCCGCGTGATGTCTCGATTCGCCGTCATGATCTCTTCTCCCAAGTTCGTAGAAACGTCACGATCGATTCGATTTCTTCTCGCGAGTAGGCGGGGCGCGTGGTCGAGGGACGCGCGAACGCCTCCATCGTTGTCCCGCGTCTTCCGCGCGCGATCGTCTCCGCGAGGTACGTGTCAGTCGCAGATCCGAGAAGGACCGGGTCGGCGAGGGAAGGCCCCTCGGCGCCGGCGCCGGTTCCGCCGTGGCAGCCGGCGCACGAAGCGGAGTAGAGGCGCGCTCCTTCCGCCGCGTCCCCCTTCGCCCAGCGCGCGGGCCCCGTCTCCTCCGGCGCCTCGACTCCCCCGAGATCGCGGAGGTGCCGGACGATCCGCTCAATCTCGACCGGGCGAAGCCCCCCTTCGGCGTCTCCCCAGGCCGGCATCCGCCGCCCGGCGCGCCCGCGCCGGATCGTTTGACGAATCAATGAGTCGCTTGCGATCGAAAGGAAATCTTCGTTCGCGATCGCGGGGAAGGGAAGCATCCCGGCGTAGCGCATCCCCTGGCCTCGATCTCCGTGACAGGCGGCGCAGAAGGTCCCGTAGAGCGTCGCGCCGTCGCCGGCGAACTCGCGCTCGCCGAAGCGCTCCGCGCGGATCCGATCGATCGGCCAGTACGCTTCCGGGAAAGGGCTCCGGCGAAGGGAGAAGGTGAAGAAGACGAGGCGATCGATCTCTTCCTCCGAAAGACCGAGCGCCGGCATCTGCGATTCCGGAACGACCGAGGCGGGGGCGCGCAAGTGCTCCGCGAACCAGGCCGCGAGGTCGCGCGCGCCTTCGACCGCAGAGAAGTCGGTCTGCCCCGGGTCGCGCTCTCCCGCCTGCGTGAGGTCGGGGCCGTCGTCCCCCCCGACGCCGCCGACCTTGTGGCAACCGCGGCATCCGAGCGAGTGAAAGAGCGCCTTCGCCTCGACGAGACCCGGCGCGCTGACGCGCGAGGCGAGGTACGTCTCGATCGCCTCGCGATCCTCTTCGGCGATCGGCCCGAAGGAGGCGCGCCACGGACCGTCCGCGGCTTCCTCGTGGGCCGCGAGGTGCTTGAGGTACCAAGATTCGTCGGTTCCGGACGCGTCGGCCCGGGAGAGATCGGGCGCGGCGATCCCCGCCGCCCCACCCGGACGGATCGTCCCCCCGCGGCCGTCCATCGCGTGGCAGGCGAGGCAGTCGAGCCGCTCGAAGAGCCGCTTCCCGCGCTCGAAACGATCGATGCTCGGGACCGCGAGATGCGTATGGCAGCTCCCGCATCCGGCGTGCGCGTAGCGGCGCGGGATCATCGGCGCGGGCCAATGCGGCGCGGTTCCGTGCGCGTCCGCCTCTTCCGTCGCGAGACCTTGTCCGCCGTGACAGACGACGCACCCGTACTCGGCCGGGTCGTGCACGACGTCCGGATGCGGCGCGAAGAGCGGGTCCCCCGCGATCCCCGGCTCGCCGGGCGCCATCCCGACGTGGCAGGTGACGCATCGGTCGGTCGTTCGGAGCGCGGGAACGACGATCTGCCGGAGCTGGACCCTGAACTCTCCCCGCGCGTCCTCGGGGAGCATCGAACGATAGCGCTTCTGATGCTCTCGCCAATCGCGGAGGAGGTTCTCTTCCGCGGCGGCCCAGACGAGGAACGCGAGGGTTGCGAGAGACGCCGCGAGAAGAAGGATCTTGTTCGCGCGCATCGCTAGTGCCTCGGCCAGTCGGACGGGGACCAGTAGAAGTCCCAGTTCGGCCCGCGGAAGTGGACCCCGATCACGGTCAGAACGATGAACCCGATCGCGAAGCACGTGAAGAGGCCGAGCGCTCCGGCCCGCGTGCTGTCGTAGCGCCGCACGAGTCCGATCGAGTAGAGCGCGTAGACGACCGTGAGGATCGTCCCCGGGTTCACGAGCGTGATGAGAAGCTGCGGGCATTCGGGCCACCATTGGCGAAGCCACCCGAAGCGAATCACGAGCGCTTCGATTCCGATCGTCGCCGCGAGTGCGAAGAGCGCGGAGAAGCCGGCGAGCCCCGCCCCGCCCGGTCCGCCGAACCAGACGCCGGTCCCCGCCGTCTCCCGGTCGAGATACGGAATCAGCGAGAGCCCGAGGATCACGATCATCGGGATCCCGATCCCGCCCATGAACGCCGAGTGCGACACGAGCTCCTGAAGACCGAGGAAGTACCACGGCGCCTTGGCCGGGTTCTCCGGCACCGCCGGGTTCGCGAGCTCCTTGAGCGGCGCGTCGGCGACGATCGCAAGGAGGATACAGAGCGCTGCCGTGAGAAGAAGCACACCTACTTCAGCAGTGAAAAGATGCGGCATCGAGGGGAGCGTCTTCTCGGGGCCCCGCCCGACGTGCGGGCTCTTCCCGCGCACGATCGCCGCGAGGTGATACGTCTTCTCCGGCGCCTCCGTGAAGACCGGATAGGTCGATCGATCGGGCGGACCGAGCTTGGTGTCGGCGTCGTCCGGGCGCGCAAGGCCGCCGTCCTTGCGGATGCGCCAGAAGTGGACCGACAGAAGCGCAAGAAGAACGATGGGAAGCACCATCACGTGAAGCAGGTAGAAACGGATCAGCGATTCCGCGCCGACCTCCTCGGAGCCGAGGAGAAGGAGCTTTTGCAGCCCCCCCGGATCGAAGAAGCGCGTGATCCCGAGCGCATCGGTGATCTCGCGCGGCGAGGAGGCGATGTTCGCGCCGATCGTGATCGCCCAATACGCGAGCTGATCCCACGGGAGGAGATAGCCGGTGAAGGAGAGCCCGAGGGTGGTCGCGAGGAGGAGCATTCCGATCACCCAGTTGAACTCGCGCGGGGCGCGGTAGGCCGCGGTGTAGAAGACGCGCGCCATGTGGAGAAGGACCGAGACGACCATCACGTGCGCCGACCACCGATGGATGTTCCGGATAAACCGTCCGGTCGGAACGACGAAGTGGATGTCCTTGATCGTCTCGTACGCGACATCCGGGTACGGCTTGTAATAGAACATGAGAAGAACGCCTGTGATCGAGGCGATGACGAACGCGGAGAGCGTGACGATGCCGAGGCCGAGGGTCGTGGTCCAGCGAAGACTCCACCGGTGAACGCGCACCGAATGAAGATGAAGGAAGACGCTTCCGAAGACGAAGGAAGAGCGCGCCCGGTCGGTTTCCGGACGGCCGGAGCGGAAGACGGTCTCCCGGAAGAGACGCGGAGCCGCGCGCAGGTTCTCGAGGAAACGATTCATCCCGTGCGCGCGCTCGTCTGCGCTCATGCCTCGGCCCTCGTTCCCAGCGGGACCGTCTTCCCCTCGTCCACGACGTAGATCCCGCTCCCCTCGCGCGTCACCGCGAGCCACGGAAGCGCCTTCGGCGCGGGCCCGCGGAGGACGGCGCCGTCCTTCGCGAAGGCGGATCCGTGGCAGGGGCAGTGGAAGCCGTCCGCCTCCGCCTTCACGATGCACCCGAGGTGCGTGCAGATCGTTGAGACCGCAAAGACCCCTTCCGCGTCGCGGAAGAGCGCGACCGAGCGGCGGGGAGGAAGAAACGCCTCCCCCTCGGGGAGCGTTTCGGGAAGGACGACGCGGAATTTCTTCGACGGCGAGGGGAGGACCGCCGCCTTCGGGAGGCGGAGGATGCCGCCGAGGGCGAAGAGCGCCGCCGTCGCGGCCGCCCACACGGCGGCGAGGCCGAGGAAGTCTCGGCGCGGGATCGGTTCGGGATCGAGCCGCGAGCGCGCGGCGGCCGAGTCCTTCGGATTCGTGATCATGCGCACCTCCACCGGGCCTCGAAGGCCGCGCGCTCCATCGTGATCGCGTCGACCGGGCAGCGCATCGCGCAGTGCGCGCACCGGATGCAACGCTCTTCATCCTTCAAGATCGCGGAGTGTCGGGATGTCTCGGCGCCGGGCCCGAGCGTGCCGGCGATCGCGGCCGCGAGATCCGGCGTCGGCTCGATCGAGCCCAGCGAAACCAGCTTGAGGCAGAGGGTCGGACAGACATCGACGCACCCGCCGCAGAGAACGCAGCGCGTTCCGTCGAAGACCGGGGTGACGCCGCAGTCGAGGCAGCGAGAAGCCTCCCGCTCCGCGAGGGGGCGGTCGTAGCCGATCTCGACGGGCGCGCGCGGATCGCGCAGCCTCTCCTCGGGCTCCGCCGCGGGGATCTCCACCCGGCGGATCGCCTCGTAGCCGGACTCGCGGCGATAGCGGTCGAGCACGAGATGCGTCTCGACGATCTCGTGATCGATCGCGCGGCCGGTGATGTGCCGGTAGATCGAGCGAGCCGCTTTCTTGCCGGAGGCGACCGCGTCGATGAGAAGCCGCGTGCCGTGCGCGAGATCCCCGGCGACGAAGACGCCGGGCGCGGTCGTCGCGAGCGTTTCGGGATCGACCTTCGGCCATCCGGGGAGCGCCTCCTCGACGTCCCCGCCGCCGTCCGCGAGAAACGAAAGATCGGTTGCCTGACCGACGGCGAGAAGGACCGTGTCGCACGGGACGGTGATCCTCTCCGCGTCGTCGAAGACCGGGGCGAAGCGGCGCTCGTCGTCGTAGACGCGGACGCACCGGCGAAAGACGACCGCGCGGACGTCCGCCCCCTCGCGCTCGATCGAGACCGGACCCCATCCGTTCATCCGCTCGATCCCCTCTTCATCCCCCTCGCGGATCTCGACCGTGTCGGCCGGCATCTCCTCGAGGGTCTCGAGCGAGACGAGGCGGACGCGTCGCTGCCCGGGAAGGCGCATCGCGGTGCGCGCGGCATCGAAGGCCGCCTGGCGGAGGACCGTGCGCGCGACGTCGTAGGCGACGTTCCCCCCGCCGATCACGACGACCTCGCGCCTGATCGGGAAGGGCTCGCCGAGCGCGGCCGCGCGAAGGAGATCGACCCCTCCGAAGACGCCGGGACCCCCCTCGCCGGGAAGGCCGAGCGCACGCGACCGTTTCGCGCCGACCGCGAGGAGGACCGCGGCGTGCTCCGCGCGGAGCGCGCGAAAGGAGACGTCATCGCCGACGCCGGTGCCCGTTCGGATCTCCACGCCGATCGCCTCGATCATCGCCACCTCGCGGCGGATCAGCTCGCGCGGAAGCCGGTACTCGGGGACGCCGACGAAGAGCATCCCGGCCGGAACCGGCTCCCTCTCGTAGACGACCGGGCGAAACCCGAGAAGGGCGAGGTCGTGCGCGGCGGAGAGGCCGGCCGGGCCGGCGCCGACGATCGCGACCTTCTCCCCGGAGGCCGGCTCGATCTCCCGCGAGAGGGAGGCGCGAAGAAGGCCGGCGACCTCCTCCGGTCCGGCCGATACTTTGGGTACGAAGTTTCGGAGCGGCTCCCACACCGCGTCGGAGGGGCGGACATCGATCCCGGCTCTCTCGCACGCGAAGCGCTTCAGCGCGCGGATCGCGATCGGGCGGTCGTCCCCGAGGAACTCGCTGTCCGGGCCGAGGCGAGGGATCGTCCCTCGCCGGCAGGCCGCCTCGCACGGCGCTCCGCAGATCCTTCCGCAGATCGACGCGAAGGGGTTCGGCCCCCGCGCGATGAGGTACGCCTCCTCGAAGTCGCCGCGCGCGATCGCTCGGACGTAGCCGCGCGCGTCGGTGCGGACCGGGCATGCCTGCTGGCAGGAGATCAGGCGGCGGTGGTAGCCCTCATCCGGGACCGAGACCGCGAGACGGGGAGACGCGATCAAGCTTATGTTCTCCTCTTCATTCGCGCGTGTTCCTCTTCGCCGCGCCCGAGCACCTCACGGTTCTCGGGCTTTCCGGGACCGCTTCGGCCAGGCGGGCGAGGGTCGTTCGATCGAGAAACGCGAGGCATGCGGCGCGGAGCGGCTCCCAATCCTTGTGCACGGGGCAGTCGGCACAGTCCCGGCACGGATGCGGAAGGCCGAGGAGGCACGTCTCGTGGGAGAGGTTCCCCTCGAAGAGCTCCGCGAGCCGGCGGACGGTAATGCGGCTCGGAGAACGGCGCATCCGGTAGCCCCCGTGAAGCCCCCGCGTCGCCTCCAGGATCCCCGCGCGGGTCAGCGTGGCGAGGATCTTCGAGAGGTAGCTCGGGGGGACCTGCGCGCGCTCGGCGAGATCGCGAAGAAGAAGCGGCCGCTCTCTCCCCTCGCGTGCGAGATGGACGAGCGCTCGTATCGCGTGCTGGGACGTTTGGCTGAGCATTCCGGACCTCCGGATCCATATATCAGCATGGGAGGGTCCGGTTTGTCAAGGGCGTTCTCGCGGCGAAACCCGTCCGGGTCGCTCGGACCCGGCGCGCGAACCGCGATCCGATGACGAGATGCACGTCCTTGTGGTACGATCCACATCGAAGTAAGAAGGGCGGGCGGGCTTTTCTCGTCTTCCGCCGGCAGGACAACCCCATGCTCCCTCGCGGATACGAAGAAGAGCGCGTGCTCAAGGAGAAAGGCGGCACGCGGGTCGCCGTCGCGCGCGCGGCGCAGGGCGGCGCGACCGTCGTCGTGAAGACCGTCGCGCCGGAAACTCCCGAGCGGATCCGCAACCTCTTCCTCGACGATGTCCGCCTTCGAACGGATCTTGCCCACCGGGGGATCGCGCCGATCCTCGAATCGGGGCGGATCGCCGACGGTTCGCTCTACGCGGTCTCTCCCTTCGTCGAGGGGACCGATCCGCGCCGGTGGATGCTCCGCGCGCCGAACGTGCGCACGGCGCCGTTCGTGAAGCGTCTCGCCGAGCCGATCGCGTTCCTTCACGAGCGGGGGCAGGTTCACGGCGACATCAAGCCGGGGAACCTCCTCTTTCGAGCGGACGGAGAAGAGATCCTCGATCTTTGCTGGACCGATCTCCTCCCGCTCGCGTTCCGCCGCGAGGGGACGTTCGGGATTCTCGTCGGAACGCCCGCGTATCTGGCGCCGGAGGCGATCCGCGGGGACGATCCGGATCACCGGGCGGACCTCTATGCGCTTGGCGCAACCCTCTACGAGATCCTCGCGGGGCGCCCGCTCTTCGAGGGGAGCGCCGCCGATCTCGCACGCGCGCACCTCACAACCGACGCGCGGCGTCTTCTCCCCGCCGCCTCTCCCTTCCCCGACCTTCTGTGGAAAGCGATCGCTCGGCTTCTGGAAAAGGAGCCGTCGGATCGTCCTTCCTCGATCGAGGAGTTTCTCGCGGAGGCCGGCCTCGGGCGGAAGCGAAAGACCGCCGCGCTCGCCCCTGTGGCGCCGAACGTGCGAAGGAAGGATCTGGAAGCGCGCGTCCGCGCGTGGCTCGCGGAGGACGAGCGGCCTTCTCTCGTGATCGCAGGCGATCCCGGTTCGGGAAGGACGCGCTTTCTCCGGCGCCTGGTGGGGGAGCTTCGCATCGAGGGTCGCCCGGTCGTCGCGGCGGCGGGGACCGAATCAGGAGAGGCGCATCCGTTCGCCGGCGTGGAGAAGCTCTTCGCAGCTCTTTCCGGGCGCTCCCTCGCGCTCGGCCCGCTCGCGCCGGCGCGAAGAGGGGACGCGGGACTCTCCCCACTCGCCGCGGGAGCCCGAGAGGAAACGCGTCTCTTCCGCAAGCTCCGCGCCCTCTTCGAGGAGGATCTCCGGCGGCTTTCAAGGGACGGATCGCCGCCGGTTCTCGTCGTGATCGACGACGCGGACCGCCTCGACGAGATCTCCTCTCGATTCCTTCTCTTCCTCATCGAGAGGGGGCGCGCGCTTCCGGCCCGATATCTCCTCGCGCGGGAAGCGGGGAGCGAGCCGGGCCCTCTCTTCGCGGGGCTCGAGCCTGGGCGTCTCGCGCGGATCGAGCGGACCGATCCCTTCACACACGAAGAGATTGCCGCGTGGATCGAGGGAGCATTCGGCGGCGGCGCGATCGCACCCGATCTTCTCGAGGCGGCGACCCGCTTCTCCGAGGGGAACCCGGCCAGGCTGGAGGCGCTCGTCCGGGAGTGGGCGGCGCGCGGGACGATCCGCAAGAGGCGGGGGACGCTCCACCTGCACGGGTCCCCGCCCGCTCCTTCCGCCGTTCAAGCGGAGAGGGCGCGGAGGATCCCGGTGGAAGGGCTCTCCGTAGGCTCCCGTGAACTCGCGGGGGCGATCGCGCTACCGGCCGGCCCGCGCGAGGCGCGCTTCTTCGAGCGGCTTCTCTCGATCCGCCCGCACGACTTCCCGATGCTCGCCGCGCCGCTCCTCGAGAGGCGTCTCGTCCGCAGGGAACAAGCGCCGGCCGGCGACGCGTACGCCCCCTTCTCGGAGAGCCTGCGCGAGAGGCTCGCGGCTCTTCTCCCCGCGGGGAGGAGGCGCGTCTTGCACCGCGCGGCGGCGAGGCTGGCCGAGACGAGCGCGGGGGATGCGGGACCGGCGGCGCATTTCGATGCGGCGCACCACTGGGAGCGCGCGGGAAACCGCGCGGGGGCGGCGCGCGCGCTTCTTCGCGCGGCGGCCGGAATGGAGGAGCTCTCTCTCGTGCGCGAGGCGGGCGACCTCTACCGGATGGCTCTCCGCTCGAAAGACGGGCTTCGCGCGCCGAACGAGCGGGCCCGGATCCTTCTCGCGCTCGCCTCGCTCCGCCACCGCGACGGCCGGCCGCGAGCGGCCCTCGCCGCGCTCCGCCTTCTCCGCCGCACGGCGGCGAAGGACGAAGAGGGGCGGGGGATCGATCGGACGGCGCGGAGGCTCGCCGCGTGGATCCGCTACTTCCGAGGGAACGCGAAGGAGGCGGAGAAGGCGCTCGGCCGTCTTCTCGACGAGGGGGCACCTTTCGGGGCGGGGGAGGAGGCCGCGATCCGATGCGATCTCGGCTGGTTCGCCCTCTCGCGCGGGGACGCGGAGGCGGCGCGGGCGCACCTCGGGAGGGCGCATCAATCGACGAAGCGAAGCAAAACATCGGCGCTCAACGGTCGAACGCTCAAGCGTCTCGGGGCGGTCGCGTTCTACGAGAGCGCGTGGCGCGAGGCGGGAGCGCACTACGAGCGGGCGGCCCGCATCCTGGAGCGCGCGGCGCCGGCCGAGGCGGTCGGAGCGTTCGCGAACCTCGGGCTCGTCCGCCTTTGGACCGGTCGGCTCGCCGAGGCGGCCGCTCTTCTCGAGAACGCGCTCTCTCTCGCCCGCAAGACGGGAGAGGTGCTCGAGGAGGCGCGCGTCCTCGAGGATCTCGGGCGTGTTCTCTTCCGGCTCGGAAGGGTCGAGGAAGCGGCCCGCGCGTGGGACGAGGCCTTCTCGATCTATGAAGATTTCGGCGACGAAGGGGGGAAGGTGCGCGTGCTCCTCACGCGCGGTCAGACGGCGCGGGAGAGAGGGCGCCTCGACCAGTCGATCGAGCTTCTCCGCCGGGGCCTCGCGCTTGCGCGCGCCGGATCGAACCCGTACGCGGTCTTCGACGCGCTCAATCTCGCCGCCCTCACGCACATCGCCCGCGAGGAGCCGAAGGAAGCGGAAGAGGCTCTCCGGGAAGCGGAGGCGGTTCTCGGCGAGCGGCTCTCGGGAAGGTACGAGGCGCTTCTCGATCGGACGAAGGCGCGTCTCGCGTTCCTCGATGGGCGCCCCGCGGAGGCGGAGAAGGGGCTTGTGCGCGCGATCCGTCTCTTTTCGAAGCGGGGCGAGCGGTTGATGGAGGCGGAGACCATTCTTCTCGCCGCCGAGGCGAGATTGCACGCGGGAGGGAGGGGATCGCCGGCGGCTCTTCTTCAAAAAGCCGAGCGGCTCTCGGCGCGGACGGAGTGCCCGTGGATCGCTTGCCGTCTCAATCTTCTTTACGGCCGGCACGAGGAGGCCCGCGGGGATCCGGCAACCGCGCGAAGCTGTCTTCGCGACGCGATCCGTTCGGCGCGCGCGCTCGACGCGCGGCTCGACCTCGCGGAGGCGCTTGCTTATCTCGCCGCCCTCGAGGCGCGCGGCGGGGAGAGAAGAAAGGCGAAGGCGCACGCCGACGAGGCGGCCGCGCTCTACGATCTCATGCGCGCGGTCTCCCCGCCGGCGGCACTCGGCGAGGCGCGGGGGCTCGTTCAAGGGGGCGGCGACGAGGGAGGGGAGGGCCTCCGCACGATCTGCCGGATCGCACGGATCATCAACTCGCTCCGCGCGAGCGACGCGGTCCTCGAGCACGTTCTCGACCAGGCGCTCGATCATCTTCGCGGGGAGCGAGGGCTCATCCTCCTCTACGGCGCCGACGGGGATCTCGTCCCGCGCGCGTCCCGGTCGATCGAGGGAGAGGATCTTCGCGACGTGACCCGCTTCAGCCGAACGCTCTTCCGAAAGGCGGAGGAATCGGAGGAGCCTCTCGTCGCGGAGAACGCGCTCTCCGATCCGCGCTTCGAGGGGGCGGAGAGCGTCGCCGCCTACAACATCCTTTCCTTCGCCTGCGCGCCGCTCCGCTCGAAGGGGAAGCCGATCGGCCTCGTCTATCTCGACAATTGCCGCTCGGCGAACGTCTTCACCCCGCGCGATCTCTCGTTTCTCCAGGCGCTCGCCGATCTCGCGGGCGTCGCGCTCGAGAACGCGCGGCTCTTGGAGGATCTCGAGCGGGAGAACGCGCTTCTTCGCGAGGAGGCGGCGCGGAGGGCGGAGGTTCCGGAGATCATCGCGGAGAGCCCCGCGATGCAACGAACGCTTCGCGAGCTTCGCGCGGCGGCGCGAAGCGACATCGCCGTGCTTCTTCTCGGCGAGACCGGCGCGGGGAAAGGGCTCGCGGCGCATCTCATCCATCAGGAGAGCCGGCGGCGGGACCGACCGTTCCTCCGTCTCAACTGCTCGGCGATCGCTCCCACGCTCGTCGAGGACGAGCTCTTCGGGCACGAGCCGGGCGCCTTCACCGACGCGAGGGAGCGAAAGGCGGGGATCTTCGAGAGGGCGAATCGCGGGACGCTTCTTCTCGACGAGATCGGCGACATGCCGATTGCTTCGCAGGTGAAGCTTCTTCGCGTGCTTCAGGAAGGGGAGTTCGAGAGGCTCGGGGGGACGGAGACGATCCGGTCGGACGTCCGGATTCTCGCCGCGACGAATCGGAACCTCGCCCTTCTCGCGGAGCGGGGGGAGTTTCGAAGCGATCTCTTCTATCGGTTGAACGGGGTGGCGATCGAGATCCCGCCCCTTCGCGCGCGGCGGGAGGACATCCCCGCGCTCGCGCGCACCTTCCTCGCGGTCCACGCGCGCCGGAACCGGAAGGAGATCCGGTCGATCGCCCGCGCGGCAGAGAGCCTTCTCATCGCCTACGGGTGGCCCGGGAACGTGCGGGAGCTCGACCACGTGATCGAACGGGCGGTGGTCTTCTGCGACGGGCCGCGCATCGAGACGGCGCATCTGACCGAGGAGGTCCGCGCCGCGTTCCCGAGCGGGCCCGCCCCCCTCGAGGGCTCGGAAGAGAACATGAAGGACCTCCCCGGAGAGATCCGCTCGATCGAGGAGGAGATGCTCCTCAGGGCGCTCGAGGAATCGGGTTGGAACCGGTCGCGGGCGGCCCGCCTCCTCGGCATCCACGAGAGCACCGTCCGAAAGAAGATCCGCCGGCTCCGTCTCAAGCGTACCTGATACCTGCACCTCGACCGTATCGGATACCCCAATCCCCCCCGCACTACCCAATGTGCTTCGCTCGACGTGTACCGCCAAATGTTGTTCCGGTACCTGATATCGGTACCTGATACCGCCTGGATACGGGCCGCCCGCTTTCTCGGCATCCACTCAAACGTACCTGATACCTGCACCTCGACCGTATCGGATACCCCAATCCCCCCCGCACTACCCAATGTGCTTCGCTCGACGTGTACCGCCAAATGTTGTTCCGGTGTTGTTCCGGTACCTGATACCGGTATCGGATACCGGTATCGGATACCGCTCCGGTCCCGATCCGTCCCTCTCTCTGCTCGATTCTGCGGGGTCGTACGATCGTACGAATCGCGGACAAGATGTCAGGCTCCGATTGGCCGCATTTCGGGGCGAATTCGTACGATCGTACGAGTTCTCCGGATACCCTCGAACCCCCCCTTTCCGCGCCTAGGTGAACCGGCGTTTTTTCAACGATTTGCGCGCGGCGCGGGAAAGGGACTCGCGCACGATTCCTGCCTAGACCCTTCTCAGCCGGCCCGAGGCGCCGGCCGGAAAGGAGTGGGTCCATGTCGTGGAAACCGTTGCGTCTCTTGCGGATCCTCCCGGTCGCAACCGCGTGCGCGCTCCTCGCGGCGCTGGTTCTTTTTCCCCAATGCCAGGGGGTGAGCGCCCCGGCGGAAGGGGGAGGGGGCGGGGACCTCTACTTCGCGAACCCGTCGTACCCCGATTCCTCCGCCGACTCGTCGCGGGTCTCGAACGACCCGTTCCCGGCGGAGGATGATCCGACCCAGCCGCACCCGTAGCCGCGCCGCCGGAAGGCAAGCTCGGGCGGAACGAGCAGGAAGGAGATCGTGTCGTCATGAACACGAAGGGCCGTGGTGCGCGCAGAAACCGGGCCGGGACGCGCGGGGGATCTCTCGCACCTCGCTCCCAACCGCCCGACCGTGGGGCTCGTGCTTCCGAGCCGCTCGGGTCGCGAGAAGGACCGGACGAGCTCCAGCGGGCGCTCGAGAGCAACGCCAACGTTCTCGTCACGGGGGACCGCGAGGTGGCGCGGCGCCTCTTCCGCGACGCGCATCCTTGGGCCGCGCTTCGGGTCGTGCCGGCGGACGACCTGAACCGGGGCGGCATCGAGGCTCTCCGGGGGATCCCCGAAAGAGGGCCGGTGATCCTCTTTATCGACCGGCTCGAACGCCTCGAGCCGTGGACGCAGGTCGCGCTGCTCGACCTCCTGGAATCGCCCATGGAGGGCCCGCCGGGAGGACGCATCCGGCGGGTCATCAGCGCGTGCGGCGAGACGCTTCCGGCGCTCGTCGCTCGCGGCCGCTTCTGCCGTCCTCTCTATCTTCGGCTTTCCACGCTTCACGTTCACGTGCCGGAATCGTCCGGGACGAACGGGGCGAGGTCCGCTTCGGGCGCGGGAGACCGAGCGGCGGTCAGTCGCTCGCCGGGAGGTGCGCGATGAGGCGCCGCCTCCGCGAAACGAACGGCCGCTCGCGCGAGAAGAAAGGCGGCGAGCGATGAATGATCCGAAGAAGACGGGAAGGGCGGAAGGCGTCCGTGCCGGCGGATCGTACGAAGCGCTCGAGGGGCTTCGCGTTCTCGTCGTCGATGACGATCCGGTCGTTCGGATGCTCGTGCGGCAGATCTTGAAGCGCGTCCGTTCGGTCGTGGAGACCGCATCGAGCGGCGTAGACGCTCTCGATCTTCTCGAGCGGGAGCCGTTCGACCTTGTCGTCACCGACATCGAGATGCCGGGGATCGACGGCATCGCGCTCGCGAGGTTCGTCCGCAATCCCCGCTCGAACGTCCGGAGCCACGACCTGCCGATCCTCGCGCTCACCGCGCTCGGGGGGGAAGAAATGCGCGCCCGCTGCATGGACGCGGGCATGAACGAGTTCATCGTGAAACCGATTCGGGTGAGGGAGCTGCTCGGGGCGATCCGACGGCACGCGCCGAAAGGACGATAAGCGTGGACCGCCGCTGGATCGACTTCATTCTGGACGCGCTCCGCGAGGGAGAAACGCTTCGAGGGGAGGGGATGACCGTCGAGGAGATCTGCCGCCGGATCGGCGTGGCGGAGCCGACCTACCGCCGCTGGCTCCGCGAGTACGCCGGCTCCTTCGAAGCGCCCCACTCCCCGGCTCGCGAGGAAGCGAACGAAGAACAGACGACCCCGAACGACGACCGCTCGGACGCCGCCGAACCCGCCCCGGAAGAGGCGGCGAATGGGAGGAGGGAGGAGTAGCTCGTCCGGGCGACTCGGGAAGAAGCTTCGCGCGCGCCAGGAACACGGACATCGTGCCCTTCGAACGGATCGTCGCTCGCGCCGTCCTTCTCGCCGAACGCATCCCACGCGAGCGAGGATGGGAGGCGCGACGCGTGCGCGAAGAACCCGAACCCGCCGATCGCGTAATGAAGCTTTTTAAGCTTGAATAAAAACGGCGCCCCCGGCGGGATCGCACCAAAACCGCTCCCACCCCCCGGCTGCCAGAAGTTCACCTCGTCCAGATCCGACCGCGTCCGCAGAAACCGGAACCAGCCCAAGTCGGTGTTGGCGAAGTAGCCGTGCATCGCACTCTTGCCTTGCTCATGGTCTCTCGGGCTCTTCGATCGCAGCTACGGGAACAGCGTCGCCTCCTCGAGCTCTCTCACGAATCGATGGATGGGAAGGACGTCGATGCCGTCCTCGGTTCGGAGGACCCGGTCCCCCGTGTAGACAAAGACTCTTCGGACAACGCCGCGAAGATCGGAGATCGCGCTTAGTCCGCGCGCGGCCTGCTTCGAGTAACTGCGGCCGGCCTTGACCTCGATCGCGACCATCTCCCGCCCTAGGCGGAGGAGAAAGTCCACCTCTGTCCGCGCCGCTTCCGCCGGCGCCCAGTAGAACCACTCGTCGAACAGGCCCCGATAGTCGCGGTACGCGCGCAGGACCTCCGCGACCCATCCTTCGAGCAGGGCCCCGCGCTCCTCGGCCGTCGGCGCATGGAACTGACGCTTGACCGCGCGAACGAGACCGGGGTCGCACCAATAGAGCTTCGGGTGTTTTCTTTCTTTAACGCGGAGCTTACCCTCGTAGGCGGGAAGCGTGAACGCGAGGAGAGTGTCCTCGAGCACGCTGAGGTAGCCGAGGACCGTCGTTCGCGCCACCTGCGCATCGCGAGCAAGCCCGGCCGCGTTCAGCACTTGACCGTGGAAGAGCGCCGCGATCGGCAGGAAGCGCGCGAAGCCGGGAAGGTTGCGAACGAGCGCCTCGGCTTGAATCTCCTCGCGGAGGTAGAGCTGCACGTAGGCCTCGAGCGCCGCGCGACGCTCTCCGGATGCCCAGATCACCGGCAAAGCTCCCCAGCGAAGCGTCTCTTCGAGGTTGAAGGACTTTCCCAGCTCCTCGGGGACAAACGGGTGCATTTCGCGCCGAACCGCTCGGCCGGCGAGGAGGTTTGTGCCGCTCTGCTTGAGCTTTCGGGCGGACGATCCGCAGAGCACGAACCGGAGCCGCCTCTCTTCGATGAAGCGATGAACCTCGTTGAGCAGCGCCGGGAGCCGCTGGATCTCGTCCACGACGACCAAGGATCCCGGCTTCAAGGTCCGGAGCTCGGCCGCGAACAGCGAGACATCGGCCAGGTACGACTGGTAGAGCCCCTCGTCGAGCAAGTTCACGGTGTGAGCGTGAGGAAGGACGGTTCGAAGCCACGTGCTCTTCCCGGTCCCCCGCGGTCCAAATAGAAAGAAAGAGCCCTTCGGCGGCTTGAGAATCCTCGGTTGGAGTTTCGATGCCATGTCGCCGTCATTTTTCGGCGAAATCCGACGGGATGTCAACAGGAATCGGTGGGGATTGCGGGGAAACGGGGGAGTTCCGGGGACGCCATACTCAATTCGACATCGCGTCCCGGCACTCTCTTCCATTGAACTCAGTAGGGCGTCCCTGGATTCCCCGCGAGGTACCGTGCGATACGGGCGCCGGCTTTCTATTCTAATGGAATCGGAAGGCGCCGGCCTGGGCTCCTAGCCTGGACTATGCACGCGTTTTCGTCGCGAGGATGTGGAGCTAGGGGCCGAGAGGCCGACGTGGACGAGCCGCTCCCGGAATCGTAGTCTCGGCCCCCCCGGCGCGCTAGGACTTGTCGCTCGTAACCGTCGCGACAAGATCCAAGCGCGCCACGGGTCCCTGATGAGGAAGCGGCGAAGGAAGGGAG
>Ga0194126_10001610_pt1 | contig 37662 bp, 37 predicted proteins | sample TA2KigC150mmetaG_FD_148641 | JGI IMG/M metagenome (GOLD analysis project Ga0194126, IMG submission 148641) | Freshwater microbial communities from Lake Tanganyika, Tanzania - TA2015035 Kigoma Deep Cast 150m | ecosystem: Environmental > Aquatic > Freshwater > Lake | place: Tanzania: Lake... | reverse complement strand
TTTCGCGTTGCGCGATCCTGAAAGAGGTGGAAGCGAATCGCCTGAAAGCGTTACCCCTGTCCGGGCTTGCCCTGCAACGCAATTTGAGTTTCGTTTGGCGCAAGGGAAAACATTTTTCCAGAGCGACCCATACCTTTATTGATTTTTTCCTAACGTGTCTAAACGCTAGCAAGGGGGCGTCCCCCAAGCCCATCCTGGCAAATTTCACTGCAGGGAAAGAAGAGTAGCCCATGATCTCGGAACAACAAATCGTGATCCGTTTGCTCGCGGCGGCCATCCTCGGCGGCTTGGTCGGCATCGAACGCGAAATGCACCAACAACCTGCTGGCTTGCGCACGCACATGATTCTGGCGATTGGTTCCGCGCTGGCAATGTGCCTTTCGATTGATCTGGCGATGCAGTTCCAGCCGCTGGTGCCAAATGGCGACCCTGCCCGGCTCGCCGCGCAGGTCATTTCCGGCATCGGCTTTTTGGGCGCTGGCGCCATCTTCCGTTACGGCGCGACGATCAAAGGTCTCACCACGGCAACCTCCTTGTGGACCGTTGCGATCGTTGGGCTTGTCGTCGGGGCAGGGCATTTCTTTTCGGCTGGGATTGCCACCGCGTTGTTGCTCGGCGCGCTCAGTGTGTTGGACCAGCTGGAAAAACGATTCCTCGCCAATTCGGTCACGCGTACGATCAACATTCGAATTCAAGACCGGCAGGGTTTGGTTGAAGAATTGCGCCAGGTTTTCAACGATCTCGGATTCGAAGCCAAGTCGCTCGGTTTTTCCAAAGATACCCAGTCCAACGAATTGCACATTCGCGCGATCGCCAAGGTGCCACGCCAGCAAAATATCGATCAAGTGATCGCGCGATTGTCCAACCTTCAAGGCATTCGCCAATTCGAGTTCCAATAGAAAAGGGAAGAATGCACAACACAGAAACCGCTGCTCGAAAAATCTTTGGCGCGCGCGCGTCGAAATATACCACCAGCGCGTCGCACACCGATCCGCAAGCGCTCGCGCAACTCATCGCGTTGTGCGCGCCCGATGCTAGTTGCGAAGCGCTGGACATTGCGACCGGCACCGGGCATACCGCGTTCGCTTTTGCGCCGCACGTTCGATCGGTGATCGGGATCGATCTGACGCCGGAAATGTTGGCGGAAGCCCGGCATTTGCAAGCCGCACGCGCGATCGCCAATGTTGATTTTCGGATCGCCGATGTACACCAACTACCTTTCCGGGACGCGTCGTTCGATCTGATCACCTGCCGCCGCGCGGCGCATCATTTTTCCGATCTGGCGCGCGCGCTCGCCGAAATGCGACGCGTCCTGTGCGCGGGCGGGCGGATCGTCATTGACGATCGCAGTGTGCCGGAAGACGATGCGCTAGACGCCGTGATGAACGAACTCGATTACTACCACGACGAATCGCACGTACGCGAATATCGTCCGAGCGAATGGCGGCAAATGCTTCAGGCACAAGGTCTGGAGGTAGACCAAATCGAAACATACATCAAGCACCGTCCATTGACTTCGTTGACGGACGGCGTTTCACCAGAGAACGTTCGCAAGATTCACCATCGGCTTGAACGTCTGAATAGCGAACAGAAAAAGGCGATGAACCTGGCGATGGTTGCCGACCAACTCTACCTCAACCATTGGTACGTGATGTTGGCGGCGCGCAAGCCCGGATAAAAAGACGAGACCTGCCAAGCAGGTCTCGCAATTTCGACTCTAGCCCGCGCGCAACGCGGCAACCTCCTGCCGCAACTGCGCGATCTCGCGCGCGAAATTCTGTCCGCGCACGCGCGTCTGATATTTCTTGAACGCGAGTTCCGTCAGCGTTTGCGTGAGCCGGGAATCGCGCCGCGCGCGACCCCACTCGCCGCGCGACCACGCGCGCCATTGCGCGCTCATACGCTTGCGGTACGAACACGCCAGCACATAGTCGCGCGCGTCAATCAAGCCCGCGCTGACCTCTTCCTGCAATTCACCCTGCACCCATTTCTTTTCAAACGCCAACCCGATCAGCACGATCACGAAGATGAACAGCACGCCGCCCAGATCGCTCAGCGTCCCGATCAAAAATGTCAGCGCGTTCACCTGCGCGAGCGCGACGCCCAGGTTGTGGATCGAATGAAAGAGCATCGCCGCGCCAAGTCCCGCCAGCGCGAAAACCACACGCACCCACATCGGCGCGGCGACGCGCGCCAAACCAAACCCCAAGCCGGTCAGACTCGTAAAGAACGCGTGATTCATCCCGAATAGAAATTGCCGCAGCGCGACGATGACGCTCCACTGCGCCCAGCCGCCGCTGAACCACGCGCCCATAAAATAGAACCAATTCTCCGTCATCGCAAAACCATAGCCCACGAGCGCGCCGTAGACGATGCCGTCAATCGGATCGTCGAATTCGCGATGAAACGCCAAATAGATCAGGAGAACGAACGCGCCCTTTGCCAACTCCTCGACGAACGGCGCGACGCCGCTGGAGCCGATCAGTTTTGCCGCGCCCGCGCCGAAGAATGCCAGCGGCACGTCCGCGATCAGTTCGCCGATGATCGAAAGCACGACGGCAGGAATCGCGCCCCACAAAAACGCGGCGACGACCAACGGGAGCGGCTCTTTTTCGTACCGATCGAACCAGCGCAAAGTGAGCGCGTACACAATCGTGGGGACGAGCGTGGCAAGCAAAGAGAAAATCAGCGCGAGGAGGATCACAAATAATTTCCTGTCGGTTATGGCGGATTGGGTGCCTGGGTGTCGCACACTTCGTTGAGATCGCCCAAGAGAATGATGTGAATATTCTTTGCGCGATGCGGAATGATCGCGCAGATCCGACTCACTTCGGCCTGCCCAGGTCCCAGCACAAGTTTGGGTTTACACTCAGGAGTTTCGGTGAACGCCGCGCCAACAATTCCATCGTCGCCCAGCGGAAGAATTTGTAACGAGACAGTGGTGTTCGCCGAAGAAATAATATTGGTCGCCGTGATCACTCCGCTGATTCGATCGTGAATGGGGGGCCACCCGGGTTTGCGATCAAATTCGCCCAGCACAAGTTTGGCGCGCCCTCCCACGTCAACCTCTGTTTTGGGCGCGCGCAGAGGGACAAATTCCACTCCGCGCGGCATCACAAGAGGAGGATTCGGATAAATCCAGATCTCTCCCGCATACCCGTTCATTTTCAAAAACATCGGCTTGCTTTGTTCAGGAATGCTCGCGCGAAAGCAGTAGGAAACGACGGCGTCACCCTGGTATTCGCCTTTCATTCGATAGCCGTGCGGAATCTTCGCCGTGAACGCGATTTCTTCTACTTTCGTGAAAACCGATCCCGTCGTCTTGTATGTATCCGCGTCGTAGGAATTAGTCGTGTCCGTGTACAACTTGACGCCGGTTGTTTTTATTTTCGGCGAAGCATACACATAAGACTTGTTTTCCAGGACAATTTCGATCGAGACCCATTTCCAACCTTTATCGCCGGAAACATCCCTGGGATTCACGCCCGTGATTTCCCAGCGTCCGGGGCTCGGGTTCACGGTTGGAACAGGCGTCGCGTTGATGGCGACTTTGACTGTCACTGGGATCGTGGGTGGACTAGTACACGCCGTACCAAACACGATCAGCGCGACACCCAGCCATTCGGCAAGCAGGAGCCGCGTCAAAGTGATCCGCAATGGCAGCGAAAAACACAAAGCACCGATCCGACGCGCGAGCGCGTCCAAGATCAGGTGCTGGAGAGCTCGACTGTGAATTGCGATGAACGGGCGCAAATGAGACATCCACTCCATCCTTCAGCCGTGAAAGATGTCACACTGAAAAATACATCCGCCACCCGCGGGACCAAGTCAAGCGTTCAAAAACGATGGTAACAAAACCAGATCTAGTACTCGAGTACTATAGCCCTAGTATACCGCGCGATTGAAAAAAGTCAAATTCGATCGCGTCCGATTTCAAGAAAAAATTTTCGGCGCCGTTTTATCCGCGCGCTCGAAAATGAACAGCGCCAGCGCGCCCAGCCCAATCGCCAACCACAAGGTGCAGACGCGCACGAGCAAGGTCGCCGCCGCGGCAATCGGCGCGCTGGCATTGACCAAGAGTTGCAACAGACTCGTCATACTGCCCTCTGTGGTGCCCAAGCCGCCCGGCATAAACGTCGCCGCGCCAAAAAGACTCGCGCTCGCGTAGATAAAGGTCGCGGCAAGCAACACGTCGAGCGTCTCCGGCAGTCCAAAGCCGCGCAAGATCAAGAAGAGCGCGACACATTCGCCGAACCACGCGATCACGGACAGCGCGACCGCGATCGACAGCGGGCGCCAGCGCAGCATCAAGTACGCGCTTTCGTACAGATTTCGCGCGAGGTTGGCGAACCTGCCGATCCCAGGTACGCGCGCCAATAGACCGAGCAATCGTTCCGCGATGGCGCGCGATTGCATCACCGCGATCGCGCCCGTCAACGCGCTCAGCGTGACGATCAGCGCGGGCAATCCCAGCGGAAAAATGCTGACGCCAATCGCCGCGAGCAACGTCATTCCGATCACGTCGGTCAAACGTTCGGCGGCGACGATGGACGCGGAATGACTGATTGGAACGTCGTAATGCGATTTCAGCAGCACCGACTTGAGCAACTCGCCGAGTTTGCCCGGCACCATCGTCAGCGAGAAACCTGCAAGAAAAATCAGCAGACTCGAGAACGGCGGCACAGTGTGGAGGCCGATCACGCGCAAGTAATAATGCCAGCGCAGAAATCGCACGCCGTAGTTGACGAGGACGGCGATCAGTGTAAACGCCAGCCACTGCCAATCCCAGCGCGCCAGCGCGTCGGCAAGTTTGGGCGCGTCCGCGTACAGCGTCAGCGCGAAATAAACCAGCGCGGCGAACGCGAGCGACCAGATTATTTTTGGGCGGAGGTTGGTAAACATCGCGGTTATGATAACACAGGTTCCACGCCGCACCAAACGAAAACAAGAGCCCAGATTTTTGCGCGCCGCGCGCCATCGCGCTATAATGTGCTGTGTCATTGCGAGGAGCGTTCTTTGCGACGAAGCAATCTCCAATTCGCGGCTTGGGGATTGCTTCGCTTCACTCGCAATGACAACCTGGACGGGTACGTCTTCGAGGGAGTCAAAGAATGGGCATTGCATTGATCGTACACGGCGGCGCAGGCGCGATTGAAGAGCACCAAGTCGTACCACACCGCGACGGCGCGCGGCGCGCCGCGCAAATCGGCTGGGAAGTTTTGACGAAAGGCGGCAACGCGCTCGACGCGGTACAAGCGGCGGTGATCGCAATGGAAGACGATCCGGCATTTGACGCGGGCGTCGGATCGTTTTTGGATCGCGACGGAAAGGTGAGTTTGGACGCGAGTCTGATGGACGGACGCACGCTCGACGCAGGCGCGGTCGCGGGTGTCCAGCGCGTCAAAAATCCGATCGCGCTCGCGCGGCGCGTGCTGGAAAGCGAGCATACGTTTTTGATCGCGCGCGGTGCGGAGGAATTCGCGGCAGAAAAAGGAATCGCGTTGATTGAGAACGCGGCATTGCGAACGCCGGAGCAGATCGCGATCTGGGAACAATGCCGCGCGAATCCGCCGGGGAGAGATGGCGCGCGGTACGTTCCACTCCAAGGTTTCGGCACGGTCGGTTGCGTCGCGGTGGATCGCGCGGGCAACATCGCGGCGGGAACTTCGACCGGCGGGATGAAGTTCAAGCGCGTCGGGCGCGTCGGCGATTCTCCGCTGATCGGCGCGGGCGTGTACGCCGACAACGCGCGCGGCGGCGCGTCCTCCACCGGCTGGGGCGAAGCGATCACGCGCGTCGTGCTGGCAAAGTACGCGGTGGACGCGCTGGTAGATGATCGCGATCCGCGCGACATCGCGCGCGCCGCTATCGAACATCTGGCGCGGCGCGTCGGCGGGACCGGCGGGATCATTATCGCTGATGCACGCGGACGAATCGGCTTTGCGTTCAACACGCCGCGAATGGCGCGCGCGTTCATCGTCGAAGGAATGGCGGAAATCGTGGCTGAGTGCTGAACGGAAAAACTAATTCACCAACCCGCGTTGCAACGCCACCGCCACTGCTTCCGCGCGACTCTGCACGTTCAGTTTATCAAAAATGTGACTCAGGTGTGATTTGATCGTGTTCTCGGAAAGATTGAGTTGCGCGGCGATGGCTTTGTTGCTCGCGCCCGAGACCAGGAATCGCAAAACCTCCAACTCGCGTTCTGAAAGGTCCTCCGTATTCTTCTGCCCCGCTACATTCTCCAAGAATCGCGCAGCGACGCCCGGCTCCAATGCCGCGCCGCCTTGCGCGATCGAATGAATCGCGCGCACGAGTTCATCCGGCGATGTGTCTTTGAGCAAGTACCCTTGCGCGCCAGCCGAGAGCGCTGGGATGATGTACTCGTCGGTGTCGTACGTCGTCAGCACGAGAAAGCGCGTGTGCGGCGACTCGGCGCGCACTTGCTTCATTACTTCGATGCCGCTGAAACCGGGCAAGCGCAAATCGAGCAAGGTCACATCCGGCTTTTGTTCGAGAATGACGCGCACCGCGTCCTGACCATTCGCCGCTTCGCCGACAACTTGCAAATCTTTCTCATATCCCAGCATCGAAACGAGTCCGTGCCGCACGACCGGATGATCGTCCACGACGACTAATCGGATCATTGCTCTGCCTCCCGGCGCGGAATCGTCGCGATCACGCATGCGCCACTCTCACTTTGCAGTTCGAGCGTACCGCCGAGCGTGTGGATTCGCTCGCGCATCCCCATTAAGCCAAAGCCACTCGTCACGCCATTTGGCGATTTCAGAATCTCCTCGTCAAATCCGACTCCATCATCGCTCACGCTCAAGCGCACGAACGTCGGCGCGTACTCCAAGACGACTTGAGCGCGCGTCGCGCCGGAATGTTTCGTCACATTGACGAGCGCTTCCTGGCACACCCGCAACAACGCCGATTCTGCGGCGGGCGGCGCTTGCCACACTTGTCCGCGCGCCTCGAACGTCATCGCAATTGTCGCATCGCTTTGGCGCGCGACGATGCCCTGCAACGCATCGCGCAACGTCGCGTGTTCCAGCGTCGGCGAGCGCAAATTCCAAATCGAACGGCGCGCTTCGGCGAGCGCTTCGCGCGCCATCTTTTGCGCGAGCCCGAGATGCTGCGGCGCGTCCGGCGATGCCGCTGCGAGCGCGCGTTCCGCCGCGCCCAGTTGGACGATAACGCCGGTCAAGCCCTGCGCGATCGTATCGTGGATCTCGCGCGCAACACGCGCGCGTTCTTCGAGCATCGCCGCTTCGCGTTCTTGCTTCAGCAACGCGGCAGTTTGAGTTTGCACGCGTTGCTCCAGTTCCGCGCTTAGTTTGCCCAATTCCTCGGCGTGAGCGTGACTCTGTTTCAACGCGCGCTGCAATCCGTTCGCCAGCAAAACGGTCAACGCGGCAACCGACCAAAAGAGTCCGATCCAAAATCCCGCGGAGACAATCGGCAAAGCCGATTCGATGATTGGCGGCGGGGTAACGACAGGACGGACATCGTTCATTTCCAGCCAACTTTGACTCACAATCAGAACGGTCGCCAAGCCAGCCAGACTCACGCTAGCGACGCCATCAATCAACAAGCCCGCCGCGCAGATCGGAAGAATCAACAAGGCGGGCCACATCGTCGTGACGCCATTTTGGAGCGCGCCCCCAGTTGTAAAGAGCGTCCATACGCCGATCAAAATGTACACCGACAAGCGCGAGCGTCCCATCCTCACGAGCATGACCAAGGCGGAGAAAAAGACAACCAAAATAATAATGACGATGAATGGGTTGGGTCCAAGCGGCGGACGTTCGTCGGGGGGCTTGCCCAGCGTAAAATACAAAAACAACCCTGTTGTGAACGCGACGAGGATAGGAAAAACCAGGACGATCGGTATTGTGCGAAGCACAAGTTGACCACGACGTTGAGTTTCGTCAGAGATTGGATTGATCGGATCCGGTGTGTTCATATGTGATCGAATTATACCACTAAATCGGCTGGGATTCATCATCGGTTTGCGCGGTTTGCCGATCACCCATTCAGGTGATCGGCGCGTCATACGATAAGATGCTCGCGAAATCATTCGTTCCCCCGATTACAACGTAGGACAATCGCGATACACTGTGCTGCAGAATACCGCAACAAGGAGTGAAATTCGATGCTGACAAAAATTAGAGCGAATTGGAAATTGATTGGCGGTGTTGTCTTCGTCGTCTTGATGATTGGCGTGGCGCTGGTCATTGCGACTCCACCATCCAATGCGCGCGCGAAACAGACGCAACAAACCGTCGTCGTTCAACGTGGCAACCTGACGGCAACGGTGACCGGCAACGGCACGATCACGGCGGAGAGTACCGTGGACTTGTCGTTTCAGACCAACGGCACAGTGAAACGCGTCCTGGTTCAAGAAGGCGACACCGTTCAAGCAGGTCAAGTGCTCGCCGAGTTGGATGACCGCACGCTGCAAGCCGAAGTCGCATCGGCGCACGCGCGGCTCGCTTCGGCGCAAGCCAAGTTGAAGAAGACGAAACAGGGTGCAACCGATGAGGAGATCGCGTCGGCAAAAGCGTCGCTGCAAAGCGCGCAAGTGGCGCACGATCTCGCGATCAAAGAATCGGAAACGGCGAGTCTCGATTTTGAATCGGCGAAGTTGGCGGTGGAAAAAGCGCAGGTCGCGGTCGGCGTCGCGCAAGCCGCGTACGATCGTATCGGTGGCGCGTCGAATCCGATGATCGGAATGACGCAACAGGCAAAAGAGTTGCAGAGCGCGACGCTCGAATATCAGAGCGCGCTGACCAAGTACAATACGCAACTCAGGACGGTCGAGACGAGCAAGAAATCCAAGGTCGAATCGGCGAAAGCGAACATCGAAAAAGCCAAAGCCGATTTTGCCAAGATGCAAGTCAAAGCGGAAGATGTCGCGATGGATCAGGCAAGCGTCGAGCAAGCCGAACAGTCGCTCAAGCAAGCGCAGATCAATTTGGAGAACGCCGTACTCAAAGCACCATTTGCGGGCGTAGTGACGGCGGTGAATGTCGTGACTGGCGCGCGGACGTCGAACGTTCCTATCGCGGTCAAAATGATGAATGTCAATCCGCTGCATGTCAATCTCAAATTGAGCGAGAACGACGTCGTCAAAGTACAGTCGAATCAACCCGTGAAACTCACCACCGATTCGCTCAAGGAATGGCAAACCGATGGCAAGGTCAGTTATATCGCGCCATTGGGCGAGAGCGCGAGCGGGGTCGTTACGTTCATCGTGCGCGTGGATTTTGTCACGGCGGATCCGCGCGTCAAAGTCGGCATGACTGCGAATCTCGACATTACCACCGCGCACAAGGACAACGTACTCGTCGTTCCCAATACCGCGTTGTTACCCAAAGGGAATGAGCGCATCGTTCAGGTTGTCGGCGCGGATGGCAAAACGAGCGAGGTGGAAGTGCAAACGGGTTTAAGCGATGGCTCGTTCACGGAAATCACTGGCGGCATCGCGGAAGGAACGCGCATCGTCGCCTTCCCCAGTTCTGGGACGGTGCGTTCGAGCATGCCGTTTCCGTAGAGGATTCAAAATGGACACTGCGATTATCGCCATCAACGAGTTATCCAAGACGTATCAAATGGGCACGGTCAAAGTGGACGCGCTGAAGCAAGTCTCGTTCGCTATTTTGCGCGGCGAGTTCGTCGCGATTATGGGCCCGAGCGGCAGCGGCAAAAGTACGCTGATGAATTTGCTCGGCTGTCTGGATACGCCCACGAGCGGGCAGTACCAACTCGATGGAGTCGAGACCGCGCGTTTGAGCGACAACGAATTGGCGCAGGTGCGCGCGCGTAAACTCGGCTTTATCTTTCAGCAGTACAACTTGCTGCCGCGCCAATCCGCGCTGCGCAACGTCGAGATGCCGCTCATCTATCGCGGCGTGAGCGCTCAAGAGCGTCGGCAACGCGCCGAGACCGCGCTGCAAATCGTCGGGATGGACGAACGGACGCATCATCGCCCCAACGAATTGAGCGGCGGACAACAACAGCGCGTCGCGATCGCGCGTGCGCTCGTCGGCAGTCCCGCCGTGATGCTGGCGGACGAACCGACGGGCGCGCTCGACACCACGACGAGCGCGGAGATTATGGGCTTTTTGCAGACGCTGAATCGGGAACAAGGATTGACGGTCATCGTCGTCACGCACGAACGCGACATCGCCGCGTACGCGCAACGTATTCTCACGATGCGCGATGGGCGGTTGGTCAAAGATGAGAGGAATTGAACATGGCAATGGATACAACGAAGCTACTGCCGCCGCTCGACAGCGCGAGCGGTGTGAATTGGCTCGAAGTGACGTGGATGGCATTCGATAGTTTGATGGCGAACAAGGTGCGTTCGGCGTTGACGATGCTCGGCGTGATTATCGGCGTGGCGTCGGTCGTCGCATTGATTGCGATCGGGACAGGCGCCAGCGAATCCATTACTGGGCAGATCACCTCCATCGGCACGAATTTGATGATGGTCATGCCCGGTTCGTCCAGCAATCGCGCGCCGGGAATGTCCACCTCGGCGCGGACGCTGACGCTGGATGACGCCAAAGCAATCGAAGCGCTGAATTTGCCGATTGTCGGTGTCGGGCCTCAATTCGGAATGACCGCGCAAATCGTCGCACCAGCCGCCGATAAGAATGTCACGATCACCGGCGCGGCGGTCGCGGCGCAAACGATCCAAAACTTGACAGTAGCAAACGGTCGTTTTTTCAATGAGGATGAGGTTAAAAGCGCGTCGGCAGTGATTGTGCTGGGCAGCACCGTGGCGAAGGATCTGTTCGGCAAGGGACAAGTTATCGGGCAAAGCGTCCGCATTCGCGATCAAACCTTTCGCGTGATCGGCGTGCTCGAATCAAAAGGTGGCGCTGGCTCGGTGGATGATACGGCAATCGTGCCGATCACGATCGCGCATCAGCGTTTTCCGAACGCGCGCACGCCGGACGGGAATGCCTACGTCGTCTCCAGCATCGCGCTTGCCGTCAAGAACAAAGAGGACGTTGACGCCGTGCAATCGCGCATCGGCATTCTGTTGCGCGAGCGCCATCGTCTGAAAGCCAACGGAAGTGAAGATGACTTTAACATTATGAACCAAGCCTCGATGTTGAGTATGCTCACGACGATCACGACCTTGTTGACGGCGCTGCTTGCCGCGATCGCCGGCATCTCGCTCCTCGTCGGCGGCATCGGCATTATGAACATCATGCTCGTCAGTGTGACGGAACGCACGCGCGAGATTGGGCTGCGGAAAGCGGTCGGCGCGCAGAGCCGCGACATTCTGTTACAGTTCATCTTTGAAGCGATCGCGCTCAGTTTGTCTGGCGGAGTGATCGGCTTGGCGTTGGGAAGCATAGTCGCGTTGCTGGTGACTCTCTCCGGCTTGCTCAGCGCGTCGGTCAGTCTTGGCGCGGCGGCGCTGGCGATGGGGTTCTCCGTCGCGGTGGGTGTCTTCTTCGGCATCTATCCGGCGCGGCGCGCTTCGCGTCTCAATCCGATTGACGCGTTGCGGTACGAGTAGCAGTCTTGCAAATAGAATCACCGCTGGCGCGCATTCATCATTGAAGGGATATTGGAAATCGTGGCGGAGTGCTAGAAAAGACTTCCGAAGTTTGTCAAACTTCGGAAGTCTTGCTTGTAGTTGTCATAAAGTTGGAAATCGGACACCCAAATCGAGTCTTTATCGTAAAGAAATCGAAAAAACTCTTGACTTGTACCTCTTTGCATCGTATAATGACAACTGTGAGACGGGGCTGTCCTGTCTCAATTTTATTGTTATCCGCGAATTTTTATTGGACTATGACGAAAAAGACGAACCGCAAAGATCGCGCTAAATTGTTGAAACGCGTAAAAGATGAACGGCTGAAAGCCAAGTTGACGCCACCGCGCGCCGATTTGGCGAAACGCGCGCGTCCAAGTAAAGCCGCGCGCGCGTTGCGCGCCGCGCTTACCAAACCGCCCGACCCCGCGCTGGAAATGGCGCAACCGGAAGAAGAGCCAACGCTGGTCGAAGAACTGATCACCAAAGGCAAAGATCAGGGCTATCTGACGCAAGACGATGTTTTGTCCGTCTTTCCCGAAGCGGAATCCAATCTCGAACAGCTCGAGGAGTTGTACATCGTTTTGTTCGACGAAGGCATCTCGGTCGTTGAAGCGGAAAAAGCCGGGGCGGACGAAGGCGAGGAATCCGAAACGGCAAAAGCATCGCCGGAAGAATTCGATCTCAGCGCGATTGGAATTGACGATACCGTTTCGCTGTATCTCAAAGAGATTTCGCGCATTCCGCTTTTGAACGCGGCGCAAGAAGTAGAATACGCGCGCGGAATGGAAATCGGCAAGCGCGCGCACTATCGCCTTAACAAGGATCATCTTTCACCGAACGAACGGACGCGCCTGGAAGGCAAGATTCGCGAAGGCGAACTCTATCGCCAAAAACTGATCAAGGCGAATTTTCGGCTCGTCGTTTCGATTGCAAAAAAGTACATCGGGCGCGGCGTCTCGTTTCTCGATCTGATTCAAGAAGGGAATATCGGCTTGATCCGCGCGGTCGAAAAATTCGACCATCATCGCGGCTTCAAGTTCAGCACGTACGCGACGTGGTGGATTCGCCAGGCGATCACGCGCGCGATCGCGGATCAAGGGCGGACGATTCGCGTGCCGGTGCATATGTGCGAGCGGATCAACAAACTGACGCGCGTCTCACGTCAACTCGTGCAAGAACTGGGACGCGAACCGACGAGCGATGAAATCGCGACCGAGTTGAACACGACTTCACGCAAAGTCGAGCGGATCATCAAGATTTCGCAGCGTCCGCTTTCGCTGGAAATGCCGGTGGGCGAAGAACAAGATTCGCATCTCGGTGATTTCATTCCCGACGATTCGACGCTGGGTCCCACGGACGCGGCATCGCACCAACTCTTGCGCGAGCAGATGGAAGACATTCTCACGTCGCTCTCACCGCGCGAAGGGCGCGTGTTGCAATTGCGTTTCGGTTTGAAGGACGGCAAAGCGCACACGCTGGAAGAAGTCGGACGCAAGTTTGGCGTGACGCGCGAACGCATCCGCCAGATCGAAGCGAAAGCGCTACGTAAACTGCGCCATCCGTCACGCTCACGCAAACTGCGCGATTATTTGGAATAAAGACAGACCCGAAGGATTTCCAAAATCCTTCGGGTCTATCATTTCTTGCGCGCTCGCGCGTTACGCCTTGACGATGCACTCGACCGGGCAAACCGCGACGCACTTGGGCGCATCCGCGTGTCCGATACATTCAACGCACGTGTTCGCGTCGATCGTGTAGACCGGATTTCCTTCGGCGATCGAAGTGGTGGGACATTCGGGCAAGCACGCTCCGCAAGCGATGCACTCTTCGGTAATTTTCATTGCCATAGTTGGCACCTCCAGAGAGATAATTTGTATCTATTGTATCGTGATTTTGGGGAATCGTCAAAAATGCGAATCAACCGCAGTGTGTCTAGGGCGCAAAATCCGCAAACGTCTGCCCTTGGAGATAATCGGGAAAAGTATACACGCCCGTAATCTGCAAGTAACACCGGTCGGGGTGCTCATCCCAGCCACGCGCCAAGCCAACTCGAAGATAAACCTGGCTTGTTGCGAGCAGGCGAGTGAGTTCCGCCGCGATCTTTCGTGGCGGTTTGCCGGCGCGGCGTTGCGAATCGCAATAATAGCGCCACGTCAGATCAGTGACCGTCAATCGCCAGGTCGTTTGCGTGGCGTCAACGAATTGCAAACGATATTTCCATTCGCCATCTGCCGTTTCGCAGATAACGTCGGATACTTCGCTGGGTTGAATCGTTCCAAGTGATCGCTTGCCTTGCCCTGCCATAATGTAATGCCCGCGCGTAGAAATAACCGGCACCCCGAAGATCGCGTTAACGCTTGGATCACGCAGGCGTTCAAGGGTTTCGCGTTTTTCCTTTTCGCCCAATCGCTTGATGAAACGAACCGATGCTGGATCATATCGCCAATCTTCCATGTGTGGTGGCTTGGGCGTATGTTCCAACAGATCGTATTCGACAACGGCAAAAGGAAACACAATCGGTTTTTTGTTCGCGCACAGACTGCGCTCGTGAATTCCTGGAGGCGGCAAGACCGGACGCACACAATTGCGTTTGCGATCATAACCTGCCACACAGACCCGTCCTTCTCGCATCCGCGTAACGTCGGTAATCACCAACTCTTTTTTCACAGGTGAATAACCTCCACATTGAGCCACGCTTTGGCTAGTCGCTCGGCAACAAGCCGCCGATGGCATCGTTCCGGTGTTGGTTCGCTACAAAGGAGGCAGGAAACGCGTTCATCAAAATCGGCGCGCTGAAGAATGTCTGGCACGCCGCGTTCATTCATCAGTGCTTCAAACCGCGCTACGTACTGTTGCCAATCTGAACTCTTGCGATAATCTTCCAGAATCTCTTTGGTCGGCGCGAGCTCCGGCGCATAGATGTATTCGCAACTTGCCAAGTTCGCGAGCAAGTACGGTAAATCGTTTTGTTTCGCAAACCCAGACAGTTGTCCATTCGGATTGAGCCGAATGTCCACGAGTCTTTGAACGCCGTGCTGACGCAACAACCCGAAAAAAGTTTCCGCACTTTTCTGGGTGAATCCAATCGTATAGAGTTTCATAAGCCAATCAGCGCCGGTTGCGCGACTTGGGGTTTGTCTACGGATTCACGGATCGAACGCGCGCCAAAAATCGTTCCGTCCCCGCGAATATGCCGCACTTCGACTTCGGGATGATTTTCGATGAGATACTGAGCAATCAAGTGATGACGATGACATTCCGCCGGATTTTCCTCGCTACACATTATTGCGGTCGTATGCTCGTCCGCCATTTCCACCAATCGCTCAATGCCTCGTATGAACCAGGCGCGTTTCATCACTTCGGGATAATCTACCTCGTGCAAAAAATCTACGTTTTCTCCCGGCAGAATTCTGTTTTTGTAACACGCCGGATCGGTTGGGCGACCACCTAAATACTTGCCCGCGTACGCATATTGGATTTCTCGTTGCGCCAAGACGAATTCCAGACTTTCTTTATTGAACTGAGGATTATAGCGGCTGTAGGGCGCTGTCCGAACGTCCACCAACGTAGTGATATTGTTGTCTTCCAAGAGGCGGATAAATTTGTCTATGCTGTGGTTGCTATGACCGATTGTATATAGTTTCATAATCTCTACTCGTCTACCTTGATTATACGATAGAATCGGGGCGGCGTCAATGCAAAACCGGCAGAGCCATTCGACTCTGCCGGTTGCATTTCACTTTTCCTTCGCGCGCTCTTTCAAAATCTCGATCAGCGCGAGCAAGCCATACAGATAACTGCGCCAGCCAAATCCGCACATCATCCCGACGCACACCGGCGTCAGCACCAAGCGATGCCGGAATTCTTCGCGCGCGTGCACGTTCGACAGATGCACTTCGATTGTCGGCAGTTTGACCGCCGAGAGCGCGTCGCGCAGCGCGATCGAATAGTGCGAGTACGCGCCTGGGTTGATGACGATCCCGTCCGCCCAATGGCGCGCGTCGTGAATCGCGTCTACGAGCGCGCCTTCGCTGTTCGATTGAAAGACGCGCAACTCGCAACCGTTTTCTTCCGCGACGCGTTTCATTCGCGCGTTGATCTCATCAAAGCCAATCGTGCCGTAAATTCCCGGCTCGCGCCAACCGAGCAGATTCAGATTGGGTCCGTGCATCAAGAGAATTTTGAACATCGTCAACTCCGAGTTTCAGGTTCAAAGTTCAAGGTTCAAAGTTTAACCTTGAACTTTGAACCTTGAACCTTAAACCGATTTTGCTTCCGCCGTCGCCGGGCGTTCCTCGCGTTGCCAGGGCATCAACTTGTGTTCGATGAATTGCAAGCCGCCGGTAAACAGCGCGCCCAGAATCATAATGACGACCAACCCTGCAAACATCTTCTCGGTCAACAACGTTTGCCACGAAAACCAAATCAAATAGCCCAAGCCGTACTGCGCCGCGACGAATTCCGCCGCGATGATGACGATGAGCGCGGTGCCCAGACTCAGGCGCAATCCGGCGAAAATCACCGGCAGCGCGCCGGGAATGATCACGTGCCAGAACGTCTGCCAGCGATTCGCGCCGTAATTCTTCGCCGCCTCGAAAAAGATTGGCTCGATGTCGCGCACGCCGACCGTCGTGTTGATCAGCACGAGGAAGAACGACGAGATGCCGACGACGACGATCTTGCTCGTCTCACCGATGCCGAAGATCAGCATCACCAGCGGCAGAATCGCGATCTTGGGTAGCACGTACACCGCCGAGACCACCGGGTCGAGCGCGACGCGCACGGTACGATTCATTCCCATCACCACACCCAGCACGATCCCAGGGATCGCGCCGAGAAAGAATCCACCAAAGATGCGGAACAAACTCACCCACAGGTGTCCTTCGCTCAGAATTTTGATCGCGCCGTCCCACCCGTTTTTCGCAATCGCCTCCGGGAGCAGCCACAACTGACCCAGCAATTCGCCTTTGGCGGTCATCGTCCACAGCGCGACCAGAACGGTTGAAGGCGCAGAGAAAAATCGCTCATCCAGCCAGCCGATGCGGACGATCAACTCCCACAGCAACAACAGCAGAATCGGAAAGCCGATGGACAACAACCGGTCGCGCGTTTCGAGATCGAGTTTCATTGCTGTTGCTCCATCGCGCGCTTGACCTCGCCTTGCAATTCTTTCCAAATCGCGTAGGTCAAGCGGCTGAACTCCGGCGTGCCGGTCAATTCGAACGCGCGCGGGCGCGCGAATGGAATCGCGAATTCCGATTTGAAGGTGCCGGGATGCGCGGTCATCAAGATCACGCGGTCGCCCAGAAAAACCGATTCTTCGATGCTGTGCGTGATGTAGACGACGGTTTTGCGCGACGCTTCCCACAAGCGAATCAATTCTTCCTGCAACACCGCGCGCGTCTGCGCGTCCAGCGCGCCGAGCGGTTCGTCCATCAACAAAATTTCGGGATCGTTCGCGAACGCGCGCGCGATACTGACGCGCTGTTTCATTCCGCCCGAAAGTTGATGCGGATAGCAATCGGCAAACTTGGTCAAGCCGACTTTTTTCAACCAGTCGGACGCGATCGCGCGCCGCTCTTTCGGCGCGACGCCGCGCATCTCCAAACCGAACGCGACGTTGTCCGTCACCGTCTTCCACGGAAAAATCGCGTACTCTTGAAAGACGATGCTTTGCAACGGCGCGCCGGATTGACTCGGCACAAGCTGCACTTCGCCGGATGAAACCGGCGTCAAGCCGCCGAGAATTCGCAGAAAAGTGGATTTGCCGCAACCTGATGGACCCACGATGCAAACGAACTCGCCTTCCTGGACTTGCAAATTGAAATTTTTTACCGCCGTCACCACGCGCCCGCGCGACGGAAAAAATTTCGAGACGTTGGTTGTGGTGATTTTGACAGCCATAATTGAAACCAAAAAGATGAAAGATGAAGGATGAAAGATGAAAAGTTTTTCATCCTTCATCCTTCATCCTTTATTTCAACACCTTGACCGCGTTCTCTTGGAACGACGCGTCAATCATCTTGTCCGCCGGGATGACCGTCGTGTAATCCGTCCAACCTTCGGCGCGGAAAACCTCTTCCAGGTTCTTGACGCTGTCGAGATAGATTTTCAGATCAGGGTCAATGAACGGCGGGATGCCGGTCTTGATCGCGTCTTCGGTGGAAGGCGTGTACTTCAAGTACGCCTTGATGTTTTCCGGATCGAGATATTTCGCGCCTTGCATTTCGCGCGCGCCCTTGACCAGCGCGAGCATAAAGCGCTTGGCGACCTCCGGGCGTTCCTTGATGAACTTGCCGGAGTACATCCACACCGTCGTCATCGCGCCCGGCGCCACATCCTGCGCGAGCAAAACGCCGGTGCCATCTTTGACGATCTGATCCGAGAATGGCGGCCCGACGAGCGCGGCGTCAATCGAACCTTGTTTCATTCCGAGCACCAGGTCAGGATTCGCCAGATTGATCGCGCTGATGTCTTTGAACGTCAGACCGACATCGCGCAATGCCTTGGCGACAAAGTACGCGCCGGTCGATCCTGCCGCGCCGGCGATGCCGACTTTCATCCCTTTCAAGTCAGCCACCGTCTTGATCTTGCCGGACTCTTTCAAGTCCTTGCGAACGAGGATGACGGTGGGACCATTTTTCAACGGCTGAATCGCCGCGGACGCGACGATGCGAAAATCCAAGCCCTTGTTAAAGCCGTTGAACGACGCGGCTGCCATTCCCACGCCGCCCACATCGTACTGCCCGGTCGCCAGAAACGGCAACGCATCCGCCGCCGTCGTCACTTTTTGCAGCGTGACTTCGATGTTTTGCTCTTTCATAAAGCCGCGCTCCACCGCGACGTAGAGCGGCGCAAAGTTCGTGATCGCGACGTACGCGACGGTGACCTTGTCCGGCGCGGCGGCTTTGGTCGGCTCCGGCGCCTTGGTTGGCTCCGGCGCTTTGGTCGCGGGCACTGCCGTTGGCGCGACCGTCGGCGCGGGCTTGGGCGGCTCGGGCGCTTTGGTTGGCGGCGCGGCAGTGGGCGCAGGCGTCGGCGCGGGCGCGCACGCGACAATCAGCACGGCGAACGCCAACAGCACGAAAACGAGTACACGTTTGTTCATCTTTTCTCCTCCTGAAAAAATATTTCGGGTGATTGTCACCCTGAGCGAAGCGAAGGGTCTCCATTTCACAATCGCGAGATTCTTCGCTTCGCTCAGAATGACAAATTAGACACGTTCCTCAACTTCTATCTTCGCCCCCAGGTTCTTCACATCACGCAAGAACCCAGGATACGAAACACCGGCGGCTTGCGCATCCGACACATACGTCACACCCTCGGCAATGCAACCGGCAACTGCGAAACTCATCTGGACGCGATGATCCTTGAACGAATCAATCGTCGCGCCGCGTAGTCTTTCGACGCCCTCGAATTCCAAGCCGTCGGCAATTTCCGTCACGCGCGCGCCCATCTGGTTGAGTTGCATCATCGCCGCCAGGCGATCACATTCCTTGTAGCGCAGTTGCGCGGCATTATGAATGCGACTCGTACCTTTGGCAAGCGCAAGCAACACACTCAGAATCGGCACCATATCCGGCGCGTCACCGCAATCTATTTCGATGCCCTGCAAGCGTTTGCCGCCAACGATTTCGATCGCGCGCGCTTTTTCGTCAATCCGCACATCCGCGCCCATCCGTTGCAACGCCGGAACGATTGCCGCTTCGGGATGCACAATCGAAAGATCGATATTTTCGTACCGCAAGCGCGAGCCGCTCAGCGCGGCAAGCGCAAGCCCGAACGACGCAAGCGCGATGTCGCCGGGAATGTGAATCGGCGCCGGACGATACGTTTGCCCGCCCGGCACAAAGTACGTCGCGCGATCCGGCGCCGCGTCGACGCGAATGTTCAGGCGTTTGAGCATATCAATCGTCATCGCGACGTACGACGATTCTTGAATCGCGCCAGTAACGCGCACGGTGACATCGTGTCCGGTAAATGGCGCGAGCAAGATCAAGCCGGTCGTCCATGGCGAAATCAATCCATCCACTTTAACTTGCGCGGGCAGCGTGCGCGGATCGCGATGCTTGACGACGATCGGCGGATGCCCGTCACCGCGCGTGGAAAACGCTTCGATGCCCCAGCGATTGAGCGCGTCGAGGTATTTCTTTTGCGGACGTGAGCGAATCGACGCGTCGCCGGTGAAAACGACCGCGCCAGGGACTGTAGCCGCGAGTCCCATCAAGAATTGAATCGTCGAACCGGAATTGCCGACGTCCAACACATCATCCGGCGTTTGGTACGCGCCGCCGCGCACAATGTAACCATCCGGCGTTTTTGTCAAGCGCGTTCCCAGTTTCGTCAAGCATCGCACCGTAGACATATTGTCGAGCGATTCAGACGTGCCTGTGATCGCGCTCTCACCCTCCGCAAGCGACGAGAGAATGAACGCGCGATGCGTGTGATACTTCGACGGCGGCGCGATCATTGCGCCGGAAAACGATTCCATTTTTTGGATTGCCAAATAACTCATTCAACTTCCTCGACACGCAACAAGGAATACGCGACACGCATCCCGTCTCACGCATCACGTTTCATCTTCCACAACTGCGCGGTGATTTCGATCTGCCCGACGTGTTGCGCGGTATGCGCGACGATATGCATGACACCTTGCCGCACGATCACGGTGCGCGTGCGCGCTTGGCGCGTCTCGTCTAGCATCGCGGGCGTGATCGTCTCCAGAATCTCGCGCGCGAATTCGCGCGCCTCGTCCAGCATTTGCGCGAGCGTACGCGCGTCTTTGCCGCGCGCGCGAAATTCCGCGTCGCGGTCCCGCCGCATATCGCGCTGGGCGATCACCTCGCCCAGGTACCATTTCAGCGAACCGGCGATGTGTGTTGCGATCGCGCCAATCGAATTCATCTCCGCGCCGGGCGCGTAATCTAATCCCGCCGGATCCATCGTTTGGATAATTTGTTTTGCCTGATCGATCAGGTCGTCCAGTTCCGTCAACGCGGTTGCAAGTTCAGGTAGCATTTACTCTCCATCATCCGGCATTTCCAAAATATTGCGTCCCACCTGCTCGCCTTCCCAATCGTGGTACAGCGAGCGATAGCCATTCCACATCATCAGATGATCCACCAACACGAGCGCGGTCATCGCCTCTGCGACCGGCACGACGCGCGGGACAATCGTCGGATCGCGGCGTGTTTCCGCCGAGAGCGTTTCGTTTTGCTGTTTGATCACGTTGACGGTTTGCTGATCGATCGAAATCGTCGAAGTCGGTTTGACCGCGATGCGAAAGACGATGTCGTCGCCGGTGCTGATGCCGCCCAACATTCCGCCGCACCGATTCGTGTGAAAGCGCACGACGCCGTTTTGATCATAGTATGGAATGTCGTTGTTCTCACTGCCGAGTTTGCGCGCCTCTTCGAATCCGTCGCCAAATTCGATGCCGCGCACCGCGCCGATGCTCATCATCGCATGCGCGAGCGACGCGCTCAACTTGTCGAAGACTGGCTCGCCCAAACCTGCCGGCACGCCGCGCGCGATCACTTGCACGACGCCGCCCACCGTATCACCTTGCCGCGCAACTGCGAGCGTCTTTTGGATCATCAACTCACTCGTCTCCACATCGGGACAGCGCGCGACATTCGTCTCCGTGTTCTTGACGATCTCGTCCCAGGTCAAATCGGGACGCGCGCGAATACCGGCGATCTCAATCGTGTATCCGACGACCTGGATTCCTTCACGCGCTAGAATCTTTTTCGCGATAACACCGGCAGCCACGCGGCACGCGGTCTCGCGTCCGCTCGATCTGCCCGCGCCGCGCCAATCGCGGAAACGACCGTACTTGATATGAAACGTGTAATCAGCGTGACCGGGGCGCACGCGCTCCATCACTTTGGCGTACTGCTTGACGTGGAACGGTTTCGTGTCCACGTTGTAAATGATCAATCCGACCGGCGCGCCGGTCGTGTAGCCCTCCATCACCCCCGCGACGATTTGCACGCGATCTTTTTCCTGGCGCGGCGACGTGATCGCGCTCTGCCCGGGACGGCGGCGATCCAAATCGCGCTGGATTTCCGCTTCGGTGATCGGCACGCCGGGCGGCACGCCGTCCACGATGATTTGTAGCGCGGGTCCGTACGATTCGCCCGCCGCCGTCACGCGAAACACGCGACCAAAGGTGTTACCTTGCATTATGTTCTCCCCTGCTCACAAAATTTCAGTGTTATAGAATTCACCGAACAATTCTTGTTCCGATGGTCGGTCATCGGCAATCGGGCGACTGACCCAGGTCACGTTCATATAATGCTTCAAGTGGATATTTTCCGAGGTGATGTTGCCGCCCCAGGTCCCGCAACCCAGACTCGATGTCATCGGCATTCCGTTATTGAACGCGCCGGCATTCGCTTTCGATTGCGGCTGGCGCACCATTATCCGGCTCACCGGCGCGATCAGCGCGAGCCGATGAATGTGATCGTCGTCGAACGAATAGATGCCGCACGAATGTCCCTTGCCGCCCACTTCGAAAAGCTGTTTGACCATTGCGAGCGCGTTCTCAAAACCGCTGTACTTGAAAATGGAAACGACGACGCACAGTTTTTCGCTGGAGAATGGAAACTCTTTGCCAATCCGATCTTCTTTGACGATGATGAATTTGCGATCCGCCGGAATCTCGAACCCGGCGCGCGCCGCGATCCGTTGCGCGGAAATCGCGATGGTGTCCGGCGTGCGGTGCCCTTGCGCGTCCCACAACACCGCTTGCAGTTTTTGTTTTTCTTCCGGCGACGCGAGGTATCCGCCCTCTGCGATCAGTTGCGCGAGAAATTTGTCATAGATCGTCGCTTCGACGATTAAGTTGCCATCGGCGGAACAGCCCGAACCAAAATCCGACGTCTTGCTGAGACGCGTGTTGCGCGCGGCTTGAACGATGTCCGCCGTCTCATCAACCACCATCGTCGAATTGCCCGCGCCGACGCCGTACGACGGCGTGCCGGAACTGTACGCGGCTTTGACCATATCGCGTCCGCCGGTCGCTTGAACGAGATCGCAGATGGACATCAAATATTGTGAAAGTGGGATGCTCGGTTTTTCGATGCACTGGAACAGATCAGGCGGCGCGCCTTCGCGCTTGAGCGTTTCGCGCATCACGCGCACCATTTCGAACGTCGTCTTTTTACTGCGCGGATGCGGCGCGAAAATCACGGCGTCCTTGCATTTCATCGCGAAAATGCCAACGCCCGGCGGCGTCAATTCGGGGTTCGTCGTCGGAATGATCGACGCGATCACGCCGACCGGCTTGCCGTACTTGACGATCCCTTTCTCCGGAATTTCTTCGATGACGCCAACACTTTTTTCACGCAGCACATCGCGCAAAATCCCCATCACCTTGAACCGCTTGGCAGCGCGTCCTTCACGATCACCCAATCCGCTTTCGTCAACCCCCATCTGCGCGATGCGCGTAAACGTTTTCTCGTTGGCGGTTGCCCAACCCAACGCCTGACACAACCGATCCACGCGCGCCTGATCGTACTCTTCGATCTGTTTCAGCGCGCCGCGCGCGCGCGCTAACATTTCATCCGCGTATGTTTTTTCTTCTGACGTAATCGGTCGGATTGGCAACTTGAAGAACTCCTCTGGTGGATGGCAGATGGCGTATGGCTTATGGCAAATCACAATTCGCGATTCGCTATTCGTTATTTGCTATTTGCAATTCGCAATTCCTAATTCGCAATTTGCAATTCGCGATTCGCCGGACCCGCGTACCCAAAATCCACCGGATCGATCCGGCGCATCGGCGGCATCGTCGTGATCTCCTCGTGCGCGTGCGCGAGAATGCCGGTGAGCCGCGCGACGATGAACAACGCGTTCGACAACGTGACCGGAAATCCGATCTCGCCCAAGATCGCGGCAAGCGCGCCGTCAATGTTGATCGGCAACTCTTTGCCGGTGGCGCGCGTGAGCGCGTCCTGGATCGCGCGCGCCGCGCGCAAATGATTGCCCGGCACGTTTGCCTCGCGCGCTAACTCAAACAATCGTTCCAGGCGCGGGTCTTGGCGTTTGTGCTGGCGATGACCGAACCCGGCAATGCGCCGCCCGGCTTGACGCCACTCAGCAACCACCGTGTCTGCCGCGCGATCAAGATCCATCTGCGCGGACGAATCCACAACTTGCCGGATCGCTTCCATCGCGTCTTGAACTGCCGCGCCGTGAAACTTGCCGAGCGTGAGCAACCCTGCCGCCGCCGCCGCGCCCAACGGCGCGCCACCCGATGCCGCCGTGCGCGCCGCCAGCGCGGAAGGCGCGCCCGGTCCGTGATCGATACTTGCCACCATAATCGCGTCGATCAATTTTGCAATCGGCGGCGTCGGCAATTCGCCGGTGTACAACAAGTACAGCACAGACGGAAACGGCACGGTACCGATCAGTTCAACGAGATCGTACCCGCGAATTCGAATTCCATTTTCGCTTGTGGATGATAAACTAGTCGTCCAATGCAAATCGCCCAAAATAGAACCTCACTTGTTCGTAGTGGGCGATTCATCGCCAGCCCTTGCGCTGAAGCGCATACTACGAACGCTTTACATCGTCACGACGACTTTGCCTGCTTGTCCGGTGCTTGCCAACTGCAACGCGCGATCCATTTGATCGAACGTCAGCGTATCGGTAACGATTTGCGCGGGCTGTAGTATTCCGTGCTTGACCAACGCAATCGTGCGCGCGAAATCCGCCGGATGATCGTAGATCATCGAACCGCTGACGCGAATGCCCTCGCGTACCAAACGCAACGGGATGAAACTCGCCGGCGACGCCGACAAGCCGACCAGCACGACTTGGCTCCCGCGCGGTGCCGCGCTCAGCGCGAGTTCGACGGTCGCCGAGACGCCGGCACATTCGAACACCGTCGTCACATTCTCATCGCGCCACAACGGCGCGACATCGCCACTCTCGATAACGATCACTGCACCCAGTTGCCGCGCGAGCGTGAGTTTGTCCGCAAGTTTATCGTGCGCGAGCACGCGGATGCCTTGCGCAACAGCGGCGTGGATCAACAGCAAGCCGGTCGCGCCGCAACCGATCACCGCGATCGTGTCGCCCATCCGCGCGCGCGATTGCCATAATGCGTGGAGCGATACCGCGAGCGGTTCGATCACCACCGCGTCGGCGTCTGAAATATCGTCCGGCACCTGCCACACAAATTCGGCGGGCGCGGTGAACAACGCGGCAAAGCACCCCGGCGCCGTGACGCCAATCGCTTTTTTGTCCGGACAAATCGCGCCGCGACCCGCGCGACAAAACGCGCACACGCCGCACGGATAATTCGGCTCGACGATCACGCGCTGCCCGATTTCGAAATTCGCCACGCCATCGCCCAACGCGGCGACGCGTCCGAACACTTCGTGTCCCAGTAAAAATGGATACGGCGCGACGCGATGTCCCAAATAGAACGAGACATCGGATCCGCAAACGCCAAAGCGCGATGATTCGATCAGAATTTCATCCGCGCCGACACGCGGCTCAGTCATCTCACCGATTTCGATTTTCTTTGGCGCGACGAGTAGAGCAGCTCTCATTGGTACAAGTTCCAGGTTCAAAGTTCAAGGTTCGACGTTCGAGGTTCTAGTCCTGTGTTCAGCCTTGAACCTCGAACTTTGAACCTTCAACTACTCACGTTTTTGGCAATTCACCCGGCGGCGTATACAACCAGATCAGCCACAGTGGTTCGTCGCCGTTGTTGACGTGTTGATGAAACACGCCAGTTGGAATGAACATCCAATCGCCCGCTTTGAACGGCACGCGTTCGTCGCCGTCAATCAACGTTCCACTTCCCTTGACGATGATGTCCACTTCTTCCGACGCGTCGTGATTGTGCCACGACGATGATTCGCCCGGCTCGAAAATCGTCAAGCCCGCGACGATGTGTTCCGAGTTGACGAGTTCCTTGTCCACCAGGCGAAACACTTTGCGGCGAAACCCCGGCGTGTCGAGTCCGAGCCAGATTTCTTTGCCGTGTTTGAACGGCGAGAGCATTTTGATTTTGCCCACGCGAACTCCTTGGAAAACGCGACCGCCGACGGATGACCGCCGACCGTCGCGCTTTTTTCATTTCAGTCCTAACGCGCGTTCGATTTTATCTTGATCGAAATTCACGATGATCGTGCCTTTGATGTTGAACGTCGGCGTCGTTTCGTTGCCGTTTGCCCAACCGCGGACGCGCTGTGCGGCGGCACGATCGCGCCCGATGTCCACTTCGACGTACGCGATGTCGCGCGTCTTGAAAAATTCGCGCGCGCGGCGGCAGGCGGGGCACCACGACGTGCAATACATCACCACATCGGCGGTGGGCTCCGGCGATGGCGCGGGCTCTGGGGCGCGCGCGGGCGCGCCTGACGGATCCAATTTCCCCAGCACGCGGAAAATTTCTTCGTTGTCCGGCTGCTGGTCAATGTCGTGCACGTCCACGTACTGAACGATGCCTTGCTTGTCCAGCACGAAAATCGCGCGTTCCGATTTGCCTTCCGGGCGCAAAACGCCGAACGCCTGCGCGACCTGACCGTGCGGATAAAAATCGCTCAGCAATGGATAGGTGATGCCGCCCAAACTTTCCGCCCATGCTTTGAGGCAGGGCTCACTGTCAACGCTGATACCCAGAACCTGGGTATTCGTCCGTTCGAACCGATCCAGAGCGGATTGGTACGACGGAATCTGACTCGTTCAGACCGGCGTCCACGCGAGCGGAAAGAACACCACCACGACGTTACACTTGCCGCGATAATCGCTCAATCGAATCGTGTCGCCGAGATGATTTTTCAAAGCGAAATCCGGCGCGCGTTGTCCAACTTTTGGAACCATGTTTCCTCCTCTTGAAAATATGACCGCCGACAAGTCCGCCGACCGCCACACCCTTTTTATCCGATTACGAGCGCGCTGTCAAGCGAATGGAGGATTTCATCACTCCCCTCGCCGATAAATGTCGTTGATATTCCAATACCCCGGCGTCGGCGTCGGTACGTTTTCCATCGGCGCGTGAATCACGGTCGGAATGCCAGACGCAAACGCGTCGCGCAACGCGGGACCCAGGTCTTTTGCCGCGCGAATAAAAATTCCCTGCGCGCCGCACGCGCGCGCAACGTCGGCGTAGGCAACGCGATATTCTTTGCCCTCGCTCTCGAACAAACAACCGAAACTCCAACCGTAGTGCGCTTTTTCCAAACCGGCAATCGTGCCGAACGCGGCGTTGTCCATCACGAGCCACACGACCGGAATCTCCGCCTCCATCGCTGTGGCGACGACCGACATATTGCTACTGAACGCGCCATCGCCGACGAGCGCGAGCACCGCGCGATTGGGTTGCGCGATTTTCACGCCGAGCGCGGCGGCGGGACCAAACCCCATCGTCGCGAGACCACTCGGTGTGATGAAGGTGCCGGGCACGGTGATCGGAAATTGCTGCGCGACGCCGTTCTTGTTCCAGCCAACATCAGTGACGAGAAAACCATCTTCGGGCAACGCTTGTCGAACTTCGCTCAAAATTCTTTCAGGACGAAGTGGATACTGATCCGAACTCCACTGCGCCGCCCAATTTTCTGCGAACGCGCGTCGCCCTTGCGCGATTTTCTCACGCAAATTGCCGCGCTCACGATGCTTGCAACCGCGCGCGGCATCGGCGATCATTCCCAGCGCGTTTTTCGCGTCGGCGACGACGCCGAGTTCCGTCGGAAAGTTTCTGCCGATTTCCGCCGGGTCAATGTCAATGTGGATCAAACGCGTCGGCGGAATCGCAAACGTGAAACGCGGATCCCAGGAACTTGAATTCGCTTCGGCGAGACGCGTGCCGACTGCGAGAATCAGATCCGCGTCGCGGCACATTTCATTCGCGATGGGCGTGCCCCAAAAGCCGGTCATTCCGACCAAGAGCGGATGGTCTTCGCGCATCGATCCCTTGCCCATCAAAGTATGCGCGACCGGCACTTGCAATGCTTCGGCGAGCGCGGCAAGTTCGCGCGTCGCGCGCGCGGCTTGGACGCCGCCGCCGACGTAGATCACCGGACGTTCCGCATCGGCGAGCGCGCGCGCGATTTTTTCGGCAGTCGCGGGATCAATCGTCGGAGGAATGATCGGCGCGGGCGTTTTGTCAAACGCCCCCACAGGGAGATCGGCGGAGAAAATATCCATCGGCACGTCAACCAGGACGGGACCGGGGCGTCCGCTCTGCGAAAGATGAAACGCGCGCTCAACGATGCGCGGCAAATCGCGCGCGTGATCGACGCGGTAAATTCGTTTGCAGAACGGACGATAGATTTCGTACTGATCGCCGTCGAGATGGAGATTCACTTCTTGATGCGGATGGCGTCCGAAATAGTACGACGGCACGTCGCCCGCGATCACGACCAGCGGAATCGAATCGAGCGCGGCGTTCGCGACGCCGGTCGCCGCGTTCGTGAGACCGGGACCCAGGTGCGTGAGCAAAACGCCGGGCTTGCCGGAGGCGCGCGCGTAGCCATCGGCGGCGTGCGCGGCAATTTGCTCGTGGCGCGTCGTGATGAAGCGCACCTTGCTCTTGCCCAGCGCGTCGAGCATCGCGATAATCGTGTGCCCGGTCAAACCAAAAACCACTTTGACGTCGAGGCGTTCCAAATATTCGACGAGTTGATACGCGGCGATACGTGTTTCTATTCTGCGTTCTCCGTCTTTCGTCATTCGTCTTTTGTCCTTTGGTAACCCAACGCGCGGGAAATTTGCGCGGCAAGCTGCATCACACGCGGCGCGAACCGGGCAACCAGCGCGTCGGTGAAACGATTGTTGGGACCCGCGACGTTCAGCGCGGCGATCACGTTCCCGTCCGAATCGAAGACCGGCGCGGCGAGACCGAGCGCGTCTTCAAAGCGTTCGCCGCGACTGATCGCGTACCCGCGCGCGCGAATCGCCGTCAGTTCTTTGAGCAACGCGCGCCGATTGACGATCGTGTGCCGCGTCATTTTTTCGAGCGGTTGCGCCAGAACTCGCTTGATCAAGTCGGGCGATGCGAACGCGAGGATCGCTTTGCCCGCCGAGCCCGCGTGGAGCGGCATCCGCTCGCCCGGACGCACGACGACGCGCACCCGTTCCGGACTTTCGATCCGATCCGCGCAGACGCGTTCAGTGCCGTCCAAGACGTAGAGGTTGACCGTTTCGCGCGTGAGGCGATGCAGTTCTTCCAGCGTCGGGCGCGCCTGGTCGCGCAGGTTCAGCGCGCCGGTGTACAACGCGCTCCACGTCAGGACTTTGGGACCCATCAAATACTGGCGCGTGGCAGGGTCTTGCGTCAAAACGCCTTCGACACACAACGTTGCCAGCAGGCGTCCGACGGTACTGCGCGACAAATCCAGTCGGCGCGCAATTTCGCGCACGCCCAACTGTGGCTGCTCGGGGGAAAAGCAATCGAGAATCGCAATCGCGCGAGTGAGGGTTTGGGTTTCGCTCGTCGGCACGGCGCTCCTTAGCGTCCCATTATACGGGACTATGTCCTGATTCTACATCGGGCGGGTCAAAACGCGGTCAAAAACGAGTCAAAGTTCGCGCGGCAGGCGCCGTCCCAATATGCAAGACAGAGTCCCAATTTTTCACGCAACGGGCGCGCCGCGTGAAAAAAAGCGCACGGGGGAGATTAGGCGGCGGACTGGCGCGCCAGCGCGAGCGCGCCGAGCACGCCCGCGCGCTTGCCCAAGCCCGGCGAGACGATGTACGCGTCAATCTTCGCGATGATCGCGGGCGATTGGACATAGCCGTTGAGCAGATTTTGGACAGCGCGCCGAATCAGTGGAAACAGTTGCAGTTGTTCCATCACGCCGCCGCCCAAGATGATCCGTTGCGGCGAAAGCGTGCAAATGTAATTCACCAGCGCGAGCGCGAGGTAATGCGCTTGCAATTCCCACGCCGGGTGATCGGCGGGCAAGGTTTCCGCGCGCGCGCCCCAACGCTTTTCGAGCGCGGGACCGGAGGCGAGACCTTCGAGGCAATCGCCGTGAAACGGGCAGGAACCAGGGAACGGATCGCGCGCGTGATCGTGCGGCAGGCGAATGTGACCCATCTCCGGGTGAATCAAGCCGTGCATCAATTTCCCGGACACCAAACCGCCGCCGCCGATGCCAGTGCCAATCGTCAGATAAATGAACGTGTCGAGATCGCGCGCCGCGCCCCAGCGATGTTCGCCGAGCGCGGCGGCGTTCACGTCCGTATCGAATTTCACCGGCACGCCGAGCGCGCGCTGGATCGCGCCGACGAGATCGGTGTTGCGCCAGCCGGGTTTCGGCGTCGTCGTGATGCAGCCGAACGTGGGCGAAGCGCGATGCAGATCGATCGGACCGAACGACGCGATGCCGATTGCCGCGACGCGCGGTTGCGCGCGGAAAAATTCAAGCGCGCGCTGAATCGTTTCGTCCGGCGTCGTCGTGGGAAAACGCGTCTCGCGCACATCGTCCGGTGTTGTGCCGATCGCGCAAACGAATTTCGTGCCACCGGCTTCGATGCCGCCGAAGATCGTCATTGCGCGCGCTTTGCGCCAATCGTCGTGTTCTTCACGCGCCACACCAGATCGCGCAAAACACCTTCCAGGTTCGGATCGGCGGGCTTGAACGCGGTATCGCTGATCACCAGCGGCGCGCCAAAGACAACGCTCTGCGCGCCAAGTTCGAGCGCTTGGATCGCTTGATCAACGCCGAGTCCGCCGACGGCTTGCACCGGAATCGTCACCGCGTTCAGCACCGGCACCAGATCGTCGAGCGGCGAAAGTCCTTTGATCATATTCCGTTCGTCGAAGCCGGTGTGGACGACGACGTAATCCACGCCCATCTCTTCGGCTTGGCGCGCGCGCGCCGGTTTATCGGGGCAAAGCATCACGTCGCACATCACTTTGCCTTTGAATCGCTTTGCCATTTTGACTTGCTCGATGATGCTCGCGTCGTGCGCCTGTCCCATCACGACGACCAGGTTCGCTCCGGCTTGGAACATCATTTCCGCTTTCAGCCCCGCGCCATCCATCGCCTTTAGATCCGCGACAATCGGCGTATCGGGAAATTCGTTGCGGAGCGCGCGGATGCCGCGCATTCCTTCGGCGAGGATGAACGGCGTGCCGGCTTCCAGCCAGTCTGCGCCGGCGCGAACCGCCGCGCCAGCAACGCTCAGCGCGTCGTCCATCGTCGTGAGATCGAGTGAGATTTGTACGAGAGGTTCCATTTTGATCCCCTTGTCAATCGGTCAAACAGTGACGGGTTTGGCAAGGTCACATTTCTTTTTTGCCACAGAGGACACAGAGAACACAGAGGTGAATTTGATTTTTTCTCTGTGTCCCCTGTGATCTCTGTGGTTGTTCTGACATTGCCAAACTCAACCCATCACCAATTACAATGGATGAGTTGACTCATCACCCAGTTCAAATTTTTCGACAACTGGCGCGCGCGATCAATTGCGCTTTGACGAACACATCGGGCAGCGCGCGCGCGTCTGCGCGCGCCGATTTCTTTTCCAGCGCGGCGCGCAGCGTGGTTACCGCCGCGTCACACAACTCTTGGATCGGCAACCGGATGGAAGTCAGCGGCGGCGTAACCAACAGATGCCAGGGGTTGTCGTCGAACGCGACGAGCGAAACGTCGTCCGGATATTTTATATATTGTTCCTGCAGCGCTTCCAGCACGCCGAGCGTCATCGTGTGATTCGTCGCGATGATCGCGGTGATCCAAGGACTCGTCGTCAACAAACGCTGCGCGGTTTCGTGCGCGGCTTCCAGCGCGTAATCGCTGACATAGATCAACGATTCGTCCAGCGGCAGTTTGTAATCGCGAAATGCCTGGCGATAACCGTCGCGCCGCCCGACGACGGTGGAAAGCATCGGACTGCGAACAAGGATCGCGATGTGGCGATGTCCCAGGCGGATGAGGTGTTCGGTTGCCGCGTAGCCCGCCGCAAAGTTATCCAGCGCGATGACGGGACCGCACGGCTCGGATGGCTTGCGGTCAATGAAGACGAGCGGAATATTGTGCGCGACGAAATCGCGCCACAGCGGCTGCGGTTCGCCGGTCGGCGCGATAATCATTCCGTCGACGCGTCGCGCGAGCAGCAGATCGAGATAGCGCGCTTCGCGGCTGGCTTGCTCATCGGTATTGCAAACGATGAGTTGATAGCCATACGCCTCCAGCCGATTTTCGATCCCGCGCACGAGCGCGGCAAAAAAGGGGCTGGTGATGTTGGCGACGAGGACGCCGATCGTACGCGTGACATTCGTCGTGAGACTGCGCGCAATCGCGCTGGGACGATAGTTCAGGCGTTTGATCGCGTCGAGGACGGCTTTGCGCGTCTCGGGGCGAACGGTGCGCGAATTGTTGACGACGTGGGAAACAGTCGCGGTGCTGACGCCTGCAAGTTTCGCGACATCGCGAATGGTGGACATCGGTGGACACTTTCGATGAGTTGGGATTGGGAGATGAATCGGTTACGCAATGATCAAATTATATGGTGGAAAGTAGTTTGTGTCAAAATGTCAGCGTACATCTTCGACAAAGGTTTGCCAGCGTCTGGGTGATGTGGTAAAATGAAAACACAGGGGGAGAAAAATGGAAAATGTCTATCAGTCAAGAACATTCCTGCTGCTCGAAGACTATACGGAACAAAATGTGCGAATCCAGCGAATCTTGCAGAGTCCACTTGGATTAGCGCAGGATATCTCCGTCTTTTTGTTTCAAGAAAACTTGCGCGCACTTGAGCAGACCTTGGATCGCATCAAGAAGTTTGCGGCAGGAATCAGTCGTGCCAATCAGTTAGCGCCAAAGTATACTTTGGCCGGTTACTACGCGCTGATGTTCTCTTTTCATCAGTTCATTCACAGTTCATATCGTGCGCGTCAGGGCAAAGTTTTGGAAGAAGTGTTTAGGACTATCTTGCGCGAACATACACATTTTTCGACAGTTCCAAACAGCGTTAGAAAGGAAATGATTCCCACTCTTCAGAGATCATTTGGAACTACCAAGCCATTGAGAAACGATGTGGATGTGATGGGGGTCAATCCTGAAGCGCATAGAATAATCCTGATGCAGCTGCGCTCTCGCGACGACACGGGAGGCACCACGGCCAAAGGATCGTTGGTGGATTTGTTGAGGGCATTATTGCGTTTTCAGAAGGTGCCTGCAGATCAAATTTTGTATCTTGTCTGCATCTGGGATCAGCGCGATGCTCAACAGAGAAACTCGACGATTGAGAAAATATACGCATCGCTAAGAAACTTGACCAATTTGGATCGTCAGGCGTTCGAGAAAATAGACGAAGGAATCACCGTGGCCAAGCGCATCACTCTGAAAATGGCATACGGTATTGACGAGATTCTCACCAGTATCTTTGAATGGGACCACTCCCAGTCAGGTAACCTCAACGCGGTAAAAGAAATCATCCAAGCGGTAGAAAAATGGGATGACTTGTGGGTCGCCTATGCTTTGGCGAGTCTCGAAATTGAGGCTCAAACTTTGCGCGGGGCATCCAATATTCAACTGCTCAATCAGAAATGTGCTGCACTGAATTTTGAATACGATTTCACCTCGTATGCCACACTCCAGCAATCTATCGATCAAGTGACGCCGCAGGTTGCAACTTTGTGGAAAGAAGATACTCTCCCCGTCAGGTCTCCTGCCGATCAGACCTTGTATATCCGAGATTTGCTCTTTCTGCGGGCGATATATCAAAAAAGCCAGCACAGAAGTAAAAAAAAAGTTGCGCGTGATGTACTCGCCACACCCTATCAAATTCGTCTCCTAGAAACTACACCGGAGCAACACCTCGCTGCGGAACCCCAGTTGGTTAGTTTCCGCGCGCTAATTCCTGAAATCGAAGATACGACGTATTTGACCCATGCGTTGTACTATTACCCCGCCAAATTTATCCCCCAAGTTGTTCGATATTGCATCCGCGAGTATTCTCCTGAAGGTGGCTGGATCATCGATCCATTTGCAGGTTCGGCAACAGTAGGGCTAGAAGCCCTACTGTGCCAACGCAACGCGATCTTGCTCGATCTCAATCCGCTGTTGGGGCGAATCGTTCCACTCAAGTTGCAGATTCGACACACAGCTCTAGATCACAATGTTCTCAGACAATCCGTCGAGGCAATGAAGCGAAGCCAAACCCAATATTTCCCAGAGTGGTCCAATCTTTCGTACTGGTATCCACCCCAAGTATTGGAACGACTGGGATGCTATTGGGGTTGGCTGAAGCAAGCGGAGCGTACGCCGTACACAATGCTCATTGAGGCATCGTTACTCAAGGCGAGCAAGCAGTTTTCATACGCAGAGCATCGGACGCCCAAATTGTTCAAATCGAAGTCCAAGCTTGCCGAGATCGCAACGCTTGTACAACAAGATTGGCAAGCACAACTGGACGATGCAATTGCCAGTGTGGCTTTCGATGCGTTGAAGCGCGTTCAGCAAACAGCACTATTGCTCAAGGGAAATGCAAACCAAGTGATCGCCTACGCGGGGGTAGATTCAGCAACGATGCGTTTGGATAGTCAGTACACGACGGATTGTGTACTGACTTCGCCGCCTTATCTCCAAGCGCAAGAATACATTCGCACGTCGAAATTGGAACTGTATTGGTTGGGACATAGCGAAGATGAAATCAAACGATTGGGCAAGTTAGAGATTCCTTATCGCCGCGCGGATCGAATTGTCGAAACGCCGACCTTGAGTCGCGTGCGTCAACAGATTACCCGCGCCGATCTGAGAGCGTTGCTCGATTCGTATTTTTGTTATACGCTGCGCGCGCTGGAGAATGCGATGCAGACTTTGCGCCCGACCGGTCGCGCGTGCATCTTTATAGGCAGCCCCAAAGTAGATGGGATTGAAGTCGAAGCGTGGCGAATCATTCTCGAATACTTTGGCGAGTGCGGTTTCTCATTTGTCCACATCTTTGAAGATCGGATCAAGAATCGGCAGCTATTCGGTCGGCGCAAAAACAAAAATCCAGAAGGAATGAAATCTGAGTTCTTGCTGGTGCTTTCAAAGACAGCACAATAATTCTTCGACACTGTCTCGCTAACGCCACTTGCGCGCACAGCCGACGGTTCCAAGCAACGGCACCAAAAAAATTAACACTATGCCAACCACTTTACCGCCCCTCCTCCTCAACTCCGAACCCGGCTCGTTCGCGCAGAAAACATTTCAGACGCGCATCCCGCGGATCGTAGACAACGTCATTGCGACGAACGATTATCCCGCCGCAATCGTCGCGGCGTTGCGCGCGCTGCGCGAGGAAATCGTCGGCGGAACGATGCAACTCGTGCGCGAAGACGCAGACGATCAGGCATTTTGGAACGCGCAAGCGCGCGCACATCTGGGCAAGACCTGGCTCGATCTGCCGTGGTATTGGGCGGAAGCGTTTTTCTATCGCCGCGTGTTGGAGCATACGCGCTATTTCCAGTCCGGCGATTTTTACGCGCGCGATCCCTTCGCGCCGGTCAAGCGCGCGGAACTGCAACCCGAACGCGCGCCGCGCGCGGTGAATGCAACACTAGAGCAACTGCCGCGCGAGACCGATCGCGCGTTTCTCACCCTCTTGCGCGCAAGTCTGTGGGGCAATCGCGCCGATCAGAGTCATCTCGCGCTGACGCGCGTCGCGCAAGCGTTTGCCGACGAGCGCGCGAACTTGCTCGTGGACGATAGCGCGCGCGTATGGGAATTTTTGCGCGACCCAACCCCCAGCCCCTTCCCTACAAGGGAAGGGGAACAACTCTCCCGCATTCATGCAAGGGAAGAGAAGCAACTCTCCCGCATTCATACAAGGGAAGAGGAGCAACTCTCCCGCATTCATGCAAGGGAAGAGAAGCAACTCTCCCGCATTCATGCAAGGGAAGAGAAGCAACTCTCCCCCTTTCCTCGTAGGAAAGGGGGCAAGGGGGATAGGTCGGTCATTCATTTCATTTGCGACAATGCGGGAACGGAATTATGTTTCGATCTCGCGCTGGCGGATTTTTTGTTGCGCGACAATCTCGCCGCCGAAATCGTGCTGCACTTGAAGCCGCAACCGCTGTTCGTTTCGGACGCGCTGATCGCGGACGCGCTCGCATCGGTTGACGCGTTTGGCAAAACGGACGCGCCGGAATTGCGGCAGCTCGCGCGCGGCTTGGCAACCGCGCTGAATGCGGGACGCCTCGTCTTGAGCGATCATCCCTTCTGGGTGACCGGATTTTTCTTTCACGATCTGCCGGACGATTTACGCGCGACGCTCGCGCGCGCGACGCTCGTGATCTGCAAGGGAGACGCGAATTACCGGCGGCTGATCGGCGATTGTCATTGGGATCCGACGACGCGCTTTGAAGACGCGGTCGCGCATTTTCCCGCGCCAGTCGTCGCGGCGCGAACGTTGAAAGCGGAGTTGATCGTCGGCTTGCGCGCGGAGGAAATCGCGCGCTTGAACGCGGAGGATGCCGAGTGGCTGGTGAATGGCAAACGCGGGGTTATTCAGTTTGCGCCGCACTAAAAAACCTGTGAGGTTTCCAAAACCTCACAGGTTCATCCGTCCTTCGTCTATTCACCCTGCGTCTTCAAAAAGTACGGCAGGCAGGCGAGATCGATCATCTCTTTGGACATTTTCGGCGCGATGCCGCGAAAGCGCGCGAGATGCGCCAATCCTTCGAGCAGATCGCGCGGATGACACCCGCGCGCAGGGCGCCCTGGTTTTTTGTAGTACTCGGCGATCAAATGCTGCAAACCTTCTTCCGAGTACGGAATATTGCGCTTTGCCGCTTCCCGCTTGAAAATCTCGCGATACTCGTCCCAGGTTGGATCGGGCACGTTGATCTTGTAACGGATGCGACGCAGGTACGCCTCGTCCACCAAATCTTCGGGATTCAAGTTGGTCGCAAAGATCACCAGCACGTCGAACGGCACGTCAATTTTTTGTCCGCCCGCCAACGTCAAATGATCGATGTGTTTTTCCAGCGGCACGATCCAGCGATTCAACAAGGTGTGCGGTCGAATCCGCTGGCGTCCCAGGTCGTCCACCAGAAATACGCCCCCGTTCGCTTTCAGTTGGAATGGCGCTTCGTAAAATTTCGTCACCGGATCGAACACGGCGTTGAGATTCTTGAGCGTCAACTCGCCGCCCACTTCGATCAAGGGGCGTTGGATCAACACCCAGCGTTGATCGAATTGCTCGCCCTGGCTGGGGAGATAACGCAGCGCGCCGGTCGTCCGTTCGGGCGCGGCTTTTGCTTCGACGGCGTGATGATGCGCGGGATCGTACAATCGAATGATCTGACCGTCCGCGTCAAGCGCGTGCGGAATCCAAATCGCGCCGGGCAGGATCGTGCCCAGCGATTCCGCAATCGTCGTCTTGCCGTTGCCGACGTTGCCGAAAATGAAAACGGCTTTGCCGGAATTGAACGCCGGACCCAGTTGATTGATCAGCGCGTCGTTCAGCACGAGTGGCGCGAGCGCGCGGCGCAGCGACTCGTCGCTGATCGTTTGACCGGACAATGCTTGCGCGGACACGCGTGCGGCGTAGGTTGCCAACGGTACGGGCGCGGGACCGACGTACTGATTTTGCCGCATCAGTTCGCGCGCGCGCGCCCGCCCTTTTTGCAGCATCGCGTACCGATATGCCGCTTTGCTGACGGAGGTCGCGCCTTTCACTTCGACGAGGCGTTCGCGGCGCAAATGCTCCAGCACTTCGTCCACGACGGTCGCGTACGGCAATTTCAAAATGTCGGCGATCTCGTGACCCAGGAGTGTGCCGTGCACGTAGAGCGTCTTGAGCGCGAGATTTGCGATCGCGCCCAGCGTCAAGCCGGTCGCGTCAATCGAACGCGGTTGGAGTGGAAAATCGCTGATTCTAACGGATTCTGTGGTTTTTGACTTCAGACACGCGCGAGTTGGATTCTGGACGGATTTCTGGTAGGATTGACGCACCGAATATCGCGATGGAGTCAATATGCCCAAGTCAACTCATTCAAGGGAATGCGATCACGAAAAAAAGCCAGAAGCCTTGTTCGCCCCATCGAAACGTATTTGCGTCCCCATCGAACGAGCGGAATATGAGCGCATTCTGGGAGACAAGATTGCCTTTCGACAATATCTGGATCGTCAAATTGCACA
>Ga0194126_10001596_pt1 | contig 37856 bp, 30 predicted proteins | sample TA2KigC150mmetaG_FD_148641 | JGI IMG/M metagenome (GOLD analysis project Ga0194126, IMG submission 148641) | Freshwater microbial communities from Lake Tanganyika, Tanzania - TA2015035 Kigoma Deep Cast 150m | ecosystem: Environmental > Aquatic > Freshwater > Lake | place: Tanzania: Lake... | reverse complement strand
GAGCCCTCGATCTCAAATCCGCGCTTCGAAGTCCCAAGCCCCAAGGGAATCCAGGCGTCGCAGCGCTCCGCCCTCCACAAGGACGCGCTCGGGTTGGAGGGGCGAGTTCCACGAGCCCTCGATCTCAAATCCGCGCTTCGAAGTCCCAAGCCCCAAGGGAATCCAGGCGTCGCAGCGCTCCGCCCTCCACAAGGACGCGCTCGGGTTGGAGGGGCGAGTTCCACGAGCCCTCGATCTCAGATCCCCTGGGCTAGGTTCTTGGAGCGGTTCTCAAAAAACAGTCGCCTTGAACCGGTGCCGAGCGATACGCTGCGCGGCCGATGACAGCCCAAGTGACCGAGTTTCGGCGCACGGCGCTGGCCGCCCAGGTCGAGCGCCTGCTGCAAGCCACGCCCGCGGCGGACATCCACACGCACCTGTACGACCCGGCGCTGGGCGGGTTGTTGCTCTGGGGGATCGACGAGTTGTTGATCTACCACTACATGGTGGCGGAAGGCTTCCGGTATTTGGACATCCCGTACGACGAGTTTTGGGGGATGCCCAAACTGGATCAGGCCGATCTCCTCTGGCAGCACTTGTTCCTCGAGCATTCCCCGATCTCGGAAGCGTGCCGCGGCGTTCTCACCACGCTTCACCGATTGGGCTTGGACGTCAAGCCGCGCGATTTAGGGGCGATTCGCCAGTGGTTTGCCGAACGCCACGTCGAGTCGCACGTAACGCGGTGCATGGAACTGGCGCACGTGGACACGATCTACATGACCAACTCGCCCTTCGACGACGTCGAGCGTCCGGTCTGGCTGCGCGGGGTAGACCGGGACGAGCGCTTCCAGGCGGCGCTGCGCATCGATCCCCTGCTGGTCGATTGGCCCAACGCCGCGTTGCGGTTGGTCGAGTGGGGCTACGACGTCGGCGAAGGGTTCTCGGACCACACGCTGAGCGAGGTGCGCCGGTTCCTCGCGGACTGGACTCGCCGCCTGGCGGCGCGTTACCTGATGGTGTCGCTGCCGCCGGACTTCGTCTGCCCGGCGGCTACCGATTGCGCCCAGTTGGTCGAGCGCGCGGTGCTGCCGCACTGTCGCGAATTCGGTTTGCCATTCGCCCTGATGTTGGGCGTGCGGCGCTCGGTCAATCCCCAACTGCGCCTGGCGGGCGATGGGGTGGGGCGGAGCGACCTGTCGGCCTTGAGCCATTTGTGCGCCGCGTTCCCCGAGAACAAGTTCCTGGTCACGGTCTTGGCGCGGGAGAACCAGCACGAGCTCTGCGTGCTCGCGCGCAAGTTTCGCAACTTGCATATCTTCGGTTGTTGGTGGTTCACCAATGTGCCGTATCTGATCGACGAGATCACCCGACTGCGCCTCGAGTTGCTGGGCACCAGCTTCACGGCCCAACACTCGGACGCGCGCGTGTTGGACCAGCTCATCTACAAGTGGGACCATACCCGCCGCCTTCTGGCCAGCGTCCTCACGGACAAATACATGGACTTATCTGCCACCGGATGGGAGCCCAGCGCCGCCGAGATCCAGCGCGACGTGCGCGCCCTCTTGGGCGGCGCGTTCGATGAGTTTTGCCGTCGCCGCACCTAGCGCCCTGTCTGGCGAGTGCCTGGCGGTATTCTCAACCTGAGGAACAAGAGAGAACGGCAGTTTTGGGCCGGACGCTCGAAGGTTGGGTCGAGGCGCGGCCGCACCCGGGGTGCGAACGACTGGAGCGCAACCGAGCCGGCGAAAAGGGTTTGTGCGGTCTGGAGGAGTGGGCTAGCCTGCGGGGCACCATGAGATTGCGAGGTTGTTTGACAAGGCTGATGGCGTTGATGGTCTGTGGGGAGCTGTTGGGGATCAGGCCGGCAGTCCAGGCGCAGGCCAGCACCAATGTCCTCAACGACGGCCGGACCCTAGCCAACCTGACGCGCTTACAGAACCAGAACGGCACTAGCGGCGGCGAGATTCTCCTGGCCCCGAATGTGGCCGATGGGACGTTGATGGCCGAACAAACCTCTGTCTACAGCGACTTCCCCATTCAAGCGGCGTGGGTGGACGAGAATTGGCTGCTGGAAGTATCGGACTACACGGTCAGCGCCGAGGTGAAGCCGGCCGCCAACTCGCCCGAGCGCCGGGTGGGTGTGCTCGGGTGGTTTGACCCCGCTACGGCCAAGGGGATTGGCTTCCGGATCCAAGCCGGCACCGCTCAGGCCGCCTTCCAAGTCACGACGATCGACCTCCAGGCCACCGACGGTGTGGGCAACGATTCCACAGCGGAGTTGTATAACCTCGACGGCACGCCGGCCCGCGAGTTTTACGGGTCAGCCTGGTCGCCGGTCGGCGACTATAACCCGGGGGCGTTGGCAACCGTCGGGCTGGCGTTCCGTGCGGCTAGCGGCTCCGAAAAGGCCATCCTCAGCAACGCCACCGCGCGGGTGTCCGCGCGCGTGTTCCAGGGCGTCGATACGGAGGGCAAGCCCCAGCAACTGGGGACCACGGTCGAGTTGTTGACCACGTTGCCGGTGCCCGGTCCGATGCATCGGTTCGGCTATTATGCCAGTTGGGGGACGCTCTTTGTGGCTGGGGGCCCGATTGGGAGCCTGGACAATCTGACGTTGATCGGCCGGTTGGTACCGTTGAATCAACCGCCCGTGGTGGCCCTGACCGCCCCGACTAACGACTCCACCTTTACATCGCCCGCGACGTTCGTGTTGCGGGCCCAGGCCTCCGATCCGGATGGCACGGTGCAAAAGGTCGAGTTCTTAAGAGACGGCCAACTGCTCGGCGCCGGAACCGGCAGCCCACCCACCTTCACCGTGGCCAATCTGCTCCCCGGCACCTACCGCTTCACCGCTAGGGCCACGGACAACGGCGGGGCGGTGACCGAGTCCGCCCCGATCGCCGTGCTCGTCAAGAAGCCTAACGAGCTGCCCACGGTCGCCATCGCCAGCCCGGAAGCCGACGCCACTTACACGGCGCCCGCCCAGGTTCTGGTGACGACCCAGGCCGAGGACGCCGATGGCACGGTGGTCCGAGTGGAGCTGCTCCTGAACGGCGACTCGCTGCTCACGACCACCAACCTGCCGGCGCACTTGACCCTCTCGAACCTCGTCGTGGGCACCTACACCCTGGTCGCCAAAGCCACCGATGACGCCGGGGGAGTGGGTACCTCGCCGACGCGCTCGTTCGTGGTGGTGGCCCCGGGGGGCGGACCGGTGAGCTTGAAGGAGTCGACCGCGCTGCCGAGCGCCGCCGATTTTCAGCAGTTCCGCTTCGCGGTGGTGGGGACACCCGGCACGCGGTACGAGGTCGAAGCCACGAGCGATTTTGCGACTTGGACGCAAGTGGATGCGGGCGTGATACCGAGCCAACCCTATGCGTTGAGTTATCCGCGGGGTGGGTCGAAGCAGTTGTTTTATCGGCTCAAGCTGCTGGGGCAGACGGCGCCGGAGCCGCAAGTCGAGAGCTTGGTGTTGCTGCCGGACCCGCAGAACTTCCAGCAGCTCAGGCTGGTCGTGAGCGGTCTGTCGGGCGCGACAATCCGCATCGAGTCGTCGAGCGATCTGTTGACGTGGACGACGGTCACGAACGTGAGCGTCACGGGTGCGACGCAGGAGTTCACGATCGACCGCGTCGAGGGTGCCGGCCACCTCTTCTACCGGGCGAGGCTCGGACCCTAGACGGAGTCGCGGCGCGGGTGGCGGCGGGTGCTAGTGGGCGGGCGCTTCCGGGAGGGGTCCGGCGGGGTGGCCCTGCGCGGCCGCCGCATTGGGGGCAGGGGCGGATCGATTAAGGGGGCCAGAGCCGAGTTGTTTTTCCAAGGCGTCCACGCGGCGAAGGAGTTCCGGCAGATGCTGCAGGGCGACGATCTGCCGTTTCGTCTGTTGATTGGGCTGGGCGGGCGAGCCGAGCCATTTTTCGCCGTCGGGAATGTCGTGCATGACGCCGGACTGGGCGGCGACAATGACCCGGTGGCCGATCTTGAGGTGACCGGCAAGGCCCACCTGGCCGGCCAACGTGACGTAGTCGCCGAGCCGCGTGCTGCCGGCGATGCCGGCCTGGCCGATGAGGAGACAATGCTCGCCGGTGACGACGTTGTGGGCGATTTGGACCAGGTTATCGATCTTGGTGCCCCGGCCGATGACGGTCGGCCCCAACGCGCCCCGGTCGATGGCGACGTTGGCGCCGATTTCAACGTCGTCTTGGACGATCACCGACCCGATGTGCGCGATCTTGCGGTGTTGGCCCTGATCGACCACGTAACCGAAGCCGTCCGAGCCCACGACGGTGCCCGCGTGGATGCGGACCCGGTGGCCGAGTTGCGTTTGCGGGTAGAGCGTCACCTGCGGGAACAGCCTGACCGACTCCCCGATCTGGCAATCTTGACCGATATGGTTGGCCCCCTCGAGCACGGAGCGCGCCCCAATCTGCACCCGCTCCCCAATCACGCAGTATGGCCCCACGTGCGCCGTCGGGTCCACCTGCGCCGTGGGCGCCACCACCGCTGTCGGGTGGATGCCCGGTGGGAAGGTCGGCTCGGGAAAGAACAGGGGCAGCACCTTGGCAAACGCGATCCGGGCCTGGGGCACTCGAATGAGCACTTTGCGCGCGGATTGGAACGGGCCAGCCACCAGAATGGCGCTCGCGGCACTCTGGTCGGCGCGGGCGAAGTAGGCCTCGTTCTCGGCGAAGGTCAAGTCCCCCGGTCGCGCGCGTTCGGCCGGGGCCAAGCCACTGACCTGCACGGTTCGGTCGCCCACCACTTCGCCACCGAGCCGTTCCGCGAGTTCAGCGATCGTGAAGGGCATGGCGCGCTAGGTGCCTCGCTCCTCGACGATGGTGTTGTCGTTACCGAGGACGACGATGCTGGGCTGCCAGTCTTTAGCGTGGGCGGCGTCGACCAGGCCGTAGGTCATGATGGTCAGCCGATCGCCCGGCTTGCCCAGTCGCGCCGTGGCGCCATTGAGGATGATCTCCCCCGAGCCGGCCGCGCCGGGGATGGCGTAGGTCTCGAAGCGCTGGCCATTGGCCATGTTGCCACAGAGCACCCGTTCGTAGGGCAGGAGCCCAACGCGCGCCATGAGATCCGACGCCACGGTGAGGCTGCCTTCGTAGTTGACGTTGGCGCCCGTGACTCGAGCGCGATGGATTTTCGACTTGAGCAGATGAATCAACATACCGTTGCCCGCTGCGTACGGGCTCGACTAGCGGCCCGCAGTATACCCCCCTGCCGACCCCTTTCAAGCCCGCGTCCGTAGGCACAAAACGCTTGAACCCCCGGCGGCGCTGCCCTTACCCTATGCCGCTTCCGAATCGTTGGGCGGGCCCTGCCGGCTGGGCTTGCGCGGAATTGAGTCAAAGCCGGCACAACAAAGTAAGCGATACAGACTATGCCTAATCGACCCCTGAACGTTGGTTTGGTTGGTGGCGGACGGGGCGCGTTTATCGTCCATCCCCACCAGAAAGCAATCCACTTCGACGGCACCCGCCGAGTGGTGGCCGGCGCGCTCTTTCCCGATCCGAAGATCGCCCTCGAGGAGGCGGCGGCCTGGCCTTACCCGATCAAGGGCTACGGTTCGTACGATGAGATGATCACGGCGAACAAGAGCCTGCCGGAGGGCGAGAAGCTCGATTATATCCTGATCGTGACGCCCAACTTCGTGCATCACGACCCGGCGATGAAGGCCATGAAGGCCGGGATCGCGGTCTTCTGCGAGAAACCCTTGTGCCTGAACCTCGACGAGGCCACTGAGCTCGTGAAGACCGCGCGCGAGTTGAACGTCCCGTTCGGGGTCGCCCACACCTACCTGGGCCACTGGACCAGCCGGCTCAGCCGGTACATCGTCCGGAGCGGCCTGTTGGGCGACGTGCGTTGGGTCGACAGCTACTACATCCAGGGCTGGTTAGCCACCAAACTGGAAGACACCGGCCAGCAACAAGCCACCTGGCGCGTCGACCCCAAACGGGCCGGCGGTTCCGGCTGCGGCGGTGACATCGGCACCCACGCCCTCATGCAACTGCGCTATGTGACCGGGCTCGAGGTCGCCGAGCTCTCCGCTCACCTCGAGACGTTCGTCGCGGGGCGCCAGCTCGACGATCACTTCACGATCTACTGCAAACTGAGCAACGGCGGCAAAGCCCTGGTCCGCGCCTCCCAAATCTGCATCGGACACAAGAACGATCTCGGCATCGAGATCGCCGGCACCAAAGGCACCCTGGTCTGGCGCCAAGAAGACCCCGAGTCCATCGCGATCCACTTGCCCGGCCAACCCGACCGCGTCTATTGGCGCGGCGCGGTCACCCCAGGCGACGGGTTCCTCCCCAAAGACGTTCCCGCCGACCTCATGGCCGAGCCCACCATCCCACCCGGACACCCCGAGGCGTTCCACGACGCGTTCGCCCGCTTGCACCGGTGCTTCGAGGTGGACGTGCGCAAGTGGAAGGCCGGCCAGAAATTCGCTTCCGACGGTAGCAAGTACGCCAGTGTCGAAGACGGTTGGACCGGCATTGCCTTCATTGAAACCTGCGTGGCCAGCAGCAAGCAGAAAGGCGCCTGGACGGCCATGCCTAAGAGGGCTTGACGCGCTCGGCCACCCGCGACAATGGCGCCCATCGCAGAGCGCCACCTCGAAGGTGCCCGGGTTCGGCGCATACCGCCGGTCCCGGGGCCCGCGTGTCCAATACCGTCAGTTGCCGTCGATCCCGGAAGGCAAACCTCGGGATGAAACCGAGTGAGCGATCCAACGCCGGCGCCTTTCCGCGCCTGGCCCTCGTGCGTCAGTGCTTCCCGGCGCGGCCGCCCCTCGCCGTCCGCGCCACGTTGGCTCCCCAACTTGCGCCGCTGACCAGCCAAGTGCGACCGGGATGTCGGGTCGGGGTGGCGGTCGGCAGCCGCGGCATCAGCGACTTGGCCCAGGTGGTCGAGGTGGTGCTGGACTGGCTCAAGGGCCTTGGGGCGAGCCCGTTTCTCCTCCCGGCCATGGGCAGTCACGGGGGTGCAACTGCCGAGGGCCAAGTGGCCCTGCTCGCCGAATATGGAATCACCGCCGAGCGGTTTGGCGTGCCCGTGTGTGCGGCGATGGAGGTCGAACGCGTGGGGACCCTGCCCGACGGCGTTGACGTGCTCGGCGCTCAGGAAGCGCTTCGGGCGGACGGCCTCATCCTGATCAACCGCATCAAACCGCACACGGACTTTAGCGGCGCCTTGGGCAGTGGCCTGCTGAAGATGCTCGTCGTCGGGCTCGGCAAACATCTGGGCGCAGCCGCGTTCCACCGCGCCGCGAGTCGATTGGGCTACGAGTCCGTGCTGCGCGCCGCAGGGCAAGTCCTGCTCGACGCCTTACCCGTGTGGGGTGCCGTGGCCATCCTCGAAGACCAACGCCATCAACTGGCTCAGCTCACTGTCGTGCGCCGTGAGGAGTTCGTGGCCCGTGAGGAAAGCCTCTGCGCCGAGGCGAAACGCCTCATGCCGCGCTTGCCCTTGGACGAGGTGGACCTGCTGATCGTGGACCGGATGGGCAAGAACATCAGCGGCGCCGGGATGGATCCGGCCGTGATCGGCCGGCTCATCCATGGCTACACTCTCGCCGAAGATCAACCCCAACCCTCGCCACGCGTGCGCCGTCTCTTCGTGCGGGAGTTAACCCCCCAAAGCCGCGGAAACGCCATTGGCATTGGCATGGCCGATTTCACCACCAGCCGCCTCGTCCAAGCCATGAACCGCGAGATCACAGTCACCAACTCCCTCACCGCCCTGTCGCTTCAGGGCGCCAAGGTGCCGATCTACTTCGACACCGATCGCGACGTGTTGAGCCAGGCGTTGGCCAGCCTGGCGCTTGCGCCAGGTACGCCCCCGAGGGTCGTCCGAATTCGAGACACCCTGTCGGTCGAGTACCTGGCCGTATCGGAAGCTTGTGTCGAGCACCTGGCCGGGCGAGCCGACCTCGAGGTGCTCAGACCGGCCGAGCCCATGTCCTTTGACATGAACGGCGACCTTCTGCCGCTGCCGGTCCCCTGAGCCGCCCGTGCCCTGCCGCCACGGCACGGTGCCAGGCCCCAGCTAGCGGGCCGTCAGGCGCGAGGCCGATGGCCTAACAGCCGGGCTGGCAGGAAGAGTAGGGCCTGCAACAGCGCGAACACGGCCTCGACACACAACCCGAGCAGACGGAAGGGTAGCGCCATCACCCAAACCAGCGGGATCAAAACCAGCGCCACCAAGGCCACCGGTGCGCACAGCACCAGCAAGATGCACCAAGCCACAAAGAGAATCAGGACTTTCATCGGTGCGTCACGTCACGCCACATTCGCTTCCGTAGCCGACGCCGGACACCCCACGCCCCTGCGCGCGGGACCGGTCGACGGTCAGCGTCAGCGCGACGATCGGTTCTGCACGCAACGGTATCACCAACGCCGAATCCCGCTAGCCAGAACTTTCCCGAGCCTCGTCGCCTCGGCACCTCCGCACCCCGCCTCGCACGTCAACCAGCGAGATACTCCCGGATCAAACGCATGTTCTCGAGCGGCGTCTCGAGAGGCAACGCGCCTGTGCCCATGACACAATTGGGACGGCCCCCGGCGATCTCGAGCACGCGTTCGATACCGCGGTAGATGCGCTCCGGTTGGTCACTCGCCACGACGACCGGGTCCAGATTGATGCGGAGCTTGACATGCGGGTGCGTGCGCGAGACCGCGGCGACAAAAGCCGCCTGGTTCGTCTCTACATTACACGCGAGGTAATTGGTCCCGGTCGACAACAGGTCCGCCAAGATCGGGTAGGTGTCACCGCCCATAATGCACGGAACCGGATGGCCCACACATTCGGCCGCCAACTCGAGGATGCGCCGCAAGGCGGGCAACTCGAGTTCGTGGAACTGCCGGGGCGACAAGATCGGTGGGGCCGCAGCCGACTCGAAGAAGGCCACGTCCAGCCCCGCCGCAGCCACGGCCCGGCACAACCCCGCTTGGTGTTCCGCTAGGCGGAACAGCAGCTTCGCCGTTGCTTCCGGCCGCAGGACCACCTCTTCGCAGAGGGCCGTAATCCCCAGCAGATTGAAGGCAAGCGAGAACGGGCCCGCGACCGGGATCCGAACCTCTGCCTCAGGGAATTCGTGCCGGAGGCGTTGGCCAACCCCCAGGACCATTGGGATGCGACCGTCCCGGGCGGGGTCAAAGGCTGGCAGGCTGAGACCCTCATCGTGGGACGCCAGCAAAGGCTGATGAATCGCCGGTATCGCATGGTCGTCCGGCGCCTCGACCCGTGCCCCGTAGGCCTCGGCTTCGAGGTTGTAGATGTCGATCCCCACCGCGATCACTTGGTGGCGGTACGCCCGATAGGCCCCGCAGTGGCCGGCGAAAAGCAATTCCGGGCTCCGCGAGACCTCCCACGGTGACCGACCCGCGAAGCGTGCCGCATGCTCATAAACCACGGGGGTGAAATCGATCTTCATGCTTTGCCAGGTGCGCCCTGCGCATCCGCGCCTCGATGCATGGCCAGCCCGAAGCCTTTCGTCAAGCTCGGTTTCAGTTCGGCTTCAGCAACGCACAACCTACCGCGCAACCTTCCGCTTGTTTCGCCCTGCCCGCTATAAGCCGAGCAGCCCACGGCCCCGAACGCCGCCGGGCAAATCATGACCGCCGCGGAGTTCACGCGAAAATGGGCGAAGTGCAGAGGCAAGGAATCTGCCGCCTATCAGGAGCATTTCAACGACCTTTGCCGCCTGCTGGGGCACCCCGCGCCTGCCGAAGCGGACCCTACGGGCAGCGATGTCCTCTGCTTCCAGAAACGCGTTGTCAAAGACGCCGAACGCTTGGCCCTGCACGATCGCGCCGAGGAACCGGCCCCGGAGGAGCGGGGCTTCGCTGACGTGTGGGAGAAGGGCTGCTTTGCGTGGGAGTACAAGGGCAAGAGGCGGAATCTCGACGATGCCTATCGGCAACTGCTCCGCTACCGGGAAAGCCTGCTGAATCCGCCCCTCCTGGCGGTGTGCGATTTCGACCGCTACGTCATCCGCACCAACTCCAACGGCACGGTCCAAGAGGCGCACCAATTCACCGACGAACAGATCCTTGAGCTTCTGCTCGCCTTGAACCTGGAACGTGCCACCGAGGATGCGACCGCGGCGAAGGCCTCCAAGGCTCGCGGTTCGCGCGCCAAACGCAAAGACGAAATGCTGTGAAGGAGGCCACGAAGTTGCCCAACGCCGCGCAGGCGGTTGTGGATGCGGAGAAGCTCAACGGCTACCTGCTCGATCCGGCGCATCCCGATAATGGGGGCAAGGCACCCTTCTTCTTGGGCTTGGGATTTCGCGCCGAAGACTGTCAGGTCCTTGCCGCCGCCTTCCGCCAACTTGCCGTGGCCTTCCCGGTCACCGAAAGCATGGCGCCCTCGCACGGGCGCAAGTACGTTCATGACGGTTAGATCGAAACGCCTTGCGGTAGGACACCGCGGGTGCGGACCGTGTGGATTGTCGATGCCGGGAAGCACGTGCCGCGGTTGGTGACTGCGTATCCGCGGGAGGAATGACGACGCTTATCATGAAAGAACACGAACGAGTAGTGCTGACGACCAGCCTGCCCGCCGAGGGCTTGGAAGCAGGCGACGTGGGTTCGGTGGTCCATGTGTACAGCGACGGCAGAGCCTATGAAGTGGAATTCATCACCCTAGACGGCCACACCGCCGCAGGGGTCACGTTGGAAGCCGGGCAAGTCCGCCCCGTCACCGGCCGTGAGATTACCCACGCCCGCGCGTTGGCGGCCGCATGAACGAAGCGACGCAGCTCGCACTCCACGGACGGGGAAAATGCTCTGGGCGTCCGCGCGCTACTCCCGATGCAGACGCCGGGCGGCGGGCGGGAGTGGCAAGCAGAACTCCCCGCCCGCGGTGCGCAAACACCCGCCCAACAGACGAAAGGCAAGCACAATGCTCCCCAAAGACAAGTCCGTTTCACGCGAGGTCCGCCTTCACGTGCCATTCCGTCTGGAGGGCGAGGGCAATGCGGAAGCCGTGGTGGACAACGCGAGGCTGCGACGAAAACCTGCCGGCACGCAGGTGGGCGAAGGCCGCTGTGCGGAGCATCGAGGCTAGTCGATTGCGCGTCCTTCTGTATGGGCAGATCTCTCGCGACTTCGCTTCGGCGGAAGAGATGGCAGACTGGATGATCGGCGAAGGCTGGGAGTGTGCTCCGTCGCCGAGGTGGCTAGAGCCGGCGTGAAGGCTGCCTCCGTTTTCCAGGGCGACATTCGGGCAATGGGCCTCGGTCGTGCGGGAGATGATCCGCGAGCAAGTGCGCGACCTTCACCTGCGGGCAGAGTGGAGTAACCAGCGCAGGAGCGCGGAAGCCAATGGACGAGCCACACAAGGCGTCATTAGCAATCGCATCCTTGACCACATTTGCGACGCGCTCGGAACGCTGGCCCCCCGATACCGGAATCCGAGTGCGGGAACTCGGCAACCGAAATCCCGTAACCGTGTTTCCGGAACTGGGTCCCGGCGACTGGATGAAAAGCCTTCTTGACCAGCAAGCCAACGACGGCGGAGGCGGCCATGAGCAGCAGCCCCTTTCTGTGAAGGCCAAACATGCACAAGACCCTTGATTTCATTGGCGCTATTGCGTGTTGGAGCGGGTGATGGGAATCGAACCCACGTGGCCAGCTTGGAAGGCTGGAGCTCTACCATTGAGCTACACCCGCGACCGTCCGTAACGGCCGCACTGTAGTGAGCACGCTTGCGTTGTCAATTCGCGACCGTATATGGTCGGCCCCATGAATTCTCTCCTGGTGGTCCAAGGCCGGGTGGTGGACCCGAGCCAGGACCTGGACCAAGTCATGGACGTTCTGATCCTCGAGGGTCAAGTGGCCGCCTTAGGGGAAGAGGCGAGCCGTCGCGCGCCGCCTGACCTCGAACGGGTGGACGCCACCGGCAAAGTCGTCTGCCCCGGCCTCATCGACTTGCACGTGCATCTGCGCGAGCCGGGCCAGAATGCCAAGGAGACCCTCGCCACGGGGACGGCCGCGGCCGCGCGGGGCGGGTTGACGACCGTGGTGTGCATGCCGAACACGACGCCGGCCGTGGATAGCCCGGCTGCGGTGGCGTGGATCCACGAGCGGGCGACGACCGAGGCGCGGGTGAACGTGTTGGTGGCGGGGGCGATTAGCAAGGGCTTGGCTGGAGAGGAACTGGCCTCGATTGGCTCGCTGCACCGTGCCGGGGTGGTGGCCATCACGGACGACGGGCGCTGCATCCAGAACAACGAACTGATGCGCGGCGCCCTCGAGTACTCGACCATGTTCGACCTCTTGGTCATGGACCATTGCCAAGACTACTCTTTGGTGACCGAAGGGGTGATGCACGAGGGGTTCTTCAGCACCATGCTCGGCCTGCGCGGTTGGCCCGCGGCGGGGGAAGAGATGATGGTCGCGCGCAACATCCTGCTGGCCGAGCGCACGGGAGCCCGGGTCCACTGCCAACACATCAGCGCCGCCGGCAGCGTGCGCCTGCTGCGGGCAGCCAGGCAACGTGGGCTGTCCATATCCGGCGAGGCTTGTCCCCACCATTTCACGCTCACCGACGCCGCCGTAGCCGGCAGCGCGGAGTTCTGGGAGCGGGATGGGAAGGACCTGCGGCGCGGGATGGAAGGGCCGACGCTGCCGAGTTGGCCAGCTTACGACACCAACTTCAAGATGAACCCCCCGTTGCGCTCCGCCGCGGATCGGGAGGCGATTCTCGAAGGAATTGTCGATGGAACACTCGAAGTGCTGGCGAGCGACCATGCGCCGCACTGCGACTACGAGAAGGAAGTCGAGTTCGACTACGCCCCCTTCGGCGTCACGGGCCTCGAGACGGAACTGGCCTTGGCCCTGATGCAGCTTTGCCGCCCCGGCCGGCTGTCGCTCGCGGAGTTGATCGCCCGTTTCACCACCGGGCCAGCCCGCCTGCTGCGCCTCGCCAACAAAGGCTCGCTCGCCGTCGGCAAAGACGGGGACGTGACGGTGTTCGATCCGGAGGCAAGCTGGACCTTCAGCCGAGAGTCGACGGCGAGTAAGGCGCGCAACAGCCCGTTCTACGGCTGGCCCCTGCGCGGCAAGGCCGTCGCCACCATCGTCGGCGGTCGAGTCGTCTGGCGCGACGACCCCGCTCCCGCCAAGCGCAAGAAGACCCCCGCCAAGGCCTGAAGCGGGCGAACGTCGAATCGAGGGCAGTCGAGCCTTGACCGCGGGCGCGCCGGTTCTAGCATCACGCCCGTTTTGCGCGCGCAAGTGATGAAGGCAATCCTGGCTCTGGAAGACGGCACCGTCTACCACGGCACCGGCTTTGGCGCCCGCGCCACCGCCTGTGGCGAGGTGTGTTTCAACACCTCGATGACCGGCTACCAGGAGATCTTGACCGATCCGTCCTACAAGGGGCAGATCGTGACCATGACCTACCCCCACATCGGCAACTACGGCATCAACGCGCTCGATGTCGAGTCGTGGCGGCCGCATGTGGCGGGCTTCGTGGTGCGCGAGGTCTCCCCGGTCGTCAGCAGTTGGCGCGCTGAACAGTCCTTGCCCGAGTACCTCGAGCGGCATGGCTTGCCCGGCATCCAAGGCATCGACACCCGCGCCCTCACCAAGAAGCTCCGCGTGCGGGGCGCCATGAAGGGCGTGCTGACGACCGAGGAGGTGCCGGACGCCGAGGCCGTCGCGCGCGCGCAGGCCTGGCACGGCTTGGTGGGCTTCGATTACGTCAAAGAGGTGACGCACCCAGCGCCCTTCCAGTGGGATCAGCAAGACAACCTTAGCCCGGACTTCCGCCTCGTGTTCGGGCCGGCGACCGGCGATCCACGCCCCACGCACCACCCCTTGCCCCCAGCCGACATCCCCATTGTGGCCTACGACTTCGGCATCAAGTACAACATCTTGCGCCGGCTGCGCCAACATGGTTTCCAGGTTCAGGTGGTGCCGGCAGCCACACCCGCAGCCGACGTCCTCCGCCACCGGCCGGCCGGGGTGTTCCTTTCCAATGGCCCGGGCGATCCCGCCGCGCTGCCCTACGCAGCCCGCGCCGTGGGGGACCTCATCGAGCATGGGCTGCCGATTTTTGGGATTTGCCTGGGGCACCAGGTGCTCGGGTTGGCCTTGGGGGGCAGTACGTTCAAACTGAAGTTCGGCCATCGCGGCGCCAATCAGCCGGTCAAAGACCTCGCCAGCGGCCGTGTCGAGATCACCTCCCAAAACCACGGGTTCGCCGTGGCTGCCGATTCCCTTCCCTCGGAGGTGGCCGTGGACCGGATCAACCTCAACGACCAAACCGTGGAAGGTTTGCGCCATCGGTCCAAGCCCATCTTCTGCGTCCAATATCACCCGGAGGCGTCCCCTGGCCCGCACGATTCGACGCCGTTGTTTGCCGACTTCCGCGAGTTGGTGTTGCGGCGAGGTTGAGCGTCCAGCCCGGAGGCCGACGCTGGCTCGAGGCCCAGCGCCAGACGCTCGCCCTCAGCCAGACGTAACCGGGGTCTGTCGATGAGCACAGACTCGATTCGCGGGCTGACTTTGCTCGCCAGCGTCCTGTGGCTGGCCGTGGGAGATCTTTGTCCGTGCCGCGCACAGGAGGTGGCGGATCCGCTGCCCGCAGGGGCAGCAACCTCCCCGAGCCCGGCACCTCGCGACATCCGCCAGGCCATACCCGCCAGAGACCTCGCGGCGGTCCAAGCCGACTTGAGTCGTCATTGGCCAACTCGCCGCCCCCGTCACCCCACCTTCAGATGGTCCAGCTCCTCTTGGCGTTCGGCGCGGATGTCCAGCGGACAAACTGCGCCGGGCTGAGCCCCGTTCAACTCGCCATCGAGTCCTTGCAGCGCGGCCCTCCCGACGCGGCGCGTTTGCTGGTGCAGCAGTTGCGCGCTGTCGGCGGGAAACTGGACGCACTCGACGACTTGATCTTCGCTGGCAAGGCCGCCGAGATCGGGGCCTTGCTGACCCTGGAGCCGCGGTTGGTTCACCTGACCAACCGCTTCGGCAATGCGCCGTTGAGAGAAGCCGCCCGACTTCGGCGGACCAACCTCGTCGCGGTCTTGCTCGAACGCGGGGCGAGTTGGGATGTGATCTCGGCCGCCATGCTGGATCGGGGACACGCGCTGGAGCGGTTGCTGTCCGAGGACCCCCGACAGGTCACCAACGAGCTTTACGGCACGCCCTCGCTGCACCTGGCGGCCCGAGCCGGCAATGCGCGAAACGTCCGGCTCGTGCTCGAGGCCGGAGCGGACCTCCAGCGCCAGGATCGCAAAGGCCTGACCGCCTGGGGAGCGGCGCGGTCGGCCACGAACGCCGCGGTGGCAGAATTGCTGGTCGAGCAAGGCGCCCGCCCGACGCTCTTTGACGCCATCGAACTCCATGACGCCACCCTCACACTCGACCTCCTCCGGCAGACGCCCGCGGCGGCCACGATCACCAACCAAACGGGAATTCCCGCCGCGCATCTGGCCGTCGCCCGCGGCCTGGATTCCGTGCTAGCCCAGATGCTCGAGGACGGCCTGACGCCGGACTTTGCCACGGCGCAGGGCCTGACGCCGCTGCATCTCGCCGCGCGGGAAGGGGGCGTCGAGGTCGCTCGACTCCTCCTAGCGGCGGGCGCTTCGCCGCAACGAATGACCATGCGGCCAGCCGGGCAGCCCAGCTTCTCGGCCCTCAACGACTTCAACCCCCTCCACGAGGCAGCCTCAGCCGGCCAAGCGGACATGGTCGAGTTGTTGGTGACGGCGGGGGCGGAGGTCAATGCGCGGACCAGTGACGGCAGGACCGCTTGGGATTTGGCACGGCTCGCGGGCGCAGGCCGCGGGCGCGTGGGCGCGGGGAGATCGCACCTAAGCGGGCCTTACGAACTGCTCGAGACGGACCCCTTCTCGCGGCGGATCGGCCGACACTGGCTCGAGGCCCAACGTGAGACCCTCGCGGTCGTCGAATCCCTCGGCGGCATGCCCGGGCCTGGCCGACCCGGGCGACCGATCCCGGCTGAGCATTGACCGGGGGCGTCATGATCGATATGAATCGTCGACACATATCCTTTGCGTGGCGATGATTGACGGGGGGCCAAGGTTGGCGCCGCCCCCTTGAAGCCTCGTGCCCAAGATTTTCGACAACATCGAGGCGAGCCTGCTGCCAGCTCTAGAGCAGACGCTGCAACTGTCAGAGCGGGCTGACTTTTGCGTCGGCTACTTCAACCTGCGCGGCTGGAAGGCGCTGGATTCGGTCATCGAGGCATGGCCTGGCGGGCCGGGGCATCAGTGTCGGCTCCTGGTCGGGATGCAACGCCTGCCGCAGGAGGAGCTGCGCGACTTTTTGAGTCTGGTCAAGCAGGATGGCGAGCTCGATAACCAGACCGCGATCCGGTTGAAGAAACGCCTGGCCGAGGAGTTCCGCACCCAGCTCACGTTTGGCGTTCCCACCAACGATGACGAGGCCGGATTGCGCCGCCTGGCCAACCAGCTCAAGGCGAAGAAGGTCGCCGTGAAGTTGTTCCTCCGGCACCCGTTGCACGCCAAGCTCTACCTGTGTTTTCGCCCAGACCCGATCAATCCCATCGTGGGCTACCTGGGCAGCAGCAACCTCACGCTGTCAGGGCTGTCGCACCAGGGCGAGTTGAACGTGGATGTCATGGATCACGATGCGGGCGTGAAGCTGTCAAAGTGGTTCGAGGATCGCTGGAACGACCGCTGGTGCGTGGACATCTCCGCCGAGCTGATCCAAATCCTGGAGCAAAGCTGGGCGCGGGAGACCCTGATCCCGCCGTATCACATCTATCTGAAGATCGCCTACCACTTGAGCCAGGAAGCCCGGGCGGGGTTGTCCGAGTTCCGCATCCCGCCGGAGTTTGGTCACAGACTTTTCGATTACCAGGTCGCCGCCGTTAAAATCTCCGCCCACCATTTGAACAAGCGCAACGGGGTGCTGATCGGCGACGTTGTTGGCTTGGGAAAAACTCTGATGGCCACGGCGGTCGCCAAAATCTTCCAGGACGACCAGTTCACCGAGACCCTCATCATCTGTCCGAAGAACCTGGTCAAGATGTGGGATGACTACGTTTCGGAATATCGGCTCCTGGCCAAGGTGCTCTCCATCACGCGGGTCATCCGGGAGTTGCCGAATCTGCGGCGTTACCGTGTCGTGCTGATCGACGAAAGCCAGAATCTCCGCAATCGCGCCGGTCGCCGTTACCGCGCCATCCAGGAATACATCCAGGAGAACGAGAGCCGGTGCATCATGCTTTCGGCCACGCCCTACAACAAAACCTATCTCGATCTGTCCAGCCAACTGCGGCTGTTCATCCCGGAGGACAAAGACCTTGGCATCCGCCCTGAACGACTGCTGAAAGACCTCGGCGAAACAGAATTTACGCGGCGACATCAGTGCCCGTTGCGGTCGCTGGCGGCTTTCGAGAAAAGCGATTACGCCGATGACTGGCGCGAGTTGATGCGCCTGTTCATGGTGCGCCGGACGCGGAGCTTCATCCAGGAGAACTATGCCGAGACCGATCCCGCCAACGGACGCAAGTTCCTGACCTTCGAGGACGGCACCCGATCTTATTTCCCGGTGCGGATGCCGAAGACGGTCAAATTCAAGATCAACGAACGCGACCCGGACGACCAGTATGCCAAGCTCTATGCTCCCGGCGTCGTGGCGGCGATCAACGCCTTGAACCTGCCCCGCTACGGGCTGGCCAACTACGTGGCCGCGACACCGCACAAGCCGCCGACCACCAGCGAGGCGAAGCAGTTGCAGGATTTGTCACGGGCGGGCAAACGTCTGATGGGCTTTTGCCGCACCAACCTGTTCAAACGGCTCGAAAGCTCCGGCGAGGCGTTTCAGCAATCCCTCCAACGCCACATCCTGCGTAACTACATTTACCTCCATGCGATTGAGAAGGGTCTGCCGTTGCCTATCGGCACCCAGGATTCGGGCCTGCTGGACGCCGGGAATTACGACGAGGACGTGGACGCGGAAAACGCTTCGGCTGAGCTGTTCGACGATGACGAAGAAAACGGCGGCGGCAAGGCAGCCAAGCTCGATCTGAAGACGTTGAACGACTTCAAGGAACGCGCAGCGAGCATCTACGAACAATACGCTACTCAGTTCAAGAGCCGCTTTGACTGGCTCCGCCCCGATCTGTTCGTTAAGTCCCTGGGCAACGATTTGGAGTCCGATGCGGGCAGTCTGTTCCAGGTATTGAAACAGGCGGGCGACTGGAATCCAGCAAATGACGCCAAGCTCGATGCGCTCTGCGATCTGTTGACCAAGAAACATGCCAAGGAGAAGGTCATCGTGTTCAGCCAGTTCGCCGATACGGTTCGTTATCTGGAAACGCAGCTTCAGCGGCGCGGCATCAAGATGCTGTCGGGTGTCACCGGCCAGGACGAAGACCCCACGGGCTATGCCTGGCGGTTCAGCCCGGAGAGCAACCAGAAGCGCCAAAAAATCCCGCCCGAAAACGAACTCCGGGTGCTTTTAGCAACCGATGTGCTTTCCGAAGGTCAAAATTTGCAGGACGCGGCTATCGTGGTCAACTTCGACCTCCCTTGGGCGATCATCCGCCTGATTCAACGCGCTGGCCGCGTGGATCGTATCGGGCAGAAGTCCGAGAAAATCCTCTGCTACTCGTTCCTGCCAGCGGACGGTGTGGAGAACCTGATCCGGCTTCGGTCGCGGGTGCGCCAGCGGCTTCGGGAAAATGCGGAAGTGGTCGGCACCGACGAGGCGTTTTTTGAGGACGAGCACGAGAAAAAGAAGCTGCTCGATCTCTACCACGAGAAGTCAGGCATCCTCGACGGGGACGATGAGTCGGAGGTCGATCTCGCTTCGCTGGCTTACCAGATTTGGAAGAACGCCATTGATCGAAATCCCGAGCTCCAACAGCTCATTCCGGAACTGCCTCATGTCGTTTACTCCACAAAACCAATCGCAAATCAAAAATCGAAAATCGAAAATCTCGGTGGCGTCCTGGTTTATCTCCGCACCGCCGAGGGCAATGACAGCCTGGCCTGGGTGGATAAGGAGGGCAACAACGTCACCCAGTCGCAGTTTGAGATTCTGAAAGCGGCAGAATGCTCGCCGACCACTCCGGCGATACCCCGCCTGGAGAACCACCACGCCCTGGTGAAGAAGGGCGTGGAATACGTGGTCGCCGAGGAGAAAACGGTTGGTGGGCAACTGGGGCGTCCTTCTGGCGCACGGTTCCGCACCTACGAGCGGCTGAAGCGATACGCCGATCTTGTCAAAGGCACCCTGTTCGACACACCCCAACTCGCCAAGACCATCGAGGACATCTACCGCTATCCGCTGCGGCAGTCGGCCATTGACACGCTCAACCGACAACTCCGGGCTGGGATTTCGGACGAGAAGCTGGCCGAGTTGGCGATGGCTCTGCGGGATGATGACCGCCTCTGCATCATCCACGAGGAGGAACAAATCCAGGAACCGCAGATCATCTGCTCAATGGGGCTGGCGGAGGAAAGGCAAAGGGCAGAAAGTGGCGGAGGAAAGGTTAAAGGAAGCCGGCTCATGACATGAAATACGCCCAGCTCATCAAGGCAATTGATTCCACCAGCCAAAAACTGCTGGGGCATGCCGCGACTGTTACCAACCAAACCCTGGTCGTCCGCAACTGGTTTATTGGGGCGTACATTCTGGAGTACGAACAGAGCGGCGATGATAGGGCTCAATATGGTGCGCGTCTCATCGAGTCATTGTCTCGTGACCTTGTGCGGCGAAATGTAAATGGGATTTCTCCCACTAACCTGCGCCTATTCCGCGAATTCTATCGCGCCTATCCTCACCTTGGGCAGGGATTGCCAGACCCGCTTCCCCAAATGCTTGGTGGGCCAATTCAACAGACACTGTCTGTCGAATCGGCACCGGCGCCAAGCAAGCTCACCCGGATTCAACGGACACCGTCGGTTGAATCCCCGGAACGCAGACTCTTTCTGTCGCCTGAGCTTCTCCTTCGGTTTTCCTGGTCCAAGATCATTGAACTGCTACGCCTGGACGATCCTCTTAAACGCGCCTTCTACGAAAACGAATGTTTAAAGGGCAATTGGTCAGTCCGCCAACTCCAGCGCCAAATTGGGTCCCTGCTCTACGAGCGCACCGGCCTTTCCCGGGATAAGACCGCGGTCCTCCGCCGAGCCGATCGGCAGGAGCCCAAGGAACACATCGAAGAACTGATTCGCGATCCCTATGTTTTGGAATTCACGGGTCTCGCCGAGCTTCCCCGATATCGGGAAAACGACCTCGAGAAAGCCTTGCTCGATCATTTGCAGCAGTTCTTGTTGGAGTTAGGCACAGGATTCTGCTTTGAGGCGCGCCAATTCCGTGTGACTGTCGGTAATGAACATGATTATGTCGATCTGGTGTTCTACCATCGCGTTTTGCGCTGTCATGTCTTAGTGGACCTCAAGATTCGCGCCTTTAGGCACGCCGATGCCGGCCAGATGAACTATTACCTGAATTTCTTCAGAAAATGCGTCATGCGCGAAGGCGATAATCCGCCGGTGGGCATCTTGCTTTGCAGCGACCGGGAAAACACAAAAGTTGAATTCGCCACTTCGGCAATGGACAACAAGGTGTTTGTCGCCCGTTACCTAGTCGCTTTGCCGTCTCCCGAGGAATTGCGTACGTTCCTGGAGAAAGACCGTGCGCAAATTGAGGGCCTGATGCTGCAAACGAATCGCCCCACGAAATGCCGACGCAAGTTGCAGCAAAAAAGGAGCGGCCAGGGACTTTAGATCTCGGGGCCGATAAGGTCGAGCCCGCGCTGGTCGCTAAGAGAAAGGTAAAAGGCAGAAGGAAAAAGTCAAATGGTAACCCAAGAACGGAAAAACGAAGTGGGTATGATTGACCGCAAAGCCGTTCAGGATCGCCTGAAGAAGTTCGATTTCTCCGGGCTGTTTACCCAGGAGTTGGGGTGGGACTGGCACACCACCAACCTCTCCATCACCGCGGATGCTCAGCCTTTCTCCTTGAAGGCCGTGGCCCACAAGCGCGGCATGGTCGCGTATCACGCAGGAAGACATCACCGGCTACATGAGCCGGAACACGATCATCCCCTTCCTGTTTGACGCCGCCGAAAAGGAAATGAAGAAGGTAAAAGGCAAAAGGCAAAATGGAGATGGCGTAGCCAACGCTTCCGGGACTTCTGCCTTCTGCCTTCTTCCTTCTGCCTTGCTCCAGCAGGAGCCAGACCGCTACATCTACCCGGCCATCAAGCACGGCATCACCTTGGACATCCACGCGCAACCGCCCACTCCGTTGAAGGCCCGGCTGCCGTTGCCGCCCGAAATCGAGCAGGGCGTGGATAGCACCAAGCCCAACCTGATCGAACGCCGCAAGGCTTGGAACAAGACCGCGCCGTCCGAGTATGCCTTGCCCACGGAAATCTGGCGCGAGGTCGTGGCGCGGCGGCAACGCTACTGGGAACTCTGGTCCCGCCTCACCGGCTGCCAGGCCAAACCCGAATGGGTCGCCTGCCAGCCCACCCAAGCCGAACTCTCGTCGAGACTAGCCGACCCTTCAGCCTTTAGCCTTGAGCCTTCAGCCTTTGATATTAACGATCTCATCACGCTCAACCTCGACATCGTTCAATTCGCACAGGATGTCATTCGCAACTGCGACAGCCCGGAGCTGCTGCGGGCCTTCTGGCACGCACTCGAAAAGCTTTCTGTGCTCGACCCCACGGTCGGTTCGGGCGCTTTCTTGTTTGCGGCCCTGAACATCCTCAAGCCCCTTTACGAAGCCTGTCTGGAGCGGATGGAGGCGTTCGTGGGCGACTTGGATCGTTCCAGCGAAAAACATCGCCCGGAGAAGTTCTCAGATTTCCGCGCCGTATTGGAGCGCGTGGAGGCCCATCCGAACAGCGACTACTTCATTCTGAAATCCATCATCCTGAACAATCTGTTCGGCGTGGACATCATGGAGGAAGCCACGGAAATCTGTAAGCTCCGCCTGTTCCTCAAGCTCGCCGCTCAGGTTGATCCCGATCCCGCCAAGGACAACTTCGGCATCGAACCGCTGCCCGACATTGATTTCAACATCCGCGCTGGAAACACCCTGGTCGGCTATGCCACGGCGGATGAAGTGCGCCGAGCGTTCAAGGAGGAAGCCGGTGGGCAGGGCAAGCTGCTGTTGGGCGAAAGCTCCAGCGCCTACCAGCGGTTCGAGGAGAAGGTAGAAGATGCTGACCGCGCTTTCGCTCTGTTCCGGCAAATGCAGACCGAGCAGGGCATGGACTCCACCCAGTTCGTTTCCGCCAAGGTCGCGCTGCGGAAACAGATGAAGGTTCTGGAGGACGAACTGAATCGGTATCTAGCAAGCGACTACGGTGTGAAGGTCAGTGACAAGGCCGCGTATGCCAAGTGGCTCAGCACGCACCTACCGTTCCACTGGTTAGTTGAGTTCTTTGGGATTATTGAAAGTGGCGGGTTCGATGTCGTCATTGGCAATCCACCCTACGTGGTGGTGTCGCCAGACAAAATCCCCTACCGGATTAAGGAGGCCGAGTTCAGAACTCATTCGACCAAGAACCTGTATTCCCTTGTTTGCGAACGCTCCGAGCAACTGGCACAAAAGCAAGCTTCGCTTGGTCTAATCGTTCAGTTGACAGCCCTGTCCTCCGAGAAGATGCCTCCGTTGCAGGACTTGCTTCTCAATCGAGGACTCTTTCTAGCTCCCTCATTTCCCCGCCGCCCGGAGTCCATTTTTGACGGTGTAGAAATGCCTGTCACAATCCTGATTTCGCGCAAAGCGCCACGCCAGCTTCACACGTCGAGAATTAGCAGGTTCTACACTGAAGAACGGCCCTGTGCGCTCAACCTGCTTTACCTCCAGAACCACTGTACGCGCCTTCACGGACACCGGATCGCCAAGATCGGCACGCCCGTTGAGAAAAGGATTTTCGAGAAGTGGGACACGGCAAGCGAACATGTTGAGGCGTTGACCACGAGCACATCCACCCATCTTGTCTATTACCAAGAGGCTTGCCGGTATTGGGCGAAGGCATGTAGGGGCTACCCGTTCTTCCGCCGAAATGGGGAGAAAATGTCACCCCCGCACGGACGGACGATTTGCTTTAAGGACAGCAACGCCTGCGCCTTTGTCGCCTGCTTGGCCAATTCGAGTTTGTTCTATTGGTTCTACAGTCTTTTCTCTGATTGTGAGCACATCAACGATGCCCTCATTCGGGGCTTCAAGATACCTGGGACGTGGGAGAAAGAAGACTGGAGCACCCTTGAGAGTCGGCTGTCCAAAAGCCTGAAGGAAAACGCTCAGCGGAAGACCATCCAGACCAAGCAGGGCCACACAATCGAATACGACGAGCTGAATGCCTCCAAGTCCAAAGCCGTCGCTGATGAGGTTGACCGCGCTTTGGCCCGTCACTACGGCTTCACAGACGAAGAAGTTGACTTCATTCAGAACTACGACATCAAATACCGTCTTGGCCGCGATGCGGAGGGAGACGACGACGAATGAGCATCGCCATTCTCGCCTGGGGTTCACTGATTTGGAATCCGCGTGGCCTGCCCATCTCCGGCAAGTGGCAGCAGGACGGCCCGGTGCTCCCCATCGAGTTCAGCCGCATTTCGGACAACGGCAGGCTCACCCTGGTCATCGATGAACGCTACGGGGTGGATGTATCGACGTGCTACGCTCTCAGCCCACGTTCAACCCTTGGCGAAGCTGTCGCCGACCTCCAAGAGCGCGAAGGTTGCCCGGCAGAAAACATCGGATTTGTTGAAATGGCAACCCGGCGCGTCAGCCCCAGAGCCGCAGAACGCCATCCCGCCACCTGCGAGCGCATCAAAACTTGGGCGGCGGAAAAGGGATTCGACGCCGTGGTCTGGACCGCCCTCGGTCGCCGGTTCAAGGACCGGATCAACGTGCCGCTCTCACCCGCCGCCGCCGTGCGCTCCTTGCAGGGCCTGCCCGCCCCGCAGCAGGAATCCGCGCTCGAATACATCCGCAACGCCCCGCCCGAAGTGCTGACCCCGGTGCGCACTGCCGCAATTTTTGCTGGAGGGTTGCATGATCAGCCAAATGTGGTGAGACTGACTCCATGAGTATTGCCGAATTGCCGATCGGAATCGACCGCGAGAAGATCGCGGAGTTCTGCCGGGCGCGGGGCATCCGCCGGTTAAGCCTGTTCGGTTCGGTGTTGCGCCAGGATTTCGATCCCCATCGCAGTGACGTGGATGTGCTGGCGGAATTCGAACCGGGCGCGTTGGAGGGCGTGGGATTTCGCTACTTTGGCTATGGCGAGCAGTTGTCGGAAATCCTTGGGCGAAAGGTGGACTTCTGTTCGCGTCTCAACCGGCACATCGAAGGTGCGGTGCGGCGGGAAGCTGTGACCATCTATGAGCACCCATGATCCCCGCGCCACGTTGCGCCAGATTCGGGATGCCGCCCGACGGGCGCAGGACATCTGCGCGGACAAGACGCTGGAAGCACTGCTCAAGGACTGGCAGGCCACCGCCGCCTTGGAGCGGTTCATCGAGATACTGGGCGAGGGCGTCAAACGGTTGCCGCCCGAGTTGCGGGACCGCTATCGCGCCGTGCCGTGGAAGGAGATCGCGGGGACGCGCGACCACTTGAGCCACGGGTACGACGACGTGGACTATCAGGTGTTGTGGGACGCGGTAAAGACGGACGTGCCCGTGTTGCTGGCCACCGTCGGGCAGATGTTGAACGACCTTGAAGCCTCTGGGGAAAGATGAATGGGCAGGAGTCGCCCCTTGCTCACAAGGCACGACGAGCAACAGTCCCTGCCTATGGAGCTGACCACCATCAAACCCGACGATCCGGGCTACCCGCCAGGGATGGCGGCGGCAGGAATTGGGCTGGCTCAACAGACGTTGCAGGCATGGGGCAACGCCGATGTGCTGAAGGGCGAGAAAGTCGCGCTGTTCTGCTCCACCCGCTGCCCCGGCGACCTGATCCTCAAGGCTTACGACCTTGCCAAGAAGCTGCGGGATGACGGTGTGACGGTAATCAGCGGCTTCCACTCCCCGGTGGAGAAGGAGTGTCTGAGAATCCTGTTGCGCGGCAAGCAGCCGATCATCATCTGTCCGGCCCGCAGTCTGGTCAACCTGCGCGTGCCCGGTGAATGGAAGCGTCCCCTGGAAGGCGGACGGCTCCTGCTTCTGTCCCCGTTCAGCGCCACGCAGCGCCGCGTCACAGCCGCTCTGGCCAAGCTCCGGAACGAGTTCGTCGCCGCCATCGCCACCAAGGTGTGCTTCGTCCATGTCAGCCCTGGCGGTGAGTTGGAGGCCCTGCGCGATCTCGTGCGGCGGCATGGAAGGACAACCGTCGATGTTTAGGGGCGCAGTGGGATGAGAATCGCGCTCATTTCCCGCAGTTCAGCATCCGCCTGGCGCGGTTCCGGGGCGTGAACCGGTTGGCCCACTTCTCCGATACAAGCCGATGTCGAAATCCGAGATTGCCGTAGCGCTGAGCAGGGCGAAGGTCTCAGCACAGGCCGACGTTGGATCGGCGGAAGAGGTCGAGTTGGGCCTTGGCAACGGTGGCAAGACAGCCATGAGCGTGGAACTGAGAACCCATTCAGCGGCTGAACTCGGCCTGCTGCAGGCAGCCGGTACGCCCCGCCATTCGCGCTGCACAGTTGCAGGGGGAGCGGATTTTGGCGAGAGTGGGCCTGTGAGCATTGCCGAATTGCCGATCGCAATTGACCGCGAAAAGATCGCGGAGTTCTGCCGGGCGCGGGGCATTCGCCGGCTGAGCCTGTTCGGTTCGGTCTTGCGGTAGGATTTTGATCCGCAGCGCAGCGACGTGGACCTGCTGGCGGAGATGAAGCCTGAAAGCCGCCCCGACTGGGAGCTGTTTGGGTGGTATCGGCCGCCAGATCCTGAAGGTGACCCTTGAAATCGTGGACCCATAGCGCCCGTTGGGTTGGAGGCCTCGGTGTCGCGACCTCCCTGTGCCTCCCACCCCTCGCGGCCGCCCCGGCCAGCCTCATCGAGAACGGCGGGTTCGATTTCGGCGCCAGCCACTGGACGCTGCACGGCGAGGTGCGGCTCGACGAGGCGGATGGGCCGCAAGGGGCGGGCCCCGCGTTGCGGATCGGGGCCGGGTGGGCGCGGCAGGATCTGGTCCGTGCCGACCTCGAGCCCGGCGCCACCTTCACCTGCGCCGCCCGGTACCGCCTCGATCAGGTCGACGCCCAAGCGGAGCCGGGTTACGCCTTTCTGGCCGTCTACCAACTGGACGACTTCGATGACGCCGTCACCAGCCAGGACTTCGTCCAGGCCACCGGCACCTGCGACTGGCAATTCGCCCGCCATACGTTCACCGTCGTGCCGCACGCGCGCACGGTCTCGATTCGGTGCGGCCTGTTCCGTGCGGAGGGTGTGGCGTGGTTCGACGACTTCACCCTGACGGCGGGCCCCGAGCCGCTGCGGTTCGGGGAGTTGGCCGAACGCGAGCGCGCCGCGGCGCACCGGTTAGGGCTCTTGGCGGGGGCGCGCGGCAGCGTGGCCATCTTCAAAGACGACCTCCCGGCCAGCGGAGCGGCGGCGTCGCCGGCGGTCATCGCGGCCACGCTCCGCCAAGCCGGCTTCGCAACGGCGTTTCTGTCCGCCGCGGACTTGGCCGACCCGCTCCACCTCAACCCGCGGTTCGTCGACGTTCTCATGCTCCCTTACGGCGCGAGTTTTCCCGCCGCAGCGGCGGGCAATCTGCGCCGGTTCCTGCGCGGGCGCGGGAAACTGTTCTCGACGGGTGGCTACGCGTTCGACGAGCTGTGGGAACGGACCGACACCGGCTGGCAACCGCCAACCTCTGAAGTCACACCCGAGCCGGACCATGCGCTATGGCGGTACGAGTTTCCCGCGTCGAGGCTGCGCGGGCGGGGTCCGCTCACCTTCACCGGCTGGCTCAAGGCCGCCCATGTCGCCGGGCCGGGCATGGCCTACTTCGCCATCTACCAACACGACGCCGCGGGACGGCTGCCCGCGTGGCGCGACCTCTGCCAGGTCCGGGGCACGCGCGATTGGCAGCCTTATCGGTACACCTTCGAGCTGCACCCGGAGGTTGCCCGCGTGGACGTTCGGGCGGGGCTCTACCGCTGCAGCGGCGTGGCCGCCTTCGACGATCTGCGCCTCGAGGACGCCACCGGCCAAGTTCTTTGGCAGGCCGATTTCGAGACCGACCTCGAGCCCGCCCCTCCGCCGCTCGAGGCCTGGCACCGGTCCGATCCACAGCGTTGCGAGGTCCAATCCCGCACCCGCCACACTGGCGAGCGCGCCCTCAAGGTCCATCTCGGGTACCGCGAGCCGGCGCGCGAGCGGCTCAACACCCGACACGGCGTGCCCGAGGACGGGCTGCGGGTGACGCCGGATCAACTGGGGATGTTCCAGGCCGATTACCCGCTCGAACGCGTCCGGTCTTCGGCACCGGCGCCCGACCAATGCATCCTGCCGCCAGAGCTGCGACTCGAAGGGGCCGTTGCGGGCTACGCGGCAGCCGGAGTAGTGGGGTTGGATCAAGCGCGCTGGGTCCCCTTGGTAAATGCCTACGATGGTTACGGTCGGTTGCGTGGCGCGGCTGGGGCGTTGCTGCGCCATTACGCGGGTCCTTACGCCGGTTCGAGCTGGGCCTTCTTTGGGGTGACCAACCGCGACCTCTTCGCCGCGACGAGCCCGAGTCTGCGCGCGGCGTTGCCGGCCCTGACCGAGGCGCTGGTGAACGATACGTACCTGGCCGCCCTCGAGCCCGATCGCGGGTGTTATCGGCCGGGCGAACCGGTGCAGGTGCGGGCCACAGTGTGCAACGGGGGCCGGCACACCCGAACGCTGGATGTCACGCTCGAGATCCGGGCAGGCGAACCCGCGGCGGAGTGGCCGACCTGCCTAGCGCCGGCAGCGGGCCCCGAGGTCAGGGTCCTTGACCCGTCGGCCACCTCCGAGGTTGGGGCGGGGCGGACGGTAGCCTTGCTGCAGCAGCAGATCCGACTGGCGCCAGGGCGAACGAACGCGGTGGTTTTCGAGTGGGCCGCGGGTCAATTCGCGACCGACTTCTGCCACCTCACTGCCCATGTGCGAGACGGCGCGGCCGAGCTGGACCGCATCGAAAGCGGTCTGGTGGTGTGGGACGAAGCGGTCCTGGCCGGCGGGCCGCGGATCGAGGTCCGCGACAACTACCTCCGGTTGGGGCAGCGGCCGACCTTCCTCTTTGGCACGGACGATTGGGGCTACGTGTTCACCACGGCGCGAGAAACGCCGCTCCAGTGGTTGCGCGACATGCGGCAGCGCCGGGACCTCGGCGTCCAGATCTACGAGAACCTCCAGTTCGGCCTGCCCGCTACCCTCGACCAACGCGAGCGTCTCCTGCGGAAGGTGGACGGCGTCATTCAACTGGCGCAGAAGTACGACCAGACCTACTTCGCCGGCCTGCTCGTCGGCTACAACACCGCCGCACAGGCCGCCGAACTCGAACGACAGACCGAGTACGTGCGCGACTTCGCCCGCCGCTACGCCCAGGTGCCAGGTCTGATCTACTACCTGAATGGCGACCTGCGCTGCGAACTCAGCGACGCGCTCACCCCCGAGTGGAATCGGTTCCTCGCGCAGCGCTATGCCACCGACGCGGACCTACGCGCGGCCTGGGGCAACCACGCCCCAACGCAGCCGCTGGGCCAAATCCCAGCCGCCGACTTCAACGACTGGGACCGGGCTTGGGCGGAGGTGAAGGTGTACGACCTGAACCAGTTCCGGGCTTGGCTCATCCGCCGTTGGTGCTCGAGCCTGATTGCCGCTATTCGGCAAAGCGATCCGCACCACCCGACCTCGGCCGAGTTTTACCAACTGCCGCATCAAGGCGTGGATTTGCCTGCGGCCATCGACGGACTCGACCTCGCCAACTTCGGCTACTTCGATCGGCCGGGGGCTGACCTCGCTCGCTTCCCCGCCGTGTCCGTATACAACGATCAGCGCGCTCGCGGGAAACCCGGTGGCCCGGGCGAGTATGGAGTGAAGACGCACCCGGCCTGGGGCAACGGCGGCGACTACGGGTATCATACCGCGCGCAGTGGCACAGAGGCGCGCGAGCTGTTCTTGGGGATCGCCCATTACGCGTTGGGCCTGGGGGCCGCGCGCATCCACAATTGGTGTTGGAAAGACGACGCCCACCGCGTTTTCCCCTGGGGCATGGTGTATCCTTGCGACGGCGTCCCCAAAGACACCGCCTACGTCCACCGCAACCAGAGCCTGCTCTTCCGCCAATTCCAGCCGGTGCACCGCCCCGCGACGGTCTATGTCTTAACGGCCGACGCCCATCGTCTCGGGGGTGGCAAATGGACCGTCATCGAGGGCATCCTGCAGAGCATCCAACTCGCCCTCGCCATCCACATCGACAACCTCGGCACCCTCAACGAACTTGACCTCGAGATCCCGCCCCAGGCCAAACTGATCTACTATCCGCTGCCGTACTGCATCCCGGAGGCGGTCTACGCCCAGTTGCTCGAGTGGGTGCGCGCCGGCGGCGTCCTGTACGTGTCCGGCGATCTCTCCTACGACGAGCGCCGACAACGAACGCATCTCGGCCGCATCGAGGAACTCTGCGGGGTCCGATTCGACTCTGAGCTTTACCCCAACATCCAGGTGCGCGCGGAAGACCCAGCCGACCAACCGGCCATCCGCGTCCAGCCGCGCACCGCCCAGTGCCTGCGCCGAACGGCCGATGGCACGCCGCTGGTGCTCGAGAACCGCGTCGGTCGCGGCCGGGTCTTCTACAGCACGGATCCGCTGGAGTTGCACGCTACCGAGGCGCGGCGCGCGGTGGACCTGGCCCTGTACCGTCAGGTGCTCGCCGGGGCGGGGATCCGACCGCTGGGGCTGGACCCGGCCGACCCGGCGCTGCATCTCTTCCGGGTGCCGTTGCAGGACGGGGGTCAGGTCCTGGTGCTCTTCAACACAGACACCGCCGCGGACCGCCGCACCGTCACGCTCACCGACCCGACGCCGCCCCTGACGATCGCCGTCGCGCGACGGCGCCCGGCCCTGGTGTGGCTCGGGCCGGCCGGGGAGGTGCTCGCACTGGAGGTGCAGGGCGCCTGTCGCGCCGGTGACACGTGGGTGGCTGAGGATCGGACCGGGGGCATCATCCTGAGCTTGGATGGCCACGACGTGCGCCGCGCGCAGGCGCTGCTGCTCATGCCCCTCGAAGCGGGAACGGTGCGGTGGGCGCGACAAGGCCGATGGCCGGACCCGGGTTTGTACACCGGCGAAGTGCGGTCAGGCCGATGGGTCACTTTCCACAGCGCCGCACTGGTCGAGCCCGACGACGTCCTCGAGATCGAAATCGGCGCCGAACAAGCGCTCAGTCTGGTCCTGCTGTGTCCCCGCGCGGAAGTCAGTCGCTGGACCCGAGCGATCGAGGACGCCTTTCGCGCTTCGTTACCCCGGGAGACGCCGTAAGCGGCCTGGCTGAAGAGGGCGCTCGCGGTCGCGGCCACGCAGGGTTCGGCCGGACGAGACCGCATGCGGCCGTATTGACAATCCTGGGCGCGGCCAGTACACCAAGCCGCAACAAGCGCTATGCATTCGATCTGCCCGGCTGAACCTGATTTGTGTAACCGGGCGGGGCGCGTGGCGGCCGCCCCGGGCGCGGGCGGGCGGGCGGGCGATTGGTGGTGTAAGCGGAATCTCCCATGAGCATCGAGAGCTTTAGGATCACGGGTTTAGACATTGCCATCTTCGTGCTCTTCGTGGTGGCGGTGGTCACGGTGGGCCTGATCAAGAGCAAGAACGAGAAGGGCAGCGAAGACTACTTCTTGGCCGGGCGCGGCCTGAGTTGGTGGTTGATCGGGTTCTCGCTGATCGCGGCGAACATCTCGACGGAACAGTTTGTGGGGATGAGCGGGAACGCGGCGAGCCACGTGGGCTTGGCAATCGCCAGCTACGAATGGATGGCCGCCGTCACACTGGTGGTGGTGGCCTTTGCGTTCCTCCCCTACTTCTTGCGAGCCGGGATCTACACGATGCCGGAGTTCCTCGAGTACCGGTATGACGCCACCGCGCGCACGATCATGGCGGTGGCGACCATCTTCATCTATCTGCTGTTGTTGGGCTCGGTCACCTACTCGGGAGCCCTGACCATCAGCACCTTGGCCGGAAAGGCCGGTTATCCCCTGACGCTGAGCACCGGCTCGCTCATCATCGGGTTCATCGCCATGGCCTACGTGACGGCCGGGGGACTGAAGGCCTGCGCCTGGGCTGACTTGATCCAGGGCAGCGCGCTGATCGTCGGTGGCGGCGTGATCATGGTGTTCGCGTTCCAGAAACTCGGCTTGGCAACCGAGGCCGCCACCATCGTCAGCGCGGAAACGGGGGCGGTGGCCGTGCAGGCCTTGGCGCCCGACACCGGGGCCATCGCCCGGTTCTGGGACCTCAACCAGGCGCGCATGAACATGTTCCTGCCCGCCTCGGACAGCGTATTGCCGTGGACCGCGCTGTTGCTGGGTTTGTGGATTCCGAACTTCTACTACTGGGGCCTGAACCAGTACATCACCCAGCGCACTCTGGGGTCGGCGTCCTTGGCCCAAGGCCAGCGCGGCATTGTCTTCGCTGCGTTCATGAAGCTGTTAATCCCGTTTGTCATCGTGATCCCGGGCATGATCGCGTTCAACCTGTTCTCCGACCAAATGCGGCTCGAGGCGACCGGCGACAAGGCCACCGGCCTGGCCAAGTACCTCAAGGCAAACCCGGCTACCCAGTTCGTCGAACGGGGCGCCGCGTTGACCGACGCGCAAGTGGCTGCCTGGGCGCCGGGGCGGTTCGTGATTGCGGTGTACCCGGACGACCAAGCCCTGGCGGCCGTCAAGACCCGCAACGCCCACGTGCTGCCCATCACGCAGGATCGGTTCAACGCGACCGTCCCGGCCGCCCACACCGTATTCGTCTCGGAAGACCATGCCTGGGCCCATGTGAATGCGGGCTTGGCCGCGGAGATCGCCGCGTTCAATCAACAAGTCCGGGCAGCCGCCCAGACCGCCCGCGCGACCCCTGCCGTCGAGAAGCTCATCGCCTACAAGTACGACACTGCGCTCGCGCAGCTCCTCGGGCATGTGCTGCCGCAGGGGACTGGGCTGGTGGGTTTTGTGCTGGCGGCGCTCCTGGGCGCGGTGGTGAGTTCGTTGGCGGCCATGCTCAATGCCGCCTCGACTATCTTCGCCATGGACGTCTTCAAGAAGCACATCGTCAGGGACGCCGGGCAGGGTGTGGTCGTGTTGGTGGGGCGAGTGTCGGTGGTCGGCTTCACGGTCGTCGCGGTCCTGCTCGCGCCGCTGTTGGGCAATCCCAAAATCAGCAACAGCATCTTCACCATCATCCAAGAAGGTCAGGGCTTCATCTCGCCCGGGATCCTGGCCGTGTTCGCCTTTGGCTTGGTCGTCCGGCGCGCGCCCCCAGTCTGCGGCGTGGTGGGCCTGGTCACCAACATTGTCGCTTACGGCCTGCTGAAGTTGGCCGTGCCCAACCTGCAGTTTCTGAACCGGATGGCCGTCTGCCTGGCGCTGTGCCTGGCGGTCATGACGATCATTCGGGTGGTCAAGCCGCTGGCGCGGCCGGTCGAGTTCAAGGCCCAAACCACCATCGCCCTCGAAGCGTCGCGCGGCGCCAAGTACGCCGGGATCGGCGTCGTTGCCGTGACCCTGCTGCTCTACTTCCTGTTCAGCCCGGCTGGGCTGTTAAAGTGAATCGCCGGACCCGCATCGGATCCGTTCCCTAGCCCCAACCCAAGTCTCCTATGAACTACCCGAGCCTCAGCCCTGTGATGGTCGCCGCGACCCTGGCCGCCGTGGTCAGTCTGGCCGCCGACCGCGACTCGCAACCGATGAAACCCACCCTCACCAAGGCCACCTACGGCAAGCTGCCCGAGGGCACCCTGATCGAGCAGTATACCCTCACGAATGCCAAAGGGGTCACCGCCAAAATCATCACCTACGGCGCCCTCCTGACCGAACTACACGTGCCGGACCGCGCGGGCCAACTGGGCGACATCGTCCTGGGGTTCGACAACCTCGAATCCTACCTCGCCGGCCATCCCTACTTCGGCGCCACCATCGGGCGCGTGGGCAACCGGATCGCTAAGGGCCAGTTCACCCTCGACGGCAAGACCTACACGCTCGCCCAGAACAATGGCCCCAACCATTTGCACGGCGGGCTCAAGGGCTTCGACAAGGTCGTCTGGCAGGCCCGCCCGGTGCGGGCCAAAAACGGTGTCGCGGTCCGGTTCACCTATACCAGCCGGGACGGCGAAGAAGGTTACCCCGGCAAACTCACCGCGACCGTGGTGTACACCTTGACGAACGACAACGAGTTGCGCCTCGATTACACTGCCAAGACCGACAAAGCCACCCCGGTCAACCTCACCAATCACAGCTACTGGAACCTCGCCGGCGCCGGCGATATCCTCGGGCACGAGTTGATGCTCAACGCGGACCGGTACACTCCCGTCGATGACACGCTCATCCCGACCGGCGAGATCGCTCCGGTGCAGAACACACCGATGGACTTCACGCGGCCCAAACCCATCGGCCGCGACCTCAAGCAGCTCGCCAACGATCCCCAGGGCTACGACCACAATTTCGTCCTGAGCCGCGGCGATAAGCAGATGAACCTGTGCGCCGTGGTGCACGAAGCCCGGAGCGGGCGCGTGCTCGAGATCTTCACGCAAGAGCCCGGCGTCCAGTTCTACAGCGGCAACTTCCTGGATGGCACGCTCACCGGCAAAGGCGGCCAAGTCTACCGCAAACACTACGGGTTCTGCCTCGAGACGCAGCACTTCCCCGACTCCGTCAACCACCCGAATTTCCCCAGCACCATCCTCCGCCCCGGCCGCACCTACAAGACCAGCACGATCCATCGGTTTTCGGTGCGCTAACGTGCGCCAGGGATGAACCGCATTCGGCTGCTGCCCGAGCAGGTCGCCAACCAGATCGCGGCGGGCGAAGTCATCGAGCGGCCGGCCAGCGTCGTCAAAGAACTCGTCGAGAACGCCCTCGACGCGCAGGCCACACGGGTCACGGTCGACATCCAGGCGGGCGGGCGCAGCCTGATCCGGGTGACGGACGACGGCGTGGGAATGAGCCGCGACGACGCCTTGCTGTGTTTCGAGCGCCACGCCACCAGCAAGCTCGCTCGGGCCGAGGATCTCGAGGCTATCGGCACGCTCGGGTTTCGCGGCGAAGCCTTGCCCAGCATCGCCAGTGTCAGCCGCCTGACCCTCACCACCTGCGAGCGCGCCGGCGAAGCCCTCGCCGCCACCCAGGTGGTCATCCATGGCGGCAAGATCCTCGAGGTCAAAGCCGCCAGCGGCCCGCCCGGCACCGCCCTCGAGGTTCGCCAGTTGTTCTATAACCTGCCCGCCCGGCGCAAATTCCTCAAGAGCGAAGAAACCGAGCGCAGCCACATTCATCATTACCTCATGCTGGCTGCGTTGGCCTTCCCGGAGGTCGGCTTCCACTTCACCCACAATCAGCGGCTAGTGTGGCAGTTGCCCCCCGTGCCCGCAGGCCATGAGGCAGCCACACGACTCGCCGCCCTGCGCGAACGCCTGCGCGCCCTCTACGGCGCCGACCTCGAACTCCTCCCAGTCAACCAAGCCGGCGCACTCGAGACCCGCGCTGACGAGGATGACCCAGAGACGGCTTCGCTGGCCGCGCCGGTCGGCCGCCATACCGCCGCCATCCGCCTCTGGGGCTACGTGGGCGCCCCGGGCGTGTCGCGGGCGACACGCGAGGACCAACACCTGTTCGTCAACCGGCGCCCCATCGAAAATCGCGCGTTGAGTTTCGCCCTCCTCGAAGGCTACCACACCGCGCTGATGAAAGGGCGCTACCCGGTCTGCTGCCTGTTCCTCGAGCTCGATCCCGGCTTGGTCGATGTCAACATCCACCCCGCCAAACGCGAGGTGAAGTTCCGCGAGGAACGCCAAGTGCGCGCCTTTGTCACCCAGGCGGTCCGCCGCGCCCTCTTAGCCTTTCACACCGACTCGAGCGCCCCGGCCACCCTCGGGCCCGGTCCGCTCCCGCCCCCGCCTCCCCAGGGCCCCACCCAGGAGCGGCCCACGCTAACGCCAACGCCAACGCCGGATTTCTTGCCCAGCCTCGAACCCGAGCCAGCCCGCGATCCGACCCGCCCAACGCCGGCTCCTCCCGAACCGGACCCCGCAACCGCGCTACGCCCGCCGAACCGCGATCCAGATCGTGGCCGGAGTACGGGCGGAACGCCCTCTCAGCCTTCGATGCCAGGTCCGGCCGCCCTCGACGCCGGTCGAGCGAGTTCCTCGCCCGAGGGACCGGTTGGGCCGGTTCCGCTGTTGGCTGTGCCGTTGCGGTTGGTGGGGGTGGTAGGGCGGCTCTATGTGGTCCTCGAGTCGGATCGCGGCCTGGTTCTGCTGGACCAACACGCCGCCCACGAACGCGTCCTCTTCGAGCAGATGCTGGCTCGCCTCGAACGGGGGGACGCGCCATGTCAGCGATTGCTCCTGCCCGAGACGATCGAACTCTCGGCGCGCGACACGCCCTTTCTGCGCGAGCAACTGCCCGTGCTCAGTCGGTTGGGCGTCAGCGTGAGCGAGTTCGGCGAGCGCACCTTCCTACTCGACGGCCTGCCGCCGTTCGTGCGCGTGGCGGATGCGCGGCAGTTCGTCCTCGAGCTGATCGACCAACTCAAGGCGGCCGGCCAAGAAGTGAACACGCTGCGGTTGGGGGAGCAGACCGTGGCCAAAACCGTCTGCCGGCACGCCGTCAAGGCCAATGACCCGCTTCAGGAGGCCGAGTTGGCTAACCTGATCGAAGACCTGCGCCGCTGCGCCATGCCCTACACCTGCCCGCACGGCCGGCCCACGCTCATCGAGCTCAACTACCGCGAACTGGAACGGAAGTTCGGCCGGACCCAGTAAGCGAGGCCAAATCGGCATCGGCCGTGCGCTGCAACGGGAGTGGGCAGGAAGCCAAGTCAGCGGCCGAATCTGGGTCCCAGTAGGCCCGGAATTCAGCGAAAAGCTCACGCTCCGCCTCGGCCAATAACCCGACAAGGCATGACGCAGCGGCTCCGGCTCACCGACACCCTCGACAGGACGACGACCGATGAAGACCGGACGAGGCCAGCGACAAACGGCCCGCGAGGGGCCGCTGGCAGCGAATCCGATGTCCGATGAAGCCAGGCCAACAATCAGCTCACTGACCGGCGCCGGAAGCGGACGCGGGCTGCGAGTCCGGCGTCCAAAACACCCAGCGCATCGAAACTGAGACGCTCGGCGGCGATTCGGTGGAGCGCATGGCTGACACTCAGTTCGACCTGTACGCAGATGCCCGGTCAACTCGACGCGCCATCTCACTCGTATAGTGGCGTCCGAGGGTATCCCGGTGCCGGTCTATCCACTCCGTCAGTTTGGTAGCACCCAAGGCTGGCGCATCCACGTATAGGCGACCGTCCATCAGCCCACGGATCTCCTCGCGAGTGATCACGACATCGCCGACAAACAGCCCCACCAGCCGGCAACTCCAGTAACCCAACCCGGGTGACACCGAAATGATCGGGCGCTTCACGCCAATCGCGCTGCTGACTCTGGCAACCAACTCCCGATACGTGAACGTCTCCGGGCCGATGGCCTCAAGAACCTCGTCACGGTCGCCGCTCACCCTCTCTGCGGCCACTCGGGCAAGATCATCCACGTAGATCGGCTGCAGTTTGTAGTCCCCGGCCCCAAACACTCCCACCACGGGAAGGTGCCGAAGAGACCAGGCGATGTTGTTGATCAGGACGTCCTCCTTCCCAAAGAGGACGGTCGGGCGCAGGATGCAGGAGGAGATGCCCAAGTCCTTGAGAGAGGACTCGAGATCGGCCTTGCCTCGAAAGTATGGCAGTTCAGATGTGCTGTCCGGGTTGGTGATGCTCACATGAACGATGCGCCTCACCCCGGCTTCCTTGGCAGCCGAAAACAGAATCTTGGTGTTCGCAACCGCCTGTCCATGCGTGAACAGCCGGTGATCGAATCGCACCCAATATGTGTTCACCAGAGCCTGCACTCCCCGTAAAGAGTCAAGCAACTTGCCGGGCTCGTCAAAGTGGAACGGAAAAGCCGTCACCTTCTCGCCGAACGGATTCGGACGGTGCAGCGAATTCGTCAGCGTGATCGCCTCGTGACCAGCTTCAAGGAGCCGTTTCGTGATGTAGCGTCCTGAGTATCCGAACGCACCTGTGACCGCGATACGCATGGTGATTATCAACGACAGAGGTCAGCGACGTGCGCCGGGAGAAGCGGTGCAGCGCAATGGGTGCGGCGGAATCGGCGACCAGCACTGAACGAACTGGCGGAGCGAACGTTCGCTGCACCGATCTGGTTGAATGAAGCCGCTCCGCGCCAGGCAGCCAACGCGTTCTGCCAACCTTCCAGAGCTCGTAGCGGCACTCTGGTGAGTGCCGCTGTTCGGGAGGGGGCGGACGGCAGGGATGCGGCATCGGGCGGCTGTTGGGGCGAACAGCGGCGAACGCCAGTTCGCCTATGGGCTGCTGCCCGCCGGCGGCAAGTTCCTTGGCCTCTCCCACCGGGGCCGCTTTGACCGGCGCTTCCCAGCATAGGCCGGCCCCGTCCGACGTTGGCGGCAACAGCCCAGCGCGTCTGCATTGGCAACTGACGTGGCCCGCCCGCGTTGGCTCCAGCAATTTCGTTCCGCTTGGTCATTCGCCTAGTCTCCCTGCCAAGCTCCCGCATCCTTCATGTACTGAACCCATGCCTCGTAATCGGCTCGCAGCATGGCATCAAGCTCCTCCTGTGTCTCGAGGCGTTTGAAGTAGTAACAGGTCTTGCCTCGAATCCGCTTCTTCCGGTGCATGTCCA